>Ga0081539_10005142_pt1 | contig 13633 bp, 14 predicted proteins | sample TabmetS4T2R2_FD_71023 | JGI IMG/M metagenome (GOLD analysis project Ga0081539, IMG submission 71023) | Tabebuia heterophylla rhizosphere microbial communities from the University of Puerto Rico - S4T2R2 | ecosystem: Host-associated > Plants > Roots > Rhizosphere ...
GTCGAGGAGTCGCTCGACTCGGTCCGGCGGCAGATCGACATCAACCTGATCGGCGTCATCAACGGCAGCCAGCTGGCGATCGAACGCTTCCGCCCGCGCGGCGAGGGCCACATCGTCAACATCGCCTCGCAGGCCGGCAAAGCCGGGATTCCCGGGATCGCCACCTACTCGGCGACCAAGCACGGCGTCGTCGGCCTCAGCGAGGCGGTGCGGGCCGAGCTGCGCGGCACCGGGGTCGAGGTCGCCTGCGTGATGCCGACCGTCGTCAACACCGAGCTGACCAGCGGCGTCGGCCAGAAATGGGTCAAACCGGTCGAGGCCGCCGACGTCGCCAACGAGATCGTCGACGCGCTCGAGATCCCGCGCTTCGACGTCTTCGTGCCGCGCGCCAACGGCGCTCTCTACAAGATCCTCACGCCGCTGCCGCGCGGCTGGCGCGAGGCGATCGGGCGGGCGATGAAGGTCGACAAACTGATGCTCGAAGTCGACCACGGCGCCCGCGCCGCCTACGAGGAGCGCGCCGCCGCCAGCGAGCCGGAGGCCGAGGCGCCCACCGAGGCTCCGGCGCCTGAGCGCGACGCCGCTTAGCCGGCCGCTTAACCCGGCTGGATGGATCGGAAACCCGATCCATCTTTCATACGCGATGTTCACATCATCGTGATGCCCTGACCTAGGATCGGGCTGGATGAGAAAGCTCCCGGGTTGGCGCGATCCGAACGACGGGCGAGACCCGGAAGTCGCCGAGGAACTCCTCGAACGCGACTACGAGGGGGCGATGCAGCGCCGCGAGTTCCTCCAGCGCGCCGCCGCCGGGGCCGGGCTCGCCGCGAGCTTCGCCGGCATCCTCAGCCCCGACACGATCCTCGCCCAAGCCGCGAAGCGCTCGCGCGCCGCGGTCCCCGAGCCGCGCAACCTGCCGATCGACACCTTCGTCGTGCTGATGATGGAGAACCGCTCCTTCGACCACTACCTCGGCTGGATGCCGAACGCCGACGGCCGCCAGGGCGGGCTCGTCTACCGCGACGCGGCCGGCAACGCCCACGGCACCCACCGCCTCACCCCGGACTTCCAGGGTTGCGCCCACCCCGACCCCGACCACTCCTGGGAGGGCGGGCGCCAGCAGCTCGACGGCGGCCGCATGGACGGCTTCCTGCGCTCCGGCGAAAGCGACGAGTTCTCGATCGGCTACTACGCCGAACAGGACCTCCCGTTCATCCCGTCGGTGGCGCGCTCCTTCACGACCTTCGACCGCTTCTTCTGCTCGACCCTCGCCTCGACCTACCCGAACCGCGAGTACATGCACGCGGCCCAGTCCTACGGGATGATCGACAACACGATCCCGCTGGCCAGCGGCGGCTTCCCCGACACGACGATCTTCGCGGCGCTGGCGGCGAAAGGTATCTCCAGCCGCTACTTCTTCACCGACATCCCCGTCTCCGCCCTCTGGGGCGCCCCCGGGCTCGCCCGCTCGGGCCAGGTGCAGGAGTACTACGAGCGCTGCGCGACCGGGACCCTGCCGGCGGTCTCCTTCGTCGACCCCTCCTTCGCGGGGGAGGAGCAGGGGACCTCCGGCGACGAGCACCCTCATGGCGACGTGCGGCTCGGGCAGGCGTTCATGTCCGACGTCGTCCACGCCTTCATGGAGAGCCCGCAGTTCAAACGCGGCGCGCTGTTCATCGTCTACGACGAGTGGGGCGGCTTCTTCGACCATGTGCGACCGCCGCGGGTGCCCGACGAACGCTCCAACCGGGACCTGAACCAGGACTTCGGCCAGATGGGGATGCGGATCCCGGCGGTGGCGGTCTCGCCCTACGCCCGCCGCGGCTACGTCGACCACAACATCTACGGCTTCGAGTCGATCCTGAAGATGATCCGCTACCGCTACGGCCTGGCGCCGCTCTCGGTCCGCGACAAGTACGCCCGCAACATCGTCCGCTCCTTCGACTGGGAGTCGAAACCGAACCTCGACCTGCCCAGCCTGCCCGACCCGGCGGCGGTCGCCAGCAGCCCCTGCGGCAGCGCGGCCCCCGGGCCGCCGGAAGGCCTGCCGGGCCTTCCCCTGCCGCTGGCGGCGCGGCCGAAGGAGCATGACCTCGCGACCTTGCACACCTCCGGCTACCTCGAGCGACTCGGGTTCCACTACCGGCCGGCGACCCCGGGGCGGACCTTCCGCCACCCCTCGAAGCTCGGGCTGAAGCCTTGAGGCGAGCGCTGCGCCCGGCGCTGCTCGCCGCCGGGTTGCTGGCGGCGCTCGTCCTCGCGCCGGGCGCGGCGGCCGACTTCGGCGAGCCGGTCAGCGTCACCGCGACCGCGCCGGCCGCGGTCGTCGCCAACGTCGGGTTCCCGCTGCGGGTCGCGGTCGCGGCGGAGCCCGGAGCCCTCGACATCGCCGCCCAGCCGCTGCGCCTGCGAGTGCGGATGCAGCCCGAGTGCGGTGGCAGCTTCGCCGGCACCGAAGGCCCGACCGTGATCGACCGGGTGCTGCCGGCGCCCGCCGCCGGCGCCGCCTACGCGAGCAACGTCTCGGTCGACGTGAAGCTCCGCGAGCTCGGGCCCGAGACCGTCTGCGCCTTCCTCGAGGACGCCGACGAACGGCAATTCGCGACCGACACCGAAGCGACCCTGGTCGTCGGGCCGGGCTGCGCGGCGGCAAAGCGCAATCTCTCCCGCCTGCGCAAGCGCCTGCGCAAGGCCAACCGCCACCTGGTCAAGCTGCGCAAGCGCCGGCGCGGCGCTCCCGCGCGCTCCCGCGCGGCGATCGCCCGCAAGGTCCACCGGCTGCAGAAGAAGAAGCGCGCGCTGAAGCGGAAGCTGCGCCAGGCGAAGCGCCAGGCGCGGCTCGCCTGTCAGGGCGGGGGAAAGGCGCGGACCTCGGCGGGCTCGGCCGCGGTGCCGCGGATCGAGCACCTGTTCGTCGTCGTGCTCGAGAACGAGGACGTCGAGGAGACCTTCGGGGCCGATCCGCCGGCGCCCTACCTGGGCAAGACGATGCGCGAAGCGGGCGCATTCGTCCCCAACTACTACGGGATCGGCCACCTCAGCCTCGACAACTACATCGCGATGGTCAGCGGTCAGCCGCCGAACGTCGCCACCCAGTCCGACTGCCAGACGTTCAGCGAGATGCTGCCGGGGACGGTGCGCGAAGACGGGGTCGCGCTCGGCCAGGGCTGCGTCTTCCCGACCGCCGTGCGGACGGTCGCCAACCAGCTCGAGAACAGCGGTCAGAGCTGGCACGGCTACATGCAGGACATGGCCAACTCGGTCGCCGCCGGCGAGCCGGCGACCTGTCGCCATCCCGCCGTCGGCGCCCCCGACGACACCCAGCAGGCGCGCGCCGACGACCAGTACGCGGTCCGCCACAACCCGTTCATGTACTTCCACTCGATCATCGACTACGCCACCTGCGACCGCAACGTGGTCGACCTGAAAGAGCTGCCGAAAGACCTCGCCAGCGCCGCCACCACCGCGGCCTACAACTTCGTCACCCCCGACCTCTGCGCCGACGGGCACGACGAAACCTGCGCCGACAAATCCTCGCCCGGCGGCTTCGCCGGGATCGACGCCTTCCTGCGCGAGTGGGTGCCGCGGATCCAGGCCTCGCCGGCCTACCGGGACCACGGCGCGATCGTCGTCACCTTCGACGAGTCCGAGACCGGCGCCGCCGCCTGCTGCGGCGAGACGACCGGGCCCAACACGGTCGACAACGGCGGGATCACGCCGGGGCCCGGCGGCGGCAAGATCGGCGCGGTGATCCTCTCTCCCTGCATCCGGCCGGGCACCGAGACCGAGGCCGCCTACAACCACTACTCGTTCCTGCGCTGGACCGAGGACAACTTCGGGCTCGCCCGTCTCGCCAACGCCGCGCCGGCCGACCTGAGCAGCTTCGGCGCGGACGTCTTCACCCGGCCATCCTGCGACCCCGACGCGGCGGCGGCCGAAGAACGGGCGGGCGCCAGGGTGCGGCTGAAGGTGCGACCCCACCGCGCGCTCGAGGGACGCCGGCGCGCCTTCCGCTTCCGCCTGGTCAGCGACGTCGCCGCTTGCCGCGGCGGCGCCGTGATCCGCTTCGCCGGCAAGCGAGCGAAGACCAATCGCCGCGGCCGCGCGCGGATCGTCGCCCGGCCAATGCGCGGCGGCCGTCGCCTCGCGAGCGCCAGGGCGCCGGGCTGCAAGGTCGCCAAGGCGAGCGTCCGCGTGATCGCCAGGGACTGACCGCCGCTACTCTCCGTCGGCGTGGGCCGGCTTTACGACGGGACCTGGGGGCGCGCCTTCTCGGCGCTCTACGACCGCGGGCTGAAAGCGACCGAAGAGGCGGGCCTGCGCGCGATGCGCGGTGAGCTCCTGGCCGGGGCAGGGGGGAGGGTGGTGGAGCTCGGGGCCGGCACCGGCGCAAACCTCGATCTTTATCCCACCGCGGTGGAGGAGCTGGTCCTGGTCGAGCCCGACCCGCACATGACCAAGCGGCTGCGCGAGCGGCTGCTCGCCGGCGATCGCGACGCGCGGATCGTCGAGGCCGCGGCCGAAGACCTGCCCTTCGAGGCGGGCGGCTTCGACACCGCCGTCGTCACCCTGGTCCTCTGCACGGTGCCCGACCCAGGCGCCGCGGTCGCCGAGCTGGCCCGGGTGCTGAAGCCGGGCGGGAAGCTGCTCTTCATCGAGCACGTCCGGGCCGAGGATCCCGGCTCGGCCCGCTGGCAGGATCGGCTCGAGCGGCCCTGGCGCTTCCTCGCCGACGGCTGCCGCTGCAACCGGGACACCCTGGCGATGATCTCCGCCTCGCCCTTCGAGCCGGGCGCGGTCGAGCGCGACGAGCTGCCGAAGGCGGCGCCGATCGTCAAGCCGCTGATCCGCGGGAGCGCCGTGCTCAGCGGCTAGCGCGGTCCAACAGGCGCCCGGCAAGCTCGGCGGCGGTGACGCCGATGAAGGCCCCGGCGACCACATCTGCGGGATAGTGGACGCCGGTATGGACGCGCGAATAGCCGACCATCGTCGCCAGGGCTCGCAACGGCGCCGACAGCGCCGGCTGGGCGCGGCCGGCGCCGGTCGCGAAGGCGAAGGCCGAGGCGGTGTGGCCGGAGGGGAAGGAACTCGTCTTCGGCATCGGCACTTGGCGGCTGGCCAGGACCTCGAGCTCCTCGCGCTCGGGCCGGCGGCGCGTGGTCAGCGGCTTGCCGACCAGGTTGGCGAAGGCGGAGGCGAGCCCGAGCGCGGCGAGACCGCTCTGCGCGGCGCGGCGGCCGCCGGCGCCGCCGAGCGACGCCATCGCCCCGGCCAGGCCGAACCAGAGGACGCCGTGGTCGGCGGCTCGCGAGAGCCGGCGCATCGCCACGTCGAGCCGCGGGGTCTCGGTGCCGGCGACCGCGGCGTAGAGCGCCGCGTCGACCTTCTTCGCCTCGCTCAGCCAGCCGACAGACATCGGGCGATGATATGAGCCGCCGGCTCGGGGCAATCCTCGCGATCCTCGGCGGGCTGGTCGCGGTCGCGGCCGGGCCTCCTGGGCGGCCGCAAGGCCCTCCTGAGGCTCGCCGCCACCGGAAGTAGGGGCCTGTTGCCCCGCCTCGTCTCCCAGATCTAACGCACGATAATGGTGGTTATGTCAACTCGGCCGCGTAGAGGGGCCGGGTCGCCCTAGCCCGCCGCTTCGATCGCGTCTTCCAGCGGCTCCGGCGTGGTCGCGTTGCCGATCAGTTCAAGCCCGTTCGTGTTGGGGCCTTTGACGAGGAAGGTCGGCGTGCCTTCGAGGCCCATGCCGATCGCTTCTTGGTGGCCTTTTTTCACTTCGTCTTTGACTTTCGCGCTTTCGCGGTCTTCTTCCCACTTGGCGATGTCTTTCACCCCGGCGGCCTTGGCCACGGACGTGAGGAACTCATCGGTTACGTAGCCGGAGGCCTCGGCCCCCTGGTTTCGGTAGAAGAGCTCGATGTAGTTCCAGCCGCGACCCTGCATCCCCGCGGCGATCGCGGCAGCGCCAGCCGGTTCGGATTCTTCGCTGATGATCACGAAGTTGCGGAAGCTGATTTTCGCTTTGCCTTCGGCGACCAAGCCTTCAAACAGCGGCGGCAGCGCTTTTTCGGAGGCCAGCTTGCAGACCGGGCACTGCAGGTCCCCGAACTCGACCAGTTCGACCGGCGCGCTCGGGTCGCCGAGGACGAGGCCGTTCTGTTCGAGGCCACTGAGCTCGCCCTCGACCAGCGCGGCGTCCTTGATGTTGCCGGCGTCGCCGCCGTCGTCGCTGCCGCTGGAGGCGATCACGATCAGCGCGACGACCACGACCACGGCCAGGAACGCCGCCCCGGCGCCGATCTGGAGCATTTTTTTACGGCGGTCCTGGGTGTCGACCTTCGATTCGACCGCCACCCGCTCCTGCCGACGTTTTTCCCGCTCCTTGCTGCCGCTCATCGTTCCTCCAGCTCGTGGTTTGGTCAGTTCTGCAGCTGCTCGGCCGGCTCCACCGCGCCCGGCGGTCCGTCCGTACCCGCGTAGCCGATCAGGCGCATCGCGTTGAGGACGAAGAGGGTCGTCATCAATACGGCGCTGGCCACGCACCACTGGCAGATCGCTTCGATCTCCCAGATCTCCAGGTACGTCAGGTAAACGCTGAAGCCAAAGCCACCGAGGGCCAGCGCGAATCCGGCCAGGCGGACCGGGTCGCTGACGAAGAACGCCGTGCCCAGGATCAGGACATAGCCGATGATCCCGAAAATCGAGACGTTGATCCCCGCCAGCTCGGAGTACTCGCTTTCCGCCACGGTCGCGCATCCGTGCCCGCCGGCCACGCAGGCGGCCGCCCCGCCACCCGACTCGGCGATCGTGATGTAGGTCGCGACGCCGACCCCGATCGCGGCGATGAAGGCAATCGCGCGCCGCAGGAAGGCTTCACTCGGGAATTTCATAGCAAAGGACAATAAACGCTGAGCTTAAGCTTCGCTTGAAGATTTGAACCGCTCTGTCACGGGGGGCTCGGCGCAGAAAGCCGCCAGCTCGCGCGAGAGTTTTCCCCCCTGCCAGGCCAGGGGCGACTCCCCCGGCCCCTCGCTGACCAGCCGCGCCTGCGGCAGCGCCTCCGCGTAGGCCTCGGCGACCGCGTAGGGGTGCCCCGGGTCGGCCTCGTCGTAGCTGGCGACGACCAGGGTCGGGACGTCGATCGCCGCGAGCTCCTCGAGGCCCCCGAACGGCCGCGAGCGCGGCAGCTCCCGCAGCGCCTCGACCAGCGCCGCGGGATCGCGGTGCAGGGAGATCCGTTCCCTGGTGAAGCGCAGGACCGAATCGCGGTAGGCCGGGTCGATGCCCTGGTGGGCCTCGATGTAGTCGACGAACCCGTCGACCCCGCCCTCCTCCAGCGCCGCCGCCAGCCCGTCCCAGTAGGCGAGCGTCTCCGGACTGCTCTCGGCGCCCTTGTACACCGGCCCGATCACCGCCAGACCGGCCAGGCGGTCGCTGTGGCGCAGCGCGTAGGCGACGGCGGTGTGGGCGCCCATCGAGTGCCCGGCGAGCACGAACCGGCCCGCGCCGATCTCCGCCGCCACCACCCGCTCGAGGTCGCCGACCAGCTCCGGGTATCCATAACCTTGCCCCGGCGGGGCCGGGTCGGATTCCCCGTGTCCGCGCGCGTCGTAGGTGACGATCCGGTGCCCGGCCCGCTCCAGCGAGCGCGAGCCGTGGACCACGTATTTGCGGGTCGCGGTAATCCCGTGACAGAGGACCAGCGGCGGCCCCTCCCCCGCCGTCTCACCGCGGAGGATCGGCGCCGGACCGAGCTCGAAGGCCTGCGCGCCGGCCGCCATCAAGCGATCTTTGCCAGCGCCTGCTCGATGTCGTCGACCGACTCGTAGCTGAGGCCGACCATGCTGACCTTGCGGTAGCGGATCACCCCGTCCTCGTCGACGATGAAGATCGCCCGCCGCACCAGCGGCCCGGCGAGGACGCCGTAGGCCTTCGCGACGCTCTTGTCCTCGTCGGCGAGCAGCGGGACGTTGAGGCTTTCCTCCTGCATGAAGCGCTCGTGCGAGTCGACCGACTGGGGCGAGATGCCGAGGATCGTCGCCCCGAGCTCGTCGAGGCGGTCGCCCTGGTCGCGGTAGGAGCAGAACTGCTTCGTGCAGGTCGGGGTGAAGTCGCCGGGGTAGAAGGCGAGGACCAGCTTCCCGCCGCGGTAATCAGACAGCCGGTAGGTCTTGCCCCCGGTGCCCGCGAGCTCGAACTCGGGCGCCTGGTCACCCTCGCGGGCCTTGGCCATCCCGAACCCGCCTATTCCTTCTCGATCGTGACGCTTTCGATCACAACAGGCTGTTTCGGTTCTTCGGTCCCGGGTTTGGCCTGTTTCTCGATCTTTTCGACCGTCGGATAGCCGTCGGTGACTTCGCCGAGCAGCGCGTATTCGGGCGGCAGGCCGACGTTGGCGCCGGTGACCACGTAGAACTGGCTGCCGGAGGTGCCCGGCGCCTCGGTTTCGGTCTTTGCCATGGCGACGATGCCTTTGGTGTATTCGAGGTCGCTCGGGGGCGCCTCGACCACGTCGTAGCCGGGACCGCCGCTGCCGGTGCCTTCGGGATCGCCGCCCTGGATCACGAATTCGGGGACGAGCCGGTGGAAGGTGGTTTCGTCGAAGAAGCCTTCTTCGGCCAGGAAGGCGAACGAGTTGCTCGTTTTCGGCGCCCGTTCGGTGTCGAGGGCGATCGTGAATTCACCGCAGCTGGTCTGCACCACGGCGTTGGCTTTTTCGCCTTTCTCCAGCACCTGGTCGGGTTTGTCGAAGCTGACGGTCTTCGGCGCCGGCGCTTCGACTTTCTCGCAGCCGCCTTTGGACCCGCCGGAAGCGCTGGTCGTGTCGCCGCCGTCGTCATCGCCGCCGCTGCGCGAGATCAGGATCGCGCCGACGACGATCACCGCCAGCGCCGCGAAAACGGCGAGGATGATCCAGCGACGATCTGGCTGCTGCGCCTCCACGGCCGGAGAGATTAGTGCAAATCGCTTTACGATCGGAGCGATGCCGAGCCCCCCGCTGACGCCGCTCGCCACCGCGACGCTCGCGGTCGGGAAGCCCGAGAGCGTCCTGCAGGTCGAATGCGGCGAGGGTGACGGCGCCCTCTTCCTCGCCCGCGAGTTCCCGCTCGCCCGGGTGCGCGGCGTCGACACCTCCGAGGAGGCGATCCGGCGGGCGACGGCGCGAACCGGGCTCGACCCCGAAGGCCGGATCGCCTTCAAGGTCGGGGGGCCGCGGGCGCTGCCCTTCCCCGACGATCACTTCGACCTCGTCGCGATTCTCGACGGCCGCCTCGCGGTCGCCGAGACGGCGCGCGTGCTGCGCCCCGGCGGCTATCTCGTGATCGCCTACTCCGACCGCCTGCACGCCCCCTCGAAGTTCGGATCGAGGCTGGGAGCGCGGCGCTTTCGGCGCGCCGGCTTCGTCCCGATCGAAGCCGACGAGGCCGGCGATGGCAGCTTCTCTGTCGCCCGCCTGCGCGGCCCTGGGAACGAGGCGTTCTCCGAATAGTCTGCGCCCATGGCCGTCGACGGAATGCCGCTGGCGATCCTCGTCAACCCGCACTCGGCGGGCGGCAAGGCTCTGAAGCTGCTGCCCCGGGTCGAGCAGGCGCTGGACGAGCGCCGGGTCGATTTCCGCGTTCAGCACACCAAGGGCCTGGAGCAGGGGACCGAGCAGGCGCTGCTCGCGGTCGAAGCGGGCGAGCTGCCGGTGGTGATGAGCGGCGACGGCCTCCTGGGCTCGGTCGGCGGCGCGATGGCGGGCGCCGAGACCCCGCTCGGGATCATCCCCGGCGGGCGCGGCAACGACCTCGCGCGGGTGCTCGGGATCCCGAGCGAGCCCGAGCAGGCGGTCGAGACGATCCTCGCCGGCCAGAGCCGCCAGATCGACGTCGGCGAGGCCAACGGCAAGCGCTTCCTCGGGATCGTCAGCGTCGGCTTCGAGTCGGTCGCCAACCGGCTCGCCAACGAAACCAAGTTCCTGCGCGGCAACCTCGTCTACGCCTACGCCGGGGTGCGGACGCTGCTCGGCTGGAAGCCGGCCCGGTTCACGATCCGGGTCGACGACGAGCGCACCCGGCTGACCGGCTACTCGGTCAACGTCGCCAACAGCAGCTGCTTCGGTGGCGGGATGTACGTGGCCCCGGACGCGCGGCTCGACGACGGCCTCTTCGACGTGGTCACGATCGGCGAGGTCGGAAAGCTCCAGTACCTGGGTAACCTGCCGAAGGTGTTCAAGGGCACCCACGTCGAGAAGGACGAGGTGCGCGTGTTCCGCGCCCAGCACCTCGAACTGACCGCCAGCCGTCCCTTCGAGGTCTACGCCGACGGCGAGCACCTGACCGACCTGCCGGCGAAGCTGCGGGTCCTGCCGCGGGCGCTGAAGGTGCTGGTCCCGAGCGCTTGAGCGCCGGCTTCGCCACCAAGGTCGCCCTGGCACGCGCCGTCGGCGCCGCCAGCCGGGCGAGCGGACGCGGCGGCGGCACGACGCTGCCGGGACGGGTTCTGCTGCGGCTGGCGCCGGACGCGATCGCCCAGCTCGGGTCCCGCCTGGACGGCGGCAGCGCAGTCGTCTCCGCGACCAACGGGAAGACGACCACGGCCGGGATGATCGCCGCGATCCTCGCCGCCGAGGGCCGCCAGCCAGTCCACAACCGGGCCGGCTCGAACATGACCTGGGGCGTCGCCACCGCCCTGCTCGAGCAGCGTGGAACCGAGGGCCTGTTCGAGGTCGACGAGGCCTGGCTGCCGCAGGTGGTGGAGGAACTCGGCCCGGGGCTGATCGTGCTCGGCAACCTCTTCCGCGACCAGCTCGACCGCTACGGCGAGATGGAGGCGCTGGCCGACGAGTGGGCGAAGACCGTTGCCGCCCGCGAGGGCCGCTCGGGCTTCGTCCTCAACGCCGACGACCCCCTGATCGCCGACCTCGGCCGCGATCCCGAGGGGCGCCAGCGCGACGGGGTCCTCTACTTCGGGATCGACGACGCCGCCCAGGCCCTGCCCGAGCTCCAGCACGCCTTCGACGCCAAGCACTGCCGCCGCTGCGGCCATCCCTACGAGTACGCGCGCGCCTTCGTCGGCCACCTCGGCCACTACTCCTGCCCCAACTGCGGCGCCGAACGTCCGCGCCCGGACGTGGTCGCGACGAAGATCGAGCTGGACGGGATGGAGGGGTCGAGAACCAGCGTTCGAACCCCGTCCGGGGAGATCGAGCTGGAGCTGCCGCTGCCGGGCCTCTACAACGTCTACAACGCGCTCGCGGCGGCCGCCGCGGGGCTGCGCCTGGGGGTCGCCCCGGAGCGGATCGCCGCCGCGCTCGGGGAGATGCGCGCCGCCTTCGGCCGGGTGGAGACGATCGCGCTCGGCGACGCATCGCTCTCGATCCTGCTGATCAAGAACCCGGCCGGCGCCAACGAGGTCCTGCGCACCCTGCGCCTGGAGGCGGAGGAGGGCGAGGGGATCGACCTCTGGATCGCGCTCAACGACCGGATCGCCGACGGCCGCGACGTCTCCTGGGTCTGGGACGCTGACTTCGAGCTTCTGACCGGCTCGGTCCGGCGCGTCGTTTGCGCCGGCACCCGCGCCCCGGAGATGGCATTGCGCCTCAAGTACGCCGGCTGGCCCAGCGACCGGATCGAGGTGATCCCCGGCATCGCGGCATCCCTCGACGCCGTATCCGAGATTGACCACAGTGGGGGTGGGCAAATGTCGGATACGCGAAAGGTGTTCGCGCTGCCGACCTATACGGCGCTGCTCGAACTGCGCAAGCTGCTGGCCGACCGGGGGCTGGCGAAGGAGTTCTGGCGGTGAGCGGCACGGCGGCGATCTGGCACGACGTCGAGTGCGGCTCCTACGGGGCCGACCTCGAGCTCTGGGAGGAGCTGGCGCGGGAAGCCGGCGGCCCGGTCCTGGAGCTGGGCTGCGGGACCGGACGCGTCGTCCTGCACCTCGCCAGGCGCGGATTCGAAACGGTCGGCCTCGACCACGACCCGGAGCTGATCGCGGCCCTGGCCGAACGGGCCGAGGGGCTGCCGGTGCGCCCGCACCTGGCCGACGCCCGCGAGTTCCGCCTCTACGGCGAGATCGCCCTGGCCCTCGCCCCGACGCAGATGATCCAGCTGCTGCCCGACCCGGAGGCGCGCATCGCCTGTCTGCGCAACGTCAGCTCAGCCCTGCGTCCCGGCGGCCGCTTCGCCGCGGCGATACTCGAGGACATGCCCGAGCCCGACGGCTCCCGTCCCCCGCTTCCCGACGTCCGCGAGGTCGACGGCTGGGTTTACTCGAGCCTCGCCGTCGAGGCCGCGGTCGGTCCCGGCGAAATCGTCGTCCACCGCTTGCGCCACACCGTCTCCCCCGACGGCGAGCTGGTCGAGGAGCCAAACCAGGTGCGGATCGCGACCTTCTCCGCCGACCAGTTCGAGCAGGAGGCCGCGGACGCCGGCCTGCGACCGCTGCGCCGCCAGGAGATTCCCGCCACCGACCTGCACGTCGGCTCGCTCGCCGTCGTCTTCGAGAAGGAGGGCTGAGCGATGGAGCTGCGGGTCCTCAGCCTCTACCCCGAGCAGATGAACATCTACGCCGACCGCGGCAACATCCTCTTCCTGCGGCGGCGCTGCGAGTGGCGGGGAATCGGCTTCTCCCATTCCGGTGCCGGGCCGCGCGAGGCGATCGACCCCGCCGGCCACGATCTCCTCTACGTCGGCGGCGGCCAGGATCGCGACCAGCGGATGGTCGCCGAGGACCTCGTCGGCTCGAAACGGGAGGCAATCGCGGCCGCCGTCGAGGACGGCACCGTCGTCCTCGCGGTCTGCGGCGGCTACCAGCTGCTGGGCCACAGCTACCAGCTCGGCGACGAGAGGATCCCCGGCCTCGGCCTCGCCGATCTGGAGACGGTCCGCGAACCGGGCCCGCGGCTGATCGGCAACGTCGCGATCGAGGTCGACCTCGGTGGCGGTCCGCGCCTTCTCGCCGGGTTCGAGAACCACGGCGGCCGCACCTACCTCGGCAGCGGCGCCGAGCCGCTCGGCCGGGTCGTCAAGGGCCACGGCAACAACGGCGCCGACGGCCGCGAGGGGGTGCGGCGGGCCAACATATTCGGCACCTACCTACACGGACCGCTGCTGCCGAAGAACGCCTGGCTCGCCGACCGGTTGATCGAGATCGCGCTCGGGCGCCGCTACGGGACCGAGCCGCAGCTCGAGCCCCTCGACGACACCCTCGAGGCCGCCGCGCACGAGAGCGCTCGTCGGGTGGCGCTGGGCTGACCGGTCAGGTCGGGTGGAACTCTGAACCGCGACGCCGCCATCGCCCTTCTCGACCGGCTTCACGAGGCGCAGAACGAGTTCTACGGCGGGGGCTCGGGCACCTCCCTCGAGCGGCTCCTCGCTCCGGACATCACCTGGACCGTGCCCGGCGACAACCGCATCGCCGGGACCTACCGGGGCCACGGGGAAGTATTCGGATACTTCCGACGGCGGCGCGAGCTCGCCGATCAGACACTCCAGATCGAGCGAGGTGACGTTCTCGTCGGCGACGGCGACCGAATCGCTGCGCTCAGCGACGGCCTTGCGACGATTCGCGAGGTCGAGCATCGCTGGTCCACCATCGGCCTCTACGACGTGAGCGAGGCGCGGATCACGGCTTGCTGGCT
>Ga0081539_10005143_pt1 | contig 13633 bp, 11 predicted proteins | sample TabmetS4T2R2_FD_71023 | JGI IMG/M metagenome (GOLD analysis project Ga0081539, IMG submission 71023) | Tabebuia heterophylla rhizosphere microbial communities from the University of Puerto Rico - S4T2R2 | ecosystem: Host-associated > Plants > Roots > Rhizosphere ...
CGACACCACCGAGGCCGCGCACCGCGCCAGGGCGGTGCGGCGGCCCGGATCGTCGAGCAGCTCCCGCAGCAGAGCGGTCAGCGCGGCAGCGTCGCCGGTCGGGAACAGCGCACCGGCCCGGCCGGCGTCCAGCACCCGCCGAAACGCGTCCAGGTCACTGGCCGCGATGGCGGCACCGGCCGCCATCGCCTCGGTGAGGACCATGCCGAAGGATTCACCGCCCGTGTTCGGCGCCACATAGACATCCACGCTGCGTAGCATCCTCGCCTTGTCCGCGTCGGTGACCAGGCCCAGGAACTCGATCCGATCACGTAGCTCCACCGGCACCGCCGAGAAGAGGTCGTCCGGGTCACCGGGGCCGGCCACGAGCAGCCGCAATCCGGGCCGCTCCCGGGCGAGCGTGACGAACGCCGTACGCAGAATCGGGAAACCCTTGCGCGACTCGGTGAACCGGCCCAGGAAGCCCAGCGCACCACCCTCGCCGGGCCATCCCGGCAAGGGCTCGGCCGCGGCGAACTTCGCCACCGCGACCCCGTTGGGTATCTCCACCGCGCCACCACCGAGGTGCTCGACCTGCACCTTGCGAGCCAGTTCGCTGACCGCGATCCGGGCGGTGATCTTCTCCATCACCAGCTGCAACATGCCCTGCGCGGCGGACAACGCGCGGGACCGGGTGATCGCGGTGTGGAAGGTGGCGACCACCGGCCCCCGGGCCGACAGCACGGCGAGCAGGGACAGGCTGAGCGTCATCGGCTCGTGCACGTGCAGCACGTCGAAATTGCCGCGCGCCAGCCAGCGCCGTACCCGCGCGGTGGACACCGGCCCGAAGGCGATCCGGGCCACCGATCCGTTGTACGGCAACGGCACAGCGCGGCCCGCGGGCACCACGTACGGCGGCAGTTCGGCGTCCTCGTCGGCCGGGGCCAGCACGCTCACCTGGTGCCCCAGCCCGATCAGCGCCTCGGCCAGGTCGATGATGTGGTTCTGCACCCCGCCCGGGACGTCGAACGAGTACGGCGAGACGATCCCGATCCGCACGGCCAACCCCTCACAACCACAGCTTCTGCAGCATGTGCCAGTCCTGCGGGTGCCGGGCGATGCCGATCTCGAAGGCGTCCGCCAGCCGCTGCGTGACCAGTTTGACGCGCACGTCCAGGGCGCCCTCGTCCGGTGCGGGCACCTCGATGCGCCGCATCGAGGCGACCGTCCGGCCCGCGGCGAACCAGATGTCGACGGCGTACAGCGGGGCACCGGTCCGCAGCGCGAGCAGGGCCGGACCGGGCGGCATCCGGGTGCGGCCGCCGAAGAACCGCACCTCGACGCCGCGGGCCGACAGGTCGCGGTCGGCGAGCAGCGCCACCGCGTACCCCTGCTGGGCCTTCTCGGCCAGAACGTCCAGCGGCGGGCGCCGGCCGCCGGTCAGCGGGACGACCTCCATGCCGAGCTTCTCCCGGTATGCGACGAACCGCCGGAACACCGCCTCCGGCTTGAGCCGCTCGGCGACCGTGACCAGCGGCCAGCCGTTGGACACCACGAACGCGGCCGCGGCGTCCCAGTTGCCGGTGTGCGGCAGCGCGAGGATGACCCCCTTACCCTCGCCCAGCACGGTCTTGAGTTCGTCGAACTGCTCGAGCTGGAAGTCGGTGAGGAGCTGCTCGCGGGACTGCGACGGCAGCCGGAAGGCCTCCATCCAGTACCGGGCGTACGAGCGCAGCCCGTCCCGGACCAGGGTCTCCGGCATGTCCGGGCCGACCACGTGTTGCAGATTTCGGCGCAGGCGCTGGGTGCCCGGCCCGTTCGCCCGGTACGCGCGGTCCGCGGCGGCGGTGAAGAGGACACGGGCCAGCGGCAGCGGCAACGCGCGGACCACGCGCCAGCCGGCCGCATAGCCGAGTTCGATGAGACGGTCCTTCACTCGGCGGGCGCCTTCCGCTGCGACCGGGCGGCGTGGATGAGCCGCTGGAACACCGTGACGATGGACAGCACCGACAGGAACCAGAGTGCCGCGGGCAGGCCCCACTCGGCGCCGAGGCCGCTGATCAGCCCGCCGATACCGACAATGATCAGGCGTTCCAGGCGTTCCGCGATGCCGACGTCGGCGTCCAGATCCAGGCTCTGCGCGCGGGCCTTCACGTACGAGACGATCTGGCCGGCCGCCAGGCTGATTATCGCGGCCACCATGCCGTTGTACGGGTTGTCCTGGTCGTGCAGGTAATAGATGACCGCACCGAAGACCGCGGCGTCGGCGATCCGGTCCATCGACGAGTCGAGCAGCGCGCCGAACCTTCCGGAGGTTCCGCGCATCCGGGCCATCGTGCCGTCCAGCACATCGGTCAGCGCGAAGAAGGTGACGATCAGCGCACCGGCCACCAGATGACCACGGGCGCCGAAGACCAGGGCGCCGAAGAGCACGCCCACCGTGCCCGCCACGGTGACCGCGTTGGGTGTGACACCGATGCGCAGCAGAAACCGGGCGGCCGGGTTGACGACGTAGGAGAACAGCGCGCGCGCCGTCGTGTTGAAGATCTTTGCCATGGCGGTCCCCACCCTATCGGCGCGCCGCCGTATCGTCATCGACCAGGCCATCGCTGACTACCGGGGGTTGCGGCGGTGACAGCGCTAGGTGTGGGATCTAACAACAGCTTCGTAACACCCGGGAAACGGAGGTGCGCTCGCCATGGCGCAGAGGACTTCGGAGAAAGGGGTCGCCGGTGCCGCTGCGCCGGCGGTGACCGAACCCGGCAGGGTTCGCAACGTGGTGCTGGTCGGCCACTCCGGTTCGGGGAAGACGACGCTGGTGGAGGCGCTGCTCGCCGTCACCGCGACGATCCCGCGCGCCGGCTCGGTCACCGACGGCACCACGGTCACCGATCACGATCCGGCGGCGGTACGGCAGCAGCGATCCGTCGCGCTGTCCTGCGCGCCGCTCATGTACGAGGGCGTGAAGATCAACCTACTGGACACACCGGGCTATGCCGATTTCGTCGGTGAGCTGCGCGCCGGCCTCCGAGCCGCGGACGCCGCGCTCTTCGTCGTGTCGGCGGTCGACGGCGTGGACGCGGCCACCGCCGCGCTCTGGGAGGAGTGCGCCACCGTCGGCATGCCTCGCGCCGTCGCGATCACCCGCCTCGACCATCCCCGCGCCGACTTCGACCAGACGCTCGCCGACTGCAAGGCGGCGTTCGGCGACAACGTCATGCCCATCTACCAGCCCATGCTCGGCGACGACGCGCAGTCCATCGTCGGCCTGCTCGGCCTGGTCACGCTGCGCGTCCTGGACTACTCACAGGGCTACCCACCCCGGATCGGCGAGGCCGAGCCCGAACACCTGGCGCCGATCGAGGAGGACCGCAATCAGCTCATCGAGGGCATCATCGCGGAGAGCGAGGACGAGACCTTGATGGACCGCTACCTCGGCGGCGAGCCGGTCGGCCCGGAGGTGCTCGTGCCCGACCTGGAGAAGGCGGTCGCTCGCGGACACTTCTACCCGGTCGTCCCGGTCTGCGCGGAGACCGGCGTGGGCCTGGACGCCTTGCTGGACGGGCTGGTCTCCGGTGCACCCTCGCCGCTGGAGCACGACCTGCCCGCGGTCACCGGGGTGGACGGCTCCCCGCGCCCGCCGCTGACCTGCGACCCGGACGGGTCGCTGGTGGCCGAGGTGGTCAAGACGACGATCGACCGGCACGTCGGCCGGGTGTCCCTGGTGCGGGTCTTCTCGGGCACGCTGCGCCCCGAGCTGACCGTGCACGTCTCCGGCCACGGCATGGCCGGGCGCGGCCACCCCGACCACGACGCCGACGAGCGGATCGCGCACATCTACTCGCCGCTCGGCGCCCAGCTGCGGGAGGTTTCGCAGTGCATAGCCGGTGACCTTTGCGCGATCACCAAGTCCGGCAGCGCGGAGACCGGCGACACCCTGTCGAGCAAGGAGAACCCGCTGCTCATGGAGCCGTGGACGATGCCCGAGCCGCTGCTTCCGATCGCGGTGGTGGCCAAGTCCCGCTCGGACGAGGACGCGCTGGCCAAGAACCTGGCCCGGCTGGTGGCCGGCGATCCGACGCTGCGGCTGGAACGCAACCAGGAGACCCACCAGCTCGTGCTCTGGTGCATGGGTGAGTCGCACGCCGACGTGGTGCTGGAGCGGCTCCGCGCGGGCGGCGTGGAGCTGGACACTGAGCCGGTCAAGGTCGCGCTGCGGGAGACGTTCGGCAGCGCCGCCAAGGGGCACGGCCGGCACGTCAAGCAGTCCGGTGGCCACGGTCAGTATGCGGTCTGCGACATCGAGGTGGAGCCGCTCCCCCGGGGGTCCGGGTTCGAGTTCGTCGACCGGGTGGTCGGTGGTGCGGTGCCGCACAACTACATCCCGTCGGTGGAGAAGGGTGTTCGCGCCCAGCTGGAGCGCGGCCTGGTGGCCGGATATCCGGTGGTCGATCTCAGGGTGACGCTGTTCGACGGCAAGGCGCACAGCGTCGACTCGTCGGACGCGGCGTTCCAGACCGCGGGTGCGCTGGCGCTGCGTGAGGCGGCGGAGGGCGGCCAGGTCACGCTGCTGGAGCCGGTGGACGAAATCGTGGTGCGGGTGCCCGACGAGTACGTCGGCGCGGTGATGAGCGACCTGTCCGGCCGCCGTGGGCGCCCGATGGGCACCGAGGCGGACGAGGCCGGCGACTACAGCTTGGTGCGCGCCGAGGTGCCGGCCACCGAGCTGGTCCGGTACGCGGTGGAGCTGCGCGCGCTGTCCTCCGGCGCCGGCACCTTCTCCCGGACGTACGCCCGGCACGAGCCGATGCCCGTGCATCTCGCCGACGCGATCCGAAAGGAGTACGCCGCCTCCAGGTGACCGGCCACGCTGCCGCCGGCGCGCTGGCGACCGGCGGCACCCGACCGCGTTCGCCGCCTGCCTGCGCGCGCTATGCCACCTCGGTCCAGGCTTTGGCGAGCATCACTCGGGTGTCGGTGAGCAGCTGCGGCAGCACCTTCGTCTGTCCGATCACCGGCATGAAGTTGACGTCGCCGCCCCACCGCGGCACCAGGTGCTGGTGCAGATGGGCGGCGATGCCGGCGCCGGCGACCGCTCCCTGGTTCATGCCGATGTTGAAGCCGTGCGGGCTGCTGGCTTGCCTGAGCACCCGCATCGCCTTGCGCGTGAAGGCGGCCAGCTCGACGGTCTCCTGCTCGTCCAGCTCGGTGTAGTCGGCAAGGTGGCGGTACGGGCACACCAGCAGGTGTCCCGGGTTGTACGGGTAGAGGTTCAGCACCGCATACACCCGATCGCCGCGGGCCACCACCAGGCTGTCCGCCTCGGGCGTGGACGGCGCCAGGCAGAACGGGCAGTCGGCCGGCTTCCCGGTGGCCCCGTGGGGCTTGTTCTCGCCCGCGATGTACGTCATCCGATGCGGTGTCCACAGCCGCTCCAGCCCGTCCGGCTGCCCCACGTCAGTCACGCGTCGAGCCTAGGCTAGAGCGGATCGCCGTGCCCGACGTGACCGGCGGATGGACGGCCGCCTAGAGTCGTGGAGATCAATCGAGGGGTAGGCGATGCAGCAGATGGCCGGACGACGCGGCCCGGCGGTGCTGTGGCTCAGCGCCGCCGCCGCCGTGTTGATCATCGGCATCGTCGCGATTGCGGTCGGCATGGTGGGGCTGGACGGCGACGACCCGAACGCGCCGTCCGCCGCCGGGCCGGCGGAGGCCCCGCCATCGCGCCGGCCGACTCAGGTCACCATCGACCTCGATCCGGCCGACGGCTACGTCGCCACGGTCCGGGGCACCGACGCCAGCCGCCAGTTCCTCACCGCCCGGGACTTCCTCGTGAACAGCGCCGGGGGCGGACGGTACGCGGGCGAGGTGTCCGCGTTCGACCCCGGCACGTTCGACGCAGCGCCGCTGCAGGGTGGCGAGGTGGTCGACGTGTCCGGCCACGACGCCCGGTATGTGCCGGCGTATCGCTTCGCGGCGACAGGTGGGGACGGCAAGACGCACAGCAGCCCTGCGGTCGGCTGGCAGGACCCGTCCGGGGTCTGGCTGCTGGTGTACGTGGCGCCCGGTGAGCAGGCCACGCGCGCGGACCTGATCCGCCTGGCCGGGTCGGTCACCCTGACGCAGCCGCGCGATCTGCTCACGCCGTTCCGGATCGGCACGATGCCGAACGGGCTGGCGGTGACCTACGTGCAGTCGTCCGAGGAGAAGAACGGCAGCAGCGGCGCGATCGGCCTCAGCGATCCCCGGCGCAAGGCCTCGGCGGCCGCGGTCTACGACGGCTCGGCGTACGGCGTGACCGTCTCCATCGACGCCTCCGTGCCGAACCCGGCGTGGACGGCGGAGCGGTCCCAGCTGTCCGGGAAGACCAAGGTCGGCGGGCACGACGCCTGGTACCTCGAGGGCAAGAACCCGCTCAGCTCGGACGGCATGGGTAGCTCGCTGTTCGTCGAGACCAAGCACTGCGTGGTCCGCATCCGGACGGCCGACCGGGCGGCGATCAGCCGGACCGAGCTGAACCGCACCGTCGCAGCCATGGCCATCGGCGACTGCGGCGACCCGGATACCTGGATCACGCCGCTGGCCTGACGGCGTTCGTCCTCCGTCAGGCCGCGGACGGTCCCACGTTGGTCCGGGAGCGGATCACCTCGACCACATGGGCCGCCGCCTCGTCGAGCGGCACCCCGTTGCGCTGCGAGCCGTCACGGTAGCGGAACGACACCGTGCCCGCGGACACGTCGTCATCGCCGGCGATCACCATGAAGGGGATCTTCTGCTGCTGGGCCGTCCGGATCTTCTTCTGCATCCGGTCGTCCGAGTAGTCGACCTCGGCCCGGACGCCCTTCGCCGTCAGCGTCGCCGCGAAGGCCGACAGGTAGTCGGCGTGCTGGTCGCGGATCGGGATGCCGACCACCTGCACCGGTGCCAGCCAGGCCGGGAAAGCGCCCGCGTAGTGTTCCACCAGCACGCCGAAGAACCGCTCGATCGACCCGAACTTAGCCGAGTGGATCATGACGGGCTCCCGCCGGGAGCCGTCGGCCGCCTGGTACTCCAGCCCGAAGCGGGCGGGCTGGTTGAAGTCGTACTGGATGGTGGACATCTGCCAGGTGCGGCCGATGGCGTCGCGGGCCTGTACCGAGATCTTCGGGCCGTAGAACGCCGCGCCACCCGGATCCGGCACCAGCTCGAGACCGGACGCCGTGCCGACATCCTCGAGGATCTTGGTGGCGGCCGCCCACTGCTCCTCGGTGCCGATGAACTTGTCGCTCTTCGGGTCCCGGGTGGACAGCTCGAGGTAGAAGTCGTCCAGGCCGAAGTCGCGCAGGAGCGACAGCACGAAGTCGAGCAGATGCTGGATCTCGGCCGGCGCCTGCTCCGCGGTGACGTAGGAATGCGAATCGTCCTGGGTGAGCCCGCGCACCCGGGTCAGGCCGTGCACGACGCCCGACTTCTCGTACCGGTACACCGACCCGAACTCGAACAGCCGCAGCGGGAGTTCCCGGTACGACCGGCCACGCGAGGAGTAGATCAGGTTGTGCATCGGGCAGTTCATGGCTTTGAGGTAGTAGTCGCTGCCCTCCATGTGCATCGGCGGGAACATGGTGTCCTGGTAGTACGGCAGGTGGCCGGAGGTGTGGAAGAGGCCCTCCTTGGCGATGTGCGGGGTGCCGACGTACTGGAAGCCCTCCTCGATGTGCCGGCGGCGGACGTAGTCCTCCATCTCCCGCTTGATCACCCCGCCCTTGGGGTGGAACACCACCAGGCCGCTGCCGATCTCGTCCGGGAAGGAGAACAGATCCAGCTCGGCGCCGAGCCGGCGATGGTCGCGGCGTTCGGCCTCGGCCAGCCGGTTGAGGTAGGCCTTCAACTCGTCCCGGCTCGGCCACGCCGTCCCGTAAACCCGCTGCAGCTGCGGGTTCTTCTCGCTGCCCCGCCAATACGCGGCGGCCGACCGCATCAGCTTGAACGCCGGGATCAGCCGGGTGGAGGGCAGGTGCGGGCCGCGGCACAGGTCGCCCCAGACGCGGTGGCCGTCCTTCGGGTCGAGGTTGTCGTACGCGGTCAGCTCTCCCGCGCCGACCTCCATGACGGCAGCTGTGTCTATCTCTCCCTTGAGGTCCACCAGCTCGAGCTTGTACGGCTCGCCGGCCAGCTCGATCTTCGCCGCGTCCAGCGAGTCGTACGCCCGGCGCCGGAACAGCTGTCCCTGCTTGACGATCTCCTGCATACGCTTCTCGAGCTTGGCCAGGTCGTCGGGATGGAACGGCCGGGACACGTCGAAGTCGTAGTAGAAGCCGTTCTCGATCGGTGGGCCGATGCCGAGCCGGGCCTCCGGGAAGATGTCCTGCACCGCCTGGGCGAGCACATGCGCGGTGGAGTGCCGCAGCACGTTCAGCCCGTCCGGCTCGTCCAGAGCGACCGGGGTCACCTCGGTGTCCAGGTTCGGCGCCCAGTCCAGGTCGCGCAGCCGGCCACCCGGATCACGCACCACGACCACCGCCCGGGGCCCGTTGGCCGGCAGGCCGGCGGCGGCCACCGCGTCACCCGCCGTCGTCCCGGCCGGGACGATGAGCGAGTCGGCCGCAGCCGGACGAAACGGTGCAGACACGGTGATTCTCCTTGGGGGTCGGTGGTCCGCTCACGATGCTATCCGTCGCGCCCGGGCGCCTCTTCCGCGCCACGCCTCGTCACCTGCCGTCACCAGCGCCGCCCTCCTGCACCGGCCGCGGCCGTCCCGAGGTCACCGTGGGCGATCACCGCCGCTCGGCGCGGCGGCGTCCGGGATGTGCGGCGCAGCGGCCGGAGACTGCGACGGAACGTCCGGCGGCTGCTGGATCTCAAGGGTGTCACTCGGCTCGGGGTACGGCGGGGGAGTGCCGCCGAACGCCGGGCAGAAGGCCTGGTGGCTGCACCAGTCGCAGAGCCGGCTCGGCTTCGGACGGAAGTCGCGGTCGCGCTTGGCCCGTTCGATCGCCTGGGACAGCGCCAGCAGCGTGCGCTCGAAGCGTTCCAGCTCCTGGGCGTCGGGACGGTAGTCGCAGATCTCGGCATCCTTGAGGTAGAGCAGGCGGAGCACTCGGGGCACCACCCCACGCGTGCGCCAGAGCACCAGCGCATAGAACTTGAGCTGAAACAGCGCCCTGCCCTCGAAGGCCTCCCGAGGAGCGCCGCCGGTCTTGTAGTCGACCACACGCAAGTCGCCGTCCGGGGAGATGTCGAGGCGGTCGATGTATCCCCGGATCAGCAACCCGTCGTCGACCAGCGTCGATACCAGGCTCTCCCGCTCGGCGGGCTCGATGCGACGCGGATCTTCGACCGCGAAATAGCCGTCGAGCAGATCGTTCGCGCCGCGCAGGAAAGCAGCCAACCGGACCGTGCCGTCACTCGGCATGCCATCGAGCGTCGGCTGGTCGACCGCACCGACCGGCACCGGAACGAGAGTGGGTACCGCGGGCGGACGGACGCCGGAGGAGAGCAGGGCGGGCTCCGCGGCCTCCGGCTCGGTCGTCGGCACCTCGGCGAACAACTCCGCCAAGCCGGGCTCCTGCTCGACCAGTCGCGCCCACTCCGGCGCGACCAGCTCGGCCGCGGCGTCGGGCGTGCGCTTCGCGGCGGGCAGATCGAACAACCGCTCCAGCACGGCATGCACCAGGGTGCCGCGCACCTGATCGGCGCTCGGGCGCTCGGGCAGGCGATCGATGGTGCGGAAGCGGAACAGCAACGGGCAGGTCTTGAAGTCGGCGGCCCGCGACGGCGACAGCGAGGGCCCGTCCGGCCGCTCGGGTGCGCCGGCCGGCACGGGCTGTGTATCGGTCATCACCGTCATGCCGAGAAGGCCTGTCATGCCGAGAAGGCTAGGTGAGGGGTACGACAAAACCGGCCGGGGGAGGGGCACCCGTGGCCGGCCGAGCAACGAACAGGACGAAGTGCCAGGAAGGGCCGACGACGATGCGCGTACGCGGACCGCGGCGCGGCGTCCGTACCATCGATGAAGTGGACGACCGCGCGCAACCACCCAGCCGAGCCCTCCGACCGGGCCGGATGGTGGGCCGCGTGCTGGGCATCCCGCTGTACCTGAACGCGTCGATGCTGATCCTCGCGGTGCTGGTGACCATGGTCTACGGCGGCTACGTGCAGAGGGAGCTCGATCTGCCGGGTCCGGTCAGCTACCTGATCGGTCTCGGCTTCGTGGTCTGCCTTCTCGGCTCGGTGCTGTTGCACGAGTTGGGCCACGCGCTGACCGCCCGGCGCTACCGGATCGGCGTGCGCGGCATCACCCTGGAGCTGCTCGGCGGCTACACCGAGATGGACCGCGACGCGCCCAGCCCACGGGTCGACGCCTGGGTTTCGCTCGCCGGGCCGGCCGTGTCGCTGGTCCTGGGCGGGCTGGCCAGCCTGGCCGCCCATGTCCTGCCGGACCGCACCGTGCTCGGCCAGATAGCCTTCCAGCTGGCCGTCAGCAACATCCTGGTGGCGATCTTCAACGTGCTGCCCGGCCTGCCGCTGGACGGCGGCCGGGCGCTGCGGGCCGGTCTCTGGGCCGTGCTGAAGGACCGGAACAAGGCCACCGTGGTGGCGGGCTGGGCGGGTCGCGGGGTCGCCGTGATCACCGGTCTGGTGGTGTTGACGCTGTACCGGATGAATCTGCTCACGCTGTTCGGCGTGATCTTCATCCTGCTTGTGGTGTTCACCCTGTGGCAGGGTGCCGGTCAGTCGATCCGGCTGGCGCAGATGGCGGGCCGCTTTCCCCTGGTGGACCTGGGCGCACTCGCCAAGCCGGTGCTGGCGGTGCCGTCCGGCACCCCGCTGGCCGAGGCGCAGCGGCAGAGCGCGGCGGACCCCCGTTCCGGTGCCGCCCTTGCCGTGGCGGACGCCTCCGGCAAACTGATCGCGCTGGTCGACGACTTCGCCGCGGCGAAGGTACCGGTGGAACGGCGGCCGTGGGTGGCCGTCGACAGCGTCGCCCGCAACCTGGGCAACCTGCCCGCGCTGATGACCGAGCTGACCGGCGAGCAGGTGGTCCGTGCGGTCCAGGCGCACCCGGGTGCGCAGTACCTCGTGGTGTCAGGCGAGGATGTGGTCGGCGTCCTGAACGTCGCCGACCTGGCCGCGGTCCTGGAACCGAGCCGCGGCCCGCGCAAGCCCGCGCCGGCGAAAGAGCACCGGTGACGCCGAGTCGTTCGAAAGAGAGATCGTGACCGCCCAGTCAGCCACCGTCGTCGACGAGCCCGTGCCCGCGCACCGCCCGCCTTTCTTCCGCCCCGGCGACCGCGTGCAGCTCACCGACCCCAAGGGCCGCATGCACACCGTGGTCCTGGAGCCGGGCAAGGTGTTCCACACGCACCGCGGCGCGCTCGATCACGACGCGCTGATCGGCCTGCCGGACGGCAGCGTGGTCACCTCCAGCGGCGGCACCGCGTATCTCGCGCTGCGGCCGCTGCTGGCCGACTACGTGCTGTCCATGCCGCGCGGCGCGCAGGTGATCTATCCGAAGGACGCGGCCCAGATCGTCGCCATGGGCGACATCTTCCCGGGTGCCAAGGTCCTCGAGGCCGGTGCCGGGTCGGGCGCACTGACCTGCTCGCTCCTGCGGGCGGTCGGTCCTTCCGGAGAGCTGCATTCGTACGAACTCCGCGACGACTTCGCGGCCGTCGCCCGCACGAACGTGGAGAACTTCTTCGGCGGGCCGGTACCGGCCTGGCAGCTGCACCACGGTGACGTGGCGAGCGCTGAAGAGACCGGTTTCGACCGGATCATCCTGGACATGCTCACCCCGTGGGAGGCCCTCGACATGGTCGAGAAGGCACTCGTACCGGGCGGGGTGTTCATCGGATACGTGGCCACCACGCCCCAGATGTCCGAGCTGGTGGAGGCCATGCGCGAGCGTGGCGGCTGGACCGAGCCGCGTGCCTGGGAATCGCTGGTCCGGGACTGGCACGCCGAGGGCCTGGCGGTACGCCCGGACCACCGGATGATCGCGCACACCGCGTTCCTGGTGTCGGCACGCAAACTGGCACCCGGCGTGACCGCGCCGCCGCGCCGCCGCAAGCCGAGCAAGGGCGCCGAGGCGTACGCACTACGGCGGGCCGCGCAGGCCGCTCTCGCTGCGGAACGCGACGACACCGGGGTGTGACCGACCTGGTGGGGTCGGGTAGTTTCCGGGTCGGGGCCTCGTTCGGGAGCGGGAGGATCGGGTGGGCGCGATGAGTTCTCCGCCGTTCGGCGGCAGTAACGAGATGCCGCCGGTCTTCCCGGACTGGTCGCCCTACCAGGACCTCGACTCGGCCGCCCGGGCCTACCTGCGCGATCCTGAGGTCGCCCTGGACGCGCTGTTCGGCGTGCTCCGCGGTGCCGAGGTGCTGTGTTTCACGCTGGAGCGCTTCGTCAACGAGGTGAACGGTGTCTGGCAGGAGGTCGTCATCTGCGACGGCAGCCGGCTGGTGCTGTGGCACGGCGAGGACGTGGCGCCCGGCGACGGGCCGGTCGGATCGATGACCTCGTCGCTGCGGGTGGTTCCGCTGTCCACGGTGACCGAGGTGGGCTGCCGGCGGCGTTTGACCCGTACCTCCACCGGCCAGGCCAGGGTCGATTCGATCGACGTCTACCTGTTGCTCAGCTCGGTGGACGACGCGGTGCCGCCGCCCGGGGTGGCGGAGGACGAGACGCGGGCACCGCTGCGCCACGACGCGTTGCGGTTCGGCAAGACGCTGGACGACGGCGGCCCGGGCCAGATCGCCCGGCTGGAGGAGTTTTCGCGCGTGGTGGCATCATTGGTGGGCCGCCCGACGCTGTGATATTTGCCCTAGAGTCGTGTGACAGTACCGAAAAAGGGTCTTGGTATGCGCCCACGGCGCCCTCAATCGGCGTCCGGACCGGCCACCTCGACGTCATCGGCGGCGCGTACCACGTGGATGCAGTCGCCCGGGCACTCCCTGGCCGCGTCGATCACCTCGAGGCGAAGCCGGGCCGGCACGCCGGTGCGCACCCCTGGAGATTGCAGCAGCTCACCGGCACTGTCCTTGACGTACGCAAGGCCGTCGATGTCGAACTCGAAGACCTCCGGAGCGTACTGCACACAGAGCCCGTCACCGGTGCACAAATCCTGATCCACCCAGACCTGCAGCTCGTCCGTCTCGGTCTGCGCCGACATCGCGCTCCTCCTAGAAATCGCCCGCTCCGACGTTACCCGAACCCGCCGACATTCCCAGGAAGGCCAATTCTGTCCATGATCAAGCTTGGGTGACGAGCGCGTTGCAAGGGACGAAAACCGGCTTGCAGCAGTTAGTGTTATCTACAAGACGTTCGAGCCCCCGGGGAGGTGGGACGTGGCACGTAGCGACGAGGCGTCTGGCGCCGCACGTTGGGAGAAAGAGGCCAACGATCTCTCCAGCCAGGTTGCGTTCCTTCAGGAGGAACTCGCTCTGGTACGGCGCAAGTTGACCGAAAGCCCCCGACACGTCCGGCAGCTCGAGGAACGGCTCGCGGCAACGCAGGCGCAGCTGGCCCGACTGACCGAGAACAACGACCGGCTCGTGGCGACCCTCAAGGAAGCCCGGGCTCAGATCGTCACTCTCAAAGAGGAGATTGACCGCCTCGCCCAGCCGCCGAGCGGCTACGGCGTGTTCCTGGCTGCTCACGAGGACGGCACGGTTGA
>Ga0081539_10005144_pt1 | contig 13631 bp, 5 predicted proteins | sample TabmetS4T2R2_FD_71023 | JGI IMG/M metagenome (GOLD analysis project Ga0081539, IMG submission 71023) | Tabebuia heterophylla rhizosphere microbial communities from the University of Puerto Rico - S4T2R2 | ecosystem: Host-associated > Plants > Roots > Rhizosphere ...
CGGGTTCTTCGTCTGTCTGTTCCCTGTTGGGAGTGTTCTCACACCTGTAACTCGCGCGAAGACGATAAAAAAAGAGGGAGGACAGTGTAGCGCTTCAATTTCACCAGGCGAGGCCACTTTTTCTTCGACAGGCGGAACCAGTTCTTTTTTCGTTAGTACGCCATGTTCCTGGGTTGTGGCGGAACATTCGTCATGGATCTCGGCCAGTGCGAGCGGCTCAGGGCCTGGAAACGTTGGCTATACAGTTCAGGCCAATTCCGGGGCCTCACGATTCGGAGATGTAGTGATCGGCTTCCCTGTCTCCTCCGGTTTCTTTGGTCACGAAGTCGTTCAAAAAGGCGTATTTCCTTCCTTCACAGGCGTCAATGCGGCCTCATTTGTAGGGCCTGTTGCACCCGAGTCGATCGTTGCGAGCTTCGGATCGGGGCTCGCGGCCACGATGGAATCGGCAACGACCAATCCACCGCCCACGATCCTGGGAAACAGAAGGGTAAAAGTGAGAGATCTTAGTGGGACAGTACGGATTGCCCGGCTCTACTACGTCTCCCCCACTCAGATCAACTACGAGTTGCCTGCCGGGACGCCCGCCGGATTCACGGCGATCGCAACCGTCTATATCGGGAATACCTCGACGATAGTTGCGGATGACTTGGTGAGTACCGCCACCGTCGCGCCAGGGCTGTTTAACAACGGGGGGACGGCTTCCGGTCAGTGGCAGCGATATAATGGCTCGACGCTGGTCGGGACGGGCGATCTCTCGACGCCAATCGAGTTCGGCAATCCGGATGACGTAGTTTATCTCGTTCTCTACGGTACCGGCTTCCGATCCCGGAGCTCGCTCTCCGGGGTTTCGGTCACGATCGGCGGAACCGCCGCGACCGTGACATATGCCGGACCGCAGGGAATCTTCGTCGGCGAAGATCAACTCAATGTCATTATACCGCGAAGCCTCAGCGGCACCGGCGTGGTAAATATCGTCATGACGGTTGATGGAAGAAACGCCAACACCGTCCAGGTTACGGCCGGGATCTAAATAATAACAACCACTCGCGGGTTTCCAAGCGTGCCCTAGCTGATAATTTAGGGCACGCCTGTGAACCTTTTTTAGAAGAGGATCTTCACCCCGAACTGAATCACGCGCGCATTATTGGGAACTGTCGAGGTGATTCTGCCGAAGGTCGGAGAGAAAGCGGTACCCGTGGTCGTAGTGTTCAGAACCGACCCAGGCACGCTGAAATTCGGATGGTTGAAGAGGTTGAAGAACTCAGCCCGGAACTGCATATTAACCCTCTCATTGATCGACGTATTCTTAAAGAGAGAGAAGTCCCAGTTCTGAAAGGCTGGGCCATAGAGAGTATTCTTGCCTAGATTGCCTAAAGTATAGGTTGCCGGCTTGGCAAAAGCCGCCCGGTTGAAATAGTAGGTCCCGGCATCTACACCACGGCGCTGAGGAGCTGCGCCCCGATCGATCCCGGCATAGGGATCACCGACCAGATTGGGTCTTTGGTTAGTTCCGCTGCCGGCGCCGGTGCCGATGTTGGCATTATCGCCCGTGATCAGGAGTTGGAACGGCGGCCCGCTCTGAAGGCTGGTGATGCCGTTGATCTGCCAGCCGCCGATCAACTTGTTGACGGCCTTGCTGGAACTCGCCAACCATTTGCCTTTGCCGAACGGAAGTTCCCAACCATAGCTGAAGACCAGGCGATGCCTGATATCGAAGGCCGAAGGGCCTTTGTTACCCCTCAAATCGCAGCGGCACTGCGGATTGGAGGGCGCATTGCTGAAATTCGAGGAGCTGGAAGCATCGTCGATCGTCTTCGAATAGGTATAAGAGGCGAGGAATGAAACGCCGTGTGACAATCGTTGCTCCAGCTTGCCGAACAGACCATGAAAAGTCGAAGAAGCCCCATTGTCACTACCGATAATGACGTTGCTGCTGAAATTTGGGAATCTCACCCGCTGAGCCAGCGGCGTGGGATTACTTGGATCCTTGACCAGGATATTGTCTCCCTGCTGGAAATTGCTGCGCCGCAACAGGTGCGTCCCCTTAGAACCAAGATAGCCGACCTCCGCCAACAGATTCGGCCGGACTTCATATTCGACGTTGAGGTTCCACTGCTGGAGGTATGGCGTGCGGTTCTTCGGGTCTACTGAAAACGGTTGAATGGTACCGCTCGGCCCTGAGTTAGCAGCCGGGAAGAGTGTATCCAGACTGAGATTGGGGATGTTAGGATTTCCTGTCAGGTTCTGTGCGAAGAAGAACGGCGGGTTATTACGCAGGAACTGCAATTCATTGCCCTCCTGCACGTCATAGAAAATCCCATAGCCGCCACGGAGCACAGTCTTGGCGAACGGGCGATAAGCGAATCCGATGCGCGGCGCAAAGTTGTTGCGGTCTGGTTCGATGATCGTATCGCTGATCGTTTGACCGGTGTCGATGATTCCCCGGCCCGGAACGAAGGCTTTGGACGTGCCTGCCAGCAAAAGCCTGCCGTTGGGATCATTGAAATCGACTACCGTATACTGATTGAGCTTCTCCCGCCACGGCGACGAATACTCGTAGCGCAAGCCCAGATTGAGAGTCAGCCGCGATGAGACCTTCCAATCATCCTGAAAGAAGAAGGCGTACATGTTGCTGAAATTGTGCGCGAGCTGATCTCCGACCGCGGCGGCGGCGCTCTGCGGAACGCCAAGCAGCAGATCGGCGATTGAGTTGCCACTATACTGGCCGGTGAAGTTCACGGAGCCCCGGTCGTTATTAGCGACCAATTGAGTCAGGCGCGTATGGCGAATATCGAAGCCGGCTTTGAACGTATGGACTCCGCGGATCCAGGTCAGGTTATCAACGAATTGTTCGGTCTGGGTAATCGCATTCTGTGGAAAATTGGTGCCCGGACCGAGCCCCTGAAAGCCGCTCAACCCGACCTGCGGCAGGCCGAAGGCGGTGGCAGGACTGGTCGTAGTGTTGACGAAACCGAAGAGGTCTCGCGCCGGATTGTCACCGACGCTGGAGTCGGGCGGGGTCAGGTACCGGCTCCGGTTGAATCCGAACCTGGCTTCATTGATCAGCGCGGTGCTGAATGTATGAATCTCGTTGATCGCGACATTCTGCCCGCGCACGTTGTCCACATTTCCTGAAAACGGGAGCACGGCATAGCGGGTCCGGAAGCGATCGAGCAGAGAGTATCTGACGAAGAAGTTGTCCTTCTCGCTGAATCGATGATCGACTCTGGTGTTGACCTGATCGTTGTCGTCGATCTGCGCCGGACTCGAGACAAAGTTGCGTGTCGCATCGCCAGTTAAATTAGTTTGCGGGAAGAGGGCGGCGATCTTCTTGGCACGGTCGGAGATCCGATTGGCGGGGATCCGGTTGCCCGCAAACGCCTGGCGAGTGACGGCGCCATCAGGGTTGACGACCGTCGTCTGCGGATCATAGATGATCGGATTGCCCGGCGCGGAGAAATCACCCGAGAGTTGCGCCTGTGTCGGGATCAGAGCGCTGAGTTGGTTGGCGGTGCGAATGCGCTGTCCCTCGTAATTGAAGAAGAAGAATGTCCGGTCTTTCCCGCGATAAACTTTCGGAATGGAGAGGGGACCGCCTAACGTTCCGCCGAACTGATTCTGTTTTAAAGGCGCGACGCCGACCGTGCTGAAGAAATCTCTGGCCGCAGTGGCGCTGTTGCGATGGAACTCGAACGCGGAACCATGCCAATCATTGGTCCCTGATTTGAGGGCGGCGAGAATCTGAGTGGCTCCGCGCCCGAACTCCGCCGTGTAGGAATTCTGCAAAACTTTGAACTCCTGAATAGCATCGATTGAAGGGGTAATGGTCGGCGTCTGAAATGAAACATCATTCGAATCGACGCCATCGAGCAAAAAACTGACCGAGGTATCGCGAGCCCCGGCGACATTGATGCTGCGGCTGACGCCTTTCTGTCCCGCCGTCGCGCCGGCGCGCGAGGGGGTGGCTCCGGGAATCAGACGGGCCAGTTGCAAATAATCGCGCCCATTCAGCGGCAGCTCGACGATCTGCTGATTGGTCAGGACGTGACCGACCTCTGAAGTATCGGTCTTCAAAAGGACGGCGCCGGCCACCGTCTCCACCAGGTCTTGAAAGTCTCCAACCGGCAGCTTCAAATCCACGCGAGCCGTCTGATTGACATTCAATTCAATCTTATTGATTGCTTGAGGCTGAAACCCGGACTGGCGAACTTCCAGGCTGTAGAGTCCCGGCAAGAGGGCCGGGAAATTATAATCGCCATTCTCATCGGTCGAGATGTTCTTCACTTCATTGGTGCCGAGATTGGTCAGCTTGACCGTTGCCCCGGCGATCGCTGCGCCGTTGGGATCCGTCACCTTCCCTACAATAGAGCCGCGCACGAATTGGGCCCATAGCGGCTGGGCTAAAAATGTCGTCATCATGACGACCGCAAACAAGATGCATCGAATCTTCATGAAACACTACCTCCTACGTGGCTTGCGCCAACGAAATCGAATTGTTCAACGTATTTTCATCCCAGCGCGATAACCAATGTGTCTGCTCTGAGCCTAAAGAAATCCACAAATTCGAATTTGAGTTTGTCCGGCGGGGATCGGTTTCCCGGTTTCCTGGCAGGTCGATTTCAGACGATCAAGAGCGTGCTCGGAGGCGAAGCGAGCGGTACCAGCGAACTGTTCCAATCGGCCGCGTTGTTCTGCTGTCATCTCGAGTCGAGACTTGGGTGTTTTCTTGATCGTCACTTCCACAAAATCGAATGATACGGGGGATGGTCCCGAAATACTCATCATTTCGAACCATCTTTGTCTTTTGGGGAGATGTGGTAAAGATGCGAAACAATCTCTCACTATAACCGTCATCCTGGACAGTTATAGTGAGAGCATTATTTCACGATTCTGGTAAAGAGCAATCAGAAAGTAATCTTGATCGCGAACTGAAGGAATCGGGGAGTATATCCTCCACGTCCGGAACTGATCTCCAGCGAGCCCCAGCGATCCGGCGTATAGGCGTTGCGCAGCCGATAGAGCTTGTATCCTTCCACCGTCGTAATGTCGAAGGAGTTTGCCGGCATCGAGAAAAAGCCTTCCGGAACCGGAACATGGAAGAAGTCCGGTCGCAAGGCAAAGTTCGTGGCAGAATTGGGGTCAATCCGATTGGCATTGATGAATTGCTGAATTTGGGCCAATGCGGCCTGTCCCTGCGGAGTGGTTCGTCCGGGTCTGCCGGCCACGGCTGTCGCCCAGGCGTCATACTCCGCGTTGCTGATCGCCTGTGTGGTAGACGAGTACTCGGTGGGAGCGGCGGAGATCTCACCGACATCCTCTCCAGATCTATTCGGACGGAAGATTGGATGGTTCAGGACATTGATCGCATCCACGCGGAACTGAATGCTGCGCTTCTTCTCTCGATCGAGATAAAAGCTCTTCTGCATCGACAGATCAAAGAAGTGTGTCGGCGGCGAGCGAACGCCGTCGAAAGCTCGCGGAGCATTTCCAAGAGTCCCTTTCACCGGCCGCATAAATGCCGCTGGGTTGTAATATGGCTCACAGGTTTGGCTGACCGGACAACTGGGGCTCCACTTTGGATTTTTAAAGGGGACGCCCGGAACGATATCTGGACGGACGTTGCGGGTATTGCCGAGGACGCCCAATCCGTTAGAATCGCGAAGAACCACCACCATCGGCAAGCCCCCCTGGACACGGGCATTTCCGCTGAGGCTCCATCCACCCAGAAAGTGGTCGAGAATTCCGGGAGCATTCGAAAGGAACGAACGCCCGCGCCCCACCGGCAGGTCATAGACGAACGTCGTGTTGAAAGCGTGCTTAACATCAAAGAGTGAGACCGATCGATCTACCGATCTCGGCGCTCCGTAATTGACGTGACCGGTGGAGCGGTAATTTAAATCCACAAACCGCACGCCTCCGGCATCCGACGCGTCGTCCATACTCTTGGCGAAAGTATAGTTGACCGTATAGCTCAATCCTCTGGCCTGCCGTCGCCGCAGACTGACGCTTCCTCCGTGTCGAATGCTGTTGGCCGAGGCATCGTAGGCCTCAGTGAGCCCCTGAAATCCTAAATAGGTCGCTCCCAGATAGACCGGATCGAAATTGATCACGGCTCCATTGGCTGCCGTGCGTCCCACCACCGGGTCGTTGACATTGGCGCCGAGCGGATCTTGTCCGGCGGCGATGTAGGCATCCAATAATCCCTTCGGCAATTGGCTGACATTTTTTGGCGCCAGGAAAAGATGCGTTCCCTTGCTTCCGCTGTAAGTCAATTCGAGGACCGTCGCGTGATCGAGCTCATAGGCAGTGGACAAGCTCCAGCTCTGCACGTAAGGGATATGGGCATTTGACGAAAGCGCAGATGCCAGCCCTGCATAACGGATACTGTTGAGGTAGACAATCCCGTCTTCGGGAATATTCAGATAAGCATCCGGAGTCAGCTGATTGATCACCGGTTTGTTATAACCCAATCGGATCGCATATCCCGGAAATTGCGTACGGTTATCAAAGGTACCGTAGGAGAGGGTGCTCGAGCCGTAATCCGGAGACGCATTGCGCGACGTCCCGGTCAGCGGCGCATGATTGAGCCCATAGCCTCCGCGAATCACCAATTTATTGCGGTCTCTATTCAGTCCGAAGATCTTCGGGCTCCAGGCAAAGCCGAAGCGCGGCTCGAAGTTGAGATATTCCGCCGGGAAGATGTAACGCGACCGCCCGCCCCTCCCGGCAAAGGCATAGGCGGGCACGACTGCTTTCGTCACGACTGTGCCGTCGAGAAGAGTGGTCGGCGTGATGGGATACTCTTTGGTCTCATCCAGCAGGAACAACCCCTGCCGGTCATATTTCTCGGTGCGAGGTAAGGACAGCGCATAACGCACCCCAAGATTCAAGGTCAGGTTCGGCCGCACCTTCCAGTCATTCTGGAAGAATGCGCCCGCTGAATTCCACTGGTAATAATAAGGAATCAAAACGTCCCGCAAGCTGACGCTGTTGGTGACGCCCATCAGAAACTGCGCAAATTCATTTCCGCCGACCCCGGTCCCACCCCCATTACTGTTGGTCAGGGTACGGTTTGCCCCGAACTGATAATTCCCTCCAGGCGCGCCGAACATCGGAATTGTTTTCAACCGCTGTTGCAACAGATTGACGCCCATCTTGAATGTCATCGCCCCTTTCACGACCGAAAGATTATCGGCGATTTCATAGCTGTGTTCAGCGTTCTCGCTTTGTTGAGATTGGCTGTAGCCCAGAAAGATATTGCCCCCGCCGCCGACGGCGAAATAGGGCAAGCCTCCCGTGGTCAAACTCGGCAACCCGAGTTCGGTCGAGAGATTCCGTCCATTGTTGGTGTCAAACGCCGGCGGCATATTGCGGGTAAATCGGCCGTAAGTGTAATTGAGCCTCAATTCATTGAAGACCCGCGGCGAGAAGATCTGCGTATCACTGAATAAAATCTGCTTCGACCAGCTGTAATCGGTGCCTTGCGAGGTCAGCTCGTTCTTCCCGATCTCGAAATTTCCGCTGCCTCGATCGCCTCGAATGGGCACGGAGGTATAGCGCAGGCTGACTCGATTTTTCTCGGTCGCTTGATGATCGAACCGGACCGTGACGCGCTTCTCAAAGTCTTTGATAAAGGATCTGGTGCCGTAATTCGCCAGCTGACCATCCGCCAGATAATAATCCCCAGGGGTCGGGACATACTGTAGTAACGAGGTTGTCAGGGGATCAAGCCTGTTCTGAGGAATGATATTGTTCTCAAACGGCGTGTAGGGTCCCGTGGTATCCTGAAATTGGTTACCGACCAAATTGAAGCGATTATAGATCGTGGCGTCCTGAATCTGGGTCCGCAATCCAAACCGTTCCGCCATATCGCGCGGAGCGTAACCATAACCGTTCAGCCTCACGGTATTGCTGAAATCTCCGCGCCGCATCGCGGCATTAGGTAAGAGCACGTTCCCTTGTGTGCCATCATAGTAATAGCGCGGCTCAATCGCCGTGAAGAAGAAGGTTCGATTGTGGCCGTCATATCCCAACGGGCCAAAAATTTTCTTCGGTAATTGCACCGGACCGCCGAAAATAAGTCCAAATTGATGTTGGCGGCGGTTGGAGATCGGGCGATTGACAGAGGACATCGTCCAGGGCGCGGCATTCAAAGTTGGATTCCGATGGTACCAGTATGCCAATCCTTGATACTGATTTGTCCCGGATTTCGTGGTCATGTTGACGATGCCGCCGCCCGTTCGGCCGTATTCAGCCGAATAGTTGGAGGTTTGAACGGTGAACTCCTGAACCGTGTCGGGCGAAAAAGTCACGACGGCGCGTCCCAGCCCCACGCCGCTGTTGTTGGCGCCATCGGCGAGGATCGCGAGGCTGCCGGCGCGGCCCCCATTGACGTTGACATTGAATCCGGGCGCGGGAATCTCACCCGGCGAGAGTCCTGGGTCTTCCGTGCCCGGATCGCCCGAGACATTGGCCACGGTCATGACCAGATCGAGCACGCTGCGGTTATTGAGCGGGATATCGGTGATCTGGCGCTCAGTAATTGTTTGACCCGGCGTTCCCGATTCGGAATTCATAATGGCGCTGTCTGCCGTGACATTGATCACTGAATCGATCGCGCCGGGTTCGAGCGTGACGTTGACTGTCGAGGTCACGGCTGTATCGACTTTGATATTGCCCACGACACTTTTCCTGAATCCCGCTGCTTCAACTGTAATGCGATAAACCACCGGCTCAAGGGAAGGAACGGTGTAATTGCCATCGGATGAGGTCGTGATTTTTTGTGACCGATTTGTTCCGACGTTGGTGATTGTCACAATCGCCCCTGGAATGACCGCGCCATTTTTATCAGAGACTGTACCGCTGATACCGCCGCGATTGGTCTGCGCGAAAGCGATCGTGAAGAGAAACAAGGTCGCGAATAACAACGAAATGATGCGGATCATAGATCAGCCTCCTTGAACTGTACCCTGTCGATCAACACGGAAGTGGGATTCCACTTCCCTCAATAAAAATCCGCCGGCTTGAGCGAAGCCTCGGTTGAAAATGATGGAGAACGATTTCCGAAGAGAGACTGCTTGATTGTTTGGAATTCAGTGCGAAATTCGACTTAGGTAAGGAACACTGTAACTGCCCGAAACGGCATGGAAATCCTGCTCAAAACAGAACTCGCCATCTTCTTGTTCAATCCGTTTCGTGGTGTTCTTTTACGATCCAGCAAAGCGCGCCTATCTGAGCACAAGTTAAAAAAACAGTCAAGAAATTTTGATTACAGAAAAAGACTTTTCTGCTGAGTAAAAATGCGATATTGTGCCGCCAGTTTCACGCGGCGCCGGAACCGGATCAATTTCGCATTGCAAATTGGACGCAATCCTCGTAGTTTCAAGGGAGACAATGGAAAAGTCGAATGGGGTCAATAAGTATTTCATTGAAGTAGTCGCCAGAGCGCTCGATGTGCTGGATTCATTCAGGCGGTCAGAGGATGAACTGACGTTGTCTGAAATCGCCAAGCGAACGGGCCTTTCGCCGAGCTACGCCTTTCGCCTGCTCCATACCCTGGAGCAGAAGGGATGGGTGCGGCGAGTGGCGGGCACCAAGCGATATCACCGCATCAACCGTACACAGCGCTGGCGCGTTGGTTTTGCCATGCAATCGGGCGAATTTGAATTTTCACGTGATGTGCTGTGGGGGTTGGAAGAGGCGGCCGAGCTGCATGGAGTGCAATTGATTATTGCCGATAATCGAAACAGCGAAGAGGCGGCGATCGAAAATGCGACCATGTTTGTCCGGCAGGGGGTGGATTTCGTGATCGAGTTTCAGGTCAACGAATTGATTGCGCCCGTCATCGCGCATCAATTCGCCGAAGCGAACATTCCTTGCCTGGCGATCGACATCCCGCAACCGGGGGCCGTTTTTTTCGGCGCCGACAACTATCGCGCCGGATTGACGGCAGGGCGGGCGCTCGGCGAGCACGCGCGCGATCATTGGAGCGGAAAAGTCGGCAAAGTCTTGCTGCTGGAATTGCCCCAGGCCGGCCCGGTCCCACAGGCCCGGATGACCGGCGCGGTCAATAGAATTCAAGAGATCATCGGTCCGCTGCCGGAAGCCGATATTGTTCATCTGGACAGCCGCGGAACGATTGAAGAGAGCCGCCGCGTGACGCTGGCCTTGCTCAAAAGCCTCTCTCCCCAGACCAAAGTCTTGATTGCGGCGATTAATGACCCCGCCGCGCTCGGCGCCGTGCGCGCCATCACCGATTCAGGACGGACTTCGGCGACAACGGTCATCGTCGGACAGGACGCCACCTACGAGGCGCGCGAGGAGATCTGCCGGCCTCATTCTCCTCTCATCGGATCGGTCGGCTATTTCCCCGAAAAATATGGCGAACAGATCATCCCGCTCGTGCTGAAAATCCTGGGCGGAGAGCCTGTCCCACCCACTGTCCACATTCAACACAAATTGATCACGCGGGAAAATGCCCCGCAGTTTTATCCTTCGGGCGAGCGTAAACACGTCAGATACGCACAGGATACAACCGCCGTCCGGCCATCATGAATGGAAGTGTCTGCTGGCCGGAAATTTCTGCCGATAGATTTCTTCTCGTCGCGGAGCGACGCCTTGAGTTTAGGCCGGCCGTTTCAACACCGGTAACCTGTTAATTGAAGAGGCGAGTCGCGTCGCGACGGTTGAAAAAATAATAAACACGGGATCGAATACGATCGACCAATCGCTGCCGGCCTGACGAGCGCTTAAAATAGTAAGAAAGCATAGAGGAAGATCATATGATCTGATGATCGTTGAGCCTTTACTTATTTAAACTAGTCCACCTCAATCCCTGAGAAATAATCACAGCTGAATATTTTCACTCAGTCAAAATATCATTTAGCCTACTGGAAATTTGTTGACGAACTTTTCGTTTTGGGTTCAAATGAGCACGTTGTAGCGACAATAAAGTATCTCAAAAGTATCTCGCCCTAAAGCAGTCAGCAGTTCACAACTCACGACAGGCATTACTGTGAGACGGGAAAACTTTGACGAAGGTGTCTGATGTTCCCGCCGATCAAGGCGGGTGTGAGCAGTGGGATAGTGGGCTGTATCCATATATCCAGGGTATCCAGGGTATCCAGAGTATTCAGGCCGTTACCGATTCCTATCCACTGCCAACTATCGACTAGCCACTATTTTTCGAGGAGTCCACCATGCGAAAGCTCGTCTTATCAAGTCTTCTTGCCATCGGCCTGTTATGCATTGGTTTCGATTGGCTGTCCAAGAATTTTCAGAACTGGCTGCAGAAACAAGACTCCTTGCCGCTGGGCGTTGTTGCAGCGCAAGGTGGGACGCAACGAATAATGGAAAATCTCGGTCGTGGCGTCGTCGCCATGCGATCGAGCAATACGGCGGTCTTCATCAGTTGGAGGTTGCTCGGGCTGGATCCGGCAAGCATCGGATTCAACATCTACCGCTCCGCCAATGGCGGCGCGGCGGTGAGACTCAATAGTTCGACGATCACCGGCGGCACGAACTATACCGATTCGAACGCGAATCTCACGCAGTCGAATGCGTATCACGTCCGCCCGGTGATCAACGGCGTCGAGGAGGCTCCGAGCGGATCATACACGCTGCCGGCCAACGCGCCGGTACGGCAGTACCTGACGATTCCCTTGCAGGCGAACGCCGGAACTTATGTACATTTCGTCTGGGTCGGTGATCTCGACGGCGACGGCGAGTATGACTTCATTTGCGATCGCCTCGGCACGCGGCAGTATATCGAAGCATATCGCCGCGACGGCACCTCTTTATGGCGCGTGGATTTCGGCCCGAACAGCGAGAACCAGGATAATATTGAGCCGGGCGCCTCCGCGATCAGTGTTGGCCACAACGACGGTGTCAGTGTTTACGATCTCGACAACGACGGGCGTGCTGAGGTGATCATCAAGTCGGCCAATGGAGTCATCTTCGGCAACGGCCAGACGTTGACCCATAGCGACAACACCACCCAGTTCATCTCCGTGCTCAACGGACTTACCGGCGCTGAACGCGCCCGCGCCACGATTCCCAATCCATACCTTGCGGACGGCACGCTCTCGGGTCATCTGGGCATCGCTTACCTCGACGGCGTCAATCCGTCAATCGTCTTCAAGGGCAAGAAACGCGTCGGCAGCGGCGGGTTCAATCTGATCATTTCGACCTGGCGTTTCAACAGTTCCAGCCTGACACGGCAATGGTCGTGGGAGCGCGGCAGCACGAACGCCCCGGATTTTCACCAGATGCGCATCGTGGATGTTGACCGCAACGGAACCGACGAAATCTGCGATGGGGGCTACGTGCTCAACTCCAACGGCACTTTCCGGTACGCCATTCCCGGCGTGATCCATGGCGATCGCTTCCATATCGGCGATCTCGATCCGAATCGGCCCGGCCTCGAAGGCTTCGGCATCCAGCAGGACAATCCTAGCGGACTGCTCTACTACGTCTATGACGCGAGCACCGGAGCCATTATCCGCAACCATTTCGGCGCGGTCGAAGACACGGCGCGCGGGACTGCGGCAGATCTCGATCCGCGATACCCGGGTTACGAATACTGGTCGTTTCACGGCATCCACCGGATGGACACCGGCGCGGTCGTCTCGCCGGATCCGCAGCGTCCCTGGCCGAATTTCCGCATCTGGTGGGATGGCGACGTGAGGAGCGAGAATCTGAACCGTGAGTTCGTCGAGAAATGGGACTACGCCGCGGGCAGTACTGTGCGATTGCTCACCGCCAGCAATGACGGCGCCGAAGACTCGTGGCGCGATGCCGCGCAGTTCTATGGCGACGTCATGGGCGACTGGCGTGAAGAGGTCATCTATGCAAACAACACCGATACACAGTTGATGATCTTCACCACCACCACGCCGACCAACGTCCGGCTCTACACATTGCCGCATAATCCGACTTACCGTGCATGTCTGACGGTGAAAGGCTACCTGCAATCGCACATGGTGGACTATTTCCTCGGCGAAGGCATGAGCACGCCGCCGGTTCCGAACATTCGATATGCCGGCGGATCGACGACTGGCGCGGACACCTACCAGGCCGAGTCCGCGATCATCAGCGGCGGAGTGACGATCAATAACGACCGCTCGGGATTCAACGGATCCGGCTTCGCCAACTTTCCGGCGAGCGGCGGAGTAGTGCAATGGAGCAATATCGATGGCAATGGCGGCGGCTCGAAGACTCTCATGTTCCGTTACGCGCTCGGCGCCGCCACCGCTCGCACGGGCCGTCTTGTTGTCAACGGGGTGCCGCAAAATATCACGTTTGCAAGCACCGGCGGCTGGACGGTATGGCAGAGCCATAATGTCACCGTGACATTGCTCTCCGGATCAATCAACACGATCAGCCTCGAATCGACGGGCGCCGATCTCGCCAATATCGATCAACTCACAGTGCCATAGTACTCTGATAACTAAATTCTGTGACTTTGAGTGCGCGGAGCACGCGAGGATAAAGCCTGGTGGTGAAGCGCGGGGCACGGAGCCCCAAGAACTGTGGCGTGGGTTTTTTAACCCCCCCCCCCTTTTCCCCCCCCGCGCGGGGGGGGAAAAAAAACCCCAAAAAAAAAGGGGGGGGGGCCCCCCGCCCACCAC
>Ga0081539_10005145_pt1 | contig 13627 bp, 12 predicted proteins | sample TabmetS4T2R2_FD_71023 | JGI IMG/M metagenome (GOLD analysis project Ga0081539, IMG submission 71023) | Tabebuia heterophylla rhizosphere microbial communities from the University of Puerto Rico - S4T2R2 | ecosystem: Host-associated > Plants > Roots > Rhizosphere ...
GGCGTGGAGCACATCAGCCCCAACGGCAAGGAGTTCTCCTTCAGCTTCGGCACCTGCGAAGGCTGAGGCCAGTTCCCCGGTGACCGTCGTGTCGCTGCCGGGCCGGAGGCGACCGTGAGGGTGTAGAGCGATCCTCACTGCGCCCCCATGGTTGACATACAGAGGAACCGTTCTAGGAAGCAGCTCCTGCAGCGCCCCCCAGCATCGCTGGGGGCGCTGCATTGGCAATGGCTCGGCCTACGGAGCGAAGTGACCCCAATTCAGATGTACTGCGAGAATGGGACAGGGCCTCACCGACGGTCCTCATAGCATCTCACTATCTTCGCGTCATCGGTCAGGAGGCCGCCCTCTGATGGAAACCTACAATCCGATCCTGGAAACGAGGGCGCTGGAGAGGCGCACTTTCGGTTCGCCGCGCTCGCGGCCCGGCCCAGGCATCGCCCACGTGCTCTACGGGCGCCGACGCGAGTCGCTGGTGCTCACCGAGGGCGACAGGCTGACCTTGGGCGAGTCATATCTCGGCCGATACACCCAGTCGTTCGTGGTCGACCTGAGCGTCAAGCGGCTGGAACGCACCAGCGAACTGCCATGCCGCAGCGACACGCACAACTTCGCCGCCGCCTTCGCCCTGACCTGCCAGGTTGTCGACCCGAGAGTCGTGGTGGAGCACAACATCCGGGATGCGGGAGTGGTGCTGTGGTCGGCGGTGGTCGGCCATGCCCGCGCGGTGTCCAGGGCCTACGGCCCGGCCGAGATTGCCGAGGCTGAGCATGCCATCGCCGAGCGGCTGGCCAGCGTGGTCCTGCATCCTGCCTTTGTCTGCGAGCTGGTCGAGGTGCGCCTGTCACACGATCCGCAGGCAGTGCGGATCGGTCGCCGCGGTACGGAGATCCAATTCTGGAACTCGCTGGTCGACAACAGATTCGCTGCCGCGCATATGGCGGAGCACCCCGGCGACATCCATGGTGCGTTGGAGATCCTTCGCCAGATGCGTCAGCAGTATGAGGAGTCGGTCGCGGCCTACGAGCAATTGCACAGCCGGGTCGGCTCGGAATTTGGGCCACCACGCAATGAGTCGCTTGAGCAGCAGGCCCGTCAACTGGGGCTGAGCCGTGAGGAAGTAAGGAAAGACATCCTTGAGCGCGAGTCCCGCCGGTTCGGCTTTCCGTCGCACACTGAGGTGTCCTCCGAGGGAGCCCGTCCGACCGTTGCCCCCCAGGAGGTATCGGGTAGGGGAGATGGGGCTGACGAGGAGCCTAGAAGGCGGAGAAGCCCAATGAACTAGTGGTTGCGAAGGGCTTGAGCCGCCGCTTGAGTCCTGGAATCGTCCTTCCCAAAAGCTCTGTGGAAAATTGCGTGAGCCCGTTCATAGTGTGTGCGGGCCTCCAGATTCCCAAGATCGGCCAACACCGTCCCCAGATTGCCATGCCAGGAGGCCATGGCGGGATGGTCGGGACCCAGGGCCGTCTTGCCAATCTGGAGCGCTAACTCATGCTCGGCGCGGGCAGCCTCCAGATCTCCAAGTCTCCAGAGCACAGTGCCCAAGTTGCTGTGTCGCGTCGCCATGGCGGGGTGGTCGGCTCCTAAGCTCGCCTCGCTGATCTGAAGTGCCAATACGTGCTCGGCGCGGGCACCCTCCAGATCGCCGAGATCGGCCAACACCGTCCCAAGATTGCCATGCCATGAGGCTACAGCGGGGTGGTCGGCTCCTAAGCTCGCCTCGCCGATCAGCAGTGTCAACTCATACTGGTCGCGGGCATCCTCAAGATCGCCGAGATCAGCTAACACTGTCCCGAGATTGCCATGCCAGGAGGCCAGGTCAGCAGTGTCAGGTCGATTGTCAGATCGCAGGCTGGCATCACCAACCTGCACTGCGAGCTCAAACTGCGTATGCGCGCCAACGAGATCCCCGAGCTGCCACAGCACTGTGCCGAGCGCATCGTGCCGGGCGCTGAGGTCTGGGTGGTCCTGACCGAAGGCTTCCTGCGTAATGGCCAGGGCTTGTTCCGCCAAAGGTCGAGCCTCCCGGTACTGACCCTGAGCCCGCAGAAATCGAGATGCTCGGTCCAGGAGCCAGCCAGATTGGCGATGAGCCAGACCAAGCTCTCTAGCATGGCCAACCGCACCCAGCACATGCACCAACAGCTGGTGACAGGTCGGCCAAGTCGCGGGGTCCCAGCTCGCGTCCGGAAACTGCTTGCAGAGTAGGTCCACGGCCACCTCGGACCAGCGTCGCTTCAAGGTTTGATCCATACGGGAACGGATCACTGCCTGGACGAGCCGATGCACACTCAGCGCCTCGGTAGTCACGGTGGCGAGCGAGTAGCGGCGCAGCGCCTTCGACACTTGCTGGAACGCCAGCCGGTCTCCAACCGCGCCGGCCAGCCGCTCGGGTAGCCCGTCGGTGTGCTCGGTCAGCAGGGCGTGGGGAAAGTCGTCAGGCGCAAGAAAGGCGCATAGGCACAGCAGGTCCTCCGCGGCGGGAGCCTCAACCTTAAGGCGGTCCAGAGCGACCGTCCAGGTAGTCGCGACGGTCTGTTCGGTGGTGGCCGGACGGCCGAGAGCGAACAACTCCCGGCTACGGTCGTGCAGCAACTCCACATACTCGCCCGGCGTGGTATTCGTCTCCTCCAGGTAAGCAGCTGCCTGCTCAAGTGCCAACGGCAGGTCTCCAAGTGCCGCGGCCAACCGCCCAAGCGTCATCTGATTCTCAGTGCCAATCCGCTGCACGAGGAAAGCGGTCGCGTGCTCACGTGGCAACGAGTTTACCTGGATGGTAGCGGCCACCCCACCCCATACCGGGTTGCGTGACGTTATCAAGACCTGCCCCCCGCCGGCGGGTGGGCGAAGGCCATCGATATCAGAGGGCTGCTGGGCATTGTCGTAGATCAGCAACCAGCGGTCTTTCTGGCCAAGGGCGTCGAACACAATGCCGACCTGTTCCTCCAGGCTGGGCAACTCCGGCAAACCGAGGCGGCGTCCAAGCTGGGCGAGCCGTCCCGAGATCGTGGGCGGTTGCTCAGCAGGTACCCACCACACCAAGTCGTAGTCAACGGCGTACCGATGAGCGTATTCGACCGCCAACTGGGTCTTGCCGACTCCACCTAGACCATGGACAGCCCCGCCCTGCACCACCGCTCCAGTCGATGTATCGGCCAGCCGTGTCCGAAGGGTTTCAAGTAGATCGTCGCGACCGGTGAAATGCCGGTTGCGTGGCGGCACCTCGAAGATCGCTGGCCGCCGGCCAGGAAAAGTCATGCCACGCTTGACGCCCGGGAACTCGACCCTGTCCGCAGGCTTGGCGCGGCCATACTGAACGGCGTCCAGCAGCCGAGCAGAAGCTGCGTGCTCATCTACGCCGACTAGGTCCACATAAATGCGTGAGCGCAGCAGTCCCTGCGGAGTCACCTCAGCTATCCGCACCGGCAATAGCAACCCTCGCTCTCCGGTCGGATCGAGGGCGAATACGGCCCGCCATTCGGCCTCACCGAACGCCGAGTTCAAGTAAGCCGGCGATAGTACTGCAATTATGTGCGCAGCATCTTGAATACCCTGATGCATCAGGTGCACAAAGTCCCTACCAGGGCGAAAGTCCCAGGCCTGTAGCACAGTGTCGTAACCGGCGTCTTCGAGGGTCTGAGCGATCCATTGGGCCCAAGCGACGTCTGCCCCGGTGTAGCTGATGAAGAAGTTCTTGCCGGTTGCCACCCCTAGCCCTTGCTACGTCGTAAGCACCGCCTGTCCCGGCTTGTTCTACCACACCACGCCGGAGGGTAATATCAGACGAATCGGGCTAGGCTCCCATGTACCTGGAGTTCACGGATGTGGTCCACGGCACGTTCCGGTGCGTTGGCACACGGATTAGCGCCGGCCTCGAGGTCCTTGTTCGCGTCTCCCTGGGTGAGGTTGGCACTGCTGACCAGAGGGATCCGCCGGTTAGCGACAGCCGGCTTGGCGAGCATCTTGGAGCCTGACTCGGTTCGTCGCCCCGGCGGCCAGGCCAGGAGCAAGCGCCGGGCGTCGTACCCGAGACGCCCCTCGACTAGGGAGCTGCCGGTGATGTGGTGAGCCCGCCCAGGTGGAGGCTGGGCGACTTGGCGCCGCCGCGAGCAGCGTCTTCCTCTACCCATTCTGGCAGTGCGGCGCCCACGCCCACTCCAACCTGGTCGCCCAAGCCATCGCCGCCGCCATTCCGCTGGCCGTGCTGGCCATGCTGGAAGGGCGACGCCGAGGAGGTCACCCGCCTCGACCAGATCAGTAACTGACCCTCGGCTACGGACCGTATGAAGGCCACGCTGGGGGGAAACGTAGGGGTCGCCCGGTGCCTTGACGGACACCACTGCCCCTTGCGGCGCCTTGGAAGCTCTGGGGGTGACCTCGGGCGGTTCAAGGATTCGGGCGCTGGTCGCTCGACGTCATCGGTCACCGGCGGTGTCCAGGCCCGGCTGCTGGCAGTCTACAAACAGGCCCCGCCCGACGGCGAGGCGAGGTCGGTACGGGCGTTGGCCTATGCGGCCGGCTGTAGCCGCTCCAGTGCCGCGGCGTTCCTTCGCGCTCGCCGCGAACAGGCTTCGGGTGAACCGCCCATGCAGATAGGCCTGCCTGTCATAGGGCACGACGCAGTTCCCGATCCTGGTGGGCTGCAGGTCATCTCAGCGTCGCGCGGGCGGAGGAGGCGGCTATGGATTAGCCACCCAGAGCTCGTTGGATGGCCTGCGCAGCGTCGATCACAGCAGCGCCGGCTCCCCCAGCCGCACCAGCGATCGCTGTAATGCGCTTGAGCGTCCCAAGCATCCGCCCGGGTGCCGGCCTGGGCGTTGCTGCTTCTACCTCCAGCTCCTGGACGAGCTCCCGAGTGGTGCTGGCCTGGTCGGGTGGGACGTGGCCCTCCAGTTGGTCAACAGCAGTACGAAGCGCGCCAACCAATGGGATCAAGTCCGCGCCGTGCTGAGTAATGGTGGCGTCGCCCTGCTGCACAACGTTGTTCTGTCCGCCAACGATGTTCGCGGCCGAGCCTCCCACGTTGATCGAATTATCACTCATGTTGATTGCCTCCACATAGCTATTCGCGTAAATAATCTTGGCAGCAATGGCGGTGACTTGTTCACCGGAGAGAGGAGAGCTGGATGCAGGAACCTCTCCAGCATCTGGAGCTTGTTGTTCAAGCTCCAAGGCGAATTCAATGAGCCGGTTACGTACGCCATCAACCACACCGATGAGGTCTTCCCGCGACAATACCTGCCAGGCCGCCAGGCACGTCGAACCCTTAATCAGAGTACTGCGGTAACGCGCGAAGTCCTCTGGGGGCCAGCGAACCTCCTTGTCACCGGTCTGGGACCTCAACCAGTCCTCGTAGACGGCCACGGGCTTCCGAAACGCATGGCGGAAGAGCCTCTGCCGGTCTTGGCTATCTCCAACCATATCTCGCGTGATCGGGACATTCCTTAGCTGGATCTCGGTGGGATCGACCCTCGTATACATTTCGTCCGACACGTGTCCGCTCGTAAACGAAGAAATCACCAAGAACATCAACAGGACGGGGGCGCCGGTAGGGTGGAGGTGCGGCCTCGTCTGTATACCCGTTGAGTTCCTCATAAGTCCACTGACGCAGCAGTTGGTTATCAAGTCTGACCGCAAGCACCATGGTCTGTCGCAGCACCGCCGCCAGAGGCTGGTCCGTTGCGATGGTGGCGTCTTGAATCTGCTGCAGCAGGCTCATAACTGGCGATGTCCTTCAACCCAAAGGGACAGCGTACCTCGTAGCATACGCCAGTCTCAGGCCTTGACTGCTGTTGTGCATGGGCCGCAGTGCAATGACCAAGTGCTGGCCACTCCTCGAACGGTGACGAGCTATTGGCGGGCCATCCGCCTGGATCACCGCCGGGATCTCGACGAGGTCTCGGCGCCGGACCAGCCGACGCTATGGCTGGTCCGCTGGGAGGGCTATGACCGGCTAGCCTGGGAGGTCAATGTGTGGCTGTGGGGCCTCCCCTGCTCGGCCGCTGGCCTTCGTGTGCATCTGGGCGGCCGGCCATCTCCCGGCCGCAAGGGTCGAGATCGACGCCAGCCTGGTCCTGGAGGCGGCATACTCACAACTGCTATGTGAACTGAACCGCCCCGGGTTCAGTGGAGGCTGAGTTCTGTGGCTGGGGTCGAGGTGTAGTCGGCTTCGTACTCGGCGGGTGGGCGGTTACCGCAGGCGCTGTGCAGGCGGCGGTGGTTGTACCAGTCGATCCACTCCAGGGTGGCCAGCTCCAGGTCGTCGACGCCGCGCCAAGGGCCACGGCGGCGGATCAACTCGGTCTTGTACAAGCCGATGGTGGTCTCGGCCAGGGCGTTGTCGAAGGAGTCGCCGCGGGACCCGACCGAGGTGACCGCGCCGGCCTCGGCGAGCCGTTCGGTGTAGCGGATCGACAGGTACTGCACGCCTCTGTCGCTGTGATGGACGAGCCCGTCCAGCTGGGCCTGGCGGCGCCAGATGGCCATCTCTAGAGCGTCCAGGGCCAGGTCGGTGCGCAGGTGAGTGGCCAGCTGCCAGCCCACGAGCATCCGCGAGAAGGCGTCGATCACCAGCGCGGCATAGACGAAGCCTGACCAGGTCCGCAGGTAGGTGAGGTCGGCCACCCAAAGCCGGTTGGGCGCCGGCGCAGTGAACCGTCGCTCGACCAGGTCCGCCGGCCGCGGACCAGCCGGCTCGGCCGGGGTGGTGGTGCGCTTGGCCTTGCCCCTGATAGCGCCCTGGATGCCGAGCTCGCCCATGAGCCGCTCGACCGTGCAGCGGGCCACGTCGACACCCTCGCGCTGGAGCTGCCGCCAGACCTTGCGGGTGCCATAGACCTGGTAGTTGTCGTCCCACACCCGCCGGATCTCGACCTTGAGCTGGGCGTCGCGGCGGCGGCGGGTCGACAGCGGACGGGACTTGGCCGCGTAATAGCTGCTGGTTGGCACCTTGAGCACCCGACAGATCGGCTCGACCCCGAAGCGGTCCCGGCAGGCATCGATCATCCGGACCACCTCGTGCGGGGACGGTCGAGCTCCGACGCGAAAAAGGCGCTCGCCGCCTTGAGGATCTCGTTTGCCCGCCGCAGCTCCCGGTTCTCACGCTCGAGCTCAACGATCCGCCGCTGGTCAGCGGTGGTCACCCCGGGCCGCTGGCCACCATCGATCTCGGCCTGGCGGACCCAGTTGCGCAGGGTCTCTCTGTTCACCCCGAGCTGATCAGCGACCCGGGCGATCGCTCCAGGGGCGCCGCCGGTCTGCTCTCGGACCTCGAACACCATCCGCACCGCACGGGCGCGCAGCTCATCTGGGTACTTCCGTAGGGCTGGCATGGCTCCATCCTCTCCAAGGATCAGAGCCTCCACCAACCCCGGGGCGGTTCACTCCTGGCGAGCCCGGGACAGCTGCACATACAGCCAGTTGACGTGCTCGCTGCCGGTGAGGCGCACGAGCGCCCGGCCGCGGGTCAGCCCCTGGGCACGGTGACCGGTGGTCGCGTAGGCCAGGTCCACCCGCCGGTTGCGTTCGTTGCGGCCGCGACCAGCCAGATACGACCGGGGCAGGATGACCGTCCGGCCATGGGCGCCATCCACGCGGATCGTCAAACTGCGGTCGTGGAGGTCGAGGGTGGTGATGGTGCCGCGAGTGCCGTTGGCCACTCCCAACTCGGCGATGGCGTTGTGGCCACAGACGACACGGTCGCCCACGGCCAGCTGACGGTCCTCGACCTGCAGCCGCTCGGGCCCGAGGCGGCCCCGGGCGGCCAGGAGTTCCTGGCAGGCGGTGTTGAGCCGGTCGACCTCGGTCCGCCGGGCGGCCAATACGATGACTTCCTGGCTGGGGTCGCGCTCGGCGTCCTGGTAGGCCGTCCACCAGTCCTGCAACAAGGCCAGGGTGGCGGCGGGCTTGGAGTCGGCGGTCACCACCCGGTCATGGGCCTGGTAGGCGGCCACCGCCTCCTCGACCAGCCCGGAGCGGACCAGTTCCAGGGCTTCGCGTTCCCAGGCCTGCTGCTGGCGGCGGTTCTCCGTCAGTTCGCTGGCCCCGAGGCGGAGGCGGAGGGCGCGGAAGCCGCCGCCGGCGTCGATCGGGGCCAGCTGCCGGTCATCACCGACCAGGACCACCTTCGCTTGTGCTTGTTGGGCGTGCTCGAGGAGGCGGTCCAGCGTGCGGCTACCCAGCATGCCGGCCTCATCGACCACCAGGACGGTGCGGGCGTCCAGCTGCTCGCGGCCGCCGTCCAGGTCGCCCAGCAGCCGGTCGCAGGTGGCCACGTCCTCGAACCCCTCCCCCTGCAAGCTCATGGTCGCGATGCCGGTCGGGGCCGCGGCCAGGAGCCGGTAGCCGTCCAGCTGCCAGGAGTGGCGGGCGATGCCGAGGGCGAAGGTCTTACCGGTTCCGGCCCGCCCCACGACCACCGCGACGCCTTGGCCGCCCTGGCACACATCCCGGATCATCGCCTGCTGGTCTTGGCCGGCGGTGGGATGGGCGGCCAGGGCCTCGCGTACGGCCTCGTGGGAGGCCACGGCCGTCTGCTCATTCGTCCGGCCGGTGGCCGCCGTGACCAGCCGCTGCTCGACTGCGAGGAGGTCGGGGGTGGACCAGCGGCGCTCCTCCAGCGCCCGGTCGGCGACCAAACTAACCGCCCGCTCGGCCAAGAACCGGTCCGCCAGCCCCTCCAGCTCGCTCCGTCCGACGCCGGTCAGGCCGGCACCGAGGGCGACCAGCACGTCCGGGCGAGTGAAGGTGGACGCATGCTCGGTCAGCCCCTCGGGCTCAGCCAGCCGGTCAAACAGCCGACCAACCGTTGCATCGGACACTGTCCGGTCTTGGTGGCGTGTCCGGCCGGTCACCGCCCGGACCAAGGTGTCCGGGTCCACGCCCCGCTCGGTCGCCTCGGCCCGCCACCGTCCATACAGGGTGTCCGGTGCCTCCTGCTCTTTGGGCTTGCGGGTCGCCTGGACGGCCCACTTGACCAGCCGCGGCGTCCGCTCCCGACCGTCCGCGACCAGCCGGTCCAACTCGGCGTCGATCTGGCCGGTGCGCTTGGAGAAGCCGCGGACCAGCTCCTCGGGCACGCCGGCCAGCTCCCGGTTGCCATGGCCGTCCGCCGCTGTCCACTCCACCCCGAGTGTCCGGGACAGCTCGCGCTGGTAGGTGGCCCGGTAGATGGCGTCCGCGGCCAGCCGATGCCGGTACAGGTCGCGGCCGTCCAAGGCTGTCCAGCGGCCGTCCGGTCCCTGGATCCGGTTGGCGATGACCAGATGGGTGTGCAGCAGCGGATCGCCCTCCCGGGAGGTCCGGTGGTCGAACCCGACCGCCAGCAGCCCCTGTCCGGCCACGTGCTCGTGTCCGCCGTGGCCGCGGCGGGCCCCCAGGTGTCCGTCCAGGTAGCCGACCGCCTCGGCCAGCCCGGCATGATGCGCAGCCAAGACCGCTCGGCCGGTCGCCGGGTCGCCGAGCCCGTAGAGGATCGACACGCTTTTGGTCGGCCGCAGGACCACGTCGAAGGCGGGCACGGCGTTGTGGCCGTGGGGGCGGCCGAGGAGCTCGCCGCTGTCGGGGTGGCGGCCCTCGAACATGGCCTGGAACCCGGCCGCGGATGCTTCGCCCTCCAGCCCGAGGCAGCTGGCGCCGGCGCCGTACCACCGACCTGGGGACTCGCCGTGGCCGGACAGATACTGTTGGTGGTCGGTGGCCAGCTCACGGGTGTAATACTCCTCTCGGCCGACCGAGAGCTTGGCGATATCGGCCACCACGCGTCGCTCCCCTCCCCGCCTTCGTTGGCGCGAGCGAACGCACCCTTGGTGCATTGCTCTCCTCGGAAAAAGATTCCGGCTTAGAGTAGCGCAAGACGGCGACTAACAAGCGTTATGGAGAGTGCCTGGGTGCGGCGGCGGCGGATGGCAGTGCGCTGAGCGTTGCAGATGGCGTGAGAGGCAATGAACATGCAGTTCAGAAGCGGTTTGGACGTTGGGGGCCCGTGATAGTACGAGCCCAGCAACAGGTTGATTAGCCGTCTGACCAGCAGCTTTCTACGACACCCTAATATTGGGAGTACCGCTCGATGGCGACCTGCTAAAACAGGGCTTGGCAAGCCGCTTACAGTGCGCTAATTTGGGAGCAGGGGGTCGCCGGTTCAAATCCGGCCGTCCCGACCACCAGCAGCCCAGGTCAACGGCCCTCCCCCGCCGACCTGGACGAGCCGCCACCCTTCGCACGCCGATTTCGTGCCGCTAGCGTGCCAGGAGGCGACTCGGCCGAGCGCTCCGCCGGGAGGTTGGCGGCGGCCTGGACCAGCTCGTCCAGGGCGGCGGCGATGGCCTGGTCGCGACCGGCCATCACATGCTGGTAGTGCAGCGCCACCGCCGGTGAGCTGTGGCCCATGCGCTCCATCAGTTCGCGAGTGTTCGCCCCAGCCGCCAGGGTGAGGGTAGCGGCCGAGTGCCGAAGGTCATGGAAGCGGAGTCCCTCCACCCCGGCCGCTCGGATTGCTCGGAGCCACCAGCGGCGGCGGAAGTTGGAGCGGCGCCGATAGCCGCCCTCCGGAGCTGGGAATTCCAGCCCCTCCAGACCCGGACCAGCGAACTCGGCCAAGTGCTCCGCCAAGGCAGCGGCGGCACGGCTGGCAAGGTGACGGTGCGCCGCCCGCCAGGCATCAGGAGACCGGCATGGGGCAGTTCGAGTAGGACTGGCTGGAACTCGGCCGCCGGGTGACGTGCAGCCTCCACTACCAGCACCACCGGAACCTCCGGCTGGTCGAGGCCGCTACGGCCGAGAGAGCGGCCAAGCACTAGCACGACCGCACCCACGGGACCTAGGTCGAACGTGGGCTATCGCCGCTGCGCCGCACGTCTCAGCGCGTCGAGGTTGACGACCGCGGGGTCACAGCCATCGACGTCATCCTTGGCGCGGAGCTGTGCCGGGATCAAGACGGTGTTCCCATTGACCGCTAGGCTGCTACCCCGATGACAAGCCGCCGCATGATCGCTCCTTGTGAGGCGCTGATTCTCGTGCACTCCTCAGCTGCGCGAACCAGCCGCGACGACCAAGACGCCGAGAAGACAGAACCCGCAGGGAAATGGGCATCCCGCGGATCAGCCAATCGCGGCGGGCGGGGGGCCCTCCTTGTAGCGATCGATGACGTGCGTTCCGCAGTCGCGGCATTCGCGGTACCACTGGCCCTCCGGGCCGCGCAGGCGCTGCCAGCGGTGGAGTCGGATTCTGCAGCGCCAAGACTTGGCCATCGTGGCCTCCCTAGAGCATCGGCCATACCGGCTCCTTGTGCCCTGACCTAGGCTCACGCCGTTCATGAGTGCAGATCTCGATGCGACAAGCGGGACGCGGGTAGCATGCTCTCGTTCCGCTCCGTCCAGCAAGGCAACCATCGAGGTCGGTGAGGACTGTCTGTACGAACTCAAGGCCGGCCCTCCGGGCGGTCTCCGGCCGCCCTCCGGCCCGGCAGCGACACGACGGTCACCGGGGAACCGGCCTCGCCCTCCCCGCCTCGTACCGGTAGGATCGGGAGACGAGCTACGTCGTTCTTCGAAAACGAGACCAAGGCTCAATCTGCGCCGCTGAACTGTAATGAGGACGGAGAAAAATGACTGCCTGTTTCATAGTGATGCCAATCACGACTCCGGACGAGTTCATTTCACGGTTCAGTGGCGATAAGTCTCACTTCCATCATGTCCTAGAGCACCTCTTTCAGCCCGCAGTCGAGAAGGCCGGCTTCAAGCCAATTTCTCCCGTTGCCTCTGGCGCCGACCTCATTCATGCCGAGATCGTCAGACAACTTGAATCAAGTGAGCTTGTACTCTGCGATATATCGAGTCTAAATCCAAATGTCTTCTTCGAACTCGGCATCCGAACTGCGGTAGACAAGCCGATTGCACTTGTGCGAGATAACTTCACTAGCAACATCCCTTTCGATACAAGCATCGTAAACTTTCACACCTACGACGCTTCCCTGGCTCCTTGGGTATTAGAGACGGAAATAGAGACTCTCGCTGCTCACCTTGTCGCTAGTAGCGAAAGAAGCCAGGGTAGAAACCCACTCTGGCGCTACTTCGGTCTAACCACTAGCGGCGCTTTCAGGCCAGAAGAGTCTCCAATCGAAGCCAAACTAGACCTCGTGATGCGGCAACTTCGAGATATTACGGAGAGAGCTACGGCTCTGGATGCCGCCGAGAAAGCGGGAGTGCAGACTGCGTCGAGAACCCGGTCCGAGATCCCGTTGCCAAACGTCGAAAGTTCAAAAGAAGCGATACGTGGACTCGGAAGAGACTGGCTGGAACACCAGAACTCTTCCGATCTTAGATCTCTCGCAAGGCTAATCGGGATTAGTAACGTACGCCCGCCAGACGACACCGGCTATGTTGATGCTATATGGGCAGAAGTGGATGAAGGAAGGCACTGGGTAAAGCGCAGGATTCCTCCTGAAGGAACCGAGCCGCCGTCGGACGAGGATCAGGCCAAGGGGACCTAGGCTGTCCTGTCCCCGGGATGTAGCGACATCGGGGCACATCCCCCACTGACGCAGAGCGGCGACGCATCCTTCGCGCTGACGACCAAGTCAAGCAGCGAGGAGGCGTCGCCGTGACGCAGGATGACCTGCTGTACCGCTTTCGTCTACGGACCTTCGCCATGGCCGCCGAGCTGGGCAACGTGCGGGCGGCCTGTCGGGCCATGGGGATCCACCCCTCCACCTACTACCGGTGGAAGCGGCAGCTGGACCGACATGGCCCCGAGATCCTGCGGCCCCGAGAACGCCGGGTGCCCCGCATGGCCAACGCCACCAGCCCACTGGTCGAACAACGGGTGGTCGCCTTCGCCCTCGGCCACCCCGGGTTCGGGCCGGCCCGGATCGCGGCCGAGCTGGCCAGACCCAAGTGGGGCGGCATCATCCTGTCGACCAATGGGGTGTGGCGAGTCCTACGCCGTCACGGCCTGTCCACCAGGGCCAAGCGCTATGGGCTGGTCGCCGGCTATGCCGCCCCACCAGCGCCCGAGCGGCTGGCCCCACGACCAGAGCGGCACCTCCAGGTCGATCATCCAGGACAGCTCGTCCAGCTCGATTGCTTCTGTATCGGCCGGCTGTCGGGCACCAAGGGCACGGTCTGGCAATACACCGCCATCGATGTCGCCTCGGCCTACACCAGGGCCACGTTGCAGGTGACCCGCCGCAACCCCTCCGCCACCTGGACCAGCCAGCTGGCCCGCACCGTGGCTGCCGACCTGGCCGCCCGCGGCTGGAAGCTGGAGCGGGTCATGAGCGACAACGCCAGCGAGTTCCGCTCTGCGGTCTTCGGCCAGACCGTGGCCAAGCTCGGTGCCCGCCACAGCTTCATCCGCGCTGGTAGGCCACAGACCAATGGGTGTGTGGAGCGGGTGCAACAGACCATCCTGGATGAGTGCTGGAAGCCGGCCTTTGCCCGCTACCTGATCCCCAAGCAGACCGGCCTCAAGCTCGACCTGGAACGCTACCTGCGCTACTACAACACCGAACGCTCCCATACCGGCCGCTGGACCAAGGGCCGGACGCCAGAGGAAGTCCTCGGGAAGACCAAGCTGTGGCAGCGAAAGCGCTGATGCGTCGCCACAACTCGGGGACAGGACAATCTAGGCG
>Ga0081539_10005146_pt1 | contig 13625 bp, 15 predicted proteins | sample TabmetS4T2R2_FD_71023 | JGI IMG/M metagenome (GOLD analysis project Ga0081539, IMG submission 71023) | Tabebuia heterophylla rhizosphere microbial communities from the University of Puerto Rico - S4T2R2 | ecosystem: Host-associated > Plants > Roots > Rhizosphere ...
AAGCGACGCTACGGTAACTTACCCCCTGATCCTTGAACCCTCTCGCCGACCAACGACAATCGGTCTGAGGGAGCAATAGCAGCGGGCCTGCGCCGGGTTACCGCCACCGAACAAGTGCAGGTTTCACCGGGGCGGTGACCCATTCCAGCAGACTCGCGATCTTGCAGGTGAAAATGTCATGGCGTCGCCAGTTTCCCGAGTGAGCGCAGGCCGATTGGTCGCGATTGCACTTCTGATATCGGCTGGAATTTCGCCAACCACCTCGGCGCAAGCGCAAACCAACACCGCTGCGGGTACAGTATCTGAAACCCAGGCCCCGGAGCCGCTATCCGATGATGAGCTAGAGGTTCTTGTAGCCCGAATAGCGCTTTACCCGGACGAATTGGTCGCTCTGGTCTGCGCGGCCTCGCTGTTTCCACTCCAGATTGTGGAGGCTGAACGATTCCTGGAGAAGCGGGCGAAAGACAAAACGTTGGAACCCAAGGACACCTGGGATGGCAGTGTTATTTCCCTGCTCAACTATCCTGAAGTCGTCAAGATGATGAGTGAGGATCTGGAGTGGACCCAGGCCCTGTCTGACGCACTGACCAATCAGCAAAAGGACGTCCTGATCGCGATACAGCAGCTCCGTGACGAGGCTGTCGCCAAAGAAATCATAAAGAGCGACGACAAGATCAGCGTTGTCCAGAGCGGCGATAACATCGTCATACAGCCAGTCAACACCGAAACCATCTATGTTCCGCGTTACGAGCCCGAGATGCTCTACGAGCCCAACTATGTGCCGGAGCCGATCTCCTATTATTCCGATCCATATCCCAGCTACTACTATCCGACGGCGGGCTTCTGGGCCGGTGCGGTAACCGGAGCCGTCTTCGGCGCGGTCGTCGACTGGAACGACTGGGGCGTCTGGGGTGGCAAGTGGGACGGCGACATCGATGTCAACTGCAACGGATGCCTCAACAACATCAACGGCAAGGTCAACTGGAAAGACGTAGACTGGAAAAACGTCGACCGCTCCAAGCTTAATATCGACAGAGATCAACTTGCCAGATTTGATCGCAACAACATCAGAGACGGCGTCAAGGCCGATCGCGCAAACTCTGTACGCACAAAGGGGGCAAATCTCAGGAACGATCGCTCGACCAATCTCGCCGGCAAGGGCGTGCAGGCCAGAGACATCCGAAAGAATGTGGCGGACGGCACGAGTAGAAAGTCGCGCGACTTGGGCAAGTCGAATGCGGGGCGCGGAGGTCAAAACGCGAGCAGGGCTGCAGGCGGGCAGAAGATCTCTCAGGGTGCCGCTAAGAAGAAGGTTGCCAATCGACCGTCTGGCAAACAGAAGGCCGGCGCCCGCATCGACAACCGGCCCAAAAAACCGTCCGGGCTCGGCAATGTCAGCCGCGGGAAGACGGCTAAGATAAATTCAAACCGTGGCCGTCAGAGCATGGGCGGCGGCTACCGCGGCGGCAGTGCCACCCGCGGCGGTGGACGCCCTCGCCCTCCCGCCAGGGGTGGTGGCGGTGGTGGACGGCGGCGCTGATTTCAACAGGGAGACAGTATGATGGCGCGCTCTCTCATGACCCGGCAACGAGGCGCAACCGTAGCCGGTCTTCTCGTGGCGTTAATATTGTCCGCGGCTGCCGTATCGGCCCAGGACCAGGCTGATACATCGCCCGAAGAGCCGATCGGCATTTCTTCCTACGCGGCAGCCGATGAACCGCCGGCGTTCGACAGTTCGGAGGCGGCGATTGACGCGTTCAAGGCAGCGCTTGCCTCTGGCGATGTCGACGCCCTTGCCAAATTGCTAGGGCTCGATGTCGGAAAGCTCAAGGCGGATGAAAACACGATGTCCGTCTACGCACAGATCCGCGAAGCTGCCGCCGAGCAACTCAAGGTCGAGGATCGGGACGATCGAAAGCTGCTGAATCTCGGCGCGAAACTATGGCCGTTTCCGTTTCCGCTGGTCAGGGGTGAGGATGGCAAGTGGGCCTTCGATACCTTCGCGGGGCTCGAAGAGATCGTCAACCGGCGCGTAGGAGAGAACGAGCTTCAGACCATCGCCACCATGCGTGAATATGTCGACGCGCAACGTGACTATGCGGCTCAGGATCGGGACGATGATCGTGTGCTGGAATATGCCCAGAAGCTGATCAGCAGCGAGGGCCAAACGGACGGACTATATTGGCCGGCGGATCAGGGCGATGGTGAAAGCCCCGCCGGCGGCTTCGCCGATCAGACGGCTCTCGACAAGGCAAAGCAGGGGGAGGGCTACTTCGGGTATAGGTTCCGCATTCTGCCGGGACAAGGCGACAATATCGACGGCGGTGCTTACGACTACATCATCAACGGCAACATGATCGGTGGCTTCGCTCTGCTGGCGTGGCCGGTGAAATATGGGGAGTCGGGCGTAAGCACGTTCGTCGTCAATCAGCAGGGCATCGTTTATCAGGCCGATCTTGGTCCTTCGACGGAGACAATTGTCAAGTACATCGAACGGTTCAATCCCGGCGATGAATGGACGGTCGTGAGCGACTGAAATGAATGTAGGCGCAGCCGTCCCGACATCGGTGAAAGGCTAGCCGTGCGATGCCGACCAACGGCGACAAGGGCAAGCAAGCGTTCCGCCTTCCGCTCCTGACCAGCTTCTCCGGTTATCGGGCGGACTGGATACGTCATGACCTTTCAGCAGGGCTTGCAATTGCTGCGGTGGGGCTTCCCAGCGCCATCGCCTATCCGGCGATAGCCGGATTGCCTCCCGAAACCGGCATTTACGCCAGCATCTGGCCACTGGTGGCCTACGCTCTGTTTGGGCCTTCGCGACAACTGATCGTCGGGCCGGACGCGGCCACGATGACAGTCTTGGCAGCGGTGCTGATCGCTGTTCTTGCAAGTGTCCCCACAGATGCTGAAATTGACCGCCCGGAGGTCGCCGCAGTTCTGGCGCTATGGGTCGGGCTTCTCTGCCTGCTGGCACGAGTGCTCCGCCTGGGGGTCGTCGCGACCTTCCTGTCTCGCCCGATCTTGACCGGGTTCTTTGCCGGCATCTCGCTCTCTATCCTGGTGGGGCAGATCGATCGATTTACCGGCTTGGACGTCAACGGCGATGGTCTGGTCGCTCCGGTGCTGGACCTGATCGGCAACGTCGGCTCGATACATTGGCCCTCCCTGGCGCTGGCCTTGTCGATGTTCGTGTTGCTGCAGGTCGCCCGGTTTCGCAGCTTTCCGGTTCCGGGGCCGGTCCTTGTGGTCGCGATCTCGGTAGTGCTGTCGGCTGTATTCGATTTCGAAGGCCGCGGCATAGCCGTCGTCGGCGACATACCGCGAGGTTTGCCCGGGTTGAGCCTGCCACGCATTGCACAAGGGCTCCCGTTCGAGACGTTCTTATTGGGAGCAGTAGCGATCTTCCTCGTGAGTTTCGGCAATGGAGTCGTGTCGGCGCGGAGCTTTGCCGCCAAGGGCGGTTACCCGGTTGAGGCAAACCGCGAACTGACCGGTTTCGGCGCAGCAAACATAGCTGCTGGTTTATTCGGTGCCTTCCCCGTATCCGCTTCAGACTCCCGCACTGCCGTCAACATGATGGTGGGAGGCCGCTCGCAAGCGGCCGGCCTCGTGGCGGCTCTGGCCTTAGTTGCGACGGTGCTCTTTCTGGGGCAAGCATTGCGGATCATGCCGATTCCGGCGCTCGGAGCAATTCTGGCAGCGACTGCCCTTAGCCTGATCGACTTCGCCGGCCTGAGACAGATTTGGCGCATTAGCCGCATAGAGTTCGTCTTCGCGCTCATAGCGATGTGGGGACCGATCAGTCTTGGCGTCCTCAACGGCGTCGCCATCGCGATCGGGGCCACGCTGGTCTACGTTCTCCTTAAGTTGATGTATCCGCGCGATGCGATGCTCGGCCGCGTCCCAGGTCATGACGGCTTTTACAAGCTGCATCGAACGGCGGAGGCCCAGCCAGTACCGGGGCTTGCCATTTGCCTTATCCAAGGCAGCCTTCTGTTCTTCAACGCCGATCACGTGAAGTCGCGGCTGCAGGCGATCGCCGACGGGCTGCCGGCCGACACCCGCTGGTTGGTGATCGATGCCGGTGCAATCCAACAGATTGATAGCTCCGCCGCGGCAATGCTCGATGAAGTGCATGACGAGCTTGCGGGTCGGGGGATATTGCTGGGGATAGCAGATTTGCACGCGGAAGCGCGCGAGATCCTCGCTCGTGCTGGTGTGATCGATCGAATTGGCACGGCCATGGTCTTCGACAACCTTGAGGACGCTCACGACACTTTCACGGGATCGACCGGGTCTTCGGACAAGCTTGGGAGGAGCGCATGAGCAAGGACAGAAATAAGGACAAAGGTCGGAACTACAACGACAATCATGAAAATCGCGGCGGCGAGTCAGACGTTGCGGAGATGGATCGCGGCTCGGAGCCGACCGACAAGAAGAAACCGGGTGGCTACAACAAAAAGCTTGCCCAGCTTCAAGTCGAGCTGGCCCATCTCCAGGCTTGGGTGAAAAAGTCCGGCGCGCGTATCGTGATCATCTTTGAAGGCCGCGACGCCGCCGGAAAAGGTGGCGTGATCAAGCGTCTCACCGAGCGGGTCAGTCCCAGAGTTTTTCGCGTGGTGGCGCTTCCTGCCCCGTCGGACCGCGAGAAGAGTCAAATCTACATGCAGCGCTATATCCCGCACCTACCCGCTGCAGGAGAAATCGTGATCTTCGACAGGTCCTGGTATAATAGGCCAGGTGTCGAGCGTGTGATGGGGTTCTGCGGCGAGGCGAAGGCCCGACGCTTTCTGGAATTGGCCCCCCGTTTCGAAGCCGCGCTCGTCGAGAGCGGCATAACGCTCCTGAAGTACTTCCTTGATGTGAGCGAAGAGGAGCAGGAGAGGCGCTTCCGTCAGCGCATCGATGATCCGCTGCGACAATGGAAGCTGAGCCCGATGGATATAGAATCCTACCGGCGCTGGTGGGATTATAGTCATGCTTACAACGAAATGATCAGCATGACAGATACGCAATATGCTCCTTGGTGGATCGTGCCATCCGACGACAAGAAGCGGGCTCGTATCAATTGCATTTCACACATACTGAAGTCGATCCCATACGAGCGCGTCCCGTATGATGAGCCCAAGTTAGGGAAGCGACAGAAGCGGCCGGGTGATTTCGTGGAGGACACTGCCGTCCGGAATGTAGTGCCCGACCTGTTCTGAGGAGCTCTACGGAAGCAAGCGCAACAAGATCCAAACCGGAGGACTCGAAAAATGGCAGACCCAAAGAGCATCGACACGAATGCTCCACCGCTAAGCGCAGCCGATCTTCGTATGACCTTGCTGCAGGAACAACTGGCCGAGGCGAAGAAAGCGGAAGAGCTGAGGCTGAGAGAGCAGAAGAAACTCGCCGCCTTCACGGATGATTTTCTGAAAGGGCACGTGACGGAGGACGAGATCGCGATGGTCAGACGTCTGGCGATGAACGCCGTAAAGGACGGCAAATTCGAAGCGATGGTCTACAGCTTCCCGTCTGACCTTTGCTCTGATGGCGGCCGTGCCATCAACAACAGTGATCCCGATTGGCCTGAAACCCTGCAGGGAAAGGCGAGAGAATTCTACGAGCGCTACGTCAAATTCGGTAAGCCGAATGGTTACAAGCTGAAAGCCATGATCATCAACTTTCCAGGTGGAATTCCCGGGGATGTTGGCTTCTTCCTGAACTGGGCACCGGAGGCGAAATAGATCTGAAGACCATCGAAGCGGCGGCAGGCGATTTATCCCGAGAGCGGCTGGATCAGATTGCAACCACATGGTCGTGAAGGCAATTCAGATGGACGGAGTGGGCCAGGGGCCTTCGATCCCGATCTGGCTGATACTATCTTCGGTCGTAGTTTGATGGACCGCAAGAGCTCAAGACACATGGTCAGATTTGGCCTCTCTGACCACAGCCGCCGCGGCGCTCATTGTCGGACCGATGAGCTTCGTCGGCCTGCTTGCCCCGCATCTTGGCAATCTGGCGGGTCTGCGGCGTGCGGGTCCGCAACTTTTCGGCCCGGCCGGCACCGGCGTCACACTCGTCGTCTTTGCCGACTGGGTCGGCCGCATCATATTCGCTCCGAGCGAACTCCCAGCCGGCGTGCTTGCCGTGCTCATAGGTGCGACTGCCGTGACCGCGTTTCTTCTCCTGCGCCGGGTCGGGCAGCAATAGATGCGGGCGGCTTGCTTTCAAGGTCTCGCGATGAGCGATCTTGCTACCGCGCTTGGTAGTCAATTACGCATGATAGGCGGTCGTGCCGGTCCGTCGTTTTCGCGGATTTATCGAACCAATGGTATGCCTCAATCATGATACAGGATGAACTGCTGCGGTACTGCATTGCAGTACTTTGGCCCCCAAAATGGGCCTAAATCGGCACAAATGGGTCTGGAACGGTACAGTATGGGACGCGACTAAGTTCTTATGATAGAAGGAAAATCGAGCAATTACAAGGATTTCCGCCTGGCCGTCGCACCGATGATGGATTGGACGGACCGGCATTGCCGGTTCCTCCACCGCCAGCTTACGCGCCGCGCGCTGCTTTATACGGAGATGGTGGTGGCGGATGCAGTGATCCACGGCGAACGCAAGCGCCTCGTCGGATTCGACCCGGCCGAGCATCCCCTCGCGCTGCAGCTTGGCGGCTCAGAACCGGCAAAGCTGACACAGGCCGCGCGGATCGGCGAGGTCTTCGGCTATGGCGAGGTCAATCTCAATGTCGGCTGCCCTTCGGACCGCGTGCAGTCCGGCACTTTTGGCGCCTGCCTGATGCGCACGCCGGAGCTGGTCGGCGAATGCGTTGCGGCTATGAAGCAGACGGTCGCCATTCCCGTCACGGTGAAATGCCGGCTTGGCGTCGACGAGCAGGACGCCGAGACGGCGCTCGATGCGCTGGCCGACGCGGTGTGGGCCGCAGATGCGGACGCGCTCTGGGTGCATGCCCGCAAGGCCTGGCTGGAAGGCCTGTCGCCCAAGGAGAACCGCGATGTCCCGCCGCTCGATTATTCGCGCGTCTATCGGCTGAAGGCAAAAAATCCCGACCGATTCATTGGTATCAACGGCGGCATCAAGTCGCTGGACGAGGCCGTGCAGCATTTGCAGCATGTCGACGGTGTGATGCTTGGTCGTGCTGCATACCACACACCCGGACTCCTCGGCGAGGCCGATGCCATGATTTATGGCGATGCAAGCAACGGTGTAGATTGGAGAGCGCTCATCGAGACAGTGGCAGATTATTGCGCCCGCCATATTGCGGCCGGCGGCCGGCTGTCGCATGTGACGCGGCACATGGTCGGGCTGTTCCACGGCTTGCCGGGCGCGCGACGCTGGCGGCAGGTTCTGTCGACCGAGGCGACGAGGCTTGGCGCCGGCCCCGAGGTGCTGCGCGCGGCTTTCGCCGCCATCGACTTTTCGAGCGGCGATCGGGAGGCCGCTGCTGCCTAAGGTCGGATCTTAAGGCGAGACACGTTTGCGCGCATTGAGCAGGATGTTGGTCTCGGTCGAGCGTATGCCGTCGATAAGTCGCAGCCGCCGCAGCGTCTCGTCGAAGGAGGCAAGATCGCGGTCCTCCAGTTCTGCAACGAAATCCCAGCGGCCATTGGTGCTGTAGAGTGCCCGCACTTCTGGCACGCCGCGCAGGCGCTGCGCGACATGGTCGGCCGCCTTGCCTTCGACATCGATCAGCACGATCGCCCGTACCGCGGCCTGCCTCAGTTCCGCGCCGAGCCTGATCGTGAAGGCTTCGATCGTGCCGCTCTCGATCAAGCGGTCGATGCGCGCCTTGACCGTTGCGCGCGAAACACCCGTGGCGGCCGCAAGGCTCGCCACCGGAAGGCGCGAATCCTGGCGCAGCAAGCCGATGAGCTGGTGATCGAGATCATCCATTCGTCTCTCAAATTGCTAAGGTGACTATGCAATTTGTACAGTGGACAGGTCCAGATCGCCAGTTTTTCATCTGTCTGGTGACGGTGGAATCGCGGCATATTTGCCTGAAGGCAAGGCTCTCATCGGACGATCTGAAATGGTTGAAACGACGGTTGAATTGATCGGCGCGCCCGTTGAAGCAGGTGCAGGGCGGCGTGGCTGTGTCATGGGTCCCTCCGCGCTGAGGGTCGCCGGCATAGAAGCCGCGTTCGCCTCGCTCGGCTATTCGGTCGTGGACCGCGGCGATATCACGCCGGCTGCCGATCCCGCGGTCCGGCTCGATGGGGCGGCGCGCAATGCTCCTGAGGTCGCGGGCTGGACCCGCGCGCTCGAGAGCGCCGCCTACCAATCGATGCAGCGCGGCGCCTTCCCGGTCTTTCTGGGGGGCGATCACAGCCTCTCGATGGGCACGGTCTCGGGCGTGGCTCGCTATGCGGCCGAAACCGGCCGGCCGGTCTTCGTGCTTTGGCTCGACGCGCATGCCGACTTCAACACGCCCAAAATATCGCCGTCCGGCAACATGCATGGCATGCCGGTCGCCTTTTTCTGCGGCGAGGCGGGTTTCGACGGCATCCTGCCCGCGAACCGGCCGCTGGTTTCGCCGAAAAACGTCTATCAACTGGGCATTCGCTCGGTCGATCCGGCCGAGCGCGACGCGATCGGCCTTCGTGGCGTCAATGTTTTCGACATGCGCGCGCTCGACGAGCGTGGCGCTGCCGCAATCATGCGCGATGTGATCCACACGGTCTCCGAGGCGCGCGGGGTCCTCCATGTGAGCCTCGATGTGGATTTCCTCGATCCCGAAGTCGCCCCCGGCGTCGGCACGACGGTTCCCGGCGGCGCGACGTTCCGCGAGGCGCATCTTGTCATGGAGATGCTCAGCGACAGCAGGCTCGTCGCCTCGCTCGACCTGGTCGAACTGAACCCGTTCCTCGACGACCGTGGCAAGAGCGCCCGCATCATGGTCGAGCTGACTGCCAGCCTGTTCGGCCGCCGCATCTTCGACCGGCCGACGCAGGCCGCCTGAAGGGGATGAACAATGACCATGATCGCCGACGATTTCATCTCCACCGAGCACCGGCTCGGCGCGCATAACTATAAGCCGCTCGACGTGATCCTGTCGCGCGGCGACGGGGTGTGGGTCTGGGATGTCGAGGGCAAGCGCTATCTCGACTGCCTGTCGGCCTATTCGGCCGTCAATCAGGGCCACTGCCACCCCAAGATCCTCGCCTCGATGATCGAGCAGGCGAAGAAGCTCACGCTGACCTCGCGCGCTTTCCGCAACGACCAGCTCGCGCTGTTCTACGAGGAGATCGCCGCGCTCACCGGCTCGCACAAGGTGCTGCCGATGAACTCGGGCGCGGAGGCGGTGGAGTCCGCCGTGAAGGCCGTGCGCAAATGGGGCTACGAGGTCAAGGGCGTGCCGGAGGGCAGGGCCGAGATCATCGTCGCCGCCGACAATTTCCACGGCCGCACGATCGCCATCGTCGGCTTCTCCACCGACCCGGATGCGCGCGGCGGCTTCGGGCCGTTCGCACCGGGTTTCGTCGTCGTGCCGTTCGGGGACGCGGATGCTTTCGAGAAGGCGATTACGCCGAACACGGTTGCGTTCCTGGCAGAACCGATCCAGGGCGAGGCTGGCGTCGTCATTCCGCCTGCCGGCTATTTTTCGCGCGTGCGCGAACTTTGCACTGCAAACAACGTCACCCTGGTCCTGGACGAGATCCAGACAGGTCTCGGCCGCACGGGCAAGCTGCTCGCGGAACAGCACGAGGGCATCGAGGCGGACGTTACGCTGGTCGGCAAGGCGCTGTCGGGTGGCTTCTACCCGGTCTCCGCGGTGCTTTCGAACTCGGAGGTGCTGGGCGTCCTGCAGCCGGGCCAGCACGGCTCGACCTTCGGCGGCAACCCGCTTGCTTGTGCGATCGCGCGCGCGGCCCTGAAAGTCCTGGTCGAGGAAGGCATGATCGAGAATTCGGCTGCGATGGGCGACTATTTCATGGCCGGCCTGCGATCGATCCGCTCCAACATCGTCAAGGAGGTGAGGGGGCGCGGCCTGATGCTCGCCGTCGAGCTTCATCCAGAGGCCGGCGGCGCCCGCAAATATTGCTACGCGCTCAAGGACCGTGGGCTGCTCGCAAAGGACACGCACGGCCATACGATCCGCATCGCGCCGCCGCTGGTCGTGAAGGAGGAGGAGATCGACTGGGCGCTCGAGCAATTCGACCGCGTGTTGACCAAAGAGATTTGAGCCGCTAGCCGGCCGCCCGGCCGCTGTCTTTTCGGGAGGAAGCGTTTCATGACAGACCGTGCGAACCGCGAGCCGGCGCGTGACCCCCGCCGGCAGAGCGACGGGACATGGCTGTGGGTCATCGACCGGTACGCGGTTACCTAAAGCGCGCCGCGATCTTTCAGATTCGCTTCCGCGCTTTAGCTCTTTGTTTTTACGCATGTCTTGATCCGAAACCGGGCCCACTTTCGGGAGACATGCTTTGGCATGTCGATCCGCGGCTTGGCTTGTTCTGACAGAATCCGGGTTCACGAGAACATCCTGTTTTTCGGTCGGCGCGGTTGATAGTCAGCCTTCTCCATTGCCACGCCCGGCTTCGCCGTCTGGCCATTGACCCTTCGACCGCTTCGCGGCTCAGGGTGAAGTCGGGAAGCGGGGCGCGAGGCCGAGCCTTCCGAAACTTAGTTAGTACTTGGCGCGAACCGCGCGCCCCGCCGGCGTTTCCATCCAGTCGACCGGGCACAGGACAGGGACCCCCATTTTTCAGAGTGGTGTTGCCCTTGCGGCCTTTTCCGCCCCCTGCATTTACGCGCTCCCCCGTTTTTAAGCCTAGGGAGCGCTACCTGTATCCGGGCTGATAGGCTGCCCGGGGCGCAGGTGCAGGACACCGGCCTGTCGGACGCCCTCGCCACACCGGAACCGACCGGCACGACAAGATCGCCGCCGCCCTCCCGTGCCTCCGGTTCTAGACCCGGTTCCCGCGAGAGCAGTGACACCGATTATCAGAGCGGTTCAGAGGGACGTGGATAAAGTCGCGGAAATGGCCTGGCGGAAAAATGACAAGCCATTGAAAGAACAGCGAGAAAACTTTGAAGGTGCCTATCGATGAGATGTCGGCCGCAAGGACGGGACGAGCACCTTCCTCCAGGGACTTGCCAAATCGATAAGTATCGGCTTATAAGTCCGATATGGCACCGGAAATCTTTCGCGCCCTTGCCGATCCGACTCGCCGCTCGGTCTACGAAAAGCTTGCCGCCGGCGAGATGAGCGTGGGCGCGCTGAAGCAGTCGTTCGACGTGTCGCAGCCTGCCATCTCCCAGCACCTGGCCGAACTGCGCAAGGCCGGCCTGGTGACGGAACGGCGCGAGAGCCGCAACGCTTATTACAGGGCCAATCCCGACGGGCTCGACCCGCTGCTTGCCTGGATCGACCGCTACCGCGGCTACTGGCCGGAGAAGATCGAACGCCTCAAGACCGTTCTGAAAGGCATGGACCAATGAGCGACCAGAAGCACCAGGAACGCCTCGAGAAACGCTCGGTCGCCTTCGAATGCGAGTTGCCGGAACCGCCGGAAAAAGTCTGGCGGGCGCTGACGACACCCGAGATCGTCTCGGAATGGCTCGCGCCGACGGACCTTCGCCCGGAGGCTGGAGCAAAGTTCGCGATTCATGACGCGGCGATCGGCAGCGCCCCGGTGGAATGCGAGATTCTCTCGGTCGAGCCGGAGCGCTCGATCGTCTTCGGCTGGCGCGACGCGGAGGCACGTCGCGGTGGGCTGGATTCGATTGTAACCTTCGAGATCGCCGGCAACGACGCCGGCGGCACCCACCTCAGCATCGTTCACGAGCTTCGCTACGCGGCCCGGTCGGTCGCTGCTGCGACCACCATGCATTGCGCTACCGCCATGGCCGCGAACGACAATCGCATCGAGCTTCGGCTTGCCGCCTGAGCACGCAAGGAAAGGATCCCGCCATGAGCATTGCCAATCTGGTCCCGGTCGTGATCGAGCAGTCGAGCCGCGGCGAGCGCTCCTTCGACATCTTCTCGCGGCTGCTGCGCGAGCGCATCATCTTCATCAATGGGCCGATCGACGACAACACCTCGGTGCTGGTCTGCGCGCAGTTGCTGTCGCTGGAGTCCGACAACCCGAAGAAGGAAATCGCTCTTTACATCAATTCGCCGGGCGGCGTGGTGACCAGCGGCATGGCGATCTATGACACCATGCAATACATCAACTGCCCGATCTCGACGGTCTGCATGGGCACGGCTCGCTCGATGGGCTCGTTCCTGCTGATGGCCGGCACGCCCGGTATGCGCATTGCCTTGCCCAATTCAAGCATCGTGGTGCACCAGCCGCTCGGCGGCTTCCAGGGCCAGGCCTCCGACATCGAGCGGCATGCGCAGGACATCGTGAAGGTCAAGAAGCGCATGATCGAGCTCTACGCCAAGCACTGCGGCCGCACGATCGAGGAGGTGGAGCGCACGCTCGATCGCGACTATTTCATGAATGCGGAAGAGGCGAAGGCCTGGGGCCTTGTCGATCATATCTACGAGAAACGTGTGCCGACGCGTGCGGGCGATCCCGTGGCTTCCGGCGTGTCGAATTAGGTCTTGAATCTGCTACGGGGTAGGCATCACCTCTAAGACGGTGCCGGTCCCTACAAGCTTAGCGCCTTCCTGAATGCGCCACTCGCGACCGGGATAGATTTGTCCATCGGGCCAGCTCAAGAAGGTGACCGGGACCTCGATGCTCTCGCCCGGACGCAACTCCTTACCTTCGGGCAGTTCGATGAATCCGATGGCCATGTTGCGATTGTCCGGCCCGAAAAAGTTATGGTTGGGCCGGTAACTTCCTCGGACCGGCACACTACGGCCACCCTCTGCCGCGGATAGGAGGCGAATATTTGCCCTGACGAAAATGTTGTTCATCGGTTTGCCTTCGGAGACGAGAGTAGTCTGTGGATGTCGACTGCAAGCTCCCCTTGTTGGCGAAAAGGGACAAACACCGGCGGCGCATGGCAGCGCGTCGAACACATCCGCACGCTGAACAGAAGTGACATGACACGCACAAAGCGGACTACCAAGCCGCAAACGTCTTAATCGTGCAAAATCATCCGGTCGCCACGCACTTCGAAGCCCGACAGCGTGCCGATGAAGTTCATGCCGAGCAGGCTCTGATCGAGCATGTCCTGCTCGATCACGAACACCGGCACGCGGCGGCGTGTGATGCTGCCGACGGTCACTGTGTCGGCGATGACGACAGCCGCGCGCGCCGTGCCGTTCGCCGTCTGCACCGGCGTGTTGAAGCTGAGCGTGGAAGTGTCGAAACCGGCGGCCTCGGCGGCGGCAAGCGTCAGCACCGTGGCCGACGCGCCGGTATCGACGATGAAATCGACGCTGTGACCGTTGACCTCGCCGCGCGCGCCGAAATGGCCATTGGCGAGCTTCTCCAGCATCACGGTGTTGCCGCCGTCATTGACCGACAACGGGCTGCCGGGGATCAGGCCGACAGTGATCCGGCTCGCAAAATCCTGCAACTCGTAGCGGTATTGATATGCGGCCACGAGCGTCAGGATCAGAAGCACCCAGATGCCGAGCGTGCGCGCCATGTCGCCGAACCGGCGGCCCGAACCGAGGAGGCCCGCCGCGATGACTGCGCCCCATATGCCGA
>Ga0081539_10005147_pt1 | contig 13622 bp, 16 predicted proteins | sample TabmetS4T2R2_FD_71023 | JGI IMG/M metagenome (GOLD analysis project Ga0081539, IMG submission 71023) | Tabebuia heterophylla rhizosphere microbial communities from the University of Puerto Rico - S4T2R2 | ecosystem: Host-associated > Plants > Roots > Rhizosphere ...
GCCAGCCCGATCGCAGATGATCGGACCGTCCAGCACTCGGATCGCCGGAGGCTTGCATGCCGCTCTACCTCGGCAGGTTCAGGTACACGCAGGACGCGATCAAGGCCATGGTCGCCAATCCGCAGGACCGCAGCGCAGCCGCCCGGGAGGTGGTGGAGTCGCTGGGCGGAAAGCTGCACGGCTTCTGGTTCACCTTCGGGGAGTACGACGGAGCGTTCCTCGCGGAGGCGCCGGACAACACGACCGCCGCGGCCGTCGCGATGGCCACCGGCGCCGCGGGCGTCAGCATCGACACGACGGTGCTGCTCGACATGGACGAGGGGCAGGAGGCGATGCGCAAGGCGGCGACGGCCACGTACCGCGCCCCGGCCTCGAGCGCGATCGCTTAAGACGCCGCGCCGGCGGACGGTCACGCCAGCCGGTGCTTCAACGCACGCAGCCGCCGCATGATCGCCGTCGCGCGCCGTCCGTAGCGCATCCGCAGCAGGAACGCCACCGGCCGCTCGCCGAAGCCTGGCGCGTTGGCGGCACGCCAGACCCACAGCCGCACGCGCCCCGCTCGCCCAGCGAGCAGGGCGCGGCGGATGGACGGCGTCGCCAGCTGCGCCGCCGGGAGCGGCCTCAGATGCGCCGTCAACGCTCGCGAGCGACCTGCTCCCAGGTTCGCCCGCTGCGCACGCTCTCCGGGCGCTCGGCGACCACATCCGACCCCGGCCGCGCGTGCTCGTCGCGCGCCTTCACGAGGATCCAGCTGTCGCCGCCGGTGCGTGTGAGGCCGAAGCGTCCGGCCAGCTTCCCGCCGCGCAACACGAACGACAGGTGGCCGGGCTCCTCGTGGAGGTCATCGAGCGTCCCCTCGTCCCACACGATGACCGCGCCGGTGCCGCGCTCGGCGCCCGCGTGCACGCCCTCGAACTCACCCGCCTGCAGGGCGTGATCGTCGACCGCGACTGCGAGGCGCCGGATCGCAGGATCCATCGAGGGGCCCTTCGGGACCGCCCACGAGCGCAGCACGTCGCCCACCTGCAGCCGCAGGTCGAAGTGGAGGGTCGTGGCGTCGTGCTGCTGGACGACGAAGCGCGCGCTCACGCTCCCAGCGTAGGCGCGAGACCGCTCAGCTCCCCGTGCCCGTGTAGGCAGCCGTCGTGCGCTGGGCAGCGGCCTCGGCCGCCGCGACTTCGGTCCCGGCGGCGACGCTCGCGTCGCGCCAGCGCTCGCTGCTGCGCTCCATGAAGTCGCGACCCTCCGCGGATGCCATCCAGACGGCGGCGTCCGCCGGCTCCACCCCGACACCGCCCTCGAGGTGCCCGGCGAGGCCGAGGAACCCGAGGTCCCATCCGATGCCGACGGCTCCGGGTCCGAACTCCGCCCAGCGCTCCTCGTCCCCGGCCGCCACGTGCTCGAGCTCGACCAGGGTCCGCTCCGCGGCCTCCGCCGTCAGGCGCACCTCGATCCAGCTGACGTCGCCGCCGTACTCCCACGTGGCGGCGAACGAGTGCGGCGGGTCGCAGCGCTCGATCGTCCCGCCCGCGTTGCCCTCGAGCTGGTAGCGCCCGCCGGGGCGCAGATCGCCGGTGACGGGAAGGAACCAGCGCGGGATGCGGCTCGCGTTCGTGCAGGCGTCCCAGACGTCCTCGATCGGCGCCGCGAAGATCCGCGCGACGGTCACCACGCGCGCCTCGCCGGCCTCGAGCATCCGGGTGCCGACCTGCCGCCGCACCGCGTTGACCTGCCCGCTCACGTCCATCACGAGTCACTCCCCTTGTTCGCGGCCAACCGCCGCTCGCGCCGGCCCCGTGCGAGCTCCGTCTCGAGCGCGTCGAGGTGGGGCGCCCAGAAGCGGCGGAACCGGTCCAGCCAGGCGTCGACGTCGCGCAGCGGCTCCGAGCCGACTGCGTAGAGCCGGCGCGCGCCCTCGGGCCGCACGGTGGCGAACCCCGCCTCGCGCAGCACGCGCAGGTGCTGCGACACCGCCGGCTGGGAGATGCCGAACTCCTCGCGGATCGCGTCGGAGACCGAGCCGGCCGTGCGCTCGCCGTCGGCCAGCAGCTCGAGGATCCTGCGTCGCACCGGGTCGCCGAGCACGTCGAACGCGTGCATGGCGAGATCGTATCAGCTAGTGCTTATATAAGTCACCATCAAAGACCCGCCACCGCCCGTCAGCGGCTCAGCACGGACTCGACGACGGCGTCCGCGCCCGGCAGGAACGCGTCCTCCAGCGGCGGGCTGAACGGCACCGGGGCGTCGGGCGTGGCGATGCGCCAGATGTCGTCGATGTGACCGAGTCCGTCCTCGGTGACCGCGGCGAGGATCTCGCCGGCCCAGCCGCCCGTGCGGGGTCCCTCCTCGACGACGAGCAGCCGGTTCGTCTTCTCGACGGACTCCAGGATCGTCGCGGTGTCGAGCGGCCGCATGGTGCGCACGTCGATCACCTCGGCGTCGACGCCCTTCCCGCTCAGCGTCTCCGCCGCCGCCAGGCACTCGTGCAGGCTCACCATGGAGCTGACGATCGTGAGGTCGGACCCCTCGCGGACGACCTTGGCCTCGCCGATGCGCCCGACGTCCCCGTTCACCTCGCCCCTGATGGAGTACAGGCGCTTGTGCTCCACGAAGAGCACCGGGTTCTCGTCGCGGATCGCTGCCTTCAGCAGGGCCTTCGCGTCGCCGGGCGTCGACGGGCAGACGATCTTCAGCCCCGGGACGCTGTGGAACCAGGCGACGGGCATCTGCGAGTGCACGGCGCCGAAGCGACCGCCCGCGCCCGCTGCCGTGCGCACGACGAGCGGGACGCTCTGCTGCTCGTTGGACAGGTACCAGTACTTGGCGGCCTGGTTGACGAGGCTGTCCATGACGAGCGGCAGGAAGTCCGCGAACATGATCTCCATGACCGGGCGCAGCCCGGCCACGGCGCTGCCGAACGCGGTGCCCGCCATCGCGAGCTCCGAGATCGGCGTGTCGAACACGCGTTCCTCGCCGTACTTCTCGAACAGGCCGGGGGTGACGGCGAACACGCCGCCCGGCTTGGCGACGTCCTCGCCGAAGAAGATCACCCGCTCGTCGTGCTCGAGCTCCTCGTCGAGCGCCTCGCAGACCGCGCCGCGGAAGTCCAGCTCAGCCATCCTTGAACTCCCTGGCGGTCTCGCCGGGCTCGGGGAACGGTGCCGCCTTCGCCGCCTCGACGACCTCGTTGAGCTCGTCCTCGACCGACGCGTCCACGTCGTCGAGCGTGTCGTCCGACACGCCGTAGCGTTCTGCGAGGCCGGTGCGCGCCACCGTCAGCGGATCGCGAAGGCGCCACTCGTCCAGCTCGCCGGGCACGCGGTACTTGCCCGGATCGCTGCGCGAGTGCCCGACGAAGCGGTACGTCATGCTCTCGATGAACTGCGGGCCCTCGCCGTTGCGTGCGCGCTCGACGGCAGCCGCCGCAGTCGCACGCACGGTCCAGATGTCGTTGCCGTCGATCTTGTCGGCCGGGATGCCGAGCGCTCGCGGGCGGTCGGCGATCGCGCCGGCGGTCACGTCCTGGTACGGCGTGAACTCGCCGTAGCCGTTGTTCTCGCACATGAACAGCACGGGCAGCTCGTAGACCTTCGCGAAGTTCAGGCACTCGGCGAAGTACGCCTGGTTCGTGGTGCCCTCGCCGAAGAACGCCACCGCCACGCCGCCGGTGCGCTTCAGCGCCAGGCCGACGCCCGTCGCGGCCGCGATCGTGCCGCCCACGATGCTGAAGCAGCCGATGAGGCGGTGCTCGAGGTCGACGACGTTCATCGACCCTGACCGCCCCGCGCAGACGCCCGTGCTGCGGCCAAGCAGCTCCGCCAGGAGCGCCTCGGGGTTCACCCCCAGCGCCAGCGCGGCGCCGTGGCCGCGGTAGGTCGCGGTGACGCGATCCCGATCGCCGAGCACGCTCGCCACGCCGACCGCCCCCGCCTCCTCGCCGGAGTACAGGTGCGTCGTGCCGTGCACGAGGCTCTGCTGGAACAGCGTCTGCACGTGGTCCTCGAAGCGGCGGATGAGCCGCATCCGGCGGTACAGCCCCAGGTAGACGGCGGCCTCGTCCTCGCTGCTGGTATCCGCGGCGGCGGTGATGTCGGTCTGGCTCGCCATGGCCTAGCCCGCAACCCCGGCGGGCACGCCGGTCTCCGAGTCGATGAGATCCGCGCCGCGCACGTAGAGCTTGCCGCACACGAGCAGCTCCTCCGCGGGAAACCGCGTCAGCACCTGATGGCCGTCGGCCGTCACGAGCACCTCCTCCTCGATGCGCGCAGCGGAGCGGCCGTCGCTTGCCGCGCAGTACGTCTCGAGCGCGAAGACCATGCCCTCCTCGATCTCGACCGGGTACTCGAAGGAGTGCAGCCGCGAGATCATGGGCGACTCATAGAGGCCGACGCCGAGGCCGTGGCCGAACTGCAGGCCGAAGCAGGACTCTTCGTTGGCGAACCCGAGCTCCTCCGCCGTCGGCCACACGGCGGCGATCTGATCCGTCGTCGCGCCGGGGCGCACCAGCTCCATCGCGTTGTCGAGCCACTCGCGGCACTGGCGGTAGGCGGCCAGCTGCGGCCGCGTCACGCCCCCCACGTTGAACGTGCGGTAGTAGCACGTCCGGTAGCCCATGAACGAGTGGATGATGTCGAAGAACGCCTGGTCGCCCGGCCGCAGCAGCCGGTCGGAGAACACGTGCGGATGCGGGTTGCAGCGATCGCCGGACACGGCGTTGATCGCCTCGACGTGGTCGGAGCCCAGGTCGAAGAGCAGCTTCATCGCGTCGGCGACGATCTCGTGCTCGCGCACGCCGGGGCGCAGCGACCGGTAGATCTGCTCGTAGACCGCGTCGACGATCGCGGCTGCGTGATCGAGCAGCGCGATCTCGTCGGCCGTCTTGATCGTGCGCGCGGCCAGCATGACCTGACTGCCGTCGGTGGTGTGGACGCCGGCCCGCTGGATCGCCTGCAGCGCGACCATGTCGGTCATGTCGATGCCGAGCGGCTCTCCGGCGACGCCGGCCTCGCGCATCTCGTGCGCGATGCGCTCACCCAAGGCGTCCGGGATGCCGCTGGCGTCCGGCATCGCGCCGCGCATCGGCGTGACGCCGGCGCGGAAGCTCTCCGGCGGCAGCCACGGCGCGTAGAGCTGGTGGTGACGTGCGGCGGAGCCGAAGTCCCAGAGGATGGGATCGGCGCCGCGGCACATGAGCACGTAGCGCGCGTTCTTGTCGCGCGACCACTCGCCGATGTGCGTGCTCGTCACGTACCGGATGTTGTTGGGATCGAAGAGCAGCAGCGCTCCGAGATCCGAGGCGTCGAGCGCGGCCTTCGCACGCCGCAGGCGGTCGGCGCGCAGGCGGGCGTAGTCGATCCGCTGCTCCCAGTCGACCGCCATCGTGGCGCCTCGGGATGCGATGTTCATGGCAAGAGATCTCCGCGTCGGGAGCGACGAGACTGTTCAGTGACGATAAACAAGGCCGGGGAAGACGGTCAAGACGCGAGCGCGCCGATCAGCCGCCCTCGAACATGCGCCGGAACTCGTCCAGGCTCGCGGTGAGGGCGTCGTCGTAGCTCATGTCCGCGAAGCGGTAGAAGGCCCGCCGTCCGGCTGGAAGCGCGGCGCCGGCGCGGGTGCTCATCTCCACCCATCGCCGCACCTCGTCCCACAGCGAGGCCACCGGGACGACGCGATTCACCACGCCGATCTGGAGCGCCCGAGCGGCGTCGAACGGCTCGCCCGTGAGGATGTTCTCGATCGCGTGGCGCACCTGCAGGCGCTGCAAAGCCGGCACTTGGGCGATCATCGGCCAGATGCCGACGGTGGCCTCGAGCGTGCCCAGCCTCGCGCCCTCCACCGCGATAGCGATGTCGGCGGCGCACGCCAGCGAGTAGCCCGAGGCGAGCGCGTCGCCGTTCACCGCGGCGATGAACGGCTTGCCCAGTCCCGGCAGGACGCGCAGCAGGTCCACGAGCCCCGCCGCGAAGTCGACGGGATTGGCGCCGGCCTGGATCTGCGCGATGTCCAGCCCACCGCAGAAGAGGTCGCCCGAGCCCGTGAGGACGATCGCCTTGACGGACTCGTCGGCATCGGCCTCGAGGATCGCCCCGCGCAGCGCCGCCATGATGCGCGGGTCGAGCAGGTTGCGCGGCGGGTTGTCCAGCGCGATGCGGCTGAACCCGTCCTCCTGCGTGACCTCGAGGCCCTCGGTCTCCGTGTGTGCCATCCGGCCTAGCTCCTCTCGTTCGTCGCCGTAGGCGCCGCGCTCTCGGCGCGCAGGCGCAGCAGCAGGGACATCACGTCGGCGTCCCCGTGGCCGGCGGCCGACGTGTCGTCGAACACGCGCTGGAGCGTGTCGGCGACCTCGACCGGCACCCCCGCGCCGGCGGCCTGCGCGCGCACCAGCTCCAGGTCCTTGCGCATCATGTCGGTGGTGAACGTGGCCGAGTAGTCCTCCCGAAGGAGCGGCTCGGTCTTGTAGGCGACGAACGGCGACCCGAGCGCCGAGCCCGCCATGACCTCCAGGAGGCTCGCCGTGTCGACGCCGACCCGCTCGGCGAGGGCGACCGTCTCCGCCATCACCGCCGCCGTCCCCGCCAGCAGCAGGTTCAGCGCGAGCTTGATGACCCGCGCCTCCTCGCCCGCCCCGACGTAGGTCACCCTGGGACCGATGTCCTCGAGCATCGGAAGGACCTCGTCGAACCGCGAGCGCGGTCCGGACACGATGATCGCGAGCCGGCCCGCGCGCACGACCCCCGGATTGCCGCTCACGGGTGCGCGGAGGAAGTCGACGCCTCGCGCCGCCGCCGCGGCGGCGGCGCGCGCTGACGCCGCCGCGGACACGGTGCTCATGTCGATGAGCACGGTGCCGCTGCGCGCGCCGTCGAGCACCGCGTCGGTCATCTCCTCGAGCGCCGCGTCGTCGGCCAGCATGAGGATGCCGGCGTCGGCGCGCTGCAGGAGCTCGCACGGCTCGGCGAGCACCGTCGCGCCGCGCTCGGCGAGCGGCTGCGCCTTCGTCGCCGTGCGGTTGTAGACCGCGAGCTCGTGGCCCGCCTGGAGCAGCCGCTCCGCGATCGGCACGCCCATGCGGCCCAGTCCGAGCACTCCGACCTTCACCGCGCTCCCCCTTGTTCAACGCCAGCGGACACTCTAGCCCGAGTCACGGGGCCGCGCTGGGCTCCCGTCAACCTGGCTGCGGTTCCTCCTCCGGCGCGGGCCGGCCGCCCGCGTCCATGTCCCGCATCCGCGCGTCGCTGCCTCCGCGCCCGACCACGAACCAGACGGCGGTCGTCGGGACGTCGCCGACGTTCTCCAGGCGGTGGGGCAGAGACGAGTCGAACGTGATCGAGTCGCCGGGGCCGAGCACGTGGTCGCCCTCGAAGCCGATCACCACGCGCAGCCGGCCGCTGAGGACGAGGCCATACTCGCAGCCGGTATGGCGCATGAACGTCCCGGGCTTGCTGGATGCGCCGCCGACCTCGTAGACGACGTAGAGGAAGTCGGCGTCCGGTTCGGACGTCGGCGTGAGCCGCTCCCAGCGCACGCCGGACTCGAGGTCTATCGATTTGCGATCGCCCGCCCGCTGCACGGGATCGGTCGCGGTCCCCCCGTTGAGCGCCGAGCCGGCCGCGCGCGGGGCGACCTTGGGATCGGCCGCGCCGTCCGGCGCGAACAGCTCGTCGAGCGACATGCCGAGCTCCGAGACGATCGCGTACAGCGTGCCGACCGACGGCCTGGAACGACCGGTCTCGATCTGCGAGAGCGCGCTCGGCGAGAGTCCGACGCGTCGGGCGAGCTCGCGCAGGCTGAGGCCGTGCCGCATGCGCTCGTCGCGCATGCGCTGACCCAGGCCCGCGTCGAAACCCCTGCTGTTCGCGCGGCCGCCCTGCACGCGCCGTGGACCGTCGTCGGCCGCCATGTGCCCCGATTGTTGTGATGGCACGCGATGGCTGTCAAGCGTGGCTTGACATGCGCCCGGGCGCGTCGCGGAGCACCCAGGTCGCGCGGCAGGGTCCCATCTCCACGTCGAACGCTTGACAGCGGGGCGCAGGGTCGTCCAGCATTACTGAACATCTCGCGCTCGGTGCGCGTGCTTGCGGGAAGGCGAGGGTCGCGTCGACGGGTGCTCCGTCCGATGGCGACCGGATCCGAGGTCTCACGTCCCAGAGGGGTTCGCCAAATGAGCGGAAGCGTTGATGCGTCGCAGTCCGGGTTGAGGTTCTTCGACAAGACCACGCCGTTCACCGGCGACGAGTATCTCGAGAGCCTGCGCGACGGTCGCGAGATCTACATCTACGGCGAGCGCGTCAAGGACGTGACGACGCACCCCGCGTTCCGGAACACCGTCCGGATGATGGCGCGTCTCTACGACACGCTCGCTGACGGATCCCGCAACGGCGCGCTCGCCGCGAGCACCGACACGGGCAACGGCAACATCACGCACCCCTTCTACAAGGCCGCGACGTCGAGCGAGGACCTCGTTGCCTCCCGCGACGCGATCGCCGCGTGGGCGAAGCTGACCTACGGGTGGATGGGCCGCGCGCCCGACTACAAGGCGTCCTTCCTGGCGACGCTCGGCGGCAACGCGGAGTACTACGAGCCGTACGCCGACAACGCGCGTCGCTGGTACAAGCACACCCAGGAGTCGGTTGCCTTCGTCAACCACGCGATCGTCAACCCGCCGGTCGACCGCGACCGGCCGCTCGACGACGTCAAGGACGTGTACATGCACGTCGTCGACGAGACCGACGCAGGGCTGATCGTCAGCGGCGCGAAGGTGGTCGCGACCACGTCCACGCTCACGCACTACAACTTCATCGCCAACAACGGCGCCCTGCCGATCAAGACGAAGCCGTTCGCGTTCGTGTGCATCGTTCCCACGGACGCGCCGGGCGTGAAGCTGTTCTGCCGTCCGTCCTACGAGATGACCGCCTCGGTCATGGGCAGTCCGTTCGACTACCCGCTATCCAGCCGCCTGGACGAGAACGACTCGATCCTCGTCTTCGACAAGGTCTTCGTCCCGTGGGAGAACGTGTTCGCCTACGCCGACATCGACAAGGTCAACAACTTCTTCCCGCGCTCGGGCTTCCTGCCGCGCTTCATGTTCCACGGCTGCACCAGGCTGGCGGTCAAGATGGACTTCCTGGCCGGGCTGCTGCTCAAGGCGGTGGACTCAACCGGCGTGAAGGACTTCCGCGGCGTCCAGGCGCAGGTCGGCGAGGTCCTGGCCTTCCGCAACCTGTTCTGGGGGCTGACGGACGCCATGGCACGCACGCCGCAGCCGTGGACCGATGGCTACGTCCTGCCGCACCTGGAGTACGCGCTCGCCTACCGCGTGATGGCGAGCATCGCGGCGACGCGCATCAAGGAGATCATCGACAACACACTGGCGAGCTCGCTGATCTACCTGCCGTCGCACGCCGTCGACTTCTCCAACGACGACGTTCGCCCGTACCTCGACCAGTACGTCCGGGGCTCCCATAACCAGACCGCCGTGGACCGGGTGAAGCTCATGAAGCTGATCTGGGACGCGACCGGGACGGAGTTCGGTGGGCGCCACATGCTCTACGAGCGCAACTACTTCGGCAACCACGAGAGCATCCGGTTCGAGACGCTGTTCGCGGCCGAGGCCTCGGGCGCGGCCGACAGCTACCGCGGGTTCGCGGAGCAGTGCATGGCCGAGTACGACGTCGACGGCTGGACCGTGCCCGACCTCATCAACCCCGACGACATCAACGTCATCCGCCGCAAGTCGGCCGCGGAGTAACGGCCGCTGCGCCGGACGGGACGGGCGTCGTTGCACGCGGCGCCCGTCCCCACGGCCACCGGCCCCTACTGCAGGCCGAGGTCGGCGCGCGTGAGCCGCCAGCCGCTGAAGCGCCGGTTCGTCATCGACGCGTAGAAGTCGTCGGCGATCGACAGCACGTCCAGCTTCTCGCCGCCGGCCGCGCGGAGCGCCTCGGCCAGCAGCGCTCGGCCCACGCCGCGGCGCCGGTGCGAGCGCGCCACCACGATCGTGGAGAGATGCGCCTGGATCGCGCCGTCGCTCTGGACCTGGACGACCCCGATCACGCCGCCGCCCTCGAGCGCGACGAGCGTCGTCACGCCCGGCGCGCGCAGCGCCTCGCACGTGCGCCGCGGCTCGCGCGTGTACGACGGCCACAGCTCGGAGGCGAACAGGGCGATCGTGCCGGGACGATGCTCGGGCGCGTAGGGGACGATCCGCATCGCGACGGATCAGCGTTGCATGCGCCATGGCGCGCGGACGTGCGACGAGACACAGTCGACCGCGCGTCTCGGGGCATACTGGACCGAGACGAGCGAGCGGAGAGGCAGCAACGATGAGCACGACGGCAGTGAGGACGATCCGCCACCGGATCGGCGGGCAGGAGACGACGGGTCAGTCGACCCGGACCTCGGTCGTGTGGGACCCGGCCACCGGCCAGCAGCAGGCGGAGGTCGTGCTCGCCGAGGCCGCCGACGTCGATGCCGCCGTCTCCGCGGCGCGGGCCGCCTTCCCGTCGTGGAGCGAGACGTCCATCACCCGCCGGGCGAGGATCATGTTCGCCTTCCGCAACCTCATCGACCAGCACATGGACGACCTCGCGCGGATCGTCGCCAGCGAGCACGGCAAGGTCGTCGAGGACGCCAAGGGCGAGATCATCCGCGGGATGGAGGTCGCCGAGTTCGCGTGCGGCATCCCGCAGCTGCTCAAGGGCGAGTACTCAGACCAGATCAGCTCCGACGTCGACTCGTTCTCCTTCCGCCAGCCGCTGGGCGTCTGCGCCGGCATCACGCCGTTCAACTTCCCGGTCATGGTGCCGCTCTGGATGCACCCGCTCGCGATCGCGACGGGCAACACGTTTGTCCTCAAGCCGTCCGAGCGCGATCCCTCGGCGTCGAACTTCGTCGCGGAGCTGTGGGAGCAGGCGGGCCTCCCCGACGGCGTCTTCAACGTCCTACACGGCGACAAGGTCGCGGTCGACGCGATCCTCGACCACCCCGGCATCTCCGCGATCTCCTTCGTCGGATCCACGCCGATCGCCAAGTACATCCACGAGCGCGGCACGGCCACGGGCAAGCGCGTGCAGGCGCTCGGCGGCGCGAAGAACCACGCCATCGTCCTGCCCGACGCGGACCTGGACTTCGCCGCCGACCAGCTCGCGGCCGCCGGGTTCGGCTCCGCCGGCCAGCGCTGCATGGCGATCTCGATCGCCGTCGCGGTCGGCGAGGCGGCCGACCCGCTGGTCGCCAAGCTGCAGGAGCGGGCGGGGAAGATCAAGGTCGGCCCGGGGCTCGACCCCACGTCGGAGATGGGGCCGGTGGTGACGCCGGAGGCGCGCGAGCGCGTGTGCGGCTACATCGATCGCGGCGTGCAGTCCGGCGCCAGCGCCGTCGTCGACGGCCGCGAGCTGCAGGTCGACGGCGACGGCTTCTTCGTCGGCCCGACGCTGTTCGACAACGTCGCCACGGACATGGACATCTACACCGACGAGATCTTCGGCCCGGTGCTGGGGGTCGTGCGCGTGGGGACGCTGGACGAGGCGATCGACCTCATCAACGCGAACTCCTACGCCAACGGCACCGCCATCTTCACCACGAACGGCAGCGCGGCCCGCATCTTCCAGCGGCGCATCGAGGTCGGCATGGTCGGCGTCAACGTCCCGATACCGGTCCCCATGGCGTTCCACACCTTCGGCGGATGGAAGAGCTCGCTGTTCGGCGAGCGCGGCGTCCACGGGCCCGACGGCGTGCGCTTCTACACGCGCGGGAAGGTCGTGACCGCCCGCTGGCCGGAGGCCGCCGCGACGTACGCCGCGCACCTGCACTTCCCCACAGCGAACTAGAGCGGCGGGCGGCCTCCGCGCAACCTGCCCCTGCACGTCCGGTAGCGGCGCGTGCCGCGGATCGTCCGGCCCGTGCTCGTCAGCGCAGTGATCCGCACGGCGAAGCGCCCACGCGGCAGCCCGCGGAGGTCGACGATCGTGCCCCACGGCGGGCGGCGCAGCACGCGGGTGACGCCGCGCAGCCGCACGGTCACGCCGACGATCGTCGGCCAGTAGATCCTGCGCAGGCGGATGCGGAAGTAGCGACGGCTCACGCACCGGTTGTTCGACGGCACGTCGAGGATGCCGTTGCGGCCGAAGGCCTGGGACGGCGTGGCCGACGTCGGCGGCCCCGCGATGCCGGTCGGCGAGAACGTCGTGTAGTGCGAGTAGGTCGCCTCACCGCCGGCCGGGACGGCGAACGTCCAGCTGATGCCGGCCCCGTTGTCGACCGACTCCCCGGCACGCGTGGTGTTGGGGAACGGCGTGTGCGTGGCGATGTGCGCCCACACCTCCCCGTAGCGAGCCTCCATGAAGTTGTTGCCGCCGGTGATGGGGAACCACTGCTCGATGCGTGCGGCGGGCGTGTTGTTCGCGTTGATCGAGCAGCCCACCGCCGCGTGCGCGGCGTCGAGGAACCCGAACCCCGTGTCCGACGACTGCAGGTAGCAGTCCCCCGCGCGGTACAGGACCCCGGTCAGCGGCCCCCCGGTCCTGTTCTGCAGCGTCACGTCCGTGCGGTAGGACTCCTGCCCCTGGATGTAGCTGTCGGTCTGCACGACGCGCAGACCGCTCGCGCCCGCGTCGGCCGCCGTCACTACGCGGAACGGGCTCGCCGCCGTCCCGGCGCCGGTCACCGGCGTCTGGCTCACGGGGGTCCACGCGGTCGAGGCGCCGATCGAGCTGGCGGCGGTGCTGCCGTGCAGCGAGAACGCGGGCGCGAAGAGCGTCGGCCCGAGCGCGACGAGCGTGCCGCAGTCCCCCGGCTTCGTTCCCGACGGATAGAGCTCGAGCTGCGCGTCCCCGGTGTGTCCCACCTGGCAGCCCAGCTCGTTGCCCAGCGCGATCGACGTCAACGGGCCCGGCGAGGTGATCTCGGTGAACGGGACGGCGGCGTGAGCCGGCGCGGCGAGGACGCCGGCGAGCCCGAGGGCGAGAAGGAGCGCGATGCGCCGGCGGCAGAGCATGGCGCATGGTACTCCGCGGGCTCGGCCCACGCTCAGGAAATCTGAAGGTCAGCCCGTGCCGACCGCGCGAGCCGGCACCTCGCCCCACAGCTGCTCGAGCCGGTAGAACGCGCGCGCCTCGGGCGTGAAGATGTGGACGACCACGTCGAGGTAGTCCATGAGCACCCAGCGGGACTCGGAGAGACCCTCCACGCGCCGGGGCAGGATGCCGTGGTCGTCCTTGAGGCCCTGGTGGATGCCGTCGTGGATCGCCTTGACCTGACGCTCGGTGTTGCCCGAGCAGATCAGGAAGTAGTCGGTGTAGCCCACGGCGTCGCGGACCGACAGCTCGACGATGTCGATCGCCTTCTTGTCGTCGGCCAGCTCGGTGGCGATCGCGACGAGCTGCTCGGACTCGAGCTGCGCGTTCACGCGACCACCCTCGGCGCGTACAGCCCGCGCTCGGCGATGTGGTCGGCCACCGCGTCGGGGACCAGGTAGCGGATCGTGCGGCCCGCTGCCACGCGGCGGCGGACCTCGGAGGAGGAGATGTCCATTCGGGGCATGTCGAAGAAGGTGAGGCGTTCGGAGACGTCGTCGCCGTACTCGGCGGTCAGCCGCTCGGTCACGTCGCGACGAAGGGCTC
>Ga0081539_10005148_pt1 | contig 13617 bp, 14 predicted proteins | sample TabmetS4T2R2_FD_71023 | JGI IMG/M metagenome (GOLD analysis project Ga0081539, IMG submission 71023) | Tabebuia heterophylla rhizosphere microbial communities from the University of Puerto Rico - S4T2R2 | ecosystem: Host-associated > Plants > Roots > Rhizosphere ...
CCACCGCACGCCACGCAACGCACCCCGGTGTCGCGTGCGATGGCAGCCTCGCGTGCCAGCCCCGTCGCCACGACGATGCGCGGCCGCGCAGCAGGCCTGCCGGGAGCGACCCTCACATCCCGAAGTGCACGCGCCGGTCGGGGCCGCGATGGAGCTCGCGATAGCGCGCGAGCGCCCACAGCGGAAAGAACTTGGGATAGCCGTGATAGCGCAGGTAGAAGACGCGCGGAAATCCCGTTGCCGTGAACCGCTCTTCGTGCCAGAAGCCGTCGCCCTGCTGGGTGCGCAGCAGATAGTCGATGCCGCGCTTCACGGCAGGATGGCGTGCCTCGCCGGCCACCATGAGACCGAGCAGCGCCCACGACGTCTGCGACGGCGTGCTTTCGCTGTAGCGGTGACCACGATGGTCGAGCGCGTAGCTCTCGCCGCCTTCTCCCCAGCCGCCATCGTCGTTCTGGATGGCGAGAAGCCATTCGACCGCGCGGCCGGCCTCCTCGGCGAACGCATCGAGCCCGACCGCGTTCAGCGCGCACAGCACGGACCACGTGCCGTAGATGTAGTTCATGCCCCAGCGGCCATACCAGCTTCCATCGCCTTCCTGCTCGTTGCGCAGGAACGAAAGCCCCGCTTGGATCGCGTCGCGATCCTCGGCGTGGCCGAGTTGCGCGAGCATCGCGACACAGCGCGCAGTGACGTCGGAGGTCGGCGGATCGAGCAATGCGCCGTGATCGGCGAACGGAATGTGATTGAGATAGTCGGCGGTGTTGTCGGCATCGAATGCGCCCCATCCGCCGTTCTGGCTCTGCAGGCCGAGCACCCACTCCCGTGCACGTGCGATGCATTCATCGAGCGCCGGGCTGTCGGCCGCGCGCGGCGCGCGGCGGAAGCGATCGAGGGCGAGCACCACCGCGGCGGTATCGTCGAGATCCGGGTAGTGCGCATTCGCATACTGGAAAGGCCACCCGCCCGGCCGTACTCCGGGGCGTCGAGCGGCCCAGTCGCCGACCGTGTCGAGCACCTGCCGGTCGCGCATCCATTCGACGGCCCTGCGCGCACGCGCAGTCGCACGCTCGCCGCCGGTCTCGAGCAAGGCATGGCACGCGAGCACCGTGTCCCACACGGGCGACACGCACGGCTGGCAATACGCTTCGCGGGCGTGCGACACGAGCAGCGCGTCGACCGCCGCGCGCGCATCGACCACATGCGGGTGATCCTCCGCATAGCCGAGCGCATCGAACATCATCACCGTGTTCGCCATGGCGGGGAAAATGCCGCCGAGCCCGTCGAGGCCGTTGCGCCGTTCGGTGACGAACGCGACGGCACTGGAAATGGCGCGCCGCCGCAGCGCCGCTGGCGAGAGGCGCTGGAGCGTGCGCAGAGTCGCATCGAGCGCGGCGAAGGCGAGGAACCTCACACGCGACTGGTGCGGCGCGCGCACGTACGCGCGGGTTTGCTGCGGCGGATCCCCGAAGAGCTCGTCGATCGACACGCCGCGCGGATTCCTTGCCCGCGGTCGCAACGCGGCGAGCACGAGCAACGGCACGAGGACCGTGCGGCTCCAGTACGACACCCGCGACAGGTGAAAGGGGGACCATGGCGGCAGGAGCATGATCTCCACCGGCATGATCGGCACTGCTTTCCATGGAACGACGCCGAACAGCGCGAGCAGCGTGCGCGTGAACACGTTGCTCAGGCCCGCGCCGCCATGGGCGAGCACCGCCTCGCGCGCTTCGCGCATGTGCGGCGCATCGGGTGCATCGCCGATCGCCTTCAGCGCGAAATATCCCTTGACCGTTGCGCTCAGGTTGAAGGTTCCGCCCGGATAGAGCGGCCAGCCCCCTTCGGCGGTGCGGGTGCGGCGCAGGTACACGGCGATCCTGCGCTCGAGCTCGGCATCCGGCGTGCCGAGAAAATGCTGCAGCAGAACGTACTCGGCGGGGATGGTGGCATCGGCCTCGAGCTCGAACACCCAGTGGCCATCGGCGTGCTGCAACTCGCCGAGCGCGTGTGCGGCACGATCGATCGCGCGCTCGAGCGCCGACTCGGGCGCCAGTGACGTGAGCTCGCTGCGGAGGTCGGCGAGTGCGGAAGATGAATTCATGTCAGGCAGCGATCACCGCGTCGGAACCGCCGTGGAGCGCGCACGATGCCGTGACGCAGCACGCTCCACAGGATGGCCGCGCGACCGGTGCGCACCGGCACGCGGGGCGAGGCGAACCCGCGCGCCATCATACGCGCGAGCAGCGCCCCGTACACGCTCGACATGAGCCTCGGGGCGCGCACCATCGCAAGCGGGTGGCGCCCCATGATCGCGTTGGCCTGCGCGAAATGACGTCGCGCCTCCTCCGCGAGCTGCATGCAGGCGCGCGCGAACGCAGGGTGCTCGAGCGTCGCCGCGAGGCTCCGGTGCTCGATGCCGGCCGCCCGCAGCGCGTCGCGCGGCACGTACAGCCGGCCGTTGGCGGCATCTTCGTCGACGTCGCGCAGGATGTTGGTGAGCTGCAGCGCGCGCCCGAGATGACGCGCGAGCGCGATGCCGTCGTCGTGCGGCATGCCGAAGACGCGGACTGCGAGCCGGCCCACGGCGCTCGCCACGCGATCGCAATAGAGGTCCAGGGTCTGCACGTCGGGCGCGACGATGTCCGAGCAGGCGTCCATCTCCACGCCGTCGATGATCGCCATGAAGTCCTCGCGGGCGAGACCGTACGAGCGCACCGGCTCGACCAGACCGGCGACGCGCGGTGGGGGCACGTCCCGGAACAGCGCGTCGATGTCCGAGCGCCACGCTTCCAGCGCAGTCACGCGCGAGGCGTGATCGCCCGGGCCATCGGCGATGTCGTCGACGGCGCGACAGAAGGCATAGATGGCGAACATCGCCTCGCGCCGCGGCGCAGGCAGCACGCGCATGGCGGCATAGAACGAGCTGCGATGCGCGGTCTCGCGGGTGTCCGCGATGCGCGGAGGCGGCCCGATCGCCACCTGTGCCGAGTTCGTTATCACACGCTGCATCACATTCCCATCGCACCGCTCAATCCGGGGGCAGCGCCTGCCGCGCCGGATAGACCCGCCCCTTCCACTCGCCGGCGCGGCCGCGAAGCGCCTGCCATGCCGAATCGAGCGTGAACAGAACATACACGGCGGCGACCACCGGAAGCGCGAAGCCCCACCCCCGTGATACGCGATAAAACCGCAACGTGGGCTGCATGGCAAGGGCCATCATGGCCCACGACAGCGCCCCCAGCATCCGGCCCGCGCCCTGCCCCGCGATGGCGAGCGCCGGAGGCGCGACGTAGGTGATGAGCATCGCCGCCACCGTGAGCGCGAGCAGCAGCGGTGAAAACCGGAGCTGCGCATACGCCGAGCGCACGACCATGCGCCGGATGTCGCCGAGCGCCGGGTAGGCGCGCGCGCTCCTCACGCGCTCCGACAATCCCAACCAGATGGCGTGCCGCCCCTTGATGCGCGCCGCCAGGGCGCAGTCGTCGATCAGCGCACCGCGGATCGAGGCCAAGCCCCCGCTCGCCGCCAGCGCAGCCCGTTGCACGAGCATGCATCCGCCGGCCGCGCCGGCCGTGCGCCGGTCGCGCCGGTTCACCCAGGGGAACGGATACAGCATCGCGAAGAAGAACACGAAGGCCGGCACGAAAGCACGCTCGGCAAGGCTTTCGCACCTGAGCTTCGCCATGATGGACACGAGGGCGAGATTGTCGCGCTCGGCGCGGGCGACGAGACTCGACACGCTGTCCGGCGAATGCACGATATCGGCATCCGTGAAGAGCACGTATTTCGATGAGCCGCGCGCGCTCGCGAGGTGCTCCAGCCCGCACTGCAAGGCCCAGAGTTTGCCCGTCCATCCGTGAGGCCGCGGCGACGCGCGCAGTACCATGACGCGATCGCGAGCGTTCGCTTCGCACGCGGCGGCGTGCGCGTTCGCGCCGGTGGCATCGGTGCTCTCGTCGTCGATCACGACGATGCCCAGCACGCCCCGATAATCCTGCTGCAGGAGCGAAGTCACCGTCGCGCCGATGCTCGCGGCCTCGTTGCGCGCGGGCACCAGCGCCATGACCTCCGGTGCCGATGCCTCGTCGATGGGACTCACCGCGACATCGTCGCGCGGGCGCGCCAGCCAGAATCCGCCCCGCCCCGCCAGCAGGTACGACCAGGCGAGCACCGCGATCCATCCCGTGATCAGCGACGTCATCGCAAGTAGCCTTTGCAGGCGAACCACGCGATCGCATCGGCAAGGGCCTGCTGATACGGTCGGGCGCGATAGCCGAGCTCGCGCTCCGCTTTCGCCGAGGTGAAGTACATGTGATGCCGCGCCATGCGCAGCCCATCGAGGGTGAGCAACGGCTCGCGTCGGGTGATGCGGGCCACGGCCTCGGTCACGATCGCCGCCGGATAGAGCAGCCGCCGCGGCAGCCGCACGCGCGGCGGATTGCGCCCGGTCTCCCCCGCGATGTCGCGCAGCATGTCCGACAGTGCGACGTCCTGTCCCCCCAGAATGTAATGCTCGCCGATGCGGCCCCGCTGGAGCGCCGCGACGTGGCCCTGTGCGACGTCGTCCACGTGCGCGAGATTGAGGCCGGTGTCGACGAAGGCGGGCATCCGGCCGCGTGCCGCCTCGACGATCACCCGTCCGGTCGGCGTCGGCTTGATGTCGCGCGGCCCGATGGGTGTCGACGGATGCACGATCACCACCGGCGCACCGTGCGCGGCGATCATCGCCTGCACCTCGCGCTCGGCGATGACCTTGCTGCGCTTGTAGGCGCCGATCGCCGCATGCTCGGGAAGCATCGCGCTCTCGTCGGCGGGCTCGCCGCCCGCACGCAGCGCCAGCGTTGCGACACTGCTCGTATACACGATGCGCTCGACGCTCGCGGCGAGCGCGGCGCGCACGACATTCAGCGTCCCCGTGACGTTGGTGTCGATCATCTCCTGTGGACGCGGTGTCCACAACCGGTAATCGGCGGCGGCATGCACGACATGGCACACGCCACGCATCGCTCGACCCACCGCCTCCGCGTCGCGCAGGTCGCCCGGCGCGAGCTCGACGTCGAGACCCGCCAGGTTGTCGCGCGGGCTCGTCCCTCGCACCAGCGCCCGCACGCCGTACCCGTGCTCGAGCAACGCACGCGCGATGGCGGAGCCCACGAAGCCCGACGCGCCGGTCAGCAGGACACGCTCGCCGGACGGCATCGATCTGGTGCGATTCGGCCTCGCCGTGCCCAGGGCGGCGCGGCAGGACTATCATTGCGGATCAGCACTCGCGGGGCCGCATGGATGCGCACGGACCGCGTCGCGACGATGGAGCACGGATGCACGCTGATGCAGCTCGAGGAGAAGAGTTTCGCGACGACCTTCGGCTCGCCGCGACGGCGTCGCGCGCCAGCGCATCCGCCACCGCGCGCCGGGCGCTCTCGGCGGCCGAGCTCGCGCCGCTCACCGAGTTGAACGATGCGCGTTCGCTCGGCGCCGTCGCCCTGACGCTCGCCATCATCGGGGCAGCCATCGCGTTCGCAATCGCGGTGTGGCCGAGCCCATGGGTGGCACTGTCGGTGATCGTGATCGGCGTGCAGCAGCATGCGATGTTCATCCTCGCCCACGACGCCGCGCATTATCGGCTGTTCCGCTCGCGCACGTTGAACGACCTCGTCGGCCGTGGCCTGGGCTTCGCGGGCGGGATCTCGATGTGCACGTACCGCGTGATTCATCGCCTGCATCACAACAACCTGTACACCGACGAGGATCCGGACACCGCGATCCATGGCGGCTATCCGCGCGGCGTCGCGTACCTGTGGAAGAAGCTTGCGCAGGATGTCGTCGGACTCAATGCGTGGAAGACCTTCGCCTATTTCTTCGGGGCACCCGCGATCAACCGCGACACCAATCGCGCCGCGCGGCCGCTCGACGACACGTCGCCGGCCTTGCGCGCGAGCGCCCGGCGCGATCGATGGCTCGTGGTCGCGTTTCACGTGGCGGCGCCGATCGTCGTCTGGGTCGTCGGTGGCGCGCAGGCCCTCGCGCAATATCTCGTGCTGTGGGTGCTGCCACTTCTCACGGTGCTGCAGCCGATCCTGCGCCTGCGCGCGATCGCCGAGCACGGCGCGGTCACCGGCCTTGACTCGCCGCTCACGGCGGCGCGCTCGAACCGCACCCACGGCGCGCTCGTGAACTGGCTCGGGCGTGCACTCCTGTTCCCGCATCACGTCAACTATCATCTCGAGCATCATCTCTATCCGGCGGTGCCGCACTATCACCTGCCGGCGTTGCATCGACTGCTCGCGCAAAAGGGTGTGCTCGCGGGCGCCGAGGTTCGCGACGTCCTCGACACCATGCACCTGGTGTTCGCCGACCGCCGCGCCGATACACCGCGCGTCGCGACCCCGTGACCGGAACGACGCGTGCGCATGCACACAGTGTAGCGGCAGCGGCGGCGATCGGAACGTCGACACCGCGCGGGGCAGGATTGTGAGCGCGAGTCAGCCCGGCTTGCGCGCCCGCGTCGGTGACGAGAAGCCCCTGCCACGCGGGAAGGAACGCGTTGGCTCCGCCGCACGCGAGGCTTCGGTCGCACTCACGGCGAGGAAATAGACGATGATGCCGAGCGTGGCGACCGCCATGCCGACCATGGCGGCCATCCAGAATCCGCGCACGCCGAGCGGGGTCGATACTCCGAGTGCGGGAAGGTTCACGACGTCCCACAGCCCGATCACGACACCGCCCGCAAGACCCACGATCCACATGCCCAACGCGTTGATCACGAGGGGCATCACCGCGCGCTTGTAGCCGCGCAGCGCATTCACCGTCACCGCCTGCAGGGCATCGAAGACGTGATAGCCCGCCACGAGCACCAGCAGGCTCGCGGCCAGCGCGCGCACGTCGGCATCGCTCGTGTACAAACCCGCGATCGCCCGGCTCGCGACGACCAGCGTGGTGGCGAAGACCATCGCGATGCCGAGCGCGAGCGCAAGGCCCGTGATGCCGGTCGATCGCGCATCGGCGAGCTTGCGCGCACCGATCGCCTGGCCGACGAGCACGCCGACGGCATTGGCCGTCGCGAGCGGCACCATGTACATCACCGCGGCCACGTTCGCCGCGATCTGATGCGCCGCCGAGGTCACCGCACCGAGGCGAGCGACGAAGAGCGCCATGAAAGTGAACGCCGTCACGTCGACCAGGAACGTGCCGCCGATCGGCACGCCCAACGCCACGAGATGCCACTGATCGCGCAGGCGCGGCCACGACCAGCGGGAGAACACCGCGTACGAACGATATTCGTCGGCGGTCGCGCAGCGCATCCAGGCCGCCGCACAGATGATCCAGTTCACCACCGTCGTGGCCAGCGCACATCCCGCCGCACCCATTTCGGGCATGCCGAAGTGCCCGAAGATCAGCATCCAGTTGAGCGGGATCTTGAGCGCGAGGCCCGCCACGTTGAGCACCATCATCACGCGCGGCAGCGATACCGCGGTGGTGTAGCTCGCGAACAGGCGAAAGCCGAGCCCCGCGGGCGCGCCCCACGCCGCGATGGCCAGATATTGGCGCACCTTCCGCTCGACCGCAGGCGGCGCCTCGGACAGGCGCAACAGCGGATCGGGATAGCTGAACACCGCGATCGACACCAGCGCGAGCGCAAGCGCGAGCCACATCGCCTGTCGCACCTGCTCGCCGATCTCGGGGTAGCGCCCTGCGCCGCGCAGTTGCGAAACCGTCGGCGTGACCGCCAGCAGCACGCCCATCAATCCGACGAACACGCTGAAATAGATCGACGCGCCGATGCCGACGGCCGCAAGGTCCTCGGTCGCGTAACGGCCCGCCATCAGCGTGTCGATGACCGCATAGGCCATCACCGCGAGCTGGGCGATCAGCACCGGCCAGGCGAGTTCGTAGATGTCGCGGATGAGCTTGCGGGTGAGCACGTGCGGGACCGCGCGAGGCGCACAAAAGGAAACGGTTCCGACGCGTCGTGCCATCGGAACCGCAATCTCGATTGTACCGCAATCGTCGTCGGCGGGCGCTGTTCGCGAACGGCGCGCGCTGCGCCTTCACGATTTCCGGCGGCGTCTCATCGGCGTGCGCTGGCAGTGCAAGCGCCAGCACGCATGCCGCGAGAAGAGCTTCAGGGCACGGCGATCGGCTGTTGCAGACGCGGCAGGATTTCGTCGCGGGCCCGCACGACATCTTCCGGGAAATCGATCTCGATCCACGGCAGTCCGGTGATGTCCTCGTAGCCGAACTCGCCGGGACTTTCCAGCAGCAGGTCGCGGATCGCCTCCTCGTACGGCTGCGCGAGCGCGCCGGCGCGAACGTAGCGCTCGGTCGCCGCGGCGAGCCGCACCGCCATGCCGGCATCGAAGCGAAAAAAACCGACCGATTCACCGCAGAGGTCGAACTCCACGTCGACCTTCTTGCGGAAGTCCACGAAGGTGCCCGCGCGCAGGCACAGCTTCACGGGCTCGTCGCCCGGCTCGAACTCGCGATCGAGCAGGAACACGTTGCGATGACGCGACGTGCAGAGCCTGCGCATGATGCGATCGTCGTAGAGCACGTCGGCATCCATGAGGAGCACATCGGCGTCGAGGTCGTGGCGCATGGTCCACAGCGTCACCATGCTGCCCTGCCGGAAATCGGGATTGAATACCGTCCTGACCGTCATGTCGCCGCCGATGCGCTCGAGCACCGCGTCGATGCGCTCCGCCTCGAACCCGACCCCGAGCACGAGCTCGGTCACGCCCGCGCGACGCAGGATCGCGATGTGACGCTCGAGCAGCGTCTGCCCGCCGAACTCGAGCAGGCACTTGGGGCGATCGCCGGCCGCGCCGAGGCGCACTCCGAGTCCCGCCGCGAGCATCACCGCTTTCATTCGCGCAGGATCATACGCGAATCGCGCGGCAGCCCGTACACTCGCGGCATGAAATGGATCAGCTTCGCCCTGTTCGGCGCCGGCGTGGCCGCGGTGCTGGCGCTGGTCGGCTACTACGGCTTCGCCGACGTCGGCCGGGTCCTCGCGTCGGGAGCGACGGGCATTGTCGCGATCACGCTGTATCACCTGCTGCAGATGTTCGCCGACAGCATGGCGTGGCGATGGCTGCTCGCGCCTCCGCACCGGCCCGGTTTGCGCGACCTTCTGTGGATGCGCTGGATCTGCGAATCGGTGAACACGCTGTTTCCCGTCGCGCAGGTGGGTGGCGATGTGGTCCGTGCACGGCTCACGATCCACGCCGGCGTGCCCGCCGCGGACGCGACCGGCACGATGATCGCGGACCTCACGACCAGCGCGCTCATGCTGATCGTCTTCGGCGCCGCGGGCGCATTGCTGCTGTCGTGGCGTCAGGGGTCCGCAAGCATCGGACTGTTCGTGGCGCTCGCGATATCCACTGCGCTGGTCGGCACGTTCTATTTACTGCAGCGGGCGGGCCTCTTCTCGCGTATCGCATGGCAGGCGGCGCGCTGGATCGCGCAGGGCTACCGCGACACGATCATCGGCGGGGCGGATGCGCTCGATCGCGCCATCGCCGCCGTGTACGATCGTCGGCGCGACGTCCTGACGAGCTGCGCCTTCGCGCTGTCGGGATGGGTGCTTGGCGCAGGCGAAGTGTGGCTGGCGCTGCATTTTCTCGGCACACGCATCGGCATCATGGATGCATTCATTCTCGAAGCGCTGATCCAGGCCTTGCGCGGCGCGGCATTCGCGGTGCCCGGCGCCGTCGGCGTGCAGGAGGTCGGCTTCGTTGCGCTCGGCGCCGCGCTGGGCATCGATGGCGGCACTGCGCTCGCGTTGTCGCTCGTCAAGCGCGCGCGCGAGCTCCTGTTCGGCTTGCCGGGATTGCTCGCGTGGCAGATCGCGGAGGGACGCCGGTTCCTGCGCCGCCGACGCCGCGGCAGCGATACCGCCGGGCGCTCGCTCTAGAGACACGAAGGACGACAGCGATGGGACAGACGACGTGGGTGCATCGCGGCGCGCGCATGGTGATGCGGCCGCTCGCGCGCACCCGGGTGACGCCGAATCAGGTCACCACCGTGCGGCTCCTCACGGGCATCGCCGCGGCGGCGGCTTTCGCCATGGGCGAGCGCTCGTGGGACATCGTGGGTGGCACGGTGTTCGTGCTGTCGGCGTTTCTCGATCGCGCGGATGGCGAGCTCGCGCGTCTCACCGGCAGGACGTCGATCGGCGGCGATCGCTACGATCTCCTGTGCGATGCCGCGAGCAACATGATGGCGTTCACCGCCATCGGCATCGGTCTCGCGCGCGGACCGCTCGGACTCGCAGCCGTGGCGTTGGGCCTCGTGTCGGCGATCGCCATCGCGACCGGCATGTGGATCGCGGACCGCCTGAATCACGCCGGTGACGAGGTCATCGGCACGAGCACCTTCGATCCCGACGATGCGCTGTTCATCGTCGGGCCGGCGGCCTGGTTCGGCGCACTCGACATCCTGCTCGTCGCCGGCGCGATCGGGGCGCCGATCTTCTGCCTCTATGCGGCCTCACGTTACCGGCGCCGTGCTCGCGCGGCAGCGCCGCTCGAATCGGATTAGCGCGTGCGTCCGCTCACACCCTGAACACGTACTCTTTGCCTGGCTCGCGCTCGCAATCCTGCGGATAGCTGCGGCGCTTGTCGGCGTAATAGCGGGCGCGCTGGTCGCCTTCCGAGCGCCGGTTGTAGGTGATGTACAGCACGCGCCGTGCGTCCGGGGTGCGATTCGGCGCGGAGCGGTGCGGCACGTACGAATCGAAGAACACCGCGTCGCCGGGCTCCGTGGGACAGGACACGAACGTCATTCCCGCCACATCGGCTTCGCTCATCGGCTCCCACGAGCGTCCGATGAGCCCGCGTCGATGCTGACCGGGGGCGAGCTCGAGACAACCATTCTCGACGGTCGTGCGATCGATGCTGAGCATCGCCGTGATGTGCAGGCTCGCGTACGCATCCCATCCGGCCTGCACATCCTGGTGCGCCCGGAATCCATCGCCGCCCGGCAGCTTGTAATTGATCTTGTCCTTGAACAGCACCGCGGGCTCGCCGAACAGCCGGGACGCGATGCCGAGCATCTCTTCGCTCGTGACGAGTGCCTCGAGATCGGGATGATACGGCGCGAAATTCTCGACGCGGCAGAGGATGCGCCGACTTGGCGCAACCAGGCTTTGCTCGAAATACATCATGTGCTTGCCGGGCGTTTCGGGCCACTGCGCAAGCGTGCCGACCCACGCCGCGATGTCGCGCATGCATGCGGCGTCGAACAAACCGCGCACGACAACGAACCCGTCCCGGTCGAAGTCGTGTGTCAACTGCAAGTCGCGCATGTCGATGTTCCCGCGGTGCACGTGCGCATACGCGCGGCGCGAGAGTAACACACGGTGACGCCGCAGCGCGTCGACCACAATGCGTGCTCGAGGCGACGCGGGCACCGCCCTTGCTACGAATCATGCGCGGCCGACGAGATCGAGCTTGCACCACCTTTTGCTGACCTAATTCGTCACCTTCTGCCGTGTCGATCTATCGAGGCTGGAAACCGGAGAGCGCCTACAAGCCGGACCCCAAGCCGGACAGCACGCCACCCGCGGGTCCCGTTCCCTCTCACCTGCGCAAGGCGCAGCCTGCGAACGTGCTGCTGCCCCGAACCGCCGCCTGGATCGCATCGCTTCCTCCTGCCGCAAGACCTTACGCGCTCGCGAAGCAGTACGCCCGCATCGCGAACGTATTCGCCGCGATCTGGGATTCTCCTGCCGAGTGCCGCCGCTACTTCGACGATCTGCTCGTGGATCGCCGAGGAGGACGCAAGGGATTTCCCGCGGAAGTCCTGGGTGACCTCTTCAATCTGCGGCGGTTGCACGCCGACCTGTATCCGACCTTTTGATGAGTACGCATCACGTCGTCGCCGTCCTGCAGCTTTGCGCGGGCAGCGGCAAAACCACGCTCGCCACCAACCTCGCCGGCGAGCTGAGCCGCTTCTGCAGCGTCGCGCTCATCGACTGCCATCCGCTCAGCCGTCGTGCGAGCAAATGGGGCGCGCAACGCCAGGACGACGGCCGCTCGACGCGGGGCTTCGTCGTGCAGGCCGCCGCAACGCCGCCCGAGTTGCTCGAACGCGCGTATCGATTGCGCGAGCGCGTCGACTACGTCGTGCTCGACGGTCCGAACGATCCGCACATGACCAAGGCCGTTGCGGCGATGTCGGAGCTGTGCCTCGTTCCCGTGCTGCCGGTCGAGGATGGCAACGGGTTCTGCGCGCCGACCATTTCGGTATTGAGGGAAGCGCGCCAGCTCCGGAGGTTCCGCGTGCGCGCGGTGACGATGCGCCAGCGGACCGACCGCTACCGCGAAGCGGCGCGCCTCGATGTCGCGAAGTCACTGAAGACCGTGCTGTGCGAACGCCAGGCGTATTCGGCGGCGCTTGCGACCGGCGGGATTGCCTCGGAATCCCGCGACCCGATGGCGAAGGAAGAGCTCGCGAACCTGCTGCAGGAAGTGTCGGGTCTCGTTTCCTTCGATCGCGCTGCGCGTCAGGCCTGAAGCCCCGTCGGAGCGTCGATCACCCGGTTCACGAGCGCGATCGCGTCCTTGAGCGCTGCCTCTTCGCTGTCCGCCTCGCTGATCCGGCGGTACGACGTGAGGGTTGCGCGTTGCGAGAACTGCACCTCGATGGCCAGCATCATCTCGCCGCCGCTGGGCGTGCGGGTGATCCGGATCGCATGGTCGCGGTGGAAGAGCTCGAGCATGGCAAGCAACTCCTGATAGAGCCTTCGGCCCTCATTTCCTGCCGGTGCGCACGACGATCTGGCGCAGCAGCATGCGAGCAGCGGACGCGGGGCCGAGCTGTGGATCGGGCAGCGGAACCTGGGCGGTTCCCATGGACGAGCGCACGGTCAGCACGCCGTCGACGACGCAATACAACGCGCTGTAGCGATGGCCGGCGAAACTCAATGCAACGCGTCCGGAGGGCGGCAAGTTGTTGTGCATGGTGTCTCGATGTGTGCTACCGGAAAGTGAGCGGGTTCGTGCGCGCTATCGTTGCAAGCCGGATGCCCGCGCACCCAAATGCGCCGGCAAACAAGCTCTTGCGCGCACGGTGCAGCGGTGCGCGTTCAGCCGCTGTCAGCCAGCTCGACGTTTGTGACACACGATGCGCAGAACGCGTGGTTCGCGACAACGTTCGCGGTGCGCTAGACGGATGCCATCGTGACGGCGAGCGCGACGAGCAGCAGGAGGTTGTCGGACAACGTGCCGACGGCCATCACGATCACCGACTTGCCCGCGGCCGCGAGCCATGAATCGTCGTAGGCCCTCCGGAGCATCGCCGCGAGGTAGCCGAAGTTGAGCAGGAGGAGGGCCGCGACTGCCACCGGCTCGCGCAGTGCGTTGAAGTGAACGAGTCGTCCGATCAGCAGCAGGATCGCGGCCGTGATGAAAATGAACGCCAGGAAGTGGATCGCCGCCGCGAGGTGGGTGAGCCACCGCCGCCGGTGCGAACGAAGGTGCAGCAGCCACAGCACGCACGCGTACACTACTGCGGACCACGGGATGACCAGCGAATAGGCCGACTGGAAGCGTCGATCCAGGCGCTCCACGACAAGCTCGCGCGGAATGCCGGTGCGCGCGACACGACGGTCGATCT
>Ga0081539_10005149_pt1 | contig 13616 bp, 15 predicted proteins | sample TabmetS4T2R2_FD_71023 | JGI IMG/M metagenome (GOLD analysis project Ga0081539, IMG submission 71023) | Tabebuia heterophylla rhizosphere microbial communities from the University of Puerto Rico - S4T2R2 | ecosystem: Host-associated > Plants > Roots > Rhizosphere ...
AGTCTTGACCGATTGGCTCTCGATGCACGCAGCACGGGGGGTGGGCTCACGTCCTGCTTCCACGCGCGTGCGTTCGCGTAAGACCTTGACCATCGTGGCCCATGTCCCGTGGTTGTGCCACGGGACAAAGTCGTCATAGACTGTGCTCTTGGGCAGCAAATTATGCGGCAGCATGGCCCATGGGCACCCGCTCCGGTTCAGAGAGAAAAGCGTGTTGAGGACGTCCCGCATGTCGACCGCACGCGGGCGCCCTCTCCGTGGACGCGGTGTGGCAGGCGGGATCAGCGGTTCCACGATGCCCCAGTGCTCGTCTGTCAGATCCGATGGATACTTCTTTCGAGATCGGTCTTTCTTCAACATGCTCGCGCACGCCTCTGCGGCTGGGATATGCGCTCACTCTCGAACACATCTCCTGTTTAACCAAGCCTTGTTTCCGGATAGCCTCTGACTAAAGGTGCGTCGGTTCATGGGTCTGCTCCTCGCATCATGATGGCATCGATCTGGGGGAGGTGCGGGAGGCGTGTTGATGCCGTGCACGAGAGCAGCGGGTACCCCGCCCCCCCCCCAGCACGGCCTCAGAGAGTGCCCCCGCCTCTGGCGCACACAGGCCTTGTCTCGCCTAGTGCGCCGGCATGCGCCCGCCAGCAGAGGGTGCGCGACGGGCCTTGCGTGCAGCGATCTGCCTGGTATCATACCTTCCCGGGGCGCTTCAGGACGGTCACGTCAAAGAGGATCGCGGCCCGCTGCATAAGACTCGCGACGATCTGCCCATAAAATTGGGGCATATTGTCGATGTGCGCCACGGTAAAGCGCTCACCCAGGGCAAAAGTCCCGCGGCTGTCTCGCCCAACATAGTCTTGCATAAGGTTTTGCTTGAGGAGCACCTCCAGCCAGGGCAATGTCTCTTCCGTCAATTCGACGACCTTCGCGTCTTTCACCGTGCCATCTGGGTTCAAGCCAACGGCCACCCGGACAGGGCCGTGGATCGTAAACTCCGTGAGAAAGATCACCGCCGCCACGAGTTGCCCGGACGCATCGCGGCCAAGATAGAAGCGGTATAGATCCTCCTCCGCTGGCCAGCCCCACTGCTGCCTGATCGTGTTCCGTTCTTCTGCAGTCAAGCGCACCTCACGGACGAAAAATTTGGTCGCGCCACTGGTCATACCACGCACGGCGTCCTGTTCGGACAGTAACACCACAGGTGGCGTAATGTGCGCCAGGACGCTGCCAACACCGAACCAGAATGTGAGGGTGAGAGCAATCCAGGATGGGGAGAAGCGCTGTTTCATGCATGGGTCTCCCGTTGGAGCCAGAGTTCATATAAGGCGATACCGGCGATTAATACATAGCCGAAGGCAAAGAGGCTCCCCCCAAGCAACACCAGGACGGCACAGGGGGGCCAGACAAAGCGCGTGAGCCACATGCCACCGATATCAAGCATGGTACCGATAAACGGTAAAGCAACGATCACGGCCTTCTTTCTCTCCCCGAGGGAGGAGAAGAGCAAGAGGAGTCCGAGCAAGCCGGCGATGAGCGTTTGACCAAAAAGATGCGTATGGCTCGTCTGGATCAACAGCGGTGTGCGGATCCAGGACTGGGCCGTATGGCGGAGCTGGCTGAGCTCAATAGGGCGCTCGGCGCTCGTCTGGCCATGGCCGATGTGGGTGAGCGGCATCTCAGGCGCAAAGCTGGCGACGACGTCCCCATAGGACAGGCCGACGGCCGTGGCCGCCTGGATACTAGCCGCGAGAGCCCCCAAGCCGATACCCACAAGGAACAGGGTGCAGCACACCCTGGCACTCAGCGGCAAAGAGGCGAGAAAAATACCGTACATCCTCTACATCTCCTACGCAGGGCTGGACTGCGGGGACCAGTCCAGCTGGCCTTAAAAATTGACCACGAGCTGTAGCTGCACCTGATGGCTGGTCTTGTTGGCATCGAGGATATCTACAGCGGGTGGAGCGTCGGAGAAGACCGTCCGATTCGAATGATTCAGACGGTACTCGACTTTGAGATCAATCCAATCGATCGGCAAGCGTGAACGCGGGTAGGTGGCCCCGGTCGGGCGCAGGCTCGGAATCAGCCGTGAGAGATGCACGACGGGCACGAACGTCCATGATTGCAAATGCTGTGCTACACCTGTCCGTCCACCATCTTCATCGTCGAAATAGCCATAGCGGAACGTACCGCCGAGCCAGTCCAAAAACTCATAGTGGGCCAGCACATACAGCCCCCACCAGGTGACATCCTGCGTGGTGGCTGGTGCCGCAATAGGAATGCCACGCTGCCGCATGGTCACGTTCGCCTCCCGGCCATACACCAGCTCGCCGGCGATCAGCAAGCGTGGCAGCGGTGACCAGGTGGCATCAAAGTCAATCACCCAGCGCTGGTTGGAATTGTTATCGTCCTGTTCAGGCCCAAAGAACGTGCCGACGCCGAGGTTCAACAACCCCCGGCGGGCAAACGGGGTGAAGCCGATACGCGCCCCAAAACTTTTATCGCGGTTGTTATCATTAAAATCGTCCTCCGTGGTCTCGCTCTCCCAGCGATTGACCACCCACATGCTGGCATCGAGCCAGGGGGCAAACGTATAACTCACCTGGCCCCCCGTCATGCGCTGCGGACGACCATAGCGAAACACCTCGGAGGTCGTGGCCGTGAGGAGGAGGGGCTCATCGTGCCGCTCAAAGCCGAACGGTACGTCAAAGCGCCCAAACGAGAACGCGATGCCGTTGCCGAGCGGGGCAATGGCCGTGACCTGGAACCGATCGAGATTGACCTCGGTTTCAGCGTCCTCCGCCCCGAACCGTTCGATACACAGGCCAGTGCCAGGACACCCAAACTCGGGATCGAAGCCGTGGCTGTGCCGGATGCGATGGTTTTCGACCTCAAACGAGGCACTGGCCGAGAGCCATGGCGCAAACGTTTTCGCGACCCGCAGGCCAAATTTGTCAAAGCGGAAATTGGTAGACCCCGGATCGGCCAGTGCTGGTATACCCCCGGCGAACTCGGGGACCAGTTGTAGATGCGAGTTATAACTAAAAGAGCCCACAATAAAGGCCGACAGCCGTAACCCACCAAACTCAGGTCGGGACAGACCCAGGGTATCAAACAGGGAACCCCCTGGCATCTTGGTGGACTCAAGCTGCACCTCGCGCTCTCCCGTAGCCTGGGCCAGGCAGACCAGCGGGGCGAGAAGGCCGACTAGTAGAGACAACCGTATCCAGTGCGGGGATAAGGGCATCGCATGCTCCTTTGCAAGATCGCTCTCGACGTCCCATGATCGTTATGACGGTTCCCACCAGCGCGTACACCGGCATCAAGACGAGCGCCGGCCCAGGGCACACAGCCACCGTATCATCCAGTGTGAAACGGTCCATGGTGAACGCTGGAGAGTAGAGAAAAAGCGCACAACGTCAGGAGCGCAGTGCAGGAGGGCCGCGAATGCTGAAAGGCGAAGAGGGAAGGACATGTACAAAGCTGTGCACCACCGGGACAGGCAGAAGACTTGGTGACAACGTGAGCGTCGGGAGCGGGACGCTCTCGAGGACCAGTGCTGTGCACACCTGGTGCACCAGATCGCAGAGGTCTGGGACGGGAGGCGCATGGTGTGTGTCAGAAGACCCGTGATGGTGCGCCGCAGAGCCCGCAGGGTGATGGGGCACCGCATGGGGCACCTGCACATGCAAGAGCCCGGTCGCCACGCAGAGAGACGCCAACAGCAAGAGTGCACCGTAGGTGGCGCTCAGACTCACCGCGCCCAGCCAACGCCAGTGTCGCTGTCTCAGGCGGTCGTAGTGCTGCACAGTGCGACGAAGCGCATGCAGCTTCGGCAAAGCATGATTCACCAAGGCGATCAGTCCTCACGTGCATCATACACGGACAAGTTACTGCATTCTAGCATAGCATCCTGTAGGCAACAAAGAAAGGACCTGTAGTACTGTGAAGGGTTTCTAGGGAGTAATCGCACAGTGAGCTCGCTTAGACCTACTGTATGTCTCCACGTAACTTCCTTGGTGGCAAGCAGTCGCGGGTATGATGATGGTAAACGCGGGCTCACTCGTTGCGCATGAATTGGCGCTGCACGCGGCGACAGATATAGTCAAGGCTGGGTGTGCAGAAAACCTCCAACAGGAGCACGCTCAGCCCATAGCGAACGTGCGGCAGGGTCAAGGCTGGTGTCCACCGCTGACCCCGGTGGATTTCCTCGATCAAGAACCACGCGGCGATCAGCGTCAACGCCATGTGGTGATGCTAGCCTTCCCAGGTCCGCACCTGGTACGCGTCCAGGCCCGCTTCATCCTTGTCACGTTGAAAGCTGGCTTCAATGGCCGTTCCCGCTTTGATGACGCGCGCCAGTTCTCTATTGGCCACGCACGTTGGGGTCAGATAGTAGTGATAACAATGGCGTTTGGCGGCCTCGGTCTCAAGCGCGGGTTGATAGGGCACTACGAAGTCGCACAGAAGGTCAACCATGGATACGAACACGTCAGGAGAAATGATGCAGTCACTCACCAATGCCTCTTGATGCTGTACCCACGCCAGTGTCATCTTTTCGCCTCCTCAACAGGGCATGTCGATCCGGGATACTGCTTGGAAGCGGTTGATACAACACGAGGGGACGTGACGCAACGCAGGGGCATACAGTAGGTTTACGTGCAGAAGGAAGCCCCTGCACTCCCCACAACGCGGATCACAGCGCCGGGGGGTGGTATTTTGGGCAACGTGACGTGAAAGAACGACGCGTGGAGATGATCCATGCGCACGTGCAGTCGTGGTCCTCGTTGCGGCACCACTCTGCTGCAGCGTGCTTCAAAGACCTCTCCGTTGGCCAAAATGACGCTGACATACACCCACCCAGAGAAACGCCATGCGGCGTTCTGCTGCCAGATGGCTCCTGCAATGCGGAGATGCTCGTCCTCCTGGTAAGCGGTCACATCAGCCATCGACACCTGCCCTTCGGGTGTGACCGCAAGCGTGACGCCCCGTTCTGCCACGAGATCGAGGTATGTGTGGTAACAGCTCGTCAGTAAGGCTCCTATAATCAGAGATACCACAGTGGTACCAAACCGCACGCGAGTATCCTCCACGGGGGGGGTCAGCTGTCTACTGTACCGTTTCACACTGACTGCCCCAGCAATGGGAATGCAATGAACCCGTCTTTGCCCAACGGCGTCCCTGAGCCAGCATGAGAGCAGAGTTGGGCGAAATCGTTACACAGAGCGGAAGGCGAGTCCAATGAAAGAGAGTTGGGTAGTGTTACAGAGGTATGCTAGCCTGACGAATCCGTGCTATGGTTGGTCAAATTGACCCTCACCAGGCAGGAGACCAACCGTCGCCATGATCGTCATCGAGGCATGCCCCCACTGTGGATCAACCCGACAGCAGACCAGCGGCTGTACCCGCCACGGCAAACAGCATCATGGCTGCAAAACGGGCAAGCGCCACTGCAGTGCCGGCGCCAATCCCCCTCTGATTGCTGACGAGCGCCGCACGCTGGTTACCAATCCCTGGCGTAAGCGCTGTCGTTACGCGGCATCTGTCGGGCAGTGGGAGTGAGTTGTGGCTGGCTGTCGCACTGCATGGTGGCATGCTTTGCGGCGTGTCCCGATCATTGACCTTTCCGGCGCCCCGCCAATCCAGCCCAGGTGCTGATGTATCGACTTGAGGCCGAAGCCGATGCAAGGGGAGCTTCGTCCAGAAGAAGGCCACTCAACCATGGATGTGGCTCGCCACGGATGCCAAGAGTCGCCAGATGATTGCGTTGCATGTGGGCGGTCGTCGTCGGGAGCGTGCCAAAGCGCTGTGGGCCAAGATTCCTGCAGTTTATCAACACCACGCGACATTTCACACGGATCAGTATGACGTGTACAATGGGGGGATTCCGGCAGAGCGCCACAAAGCGAGCACGAAAAAAGCGCGGAAAACGAATCACATCGAACGCTTTCACACTACTCTGAGACAACGACTTTCCCGGCTGGCGTGCGAGTCCCTGTCGTTTTCCAAGAAGCTGGCCAGCCACATCGGTGCCATGAAGTGTTTCATCTGCCACGACAACCTGGAGAAAGCAGCAGCATTACCTCTATAGCCCTACCCGGTCGCCTGGGGGCCGGGGGATGGCGCCTGCATACCCTGGGCCAATAGTCTGCTATGCCCATCAGAGGGAAGAGGCCGGCAGGACCGCAGATCGCCCAGGGCTGGCGGCGCACCGTCGCTGCGGAAGGTCTCCTGCTGCTGGGGGTGCTCCTCTGCACGGTGTGGCTCCTGCATGGCCCACCCGCCCGCTCGCCGTCCTCTGCCAGGCCGGGGCATGCGGAGAGCAGGCCACGCCAGCGGCGCATCACAACCGCTGCACACCGGGCGCATCCGGGTCCCTGCTCATGCAGCGCGGGTGGGACGGGAAGCGGTCCGTCAAGGAGGCAGCGCGCTCCCGTTGCATCGTGTGTGGCACGCGCTCTCTGCCCCACGCGCTCACGCCGTGCGTCGCGCATGATCAGCGCTTCCCCCTCAGATGGATCAGAGGCCGAGTCTCAGACATGTCTCACGCCGAGACGCGAGTGCCGTGTCTCTGCATCCACGCTCTCGAGGGACATCCCCACGTCATGGCCATGGAGACGCCGAGGCTGCGCGTGGGGGAGCGGCCCTTGACAGATCCTCTCCCCCTGGTTAGGATCTAGGCATGGCATACGAAACACTCCACGCAACGCACCCGGACATTGTGAAGCGGCTACGGCGCGCGGAAGGGCATCTCCACAGCATTGTCGAGATGATCGAAGCCGGGCGATCCTGTCTGGACCTGGCCCAGCAGCTGCATGCGGTCGAAAAGGCGATCGCCAAGGCGAAGCACACCCTCATTCACGACCACATCGACCATTGCCTCGAAGCGGTGGCCGGGCCGATGACCAGCGACCAGCGTCTCCAGTTCGGGGAGTTCAAGGAGATCACCAAGTATCTGTGAGCAGGGCCGCCGTGCCCAAGGATGGTCGCGCATGTTCCACAAGGCGTTCGCATGGCTTGGCGTCGGTGCGCAGGGGGATGATCACGCTCAGAGCCACGAGGATCACGGGCACGGGCATGGCGCGCACGCTTCTGACCGCGGGCACCATCACACGCATGGGGTTGTCGACCCGGTCATAGCCACAACGGCACGTGGCATCTGGGCTGTCAAGTGGTCGTTCGTGATCCTGGCGGTGACGGCCGCTTTGCAACTGGGTATTGTCCTGCTGTCGGGTAGCGTTGCGCTGCTGGCGGATACCATCCACAACGTTGGCGACGCGGTGACGGCGGTACCCTTGTGGATTGCGTTCCTGTTCGCCCGGCGACGCGCCAGTGCCCGGTTCACGTATGGCTTCGGGCGGGTGGAAGATGTGGCGGGTGTCATCATCGTCCTGCTCATTCTGTGCAGCGCGCTCGTCGCTGGGTATGAGGCGATCAACCGCTTGCTGCACCCGCAGCCCATCGCGTTCCTCGGCTGGGTCATCGCGGCTGGTCTCGTCGGCTTTGTGGGGAATGAGTGGGTGGCGGTGTTCCGGATTCGCGTGGGCCGGGACATTGACAGTGTGGCCCTGATCGCGGACGGCTATCACGCGCGCACCGATGGGCTCACCAGCCTCGCCGTGGTGCTGGGTGCGCTGGGCGTCTGGCTGGGATTCCCGGTGGCCGACCCGCTGATTGGTCTCGTGATCACGGCTCTGATCTTTGGCATCGTCTGGCAGTCGACGCAAGCGGTCTTCACGCGCCTGCTCGACGGAGTGGACCCGTCGGTGATCGAAGAGATCAAGCACGCGGTACAACACACGCCCGCGGTCCAGGATGTCACCCAGGTGCGCGGCAGATGGGTGGGGCATCGGCTGCATGCGGAACTGAATATCGCCGTCAGTCCCCAGCTGTCGGTCGCCCAGGGCCATGCTATTGCCACGGATGTACGGCATCAACTCATGCATCATGTGCCCCAGCTCGCCAACGCCATCATCCACGTGGATCCTCTGGACGCCTCAGGCGAGGAATATCATCGTATTGCGGAACATCGGCATGACGCGTGGTCGGTGCATACCCATCCCTAGCACGCGTGAAAGGCGGCAGGCAGTGATCCCTTGCATGGAGACGGGGAGCAGAGCGGCACACGTGGGGAGACGTGCTCTTGCAGGGGCGGGTGACCACCATACGAGACGGTGTAGTGTATGCGCGTGGTGAGCCTGGGTCTGATCATGGCCTTTCTCGTGACGTCGCTGCATGTGGTCGTGGACCACGGTGCGAGCGGAGGAGGGCATGGGGTGTTCTTCGCCCATGCCTGTCCACCCCACCTCCACGATGACGACCACGCCGCAGACAGGCAGCACCAGCAGGATGACGGGGATGAGCCCGCCAGCGAGCCTCATGCCGGTGATCACCACGCTGACACCCATAGCCACTTCACGTGGATGACCTCCGCTGGTGCTCCAGACCAGAAGCGACCCATGCCTCTCGTCGACGCTACGGCCGTCTTGGTAGCAGAAAACCCTGTCACACTCCCGTCTTTGCTGCCTATCACTACCTGTGCCCCTCTTGCACGACATGTGTGTCTTCCGCTCTGGTGTCGGGTCCTCCTCATCTAGACATGTCGCATTCCCCCTGAGCAGCTGCGGTCCCTGTCGTTTCAGCATGCGGGTGCCGCGTCCGTGTACGCCTGCATAGCTCGTGTGGCGCGGGTATCCCCTCGGATGTGCGCCGCACCATCGCTCTGTGTCACAGCGTGACGATGCGCGCGTGCTCACCGCCTGGAACGAGTGGTCATCCTGGATACGTGAAAGGACACATGGTGATAAGAAAGATCAGCGTGGGCGGCGTGTGGCAAGCTGGACGACGCGGGACGCCACGCAAGCGTTATGGCTCTCTCCTCCTCATTGTCTGCGTGTGGCTCGTGCCCCAGGTGTGGGGACAGAGCATCCCTGCTGCCCCACCCCGATTGTCCGTGACCTCCTCCCAGGTCGACGTGCCGCGGCAGTTGACATTAGAGGCAGCGGAGCAACTCCTGGTGCAGTACAACTTGGCCGTCCTCGCCGCACGCTATGGGGTCGACACTGCGCGTGCCCAGCGGCTCATCGCGTCGGTACGACCCAACCCGACGCTGACCCTGGGTGCCGAACAGTTCGACCTCGCGGCGCCAGGGCGCCATCCGTTTTCGAACAGCAACTCGGCAGCCAACCGCACCTATACCGCGCGTCTCGACCAGGTGTTCGAACGCGGCAACAAACGCGCCCTGCGCACGGCAGCCGCGGACCTCCAGGTCCAGGCCGCGGAGGCGCAGGTCCTCGACACCATCCGCACGCAGGTGCTCCAGCTCCGGCAGGCGTTTTATACGGCGGTGCTGGCCCGCGACAATGTCCAAGTAGCGCGCGAGAATCTGGCACTCACCCAGGAGACGGAACGCTTGATCACCACACGCGTGAAGGCGGGCGATGCGCCGGAGTGGGACCTGCTCAAATTCCAGGCGAGCAAGGTGCAGTTTGAACGTGACCTGGTCACGGCCCGATTGCTGTATCAGCAGGCCGTGCGGGACGTCCTCACGTTTGTAGGTGTCGCGTTGCCAGCAGCCGATCCCCCGCTTGAGGTCATCGGCGAGCTACGGGGCGAGCCGCCCGCCGTGGCCGTCTCGCTGGAGGAACTCCGGCAGGCGGCACTCGACGCACGTCCCGATGTGCTGGCGGCGCAGCGCAATGTAGAAGCGGCGCGGCGGTCGCTGGACCTAGCCTATGCGCAGCGTCATCGCGATATCGACGTGGCGCTGGAGTATCAACGCATCGGCAGCGATAACACCGTCGGGGCCACGGTCTCCTTCCCGCTGTTTCTGTCCCACAAATTTGAGGGGCAGATCAGCCAGGGCTTGGCCCAGGTCCAGCAGGTGAATGTGGCCTTCGACCACGCAAAGGTGCAGGCCATCGCCGACGTCGAGAAAGCGTACCAGGCCTATCAGGCGAGCCGTCAGGTGTTGCAGGTCTATACCACGGAGGCCCTAGCGAAAGCTGAAGCGTCGTTTCGTATCGCCGGGGCGTCGTATCGCCAGGGTGCCACGAGTTTACTGGAACTGCAGGAGGCCCAGCGCACCCTCAACCAGACGCGCGTCGCGGCCAATCAAGCGGCCTTTGACTACCGCATGAGTCTTGCACAGTTGGAGCAAGCCACGGGGAAACGTGTGGTGACCCCCTAACGCGCGAGGGCGCCTTCGTCACCTCGGCTCTCGCAGAAGGACACGTTGTGAACAGACCCATCCTACGCATGTTGCACCTCAGCCTCTGGCTCTGCGTTGGGGCGCTCCTGATGACCGCCTGCGACCGCCTGGGCCTTGGTGCACCCCGACAGGAGACAAAATCGGCCTCCAGTCCACTGGAGTCCGACGAGAAGACGGCCCAGATCACGGTATGGAGTGACCAGGTCGAAATCTTTCTCGAACACCGTCTGCTCGTGGTGCACACGCCGACACAATTCACCACGCATGTCACGGACCTGACCACGCTGGAACCCCGCCGTGACGGACCGTTGACCTACCTCTTCCACCAGGGAACTCACCCACCCATCACGCATATCGAGCCCGCGCCAGCCCGCGATGGGATTTATACGCCCGTCCTCACCTTCCCTCAACCAGGAGAGTGGCATGTGACGCTCCAGATGCCCCTCGCCGGGCAGGACCATCGTCTCGCGTTACCCCCGGTGACGGTCTTTGCCTCGCACGAGGAGGCGCGGCAAGCCCCAGAGCCATCAGAGCCGGAAGGCATCACATTTCTCAAAGAACAGCAATGGAAAATCCTGACGAAGACCGAACCCGTGCAGCGGCGCTCGGTGACCGAGCAGCTGCGCCTGGCGGGCATGGTAGCCGTCCGCTCGGGCCACAAAGCTGCGGTAACGCCCCATATCGCAGGGCGGCTCCTCGCGCCGCCAGGCACCTCCCTGCCAGTCCTCGGGACACGCGTGAAAGCCGGGCAGGTGCTCGCTGTGGTGCAACCGCACGTGGCGGGAACCGAGCTGGTGACGTTCCTCAACACCCAACGCCAGCTCCAGACGATGGACGTGGAGTTGACCGTCAAAGCGGCCGAAGCGGAGGCGGAGACCATCCGAGCGCGCGCCGCCCTCACCCAGGCCGAGCAGACCTTGCGGCGGGTGCGTGTGCTCCGTGAGCAAAATGCCAAATCCGCACGGGACCTCGAAGAAGCGGAGTTCGGGCAGCGCAAGGCCGAGGCGGATGTCACGGCCGCCGAGGCTCTCAAAAAGACCTACGACCGCGCCCGGAAGCAGCTCGCCGAGCGCCCGCGTGCGGTCGAGCCCGGCAGTGAGCTGCCTGCCGTCGAGCTGAAAGCCCCTCTGGCGGGGGTCATCACCGCGGTGCATGCCACGGTCGGCGAGCATGTCAACCCGACGGATGCCCTGTTCACCCTGCTCAATACGGACACGGTGTTCATTGAAGCGCAGCTCCCAGAGGCGGACCTCGGCCGCCTCGGATCGTCCTCGGGGGCCACCTACGAAACCCCGGCGGCCCCAGACACGTTCGTGCCTATTCTGGGTGCGGGCGGCGGCCGTCTTGTCACCCTCGGGAGCACTGTCGATGCCAAAACCCGGACGGTCCCCCTGGTGTATGAGGTCCCCAACCCCGACGGGCGCTTACGGATCGGCATGGCGCTGAACGTCTATGTCGAGACCGCCCACAGCGCCGACGCGCTGGTGGTGCCGGTCGCGGCGCTGGTGGAGGAAGACGGCCGGAGCATTGCCTTTGTGCAGGTCTCGGGCGAAACCTTTGCCAAACGCGACCTGACCCTGGGCATGCGCGATGGGGCATTCGTGCAGGTGCTCGCCGGGCTCGCCGCGGGTGAACGCGTCGTCACCAAGGGGGCCTACGCTATTCGTCTGGCGTCCGTCTCCGCCACGCTGCCCGCGCATGGCCATGCCCATTAGGAGAACCGTCTCATGATTGACCCCGTGATTCGCTGGTCCCTACATCACCGCGCCGCCATCATCGCCCTGGCTCTCCTCCTCATGGCCATAGGCATCTACACCGCACGGCGCATGCCGGTGGACGTGTTTCCCGACCTGACCGCGCCCACCGTGACGGTCATCACGGAGGCCCACGGCATGGCGCCGACCGAGGTCGAAAGCCAGGTGACGTTTCCCATCGAAGCGGCGCTCAACGGCGCCTCGGGTGTGCGGCGGGTGCGGTCCTCGACTGCAGTGGGTATCGCCGTGGTCTGGGTCGAGTTTGCGTGGGGGATGGACATCTATGCCGCCCGGCAAATTGTGAGTGAAAAGGTGGCGCTGATTGCCGGGGATCTCCCACCCGAGGTCTCCCGCCCGGTACTGGCCCCGATCTCGTCGATCATGGGCGAGATCCTCTTCCTGGCGTTGACCTCGGCACGACACAGTCCGATTGAGCTCCGCACCACTGCTGAAACCGTCCTGCGCCGCCGGCTCCTCGCTGTGCCCGGGGTGTCCCAGGTGGTGCCCATTGGGGGCGGGGAGAAACAGTATCAGGTGCTGCTCTCGCCCACGAAGCTACGCACCTACGGCGTCACCCTGAAACAGGTCACGCAGGCGCTCGCGGCCTCCAACCAGAATGTCTCGGCCGGCTTCCTGGTCGTCAGCGGTGCGGAATACCTGGTGACCGGCCAGGGCCGCGTGCGGACGCCAGAGGATATTGGAGCCATCGTGGTCGCCGCGGAAGACGGCGTCCCGATCCGCGTCGCCGACCTCGGGCGTGTGCAGGTGGATGCCGCCCCCAAACGGGGCGAGGGCTCGGTCAATATGCAACCCGCCGTCATCCTCGGGGTGCAGAAACAACCCGGCACCAACACGCTCACACTCACCCGCACGCTCGAAGCCGTCCTCCACGACCTCCAGGCCAAATTGCCGGAAGGCATGCAGATCACCCCGGTGCTGCGGCAGGCCGATTTTATCGAAACCGCCGTTGAAAATGTCTTCCATGCCCTGCGGGACGGCGGCCTCCTGGTCATGGTGATTGTCCTCCTCTTTCTGGCCAACCTCAGGGCAGCCTGTATTACGCTGACGGCCATTCCCCTGTCTCTGCTCACGGCGGTGCTCGTCCTGCAGGCGTTCGGGGCGACGATTAATACCATGACCCTGGGTGGGATGGCCATCGCCATCGGGGCGCTCGTCGATGATGCCGTGATCGACGTGGAAAACGTCTTTCGGCGGCTGCGCGACCATGCCATGCTCCCCGCCGACCAGCGCCACTCGGCCCTGCAAGTGGTGTATGCGGCGAGTGTCGAGATCCGCGCCTCGATCGTCTTTGCCACGCTCATTATCCTCCTGGTGTTTCTCCCCCTGTTCTTCCTGGCGGGGGTGGAAGGACGGCTGCTGCAGCCACTCGGCGCCGCCTACGTGATCGCCCTCCTCGCCTCCCTAGCCGTGGCGGTGACTCTCACGCCGGTGCTCTGTCATCTCCTTCTCCCGGGTAGCCGCGCGGTCCGCCAGGGGCGCGAACCGTCCCTCGTCCGCCTCCTGAAAGCCGGTTATGCCCGCGTGCTGCGTCCCGCCCTGCGCTTCCCCTGGCTGATCCCCCTCCCGGCGCTCGTGGGCCTCGGGGTGGCGCTCTACGCGGCCAGCTTCCTGGGCCGCGCCTTTCTGCCCGACTT
>Ga0081539_10005150_pt1 | contig 13614 bp, 11 predicted proteins | sample TabmetS4T2R2_FD_71023 | JGI IMG/M metagenome (GOLD analysis project Ga0081539, IMG submission 71023) | Tabebuia heterophylla rhizosphere microbial communities from the University of Puerto Rico - S4T2R2 | ecosystem: Host-associated > Plants > Roots > Rhizosphere ...
GTAGGGCACAGCTTCGGGCTGGAGAGGCGCTCGGTCGAGCTAACGTTCGTCGACCGGACCCAGCACGGGTTTGACGTCAACAATGGGGGTGCCGTCCAGCGCCTCCATGTTCCGTACCCGCAGCCGCCGTCCGTCGATGGCGGCGATCTCCACGCGATGCAGGCCGATTGGGTTGGGCCGGTCCGGCGACCGGGTGGCGAACACGCCGGTCGCCGGCCGGGACACGTCGCCGCGCGGGTGCACCGTCAAAACGTCCCGACGCGCCCGATCGAGCCAGGTCAACACCAGCACCTCGGTACCGGTCTGTAGGCCTCGCAGTGCCTGGTCAACATCCGATTCGAACACGAGCCAGGCCTCCGGAGCTCCTTCGTCGCCCTGCTTGGGTGCTTCCGCTCGCTCCCGCAGCGGCGAAGACACCCATCCCACCGGCTCGATCGTCAACCTGTTACCCGTCATCGCCTCTCCTTCGGTCGTCAGGACCGGAACAGGAACCGCGTCCTGCTGTGCGGTCCCTGCCCAAAGTCAGCACCCTTGCACGGCCGTACGTCGAATGGTGCTGTAACGGAGGTCCCGGAGGGAGTCTCTACTCGATCGCCCCATCAATGGACCAGACGGGGCCCGTCCGGGCACGATGGGCATGCGCGGGCGGACAGGCGAAGAAACTCGTCGGTGCGAGTGGAATCACTGGCGTCAGCGGAGTCTCCGGCACCTGCGACCCCGATGAGGACAGACCGATGTACGTCATACGTGAAAAGTTCTTCCGGCTTGGGCAGGACTTCGACATCTTCGATGAGTCCGGCCGGCCCGTCCTCCACGTCGACGGCAAAGTGATGAGCCTGCACAACCGCCTGGTCCTACGAGACCCGCAGGGACGAGAGGTGGCGCAGGTGTCTCGCAAACTTGTCTCGCTGCGGGCGACATATCAGATCTCAATCGGCGGCGAGCCTGCGGCACAGGTACGCAAGCATTTCTTCACGCCGTTCGTCGATCGGTTCACCATCGACATTCCCGGTCCGGACGACTTGGAGATGAGGGGTGATCTGTTCGACCACGAGTTCACCATCCGCCGTGGCGAGCAGACCGTCGCCACGGTGTCGAAGCAGTGGCTCTCGGTTCGGGACACGTACGCTGTGCAGGTGGCGCCGGGAGAAAACGACTTGCTGGTGCTGGCCAGTGTGCTCGCACTGGATCTGGCAGAGGATGCGGAGCGACGCGAGCGTTAAGCACCATGAACCGTTGGAGCCGGCACCCCGGTGATCTCGTGGCGCGTTACGGCATCATGCCCAGCTGTGCCATGAGACCGGCCGCATCGGGATGAGCGCGGAACTCGACGACCTTGTCGTCCTCGACCCGTACAAAGTACGCGCCGCGTCCTACGACCGTCTTGCCGGTGGGCGGCAGCTGTGTTCCGCCCATCGCCATGGGTCCGGTGTTGGTTCCGGTGAACTCGATCTCCCCGGCGACGGCGTCGTCGTCGATCACGCGGCTGGTACGGCGGATCCTCATGTCCGGAAACGCGGTCAGCCATGCCTGCACGTACTGCCGGGCACCGTCCTTGGTCGTGATGGGCTCGGCGACTGTCGTGTCCCGCAGCTCGAAGTCATCGGCGAGCAAATCCACAAAATCATCCGGGCGGTGGCTGTCCCACGCCCCAATCCCGATATCGTCCAAGCGTTCGAGAGCTTTCCTGTCCATCCCTCACCCCCGGGTTGCGATCTTGTCCTCATTATGCCGCGGTTCCGTCGCCGCCCACAGCAAATAGCAAGATCCCATTCCGAACCTGCGCCTCGGGTCCGGCGACCGCACGGGCCACCTCTCGCACTGCGAGCCGGGTTTCAGATGGGCTGCAACTCGGCACCCTCGGCCGTGGTGTAGGAGACCATCAGCACCCGGTCGGCTTGGAGATAGATGGACAGCTCGGCGGCGACCCTGCGTGGGTCGGCCGCCGTCGACGTGACGGCGATCGCCAGCGTGCCCGCTTCGACGTACTCGCCGAGCATGAGGGCATCTCGGCCGAGGGCATTGGGATCTTGAGCAATACTGACCGCTACTACGGTGTGTCGGGGCAACCGGTCGCGCAGCCCCGCCGCCAGGACCTCGGGGCGGAGCCGGGGTCGCGCTCGATCTTCGACTCCGTACACGACGATAAGCTCGTCATTCGCTGCAAGTTCGGCCAGCCGGGACACGACCGCTGCGGCACCCACCCGGGTGTCCGACTCGCCGAGGACGACGACGGTCATCCTGGTGGGGCTGGGTTCCGGCTCGAACTTCACGGCCAGCCCCAGTCCGACGTACAAGCCGTGCGTCCGCACGTAGAGCGCCGCGGCGAGCAGCACCGCGGCCACCAGGGCCCATGCCGTGGAATAGGAGCCGGTGAGCGCATGCACGCCGGCGAACAGCAATGGAGGCAACAGGGCCCCGAGTGCGCCCGCGGCCCCGGTCACGCCCATCACCGCGCCGACGCTGTTCGGCCGGGCAGCCTTGCCGATCAGGGCGAGCAAAGCGCCGCTCGCCAGGCCATCACACACCGCTATTCCAGCGATCAACGGCGCCGCCAGCCACCACGACCGCGAGGCCAAGGCCGCGACGAGGCACAGACCCGCGGCAACGCCATAGCACACCGTCAACAACCGCGCCGTAGGATGGAGGTCGGTCCACCACCCACCCGCCAGCCGTGCCACCGAGGCGAGGACGACCACCGCCCCGGTCACCGCCAGGGCAGGGAACCACTCGAGGCGGAACGCGGTGGCCAGGTAGATCGGCAGGAACACGGCGATCGACACGATGCCGCCGAGCGCGAGTACGTACAACAACGACAAAGATGTAGCCGACGACAACCTGACCATCTCTACGCAAGTGCGGATCGGCCGACCCACGCGCTCGACGACAACGGGATCCCGGAGCGCCAGCGCAGTCAGCCCGGCAAGGCCCACCAGCAACCCGCCGAGCACCCATGGACCCTGGCGCCCGGTGGGGTCGAAGCCGCGGGACATGGCCGAGAGCGCTCCTGCAACCGCCGCTCCGAGCCCGAACGCCCCCAATGCCCGGCCACGCCGGCCATACGAATATGTCCGCGACACGAGCGCCGCACCCACGACGAACGCGGCACCCGCCACGCCCGCCGCGGCGCCGGCACCGACAGCCGCCGGCAAAGAGTCGGAAAGTCCCAGTCCGAACACCGCCACAGCCGCCGCCAGGCTGACGGCGGGAAACATCACCCGTGCGCCGTATCGATCCGTCAACACGCCCACCGGCAACCGCACCAACGCCGCCGCCAGCACCGGCAACCCGACCAGGAGCACGTACATCCCCGGCCCGGTGTCGAACCGGTCATGCAGGTGTGGACCAAGCAGAATCGAGGCTCTCAGGTTCAACCCCAGTCCCAACGTCGCCACTACCAGCGTCACCGCCGAACGCACCGACCGGGGCGACCGGGAACCCGGCGAGGGCAGGTCCTGGAAGGTCATCGTCACCCCACCCGAGTCGTGGTCACAGCCCTCCGTGTACAGCCATCACCGATGTCATCCAGCCTGCCCCCAAGTCGCCCTCATCGCTACCCCAACCAGCCACAACTGCGAACGCCGGCGGTGGAGGCGACCGTCCCGGCCATCCGGGTGGCCGGTGAGGATGCGCCCTGCGCCGCACGAGCCTCGGCGCCGGCCGGCCGGCGAGTCGTCGCGGTAGAAGGCGAACACTGCTCCGACCCCGGGTGAGGACGTCGCGCATTGTGGGTGAGCGCGCCGACCATTGTGGACCGACGACGCTCAGTAGCGCTCGCACGTGACAGATCTGGATCGGCCGATGGCCGCCGGGCATCCACGTTGGACGCAGTCTGGCGCTACGGATCATGAAACGGCGCGTGAACAGGACCGATGCTGCCGTACCGAGGGCTGGAGGTGTTCACCGCCGAGCACGCCGAGTGGTTCCACGGCCGTCCAGGACATCGTGGCGGCTCGGAATCTTCGCCAAGACCTACAAACTCAGGAAGCTCAATGATTGGTTGAGGGTTTCGCCGGTTGCTTACCGGCACCGTGCGCGATCCGGCGTACGATCGGGGGCCGGACCCACCCGCAGCCTGTTCGACGTCGTCCACGAGTACCGGAGGGAGGACAGGCCACCATGAAGAATCCGCCGATCGTGTCACCGCAGGAGTGGGACGCCGCCCGCGAGGAGCTACTGGTCGAGGAGAAGAAGCTGACCCGCGCCCGCGATGCGCTGGCCGCCAAGCGCCGCCGGATGCCGTGGATGGCGGTGGAGAAGGAGTACCGCTTCGACGGCCCGGCGGGCCCGGTGAGCCTTCTCGACCTGTTCGAGGGTCGCCGCCAGCTCATCGTCTACCGCGCTTTCTACGCGCCGGACGTCACCACCTACCCAGCGGCGGGCGGTTCGTATCCGGAGCGTGCCTGCGTGGGCTGCTCATTCGGCGCCGACCAGGTCGCGCATCCCGCCCATTTGAACGCGCGGGACACGACGCTCGCCTTTGTTTCGCGTGCCCCCCAGGCCGAGATCCGGGGCCTGAAGGAGCGCATGGGCTGGCAGCTGATCCCGTGGTACAGCATCACCGATGACTTTGACAAAGACTTCGGCGTCGACGAGTGGCACGGGACCAACGCCTTCATCCGCGACGGCGAGCGGATCTACCGGACCTACTTCGTCGACAGCAGGGGCGACGAGGCGATGGGGAGCACCTGGAGTTACCTGGATATCACGGCGCTCGGCCGCCAGGAGCAGTGGGAGGACTCGCCGGAGGGCTATCCGCAGACCCCACCGTACGGGTGGTGGAACTACCACGACGCATACGGCAAGACCGCGTAACCGCCGTCGTGGCGGTCTACCGTCGCGTATCCCCCGGCGAACAGGTCGCCGCGTACCTTGGCTCCACGCCGGCAGGCGGACACAACCATGCGCAATTCCAAACGGGCCTATCGACCGACCTTCGAACCGGATGTGGGCGCCCGCTGTTGAGATAAGGGGGACGGCGTCCAGGTGAAACCGCCGGCCACGCCGTCGAGCCGAACCCGAGGAGGTCGTTGTGTCACCAATCATCCGTCGCAGCGTCGTCGTCGCGCTGTCCGCATTCACCATCCTGGCCCTTGCCGTGCCGGCGTCCGCCGACGATGGCGGACGGCCGTTCACCACATCCCTGACAGGTGCGAACGAGGTCAACGCGCAGGGCGTGCCGAACCAAGGCGACCCGGACGGCGTCGGTACGGCAAGCCTGCGCATCAACCCCGGCCTCGGCCAGGTCTGCTGGACGATCACGGTGAGTGGCGTGGATCCGGTCTTCGCGGCACACATCCATGTCGCCCCGCCCACCGCGCCCGGGCCGATCGTCGTGCCGCTCAACCCGTTCACCGGTGGCTGCACCAGCGTCGACCGCCAGCTCGCGCTCGACATCATCCAGAACCCCGACGGGTACTACGTCAACGTGCACAACGCGTCGTTCCCTGCCGGCGCGCTCCGGGGCCAGCTGAGCCGCTGACCCCCGCACCTCAAGCCGGACCCGTCCTCCCTCGAAGGTGATGCACGGAGCCGACGGCATGCCCGGAGACCCGGATGCCGCGACGCTTCGTCTGGTCAGCCCCCTGCCGACCCTTCTGCACCCTGCGAGGATGGATCAACCGGTGGTGACCTGGGAGGAGCGCGGGATGGAGTACCGGAACCTTGGCAGGACTGGTCTGCGGGTATCCACGCTGGGCTACGGCGCGTGGGGCATCGGAGGCGCGGGATGGGTCGGGGCGCAGGACGACGAGTCGCTGCGCGCCCTGGAGCGGGCCATCGACCTCGGAGTGAACTTCATCGACACCGCGCGCGGGTACGGCGAGAGCGAGCGACTGGTCGGCGAGGTGGTTCGCCGTCACCGCAACGAGGATTTGTACGTCGCGACGAAGGTTCCGCCCAAGAACGGCACGTTTCCCGCACCGGACGGCCTCGACCCTGCCGACGCCTTTCCCGGCCAGCACATCCGCGCCAGCCTGCACGAGAGCCTGCAGGCTTCCGGACTCGAGGCGTTCGACGTGTTGCAATTTCACGTCTGGAGCGACGAGTGGATCGGTCGCGGCGACTGGCTGGAGACGATCAACGCGCTGAAACAGGAGGGCAAGATTCGATACTTCGGCGTCTCGATCAACGACTTGCAGCCGGAGAACGCATTGCAGCTGGTCGCGTCCGGCCTGGTGGACACCGTGCAGGTCATCTACAACGTCTTCCACCAGCAGCCGGAAGAGCGGCTGCTCCCCGCGTGCCAGGATCATGGGGTCGGCGTCATCGTGCGTGTCGCACTGGACGAAGGCGGTCTGACCGGCCGAATTACCGCGGACACCCATTTCCCCGACGGCGACTTCCGCAGCCGATACTTCCGGGATGATCGACCTGCCCAGGTCGAGCAGCGGGTGCAGGCACTGATCCAGGACCTGGGGATTTCCGCCGACCAGACGGCGGACGCGGCACTGCGCTACGTTATGGCAGCCCCTGCGGTCTCCACGGTGATCGCCGGGATGCGCAGTGTTCGCAACGTCGAGCGCAACGTCGCGACCATGGACGGCCAGCCATTGACGGCCGACCAGATCCGCAAGCTGAAGAATCATCGCTGGGAACGCAACTTCTACGCCGATTGAGAGGCGACGTCGGCGCTCGTCGCACCGTTGCTCTTGACTCTAACCTGGGCCCTTCGTTAAGGGCTGTCCACATTGTGGATCAAGAATGGAAGGGTGCCCTCTGAGCTGGGAAGATAGGGCTTGCTGAAGGTCTTATCGATCCCGCACGGAAGGCACCCGATAGATGCAGGCTACCGGAGCTCGCCCGAAGATCATAGTGAGCGCGGACGGCCGCGGTGTGGTGGGCCACGCCGGGGCTCGGCTGCTGGCGGACGTCGCGGATGCGACGGGGTTGACCGGCGGGTTCGGTGAGGCGTTGGCCGGGGTGCGGCAGCGGCAGGGTGGGCATGACCCGGGTCGGATCGCCGTCGATCTGGCGGTGACGATCGCCGACGGTGGTCGGGCCATCGCGGATCTGGCGGTGTTGCGTGATCAGGCCGAGCTGTTCGGCGAGGTGGCCTCGGACCCGACCGCCTGGCGGCTGTTGTCCATCCTGGACGATGCGGGGTTGGCCCGGCTGCGGCAGGCCCGTGCCGAGGCGCGGGAAGTGGCGTGGGCGCAGGCTGCGGAGACCGGCGACGGCGTACCCGTTTCGATGGCGGCTGGCCAGGCGGTCGCTGGTCTGGTGCTGGATCTGGACGCCTCGATCGTGCTGTGCCACTCGGACAAGGAGCAGGCGTCGAAGACGTGGAAGAAGACGTTCGGCTACCACCCGTTGTTCTGCTTTCTGGACAACACTCGGGAGGCGTTATCCGGGCTGCTGCGCGCGGGCCGGGCCGGGTCGAACACCACCGCTGACCACATCACCGTCCTGGACCAGGCGCTGGCGCAGCTTCCCGACGCGCACCGGCACGGCACCGAGATTCTCGTCCGCAGCGACTCGGCCGGGTGCACGTATGGGTTCCTGGCGCATATCCGGTCGTTGCGCGAGCAGGGTGTCCACACCTTCTTCTCAGTCGGGGTGGCCATCACCGAACCGATCCGGGACGCGATCCGCGTGGCCACCAACTGGATCCCGGCCCTGGACGCCGACGGGGATCTGCGCGACGGCGCCCAGATCTGCGAAATCACCGGGCTGCTGCCCGCCGACCTCCGGGACCACTACCCGGCCGGCACCCGGTTCATCGTGCGCCGGGAACGCCCGCACCCCGGTGCGCAACTCTCGCTGTTCGACACCATCGAAGGCATGCGCCACCAAGTGATGGCCACCGACACCCCGGCGGGCAGAGGCAGCCTGCAGTTCCTGGAGGCCCGCCACCGCGGCCACGCCCGGGTCGAAGACCGAATCAGATGCGGCAAGGACACCGGCTTCGGCCGCTTCCCATCCCGCGTGTTCGCCATCAACGCCGCCTGGCTGGAACTCGCCCTGACCGGCATCGACCTGCTCGCCTGGACCCAACACCTCCTGCTGGACGGTGACCTGGCCGCCGCCGAACCCAAGACACTGCGCTACCGGCTGCTGCACGTCGCCGCCCGCATCACCCGGTCGGGCCGCCGCACCCGGCTGCGCGTAGCCGCGACCTGGCCCTGGGCCGACCAGCTCGTCACGGCGTTCCGGCGGCTGGCCGCACTACCCCAACCCGTCACCTGAACCAGCCACCCGCACCCGAACAAGCACCCACGGAGGAACCCGACCCGCGCGTCGGGCCACCGCCATGCCCGCACCGAGCCCGGCCGTCAGACAAGATCCAAAAGAAGGAAACGCCTTGATCAACAGCTAAACGAAAGACCGAGGCTAACGGAGAGCTATTTCGTGCTCGCTCCAGCTTCGTTCCAGCCGTGATCAGGGTTTGCGGACCTGCACCACGTCGTAGTGGGTGCCGGGTGGCGCCCCGGCGCCCAGCGGGGGTGGCAACCCGAGGTCGAAGCGGCCGTTGATGATCGCCAGCCGGTCGCCGTGTTCGGCGACCGTAGTGGGTACGTGGAAGCGTCCCCCGACGGCGGTGTTGGTGAGCACCGTGACGATTTCTCCGCTCGACAGGTCTGGGCTCAGCTGGATTTCGACAACCTGATTGGCGAAGTTCTCCACAACCCATAAGGTCTTGCCATCCAGCAGGATCCCGTCGTTGGTTCCGGGTGTGAGCGCGCCGCCGGTGATCTGGATGGCCCGGCTGGCGCCGGTTCGTGGGTCGACGGTAAACAGACCAGGCAGCGACGAGTGACCCACCACCAGCGTGTCCCCGTTGGGCGTGGCATCGATGCCGTTGAGATTGGGAAAACCGACGATCTGGCTGGCCGGGCCGCTGAGGGTGATGGTCTGCGGCGGGCCAAGCGTGCCGTCCGCGGCGATCGGCACCTTGTAGAGCACCGGGTTGTTGCTGTCGGTGAAATACGCACCGTCTCTGGTCACCACCACGTCGTTGATCAGAGCCGTCGTCGACGTGGTGAGCTGGACGTCGGCCAGCGGCGTGCCGGCAACCGTGTCGTAGACGTAGCCGTGGCCAGTCGCAGCGCCGGCCGCGAACAGCCGGTGGCGAGGCTCGTCGACCTTGAGCCCGGCCGCCGCCCGCCCCGGCGGGGCATCAACGAACACCGTTCCCGCGCCGCTGCGCAGATCACCGCGATAGATGTCGCCGTCGCGCAGTGACCCGGCGTAGAAGGTGGACCCGGTGCCTGCCGCGATCCCCTCCGGCGCGAAATCGTCCGGCAGCGGCACCGAGGCAGGAAACGGCGGGGGTGTGGCGGCACTCATCAAGAGCAGTGGGACAACGAGCGCGAGGGCTCTGAATCGCGACATACCAACCTCCCACGTCTGGTGTCAGGAGGGGCCTTGACGGCGTGAAACTACCCTCGACGCCGATGGGCGGCATCCACTGTTCGGCCTAGATCCTTTGGCCCGGCAGAGCAGGGCCCACCAGGTCACGTCGAGCACATCCAGCACCACCGAGTCATCCTTGGTGCCGATCGGCGGATCACCACTCCGCCTCGTCGTGGGTCCACGGCGCCGGACTGGCCGCGTGCCGCGAGATTACTGACCTGGCGGCACGTAGAAGCCGCGGAAACATGCCCTCGCGTCTGCTTTTACGGCGGTTCGGAATATTCCGCGGGTGTGGTCGCCATGGAACAACGTCACCGTGCCCCCGATGCGGGCGAGCGTGGGGTCTGCGGGCGGCGGAGTCCACGGAAAGACCTTCTTGGGGTCCTTGCAGGCGGCGTACACAAGCTTCGCCGACGGCGTGAAGCCGGTTCCGGTCCAGGTCACCCGGAAGATGCCGGTGTGCGAGTGGAAGTACAGGTCGGTGCCGAAGAACTCCGGGCTGCGCGCGCTGCCTAGGAGCACACTGTTGTTCGGGTTCACGGCCAGGCCCCGCCGGGTGAAGGTCAGCCCGTCGGACGACGTGGCCCACCAGATCCGGGCCAGGCCGGAGGGAACGTTCCGGGCGTAACTGCCGTTGCGGTCGACCTCGTAGGCCATCAGCCACGTCCCGTCGCCGAGCCGCCTCGTGCTGGTGAAGCCAACGCGCTCACCCGCCGCCAGCCAGCTCGTGGGCACCCGCAGCCCCGGTTCCACCTGCCAGCTCGCCCCGTCCGCGGACGTGAAGCTGATCACGCCCGCGTATGTGGTCATGCCGGTCGGCGTGGTCACCTGTGCCAGGCCGTTGAGGTACAAGCGGTACCCGCCGTCGGGCAGCCGGACAACGTCGGGCCCGGACAGGTGACCGGCGAGCACCCGACCCTGCGGCGTCCAGGTCTTGCCGTCGCTGCTGATCGACGCGTAGATACCGGACCTGTCCGCCGCGACCTCGCTCTCGGTGCCGTACAACATGCGGTACCGGCCGTCGGGCAGCCGGAACACCTCGGCGTCGGCGTACCTGCCGGGCACCACGCTGGTGCTCGTCGTCCAACCGGCCTGCGCGGGCGCGGCCACCATTCCGACCAACACCAGAACGCAGGACGCCACGGCCAAGAGTCTCGCCCGCATGATCACCGCTAACCTTCCCGAAAGTGAGGTGCCACCGCCCAGGCGACACCCTCCCTTCGGCCGGCCGGACCGGGTTCTGAGACTTCGCGGGCCTTTGGATCGGAATCGCGCCAGCGGCTGCCACGCACTGGCTACGAACCCGGTAGGCGCATCCGCGCGGACGTCAAGTAGCGCAGTTGGTGTCCTCCTCACCGAGCCGGCACAGTTCCTGCTTCCAGTACGTGGGCAGGCTGTCCCATTGCGAGCGGGTCGCCGACCACGGATGATCAGTCACGTAGACATACCCGGCATGGCGCTGGCGTGCGTAACCCACGACGTCGCTCATCGCGGCCTCGGTGGGAACGTCGTAGACCAGATGCCAGAACCGCTCGGCCGGATACGCGCGTACCCAGGAGGGCGGTTCCCAGTCACGGTATACGTCGTAAGTATTCTCGAACACCACCATGGCGTCCGCGATCCCCATGTAACACTCGTCAGCCCAGGTACCGGGATTGATCGCAACCGTCGCTCCGCGATTACCGTGCCGCACGTCGTCGAGCGCATTCCGGTAGGCATTGACATCTTCGTCATTGCTTCCGCACGATGACAGCGTCTGATCGATGAACACTCCCCCCAGCCCATACCGGCCGTAGAGCTCGTACCAGTCCGCCACGTCGTGGCGGATCTGGGAAACCCAGTCCTCGACGGCGGTGGAACCCGAGCGCACCCGTGTCGTCGTGAGTCCCGTCCGTCCGAGGTAACCGCTGTCGACGTACCCGAGCACAGTGACGCCGGCGCGGCTAAGGCGTCTGACCGTGTCGGCCGTCTGTGCGTCGAAGGGCACCGGCGCCGCACTTGCGGGACCGTTGATGACCACCAGATTCACCGTGCCGGCGGCGTCCGCCAATTGACGGAAGTTCTCAGCCCCGACGGCCGTTTCCGGCGACCAGTACGCGGGCACACCCAGCACCGGATCCTTGGAACCTAAGCCGACAGAACCCAACCCGGCCGTCGAGGTGGTCAACAGTATCGCCGCAGCCGATACGACTACAGCCGGCTTTGCCTTCCGCATATAACTTTCTCCTGTCGACGTCGATGCAGATCCTTACCGCGCCGACCTATCGCAACATGCCGTGCCATCACCGCGGCGGAGCCTTGCTCCGCCTGGATCTGATCCGGGCAGCTCCGCGCCGACGGCATCGAGTGCTCGTACTGAGGGCTGGATGCGTCGGCGCGGAGCAGTCGGAACGATCAGGTTGGTCAGGAAAGCAGGAGCGTGGTAACTGTGACGGGCGTGTTCGCCGCCAGCTTGATCTGCGCGGAGACCTCAGTGCCGTACGTGGTGAATCCCTTCGCGGTGGCTCCGCTCATCGTGATCTCACCGGCCACTGTGGACGTCACCTGGACGGTCTTCGCTGCTGCGTCGTAGACTGCGTCGACGCCGGCGTCGAGTTCGCTGAAGTGCGAATTGCGATGTTCGGTGTACTTGGCCAGAGCCTCCCAGTTGGGGTTCAGCACGGGCACCTTGTAGTAAGAGCTGTACTTGGCCAGCACGGCGTCGAGCCAGTCCGTTGTCAGCGTCTTCCCGCCGCCATAGTCCCGCAGGTTGCTGATATGGAACGTGTGGGTGTAGACAGACCCCGTCGCCATCTGCGCGAAGGCCTGGTCGCTCTCGTGGTCGAGGACCTGAGCGTACGTCTGGTTGGCGGGCCAGTACGCGAACTTGCCGCTTGGGCCGTAGAACCAATTGTAGAAGTAGGCTTCCTCGTCCGGGTTGGTGCTGAAGTACGCGATGTTGGTCGGCCAGTCCGGCACCACCGTCAGTTCCGGCTGGAGCGCAGGCACGATACTGCAGTTGAAGCAGGTCGGCTGGTGGCTCTTGAACGACATGTTGCCGTGCAGGTACTTCACACCCAGGTCCTTCGCCGCCTTCAGCAGGTCGGGGTTGGACGCGCACAGCTTGCCCGTGCAATCCAGGTTGTGGTCCGTGGGCGGATTGATGTCGTCGGCTGGATTTGGGTTGTAGACCCCTAGGCCGGAGTACTCGCCGGTCTTCAGCACTGTGGCCGGTACCGCCATCCCGAGCTTGTTCGCGGCCTGGAGGTTATCGTAGATCTCGTTCTTGCTGGTGTCGTAGTTGGTGGAGTTCATCTTCGGGTGGGTCAGCGTGTGGTTGATCCAGCGAAGCGAGTCTCGGATACACCGGGTCGTCTCGGTCAGCGTGTTGAGCCCACCGAGCGGGTAGCACAGGTTGGTCGCCGACGGTTCCGCGTCGCCTCCGTTGTACGCGACGTTGAGGGTGAAGGTGTTGGCAAGCGGATACTTCGTGCGCAGCACACTCTGCTGGGTCCGGGTGTTGTAGGCGTCGTGTCCCGACATCTGGAAGCCGGGATCGTCGTTGATACACGGCGCCGACGCCGCCGAACAGGTGTGGCTGGGTGTCAGGTCCGGCCACTGCTGGCCCGGCGCCGGGTAGGGGCCGCTGATCAGATGGTCGCTGGAGTTGAACCAGTCGTCGACGTCGACATTGAGGTTGTGGCGCAGCTCGCCGAGGAACAGGCCCCGGCTGGCCCACCGGAACAGCCCGTAAACCAGCAGGTTCGCCTGGACGAGGTACTGGTTCGAGGTGAAGTTCAGCGCCAGCCGCTCCCGCCCGTCAACCGAGGTGGTCTGGACGCCAAGGATCGACCCACCGCTCCCGGTCAGCACGGCCTGCCCATCGCAGCCCTGGGCGAGCTGGTCGTAGTACACCCACGACTGCTGGAGCGGGATCTTGGCTGCGGCTTTGAGGTCGGAGAAGACCGCTCCGCCGGACGCCGTCAGGGTAGCCGTGACCGGAGTGTCGCCCACGCCGGCCTCGCTGCCGGCACGCATGCAGTAGTCCTCGGGCCAGGTGCCGTAGCTGTTGTAGAGGGTCGCCTGGCGCACGCCGAACTGGCGCTCGTAGCTCCACAGCGCATTCCACTCGGTGTCGGTGAGGCCGCTCACGAATGCTCCCGAAGCGTCCTGGTAGAGCAGGTTGTTCGAGGTCAGCAGGATGGCGTTGTACTTGCCCGTGCCGTCGGCGCGCACCAGCTTGTCCGCGGCCAGCGGTGCCGTGCTGGTGTAGAGCACGTC
>Ga0081539_10005151_pt1 | contig 13614 bp, 7 predicted proteins | sample TabmetS4T2R2_FD_71023 | JGI IMG/M metagenome (GOLD analysis project Ga0081539, IMG submission 71023) | Tabebuia heterophylla rhizosphere microbial communities from the University of Puerto Rico - S4T2R2 | ecosystem: Host-associated > Plants > Roots > Rhizosphere ...
AACCGGTCCTGCGGCTGGTCGAGGGCGTCGAGGACGTGTTCGTGCAGGGCCTCGACCAGGCCGTGGCCGTCCTCTCCCGACGCCGGGGCGACGAGCTGACCGCGATCACGTCGCTGCGGCGGGCCGTAGGCTCGATCGACCGCGGCACCGAGACGTGGATCGCCGGCCGGGCGCTTCCGGGGCTCGGCGCGGCGCTGGCCGCCGTAGGCCGGCGTGAGGAGGCCGCGACGGTGCTGACTCGGGCTCTGGCCGTGGCGCAACGCCTGCGGTTGCCCGGTTCGCTGGCCGAGGTGTACGCGGCGCGGGCCGACCTGGCGGCGGCCGTCCCCGACGAGCTCGCCCACGCCCTCGACCTCGACCACCAAGCGCTCACCATCCGGGTGGAACACCGGCTGCGCGCCGTCCAGCCGGAAAGCCTGGAGGCCCTCGTCCGCCACGGATCGGCGATCCAGCCGACCCTCGACGACGTCCGCCTGCTGCATGCCGCCCAGTCCGCCCGAGCTGCGATGGGACTTCCCCGGTCCGGGCGCCAGCAGCAGGCCTGCGACGCCGTCGCCGCCGGCCTGCGCCAGGCGTTGGGGGGTCCGAGGTTCGACCGGGCCGCGGCCGACGGCGCGGAGCTGACGCTCGACGAGGCGGTCGCCCATGCCCGCCGTACGCGCGGCCGCCGGGGCCGGCCCTCGGCCGGCTGGGCCAGCCTGACCCCCACGGAGCGCGAGGTGGTCCGTCTCGTCGCGGACGGGCTGACCAACCCGCAGATAGGTGCCCGCCTCTTCATGAGCCGCGGCACGGTGAAGACACACCTCTCGCACATATTCGCGAAGCTCGGCACCACCAACCGCACCGAGCTGGCGGCCGCGGCCACCGGCCGTGGACGGACCGATGCGTTGTCCCGGTAGGCGCCGGCCCGGCACCGTCGGTCAATCGGCCGCCGGTGGGTGTGCGAGCTGGTGGCGCAGCCGTTCGCGCAGTTCGGCGAAGCGGACGTGCTCGTACGCGATGAGCGCGACGAGGACCACCGCGAGGATGCCGAGCGAGGCCAGTGCGGGCAGCGCGAGCGCGGCGGGCACGAGCCCGGCGCAGACGAGCGCGGCGAGCAGGCGCTGCAGGCTGAACCGGTGCACGTTGCGCCAGCGGAATGCGACGTGGGCGACCAGGTAGAGCGCCGTGCCACCGAGCAGGGCCGTCGCCGGCACGACCGCGAGGTGTTCCGCCACGTGTCCGAGTGTCTTCTTCAGACCGAGCGCGACCAGAACGATGCCGAGGACCATCGGGAAGTGCAGATAGGAGAACGAGTCCCGGGCGATCGCGTTGCGTTCCCGGCCGGGCGCGGCGTTCGCCAGCCGCCGGGCCGCGACGAGCGCGACGACGTCGAAGTACAGCCACCACAGCGCGGTCGCGACGGCCGTGCCGATCACCGCCGCGGCGACGACTCCGGCGTCGACCCCGGACGTCGCCCCCACGCCGATCGCGACGATCGACTCGCCGAGCGCGATCAGCACGATGAGCCCGTGGCGCTCGGCGAAATGGGCCGGCACGAGCCGCCAGCCCTCTACGCCGAACACGAACGGACCGCCCATGTCCAGCGCCAACGCCAGCGCCCACAGCGCCGGCTTGACCGCTCCGCCGGCGAGCGCTGCGGCGATGAGCAGTCCGGTGCCGATCGCGGTGCCGACCGCGAGGCCGATGACCGACCGGCGTAGCGCCCGGTCGTCGCGGCTGGCGACGACGAACAGCGCGATGTGCGCGACGCGAACGGCGGCGTAGGCCAGCGCGAACAGCAACCCGGCGGTGCCGAACGCGTCGGGCACGCACAGTGCCACCACCAGCAGTGCGGCCATCGCCGCGAACATGACCAGCCGGACGACGCCCTCCTCCGGGTCGACGACGCTGGTCAGCCATGCGTAGCCGACCCACGACCACCACAGGACGCCGAGGACGAGGACGCCCCGGCCCAGGCCGGGCCAGGTCGGATCGGCCGCCATCAGCGCGGTGCACTGCGTGATCGCGAGAACGAAGACGAGGTCGAAGAACAGCTCGAGCGGGGTGACCCGCTCCTCGTCGCCGCGTAGCACGGCCATGACACGCGGCTGGGACCGGACCGGCTTGCTCACCCGCGCATCGTGCCCGAAGTCCCGCCCCGACCGCCAGGTGCACGCGGCGGCTTGGTCAGGCGGGGCCGGGGTCGAGGCCCCACGCCGCGACCGCGGCGCGGGCCTCGTCGGCTGTGGGCCGGTCCGCAGCCCAGGCCACGTATCCGTCGGGGCGGACCAGCATGGTCGGGACACCGGGCCGGCCGCCGTCGCCCGTGGTTCGGACGACGCGCAAATGGTCGCCGCCCGGTCCGGCCGCCTGTCCGACGAGCACGAACGCACCGTCCCGCAAGGTCTCGTAGAGCCGGCCGCCTCCGGCGAGCGCGATGTCACCCGCTCGTCCGCCGACCATCGGGTGGGCACCGCGGGGCCGCGGATAGCGGATCCCGATGCCGGACACCGTGAGTGCCGCCCGCCGCGCCAACGGGCGTATCCGGGTGGCCGTCGCCGCGGCCCGAGTGGCCAGCGCCAGCCGGCGCGGGCCGAGGAGGACGACGCGGACCATGCCGCCGCTGAGGCGCAGCACCAGCTCACCGACGGGATGGCGCTCGTCGTGGTAGCTGTCCAGCAGGCCGGGCCGCGCCCAGCCCTGCAGGTCTGCGGCCAGCTTCCAGCTGAGGTTCGCGGCGTCCTGCAGCCCGGTGTTCATGCCCTGGCCGCCGGCCGGGCTGTGCACGTGAGCGGCGTCGCCGGCGAGGAACACCCGCCCGACGCGGTACCGCGGGACCTGCCGCTCGTCGCTGTGGAAGCGTGACATCCAGCGGGCGTCGTGCATCCCGTAGTCGGTGCCGAGGGCCTGGGCGAACGTTCGGCGTACCTCGTCGAGGTCCACCGGTGCGTCGTCGGGCAGCTGCCGGTCGCGCCGCCAGGCGATGACCCGGTACCAGCCGTCGCCGAAGGGGGCGACGAAACCGAATGCGTGCCCGTCGGCGTCGGCGGTCACCACGTCCGGCGGTCGCTGCGCGAGCCGCACGTCGGCCAGCATCAGCGACCGGGCCACGGTACGCCCGGGAAACGGCTGGCCCGCCGCTCGACGGACGGTGCTGCGGACGCCGTCGGTGCCGACGACATGACTGGCGCGGTGGGGGTCGCCATCGGTCAGCACGTCGACGCCCTCGCCGTCCTGCCGCAGATCCCGCACCTCGACGCCGTACAGGATGCGGGCTCCGTGCTTTGCCGCGCGCTGCTCGAGCAGGCGTTCCACCTCGTACTGCGGGGTGATCAGCAGAAACGGGTACCGGCTCGGCAGGTCGGCCAGGCCGACCCGGACACGCCGCAGGAACTGCAGCTCGTCGACGCGAGCCCCTCGGCTGACCAGCTCATCGGCGAGCCCGCGAGCGTCGAGCACCTCCAGGGTGCGCGCGTGCACCGCGAAGGCGCGAGTCAGGTTGCTCTGGTGCTCCGGCCGACGCTCCAGCACCGTGACGCTGACGCCGGCCGCCGCGAGGTCCCCGGCCAGCAGCAAACCGGTCGGACCCGCGCCCACGATCACGACGTCACTACGCATGCTCATGCCCTTTCTCCATCCTCGGGAGGCAAGGCCAACGTTTGTTGGCCAACGCTTGTTGACAACGTTACGGGGGATCCGACAAACAAGTCAACAGTTGTTGGCCTACACTCGGTGGCATGAGTGTGCGGACAACGGGCCCCCGGCGATCGGACGCGACCCGCGCGGCGATCCTGGCGGCGGCGCGCGAGCGGTTCGCCGCCGACGGCTACGACCGGGCAACGATCCGCGCCATCGCCACGGCGGCGCGCATCGATCCTTCGATGGTGATGCGGTACTACGGATCCAAGGAGGGTCTGTTCGCCGCGGCTGCCGAGTTCGAGCTGCGGCTGCCGGACTTCCGGGCGGTACCGCGGGAGGAGATCGGCGCCCGGGCGGTGGAGTACTTCCTCGGCCGCTGGGAGGACGACGACACCCTCCAGGCCCTGCTGCGGGTCGGCGTGACCAACGAGGCCGCCGCTGCTCGGCTGCACGACATCTTCGCCGGGCAGCTCGCCCCGGTCGTGGCGTTGGTGGCACCCGAGGGATCGAACCCGGCCGGCCGCGCCGGCCTGGTGGCGTCGCAGATACTCGGCGTCGCGCTCACCCGGTATGTCCTGCGCCTGCCGCCGATGGCGGCGATGAGTCGGGACGAGCTGATCGGCTGGGTGGGGCCGACCCTCCAGCGCTACCTCACCGAGCCGGCTTCTTCCTGATCCCGCGGCCGTCCGCTGCTGACTCGTCGCGACGGTGCGGTTGTCGTCGATCCGACCGGACCCTGCGGCGCACCAGCTCGGCGCGACCGTGGTGGAACGCCTGTCAAATTTCGGATTCCGTATTCACTTCCCTCATTGGCTTCGGATTCCGTAGCTTCGTGGGCACCAAACCCCCAAGGTGAACGGAGAACACCGTGTCTGTCCAAGTCCGATCCGGACACGCCGTCGTGCTCGGATCGAGCATCGCCGGCCTGCTGGCCGCGCGCGTGCTGAGCGAGTCGTTCGAGAAGGTCACCGTCTTCGACCGCGACGAGCTTCCCGAAAGCCACGACAGCCGCCGCGGAGTGCCGCACGGGGAGCACACGCACGGCCTGCTCGCGTTCGGACGCGCGGTCCTCGACGAGCTGTTCGACGACTTCGCCGCGGACATCACCGCGCTTGGGGCGCTGCCGCTCGACCTCGGCCGGGACCTGATCTGGTTCCTCGACGGCATGCGGCTCCCGCGGCAGGACACGGGACTGCTCGGCCTCGGCGTAAGCCGCCCGACGCTGGAAGGCCATCTTCGCGACCGGGTCGGCCGGCTGTCCAACGTGGTTATCCAGGACCGTACCGAGGCGCTCGGTCTGCTGACCGGTGCGGACCGTCGCCACGTGACCGGCGTGCGGGTCCTGCCTCGCGGCGGGCAGCCGCTGGCGATTTCCGCGGATCTCGTCGTCGACGCCACCGGCCGGGGGAACCGTGGGCCGACCTGGCTCTCCGAGATCGGCTACGCCAAGCCGGTCGAGGAGGCAGTCGACGCCGTCGCGGGCTATTCGACCCGGGTGTATCGCCGGGCGCCCGGCGACGCCGACTTCGCAGGTGTCGTACTCAACCCGTGGCCGCAGAATCCGCAAGGCGCCGCGGCCGTGGCCGTCGACGGGGACCGGTGGATGGTGACCCTCGTGGGGTATGGCACGGCCAACCTCCCGCCCACGGATCCGGACGCTTTCCTGGACTTCCTCAGGCGCCTGCCGCAGCCGGAACTCTATGAGCTGGTGAGCCGGGCCGAGCCGCTGGGTCCGCCACGAAGGATGCGGCTCCCGGTCAGCGTGCGGCGCCGCTACGAGCGGATAGCCGACCTGCCGGAAGGCTTCGTCTCCATCGGCGATGCCATCTGCGCCTTCAACCCCGCCTACGGGCAGGGGATGACAGTCGCCGCCGCCGAGGCCCTCGTGCTGCGCGATTGCCTGATCGAAGGACGCAAAGGGCTGCCACGCCGCTTCTACGCCAAGGTCGCGAAGATCATCAACGTCCCATGGGACATGGCCGTCGGCGCGGATCTGCGATATGGGCACGTGATCGGTGCCCGTACGAAGAAGACCACCCTTCTCAACCGGTACACCGCCCGGCTGTTCGTCGCGGCCTCCCGGCATCCAGCGGTGGCCGAAGCCTTCCTGTCGGTGGCGAACCTCATGTCGCCGCCGCAGAGGCTGTTCGCGCCGGCCGTCCTGGCGCGTGTGCTCGCCTACGGCCGCAAGCCGCAGACGGCGATGACCGCCGCGGAGCCCGCGCGTGAGCGCCAAACCGTCGGATGACGCGACAGCATGTGGGCCGGACCGTGACCGACTACGAGGAGCTGGCCAGATACAGCGTGGCGCTGCGCCGAGCCTGGGCGGTCCGGCCCCACGACCGCATCCTCGACGTCGGATGCGGCGCCGGGCAGACAACCCGTGATCGCGCGGAGGCGAGTTGACCGACGGGCGGCCAGGGACTGATCGCGGTCTCTTGGTGGGCTATTGTCAGTGGCCGCAACCGGGCCTGGGCAGAGTTTCGCCCGCTTGGCCGCAGAGTGATGTCTCGACCACCGATAGTTCGGGAGGATCCTTTGACTGTCGCCCGCCCCCGGTTGCGCCCCGTCATCGGGGGGATCGCGCTCGCTGCGTTGCTCACCGGCATGGTCGTGCTGGCGCCCTCCGCGTCGGCTTCGTTCACTCAGCCTCTTTCGGTGTCACCGTCCGGGTACGACTCCTTCAGCCCGCGCGTAAGTTTCGACCGCCAGGCCGATGCGGTGTTCGTCTGGGTACGGGAGTCGCACACATATCCGTACCCGCAACTCGTTCAGATGAAGTCCCGCACCGTAGCGGGTGCCTGGGGTGCCACGGTCAACGTCTCGCCGTCCGGCGCCGTTCGCGGCCCGAAGGTCGCGCTCGACGACGACGGCGACGGCATGGTGGTGTGGCAGGGATATGACGGTGCCAATTGGCGCGTCAACGCTCGCCGGGTGTCGCGTACCGGCGCGTTGGGAACGCTGAAAGTGTTGTCGCCGGCCGGCGTGCACGCCACCGGCACCGACGTGGCCGTCGACTCCGACGGGGACGCCATCGTGACCTGGGCCGAGCAGGACACCACCGGTGCCAGTCGCCCGAAGATGCGCCGGTACACGAAGGCCGGAGAACTCCCGGCAGCCGTGGTACTCGCGTCGAGTCCGACGTGGGCGGAGACCCCGGCGGTCGCCTTCGACCGGGAGGGCGACGCCGTGCTCGCCTGGACCAACAACAACGTGGTGCAGGCCCGGACTCTGAGCGCTGCCGGAACTCTCAGCGGCCTCAAGACCGTATCGGGGATCGTCTCGCCGATCGACCGCCACTTCAGCGCCCGGGTGACGGTGGACCGGGCCGGCGATGCGCTCATCACCTGGGAACATTGGACTGCGGCAGACCAGACCGAGCAGGTGTGGGGCCGTTGGCTGTCCCGCTACGGAGCGGTCGGCAGCGTCCGCCAGCTCACGCCTTCGTCGCACCCCAGCATCTCGAATTACTCGATCGCCAGTGATCTCGATGGGGACCGGGTGCTGACGTGGGACCTGTTCCCCAGCAAATACCTGTACGCCCGTACGATCAGCCGCACCGGCACGATCGGGTCGTACGTGCTGCTGTCCACCTACGGCCGTCTGCACACGGTCCGCCTCGACGACGACGGAGACGGCGTCGTGGTCTTCGAGGGCCAGGGCGTCGACGGGTCGGTCGGCAGCATCCGGGCCCGCCGGGTGAGCCAGTCGGGAACGTTCGCGACCTCACAGCTGATCGCGGCGAGTGGGGTGTCCCCGGTAGTCGCGGTCAGTCCCGGCGGCCGCGCGATCGTCGGCTGGGAGCGGCGCTTCCTGGTCGATCTGCGGGTCCAGTCCAGCGTCGGTCCGTAACGGTCCGGTACCGGGCGGCATCGATCACAACTGGCTTGGACCTAGCCGCGATACCGCGACGCCGCTTAGGTTCACGAAGACAGCGGTTGACCTCTCCTTCGTTGAGCCTGGAGTCCGATCATGTATCAGCTACCCGACCACAATCTGGGCCTCGACCTGATGCGGGTCACCGAGGCGGCGGCGATGGCCGCGGGCCGGTGGGCCGGCCGCGGTGACAAGGAGAGCGGCGACCAGGCCGCCGTCGACGCGATGCGGCAGATCCTCGCCGGCGTCCCGATGCGCGGCGTCGTCGTCATCGGCGAGGGCGAGAAGGACCAGGCCCCGATGCTGTACAACGGCGAGCAGGTGGGCGACGGCAACGGACCCGAGTACGACGTCGCGGTCGACCCGGTCGACGGGACGACCCTGCTGGCCGAGGGGATGCCCAACGCGATCGCGGTGCTCGCGGTGTCGGACCGCGGCACCATGTACGACCCGAGCGCGGTGTTCTACATGGACAAGCTGGTGACCGGTCCAGCCGCCGCCGGCCAGGTGGACATCGCCGCGCCGGTCGCCGACAACGTCCGCGCGGTCGCCCGCGCCAAGGGCTGCCAGCCCGCCGACGTCACCGCGTGTGTGCTCAAACGGCCCCGGCACGAGCAGTTGCTGCGCGACATCCGCGCCACCGGTGCCCGGGTGAAGCTGCTGTCCGACGGCGACGTCGCGGGCGGTATCCTCGCCGCCCTGGACGACAGCCCGATCGATCTGCTGCTCGGCGTCGGCGGGACCCCGGAGGGAATCATCACCGCCTGCGCCATGAAGGCCATGGGCGGCGTGATCCAGGGGCGGCTGTACCCGAGAGACGACGCCGAGCGGCGCCGAGCCCTCGACGCCGGCCATGACCTGGACCGGGTTCTGCACACCGACGACCTGGTGGCGGGCGACAACACCTTCTTCGTCGCGACCGGCATCACCGACGGTGACCTGATGCTGGGCGTCCGGTACACCGAGTCGGGCGCCCGGACCAGGTCGATCGTGATGCGCTCGCGCAGCGGCACCATCCGTACGGTGGAAAGCCGCCACTCGCGAATCCGCACAGAACAGGTCTGAGTACGTATTCGCACGCCGCGGTATCGGCCCGAGCCCGTGGGGCTCATCGCACCGTGAACTTGGTCTTACTCTTCCCGGTTCCCAGCGGGGACGTGACGGCGATGGCTCCCGTGCGGGCACCAGCGGGGACCGTCGCGGTGATGCTGGAGTTCGAGTTGACCGTGAACTGCGGCGCCGCGACCCCGCCGAAGGTGACGGACGTGGCGCCGAGCAGGTTCGTGCCCTGGATGGTCACCTGAGTGCCGACGGGTCCCGAGGACGGGCTGAAGGAGGTGACCGTCGGTGAGCCGCTGAGGACGGTCACGGTAGTGAATCCGGACAGCGGCGAAGACATGGCGGCGGTGCGGTAGGTGGCGGTGATCGAGGCCGTTCCGACCGCCACCGCGCGTACCGCCCCCTTGGTGGACACGGTGGCGACCGCGGTGTTGCTGGAGATCCAGGTGACCCCCGTGCTGGGTGTCGTCTTCGTGCCGTCCGACAGCGTGACCGTCGCGGTGAACTGGACACTCTTTCCGACGCCCAGCAACGGGTCGGCCGGCGTGACGGAGACGGTGCGTGGTACGGCGGCGGAGACGTCGACTGTCACCGTGGCCGTGATGCTCGGGTCGGCGGTCAGAGCCACGGTGACGTGCGCCGTACCCGCGCTGTTGCCCTGCACGGTCGCCGGGGCGACGATGCTCGCCACTGCGGGAAGGTCGCTCGTCGCGGTCACCAAGGCGGTGGCATCGCCGGACGTCCCGTCGCTGTAGGTCGCGGTGACGGTCAGCTTCTGGCTGTCGCCCTTCGCCAGCTTGACCGGGTTCGGCGACACGGCCAGCTTGGTGACGGTGGGGGTACGCACTCCAGCAGTCCAGGAACTCAGGGCTGCTTCGATCTTCGTCGCGTACTGCGCCGCGCCGGCCTGGTTGGGATGACCCAGGGACGCGTACGGGCAGACGCCGATGAACTTCAGGACAGATGCGCCGGCATCGTCACACGCCTGCACCCGGGCGCCGAACATCGGATCGTTGACGCCGTGGAACAGCTTGGACGTGATGTTGAACAGCCCGTCGCCGGCGGCGAAGGCGGGGTCGACGAAGTGGAGCCAGCGCTCGGTGGGATCGAGGTCGGAGGCGTTCAGCATCGCCTGGATGCGGAAGGCGCTGTCGAAGGTCGCAGATCTCTGCCGGAGCACCTCGGCCGTTACCCCCATGGTGATCGCCTGGCTCGTCCCGAGCGCGTCGGCCAGGCGTAAGACCTCGGTCGGGCTGGGTGTCTTGTCGAGGATGGGGTAGTAGCCGGTGTAGACGATCTGCGCCTTCGGATACTTGGTGTGCAAGGCGGTGAGCATGTCCTTGACCGGCCGCCCGCATTTGTCACGCACGAGGCTGTCGAGGTCGGCCAGGAGATTGAACATGATCGTACGGACGTTGACGTCGTTGATGCAGCCGTCGACCAGAATCAGATCGGCCGGCAGGGTGCTGTCCGACACCTGGCAGCCGCCGATGTCCGGGGTGCCGGCGGGTACCTCACCTGCGGCGTACGCCGATGATGCGACGCGGGTCGCTGGGGAGCAGCCCGCCGTCGAGTCGACCACGGCGCCGGAGTGCGCCAGGTTCCGGTCGTAGGTGGCGTATTCGACGGACCGCTGCGTCTCTCGTTGCACCCAGTCGGCGACGAGGTTCGGGTACTTGGTGTCGTCGGACAGGCCCTGGCCCCAGGCGATGGAGTCACCGAGGACGAGCATGCGAACGGGATTGCAGCGTGTGTCCAACCATGTCGTCCACGGCTGGCCCGTGGCACCGGAGGTGTCCCGGGCGGTGACCGTCAACCGGGAACGGTCGGGTTTGATGTCGGCGGCGTTGACGGTGAAGGTCGCGGTGCCGCTCCGGCCGGAGAGCGTTCCGCCGCCGACGGTGCGCGTGCCGTCGAGGGTGGCCGTCCAATCGGTGAGGTCGAAGAACGGGTCGGTGAACTCCACGGACACGCCGACATCCTTGCCGCACGAAGCCGTGCTCGAGATCCTGCCCTGGGCGAACGGCACCGTGGCCTGCGCCGAGGGCACGGCCTCGACGATCGGGTGGAGCATCGTGCGGCGGCCGTTGACGATGGAGCTGACCGCGAACCAGCCTGAGCTGCCCTGCGCCAGCGGCACTGTCGCGGTGGTGGTGCCAGCGGGCGCGGTCGCGACCGGGACGGCCGGGAAGTCGGTCGACCGGTCCGGCGTCGTGTAGATCTCGTACGCCGTGGCTCCGGGAATTTCCGACCAGAGCAGCCCGACGTGGTCCTTCAGCCCGGTCGCGGTCAGTACCGGGGCGGTGTCCGGCGTCGCGAGCGGCGTATGGCTCACGATCTTCGCGGCAGGCCCGCCGGTGCCGCTGGCCAGCTCGACGAAGGAGGAGAGCAGGTCGATCGTGCCGGAGATGTCCGGGGCGAGGACGTAGTCGTCGGTCCAGAAGGTCGTGCCCGGGTCGATCTGGGCGACGCTTTGGCGCAGTGCCTCCCGCGGCTGGTACAGGTAGTGCTGTTTGGCCTGGGTGAGCAGTTCGACGGCGGCGTTGTTGACGGGCACGTCCGCCACGTTCTTCAGGCCGACGCGGACGCGGTACGGGTACCGGTTGTAGATGTCCTTGTCGGCGTCGATGGTGATCTCGATGGCCGAGCCGCCCCAGACGTGCAGCGGCTTCTGAGTGGCGGCGTCGACCGTCACGGTTTCGCCGAAGGGTTCCAGGATGGCCGCGTACGACGCGCTCAGGTCGTAGTAGCCCTCGGCGTCGCCGCGGATCAGCCAGGTGGCCGTGCCGCTCCGGCCGCCGTCGATGTCGCCGATCGTGGTCGTCAGGCTCTGCGGGGTGGCCGTGGGCGCCAGGCTCACCCCGGTCGGCAGGTGCAAGGTCGTCGTGCCGTGGCCGAGCACGAATCCGGGATCGGCGAGGTTGGTGACCGCCATCTGGACGGCGAAGAACTCCTTCAGCCAGCTGGCCTTCGCCGGGATGACCAGCCAGACCAGTTGCGGTACGCCATGGACGTGGGTGACCGACACAGAGATGGTGTAGCCGCCGCTGTCGAAGCTCGTCCGGCTGCCGCCGCAGGAGGCGGTCGATCCGTTGATCTCGGGACAGAGCGGGAAGCCGCCGCTGCTGGCGTAGCCGCTGAAGGTGATCGGCGTCGAGTTGACCGCGATGTTGACGGTGAACTCGTACACGTTCTGGTTGGCGGGGTCGTCCGGGTCGATCCCGGCGGCGACGATCTCGTCGCGACTCAGCGGGGTGGATGTCAGGGACGTCTCGGCCACCTGCCCGCGCTTGAGGCTGATGGCCACGGTCCCGGAGCCGTTCGCGATCGTGCCGGTACCGGTGGCCGGAAGGTAGCCCGTGCTCCAGGCGTACACCGCGTAGCTGCCGTCCGGCAGGCCGGCAAGGTGCCCGGTGCCGTCGGCGCCGGTGGTGGCGGTCACGCGCTGACCGCTGGGGTCGACCACCACCAGCGAGGCGGCGGGAACCGGGGCGGAGCCGTCAGTCACGGTGACCGCAAGTCCGTCCTTCTTCGGCACTGGAGAGATCGTCACCGTCGCCGTGTCGATGCGCGTCTGGCCGCCGGCGGTGACCGTCAGGGTGGCGGTGTAGGTGCCGGCTGCGGCGTAGCTGTGATCGACGGTGGCACCGGAGGCGCTGCTGCCGTCACCGAAATCCCAACGATAGCTTTCGATTCCTGCGGCGGGCCGCGACGCCGAGGCGTCCAGCCGGATCGTCGTGCCCACCACGCCGGCCTGGTCGTCGCCGGCGTTGGCGGCGAGGGGCTCGGCAAGGCCGACGACCACGGTGGCGGTCGTGACGCTGGTGAGCCGGCCGTCGCTGACGCTGAGCCGGACCAGGTAGGTGCCGACCTTCGAGTACGTGTGCGCGGCTGCGGACTGCGGGAGTGCCCCGGTGTCGACGGTGCCGTCGCCGTAGTCCAGCCGGAACGTCAAATTGTCGTTCTCCGGGTCGGTACCGCCGATCGTGGCGTGCACGTCAAGCGGTGCGGCACCGCTGGTCCGGTCCAGCGCCAGGATCGCGATGGGCGCGGAGTTCGCTGCGCCTTGCGCGACGATGTCGACCACACGCGTGGCGGCAGCGCCGGCCGAGTTCGTGACGGTGACGATGGCCCGATAGGCGCCGGCGGCGCGGTACGTGTGCGGCACACTGACGTCCTGGTACGGCGGAACCAGGTCGCCCGAGACGTCCTCGCCGCCGTCGCCGAAGGCGACGGTGTAGTGGACCGTCCTTCCCTTGGGGTCGGAGGTCGCGAGGTGCAGCGTGGTGACCAGCGGTGCCGGTCCGTCGACCGGATCGGCGGTCACGGTCAGCGGCAATCCGGTGGTGTCGATGGTGACCGCGGTGTTCGGCGCGGTCCAGCTGTGGGCGACCCCGAAGGCGTCGGTGAAGGAGACGACGGTGCGCAGGACGGCGGGGCCGCTGGGCAGGGTTCCGGTGTACACGCTCGTCCGCCACACTCCGTCCGGTGAGGCGTTGTAGATCGCGATGTCACTTCCGCTGCTGAGCTGGATCTGGACCTCGGTCACCGGAAAGCCGTCGGTCGGGCGGAAGGCGAAACCGGCCAGTCCCGCCAAGATGTCACCGGCCTGAGGGGCAGTGAGCGCGCCGGGGGTGCGGGTGTCGACGCCGACCTGCACACTGGCGTCGCCAGTCTGGCCGGACGAGTCCACGGCGCGCAGCCGCACGGTGTAAACCCCGTCGGCCACGACCCGGCCGGCATCGTCACGGCCGTCCCAGACGATCGAGTTGTTCCACCTATAGCAGGAGGGATTGCCGAAGGCGGTGTCGTCCTCGAAAGTGCGCACGAGGGTGCCGGTGGTGTCGGTTACGGAGAGGGTGACCGTCGCGTCCTTGGACAGGCAGTAGTAGACGGTCAGGTCGTCCTCCTGCCCGTCGCCGTCGGGGCTGAAGTACCGGTGCGACGCCTGCCGGTAGACGCTCAGGCCCGGGACGTTGTCGATCGTCACCGGTATGGCGGCGGCTGTCCACGCATGCTGGACACCGAATGGATCTGTCCAGTAGACCGAGGCTGAGA
>Ga0081539_10005152_pt1 | contig 13611 bp, 5 predicted proteins | sample TabmetS4T2R2_FD_71023 | JGI IMG/M metagenome (GOLD analysis project Ga0081539, IMG submission 71023) | Tabebuia heterophylla rhizosphere microbial communities from the University of Puerto Rico - S4T2R2 | ecosystem: Host-associated > Plants > Roots > Rhizosphere ...
GGCGCCAGCGGGCCAGCGCCTCGACCGCGACGGTCCGCCCGCTTCGCAGCTCGACCACCGGCTGGTAGGCGATCGACAGGCCGCCGCCGGCCACCGCGTGGCGGAGGTCGGCCTCGAGCTCGATGCGAGCCAGCAGCGCCGTTCGCATCGCGCTCTCGAAGATCGCCGCGCGGCCGCCGCCGGCCTTCTTGGCCCGATACATCGCGAGGTCGGCGTTGCGCAGCAGCTCGTCGGGTCCGTGGATGTCGGCATCGGCAACGGCGATGCCGACGGTCGCGCCGATGAACACGTCCTTGCCTTCCAGCGCGAACGGCCGGCGCATCGCGTCGATGATGCGCTCGGCGACCACCTCGGGCTGCAGGCCATTGCCGTCGTCCTCGAGCAGCACGGCGAACTCGTCGCCGCCGAAGCGCGCCGCGGTGTCGGCGGCGCGGGTGCACTCCGAGAGGCGCTCGGCGGCGGCGCGCAGCAGCTCGTCGCCGGCCGCGTGGCCGAGGCTGTCGTTGACCGCCTTGAAGCGGTCGAGGTCGACGAAGAGGACACAGAGATCGGTGCCGCGGCGCGCGGCGACGTCGAGCGCGTGCTGCAGGCGATCGAGGAAGAGGTCGCGGTTGGGCAGGCCGGTGAGCGAGTCGCGGAAGGCCTCCTGCATCGCCTCGACCGTGCGCGCGTCGGTGAGGGCGAGGCTCGCGTGCTCGGCGAAGGCGTCGAGCATGCCGAGCTGGGCGAGGTCGAAGCTGGTGCCGTCGGCGGTGGTGGCGACGAGCTCGCCCGCCGGCACGCCGTTGACGTGCACCGGCGCGGCGACCGTCTCGCCCGAGGCCTGGTCGCCGGCCGAGGCGACGATGGGGCGCTCCGGATCCAGTGCGTCGTGGAGCACGAGCGAGACCGCGCAGCCGCCGAGCAGCGCGCTGGCGCCGGTGGTGATCGCCTCCAGCACCTCGGGCAGCGCGACGCGGTGCGAGATCGCGCGCTGGATGTCGAGCAGGACCTCGAGCAGCCGCTGGCGGGTGCGCTCGATCTCCAGCGCGGCGATACCGCGCAGGCTGAGGCCGAGCACGCCGGCCATGCCGAGCAGCAGGCCGCGCTCGTGGGCCGTGAAGCCCTCGGTCCGGCGCGCGACGACCAGGCGGCCGGGGCGGCCGCCCTGCCACTCGCACGCCGCAACATGGCAGAGGCCGAGGCCCGGCAGCTCGGCGAGGGTGGCGTCGGTCTTGACCGCGGCGAGCTCGGCGGTGGGCGCGCCGGCGCCGAGGCCCGCGACCGCGCGCACGCAGTCGCCGACGGTGACCGCGCCGACGTCGGCGCCAAGCTGCTCGGCGGCCAGGCGCGCGGCGACCGCCGTCGCCACCTGCTCGTCCTGATCGGCGCTGACCGCGGTCAGGAACTCGACCAGCTGATGCCCCCCGAGGCTCATGATCTTCGGTAATCGAACATGAGTCGGTGGCCTTGAGATCCCCGGTCAGACGAGGAAGATCGGGGCCCGCGACATCGCCGAGCCGGCGCCGAGCAGGCGGTCGACGGCGACCAGGCCGGCGAGGCGGCCATCGGGCCAGCAGGCGCACACCGGGTCCAGGCGGGTGGCGATCGGGCGGCGCAGGGCGCGGCGGGCGACGTCGCGTGCCTCCTCGTCGAGATCGGCGACGAGCGCCTCGCGGCGGCGGGTCCCGCTCGGCCCGGCGGGCATCGCCAGCCCGACCGGCCGGCCCTCGCCGTCGACGACGGCCACCACGCGGCCGCGGGCGCCGGGCGGCGGGCCGCCCCCGGCGTCGAGCACCGAGGCCTCGACGATCGGCACGTCGTGGTCGACGAGCGCGCTGAGCGGCTCCTCGGCCCGCCGCGCGCCGTTGGCGACCAGCGAGCGCACCGGGCGCCCGAAGAGGTATCCCTGCCCGAGCTGGACGGCCAGGCCGGCGAGCGTGCGGTGCTCGGCCTTGCGCTCGATGCCCTCGGCGACCAGGGCGGCGTCGAGGCGGCCGGCGAACAGGCCGATGGCCTCGATGACCGCGAGCTTGTGGGGGTCGGCGTCGGCGTCGGCGACGAGGTCGCGGTCGAGCTTGACGTACTCGGGGCGCAGGCGCGCGACGTGCTCGAGCGCCGCGTAGCCGGCGCCGGCGTCATCGACCGCGATGGCGGCGCCGGCGGCGCGGGCGCGGTCCAGAGCGCCGGTCAGCGCGGCGTAGTCGGCGACCTGGCGGCGCTCGGTGACCTCGAGCACGATCCGGCCCAGGCCGCCGGGCGCGGCGTCGAGGACGTCGTGGACCTCGCGGCTGACGAGCGCCTCGGGCGAGACGTTGATGGACAGTCGGGCGCCGGCCGGGAGCTGGTCGCGCGCGGCGATCCCGGCTTCGACGAGGCGCGCCTCGAGCGCGGGACCGAGCCCGTCGCGCTCGGCAGCCGCCAGCCAGCCCAGCGGCGAGCCGCCGGCGTCGTCGCCGAAGCGCGCCAGCATCTCGAAGCCCCACACCGCCGTGCGGTGCAGATCCACGATCGGCTGGAAGACCGGGCGGATCAGCCGGGGGTCGGCGAGGACAGCCTCCACCGCATCCCTGCCGACCACGCCACCATTGGCGAGCGCGTCCACATCGGGGTGATCGGCGCGCCGAGATGCGGGTTCAGACGGGGCCTGGACGTTTCTGGACGCTCTGCGGCGCGCCGGCGCTCCCGCGCCCCCCGCGCGAGCGCTCCCGCTCTCCGCCGCCGCTCCGCGCTCACTGCGAGCAGGGCAATGAGGGAAGGGGTCTGCGCTGATTCGTTGCGAATCGCGCTTCCGCCGCGGCGGGTTGCGGACGGGCGGGTCCCACCGTCCTGCCTAGACCACCGTATGGGTGGAAAAGTCAGGAGGGTGAGGCTCTTCCCCTCGGTGCCCAGGCCGCGCAGAGCAGGGAGCGCGTGCAGAGAGCGGCGACGCCGCGCGCCGCGCGGCGCGGCGGCCACGCGAGCCGCTCAGAACACCGGCGTCTCCGTGTAATCCCCCCACACTTCCTGCAGGGCCTCGACGATCTCGCCCTCCGTCGCGTGGGCGCGGGCGGCGTCGAGGAGGCCGGGCATCAGGTTGACGGCGTCGTCGGCGGCGGCGTGCTTGAGCGCGGTCAGGGCCGCCTCGACGGGCTCGCCGTCGCGCCGCGCGCGGACCGCCTGCACGCGCCCGACCTGCTTGCGCTCGAGCTCGGGGTCGATGCGCAGGATGTCCAGCGGCTCCTCGTCGTCCTGGCGGTACTCGTTGACGCCGACGACGATCCGCCGCCCCGCGTCGATCTCGTTCTGCAGGTCGAAGGAGGCGTCGGCGATCTCGCGCTGCGGGTAGTTCTGCTTGACCGCGGCGACCATCCCGCCGAGCTCGTCGATGGTCTGGAAGTAGCGGTAGGCCTGGCGCTCGAGCTCGTCGGTCAGAGCCTCGACGAAGTACGCGCCGCCGAGCGGGTCGATGGTGTTCGTCACGCCGGTCTCGTGGGCGATGATCTGCTGCGTGCGCAGGGCGATGCGCACCGCCTCCTCGGTCGGCAGCGCGAGCGCCTCGTCGTAGGAGTTGGTGTGCAGCGACTGGGTGCCGCCGAGCACGCCGGCCAGCGCCTCGATCGCGGTGCGCACGATGTTGTTGAGCGGCTGCTGGGCGGTGAGCGAGACGCCGGCAGTCTGCGTGTGGAAGCGCATGAGCCACGAGCGCGGGTTCTTGGCCCCGAAGGTGTCGCGCAGCTCGCGCGCCCAGATGCGCCGGGCAGCGCGGTACTTGGCGATCTCCTCGAAGAAGTCGATCTGGGCGTTGAAGAAGAAGCTCAGGCGCGGCGCGAAGTCGTCGACGTCGAGGCCGCGGTCGACCGCCTGCTGGACGTAGGTCAGGCCGTCCTTGAGCGTGAAGGCGAGCTCCTGGGCGGCGGTCGAGCCGGCCTCGCGGATGTGGTAGCCGCTGATCGAGACCGGATGCCAGCGCGGCATCTGCGTCGAGCACCACTCGATCATGTCGCCGAGCAGGCGCATGGCCGGATCGATCGGGAAGCACCACTCCTTCTGGGCGATGTACTCCTTGAGGATGTCCGCCTGGATCGTGCCGCTGAGCCGATCGGACGGCACCCCCTGCTCCTCGGCGGCCACGACGTAGAAGGCCAGCATGATCGCCGCGGGCGCGTTGATCGTCATCGAGACGCTGACGTCGCCCAGCGGGATGCCCTGGAACAACGTGGCCATGTCGTCGAGGGTGTCGACGGCGACGCCCTCGCGCCCGACCTCGCCCAGCGAGCGCGGGTGGTCGGAGTCGTGGCCCATGAGCGACGGCATGTCGAAGGCGGTGCTCAGCCCCGTCTGGCCGTGTTCGAGCAGGTAGCGGAAGCGCTCGTTGGTCTCCTCGGCCGTACCGAAGCCGGCGAACTGGCGCATCGTCCACAGCCGCCCGCGATACATCGACGGGTAGACGCCGCGGGTGAACGGATAGCCGCCCGGCAGGCCGATCTCGGCCCGGTCGGGCAGGTCGTCCTCGGTGTAGAGCGGCTTGATCGGCAGCCCGCTCAAAGTCGTGAAGGGAACGTCGCGCTCGCGGCCCAGCGCGTAGGCCTCGCGCCATTCGGCCTCGGTCGTCGGGACGGTGGGTGTCGTGGCAGCCATGGCGGTCGGTCTTGAGATAGTCGGACGTCCTCGTATTTCCCGAACAGGGATGGTAGGGGGTCGCGCCGCCCCCGTCGAGCGGCGCTACGGCGCGAAGTCGCCGGCGTCGAGCCGCAGCCCGCGCAGGATCGCCGTCACCCGCTCCAGATCGCGCGGCTCCAGGGCGCCGATCCCGAAGAGCTCGGCGTTGAGGATCTCGGTGGCCCGCTTCGCGCACGCACGCCCCTCGTCGGTGATCTCGGCCAGCGTCGCCCGCCGGTCCTCGGTGTGCGGCACGCGCCGCACGAGCCCGTCGGCCTCGAGCTTGTCGATGATGTTGGTCACCGACGTCCGGTGGACCTGCAGGCGCTCTCCGATCTTGCCCAGCGGCAGCGCGCCGGTCCGGGTGAACGAGAGCAGCATCAGCGCCTCGTAGCGAGGGAAGGTCAGCCCGAGCGGGCGCAGCAGCTCGTTCAGCCGCGCCATCAGCACCTGCTGGGCGCGCATGATCGACGTCACCGCCGCCATCGCGCGCGACGGCTCGGCCTGCCAGCGCGCCTCCCAGTGGCGCCGGGCCTCGGCGATGGGGTCGACCCGTAGCGCAGCACCAGCGCGCCGCAACTCGCTCGGCGTCGGCCGTTCTCCGCCGGCGGGGTCGCTCGCAGTCACGCCGTCAGCGCGACCGCGCCGAGCCGCTCGCGCTCGACGCAGGCGACGCAGTGCTCGTCGGCCTCGGCGCGCAGGACGTCGACGAACGGCTCCGCGGCCGGCGCCCGGTAGCCGTCCGGCAGCAGCGCCACCACGCGCCGCGTCGGGGCGTCGGCGAGCGTTCGCAGGACGATGTCGTCGCGCACGCCGGCCACCGCGAGGCCGGGGATGAGCGTCACCCCCACGCCGGCCGCCACGAGCCCCTGCTTGCCCAGCCACTGCTCGGCGCCGAAGCGGATCCGCGGCTCGAAGCCGGCGATCGCGCAGGCGCGGAACAGCGGCCGCCCGCAGTCGGGCCGCTCGCTCTCGATCCAGGTCTCGTCGCGCAGGTCGCGCAGGCGCAGCCGCGGCTTGTGCGCGAGCCGGTGTCCGTGGGGGAGCGCGACGAGCATCGGATCCTCGACGAGATCGACGACGTCGAGGTCCTCGAGCTCGTGCTCGGTGGGGTCGGTCGCCAGCCCGAGATCGAGCTCGCCGGCGCGCAGCTTGGGGATGAGCCCCGACGAGGTGCTCTCGCTCAGCGACAGGTCGACCTCGGGGTGCTCGCGCGCGAACCTCGCGATCGCCCGCGGGACGACCGTCGCGTTGGCGGTCGAGAAGCTGCCGATGCGCAGCCGCCCGGCCTCCAGTCGCGCCACCGCATCGATCTGGGTCTGCGCGGCGGCCATCCGCCCGAGGATCGCCTCGGTGTGGCCGAGCAGGATGCGCCCGGCCTCGGTGAGGCGGATCCCGCGCGGCATGCGCTGCAGCAGCTGGGTGCCCGCCTCGCGCTCGAGGGTGGCGATCTGGCGGCTCACCGCGGGCTGGGTGAACGAGAGCGCCTCGGCGGCCGCGGAGAACGAGCCGCGCTCGACGACCTCGCGGAAGACGCGCAGCCGAGTCGTGTCGAACATGCCGGGAGCGTATAGCAGCTAGGCACAAAGATCATTTGAGGTAATGCCTGTGCGCCGACACCATGGATGGCCAATGCCGACTCCCCTCCACCCCACCCTCCTCGCCGGCCTTGCGGCCAGCTTCGACGAGCCGCGGCTCGTCGACCACCGCCCGCCCCGCCGCGCGCGTTCCCTCCGCGCGCGGTGGCGGCGGGCGTAGCGCTGACACCCTGTCACGCGCGCACCGGGCCGTTTAGCGGCCCAAATCCGATTTGTCCGAATCCTGACCATTGGACACGGACAAGTGTCAAGGCGCCAGGATTGATTGTCGATTGCCGGCCCGATGCTCGCGATCTCCCCCCGTCGCGGCACGGCCCGTCGACGTTTCCTGACCGCCGTCCCGCTCGCCCTCCTCCTGCTGGCCGTCCTCGCCGCGGCAGCGCAGGCCGCCCCGTCCATCACGCTGACGCCCGGCGGCGACTCGGAGGTCCTCTACGGCGACCAGGCCACCGTCAAGCTCACCGCCTCCAATCCCAGCGGTCAGCCGAAGGGCTACAACCTCAGCTTCCGGGCGGTCCTGCCCGCCGGCGTCTCATACGTCCCCAGCTCGGGCCCGGCCGGCGTCCCGGCGACCGTCCTCGGCAACCAGCCCGCCGCCGGCCAGACGACGGTCATCTTCCAGAACGTCTCCGACCTCTCGGCGAACTCGAGCTACGACCTGACCTTCAAGGTCAGCCACAACCCGGCGCAGGTCGCGGTCGGCTCGACCTTCGCCGTCCAGGGCTTTGCCTACGTCAACACCGACGCGCGCACCGTCCCGCAGTTCGACCCGACGACCGGCGCCGCGAACCCGGCGTACTACACGGGCACCGCGAGCGCGAGCCAGGGCATCAAGACGCTGCCTTTCCGCATCACGCGCATCGCGCCCGACGACCAGCTGCGCGGCGCGCACGACTTCCAGTACCGCACGCAGATCAAGATCGAGAACAACAAGGTCGCCCCGACGACCTCGATCTCGCTGACCGACTACGCGCCGGCCGGGGTCGAGGTGCTCGCCTGCGGCACCGGCGACCACACGACGAGCACCCCGACCTCCGGGTCGTCGTCCGAGTACTCGGGCTCGGGACCGCTGAACCCCGGCAACGCGCCTTCGCTGACCAACTGCGTCGCGCCCAGCGACGTCACGACGGTCTCGGCCGATCCCGACGGCCCCGGCGGCGTCGCGTCGGGCATCTACACCCGCCAGACCTGGAGCAACCTCGGCACGCTGGCCACCGGCGCGACGCTGACGCTCGACTTCGCCACCGCGATCCCGATCCGCGAGAACACGCTGACGTGGAGCGGCGCGACGCCCAGCGGCGCGTCGGGCAACCAGGCCGCCAACCTCGACAACAACTCCGGCCCCGAGACCTACGACGAGCAGGCGCTCACCGCCTTCACCACCGCGACGGGCCAGTACAACGGCACCACCGCGGCCAGCGCCAACGACACGCAGACCACGGTGGCCGAGGACCTGACCCTCTCCAAGTCGGCCTCGAGCTCGTCGATCGCCATCGGCTCGCAGACGACGTGGACGCTGAAGGCGAGCGCGTCGGAGTACCGCTGGGTGGACGACACGGTGATCACCGACACGGTGCCCGACGGCCTGTGCCCGCTCGGCGATACGAACTACGAGGACGCCTCCGACCAGCAGGCCGAGTGCAACTCGATCGCCGGCTCCGACCCGTACGACACGGTCGTCGAGCACGCCGACGGCACCTACACCGTGACGTTCGATCCGCTGGCGCGCATCGCGCCGAGCAGCTCGCAGCAGGTGCAGCTCGTGACGCGCACCCGCAGCCGTTACCAGCAGAACTTCGTCGACGACACCGACGTGCTCGCCAACGACTCGTGGACGAACAACGCGACCGTCTCCGGCGACGACTTCGTCATCTGCGCCGGCGGCTCGAGCGCGACCGACTGCGCCGGCGGCTCCAAGATCGCCCACGACGAGGCCGACGGCCAGCCCGACCTCGACGCGGCCAGCGCGTCGCAGACCGCCGACGGCCCGACCCTCGACAAGCAGGTCGCCGTCTCGGGCACCGACTGCGACGCCGCCACCTACTCCAACGGCATGCAGCACTACGGCCCCGGCGACCGCGTCTGCTGGAAGCTGCGGATGGACTTCCCCGCCGGGACGCCGACGGGCAACGTCACGCTCACCGACTTCATCCCGATCGGCCACACCTACGAGGGCGGCAGCTTCCACGTCACCTCCAACAACACCGTCCCGATCGACTCGACGGACTTCAGCCAGGCCGGCCTCATCAACGCGACGCTGGGCAACAGCGGCATCACCGGCCAGGCCGACGTCTTCGAGGCGGTCATCTCCACGATCGTCAACCAGCAAGCCACCCCCGCCTTCCCCGGTCAGCTGACGCAGAACCTGCTGAAGGCGAGCACGACGAACACGCCGACCACGAGCTTCCCCCTGCGCGCGGACGCCGACGTCACGATCGACGCCCCGGTGGTCGCGCTCGACAAGTCGGCGACGCCGACGAACCCGGTCCCCGGTCAGGTCGTCAGCTACAAGGTCCACCTCGACAACACCGGCCAGCGCACGGCCACGAACGTCGAGGTGTGGGACAACCTGCCGACCGGCATCACCTGCGCCGACGTCACCAGCCTCGGCTCGGCCTCCTGCTCCTCGGGGCGGATGACGTGGACGGTGAGCTCGCTATCCGCCGGCGCCGGCACCGACCTCAACTACCAGGTCACCATCCCGCCGACCGGCGCCGGCCACGCCTACACGAACACCGCCGGCGTGCGCCACTACCAGTCGCAGACCAACCTCGGCGGAACGGTCGACTACTACCCGCAGGGCAACATCGACCCGAGCGTCTCGGCCCAGGAGAACGCCGCGCCGGCCAAGGACACCCAGACCGTCACCACGCCCGGAATCGCGGTCTCCAAGTCGCGCACCACCGAGGTCACCGAGGCGGGCAACACCGCCGCGCAGGCCACGATCGGCGAGCAGATCACCTACACGGTCTCGTTCACCGTCAAGGCGCACACCAAGCTCTACGGAACCGCGCACCTCGACGACCCGCTCAACACGCGCCAGACGCTCGTGCCCGGGAGCCTGACCGCGACCCGCAACGGCGGCGCGGTGCCCGGCGGCGTCACCGCCAGCGAGGTCGGCAACGGGATCACGCTGGCCTTCCCTGCCGACTACGAGCCGACCGCCGACGAGGCCTACCAGCTCACCTACAAGGCGCAGGTCGACGACGAGCCGCTCAACGTGCGCGGCTCGACCGTGGGCAACACCGCCACGCTGTCCTACCAGTCGGATCCGGGCGTCAACAAGACCGCAAACGGCTCGACCTCGACGACCGTCGTCGAGCCGAACATCGACACGACCAAGGCGGTCAACGACGCGGATCGCATCGTCGACCCAGGTCAGGAGGTCGCCTTCACGGTGACCGCGACCAACGCGAGCGCGACGAACGTCTCGACCGCCCACCAGGTCTCGCTGACCGACACGGTGCCGGCCGGGCTGACGCCTCTCGCCTCGCCGGGCGGGGCCGCCGCGACCGACGGCGGAGCTGTTGGCCCCGACGGCGGCACCTGGCACGCCGCCACGCGGACGATCACCTGGCCCGACGTCACGACGATCGCCCCGGCCGGCAACGCGGTGCGCCACTACAGCGCTCGAGTGGACGATCCGGCGGTCTCGCAGGCCCAGCTGACCAACAGCTTCCGCGCGGCGACGAGCTCGCTCGGCTCGCCGGAGGAGACTGGCGGCGAGCGCAGCGACCCGACGCCGATCGCCGGCTACGCGAAGACCGCGCAGGTCACGCTCGACATCCTCGGCATGTCGCTGAGCAAGGACATGTCGCCGTCGACGCGCACGGTCGGCGAGGTGGTGACCGGCACGCTGACAGTCACCGTGCCCGCCAACGTGGCGCAGGTCGACGCGTACGTCACCGACGTGCTGCCCGACGGCCTCGTGTTCGTCTCGTATGACTCGGCGACGTGCATCTCGGGCTGCGGCCCGGCGATCACGCCGGCGACGTTGCCGACGCAGAACGCGGGCTCCGGCCGCACGCGGCTGGGCTGGTGGCTGGGCGACATCACCGCGCACACGAGCGCGCGAACGCTCGAGCTGAAGTACCGCGCGCGGGTCGCGGCGACCTACCCCGGCGCCGGCGGCAACGTCGACGCCGGCGACACGCTCGTCAACAGCGCGCAGTGGCACGTGAACCGCAACGACACGATCTCGGGCCAGCCGGCCTCGATCCCGGCGTCGGCCGACGTCGACTCCACGCCGGCGACCGACACGGTCACCGTCACCGAGCCGCAGCTGACGCTCGACAAGGACGTCTCGGGCGATCCCGACGACGACGACGCGCGCACCGCGCAGCCCGGCGACTCGTTCACCTACACGATCGCGGTCAAGAACACCGGCGACCACGACGCGTACGACGCGACGGTCCCCGACACGCCCGACGCCGACCTCACGAACGTCGTCCCGGCGGGCGGCTCGAGCTTCGTCACCGACGGCTGGACCGCGGGCGACCCCGACATGACCTGGGTCATCCCCGGGCCGATCGCGCCGGGTGACACGGTGACGCTGCAGTACACGGCCGACCTCGTGCCGTCGGCGCAGCTGACGCCGGCCTCGACGGTGGTCAACACCGCCGACGTGGCGTCGTTCTGGGGCGTCGCGCAGGCGACGCGCACGGCGAACCCGACCTACGAGTACCGCGAGTACACGAACGTGCCGTCGGACACGGTGACGATCGACGTCGACACCCCGCAGGTGACGATCGACAAGGTGGCCACCGGCGGGCCGTCGGCGGCCGTCGGCGTGTCGTATGGGTGGAAGGTGACGCTGCACAACAGCGCGAGCGCCGCGACCGCCCACCACGCCGACCTGACCGACACCCTGCCGCCCAACTGGCGCTACGACGCCAACTCGGCGCGGATCAACGGCACGCCGGTCGAGCCGACGGTCACCCCCGCGCCGGGCGGCGACCAGCTGCGCTGGGACGACGCGGCCGTGAGCCTCGCGCCGGGTGCCGACGCGGTGATCACCTACACCGCGACGCCGCGGCTTGCCGCGGTGCTCACGCCCGGAACCGGGTCCCCGCACGTCAACTCGGCGACGGTCTCCGGCGTCGAGGACGGCTCGGGCGCGACCGCCGACGGCGACGGCTCCTACTCGGATGTCAGCGACACCGCGCAGACGAACCTGACCGTGCCGTCCGTCGACCTGGGCATCGACAAGGTGACCACGACCGCGCCGGTTGCCGGCGGGCCGGTCGCCTGGCGGATCACGGTGACCAACCACGGTCCCGACGACAGCCCGACGGTCCGCGTGGCCGACACGCTGCCGGCCGGCGTGACGCTCGGGCAGGCCCAGCCCTCGCAGGGCACCTGCGACGTCTCGGGTGCACCGGCGATCACGTGCTCGCTCGGCGAGCTGGACAACGGCGACAGCGCCACGATCGACATCACCGCGACGGTCGACGACCCGGCCGGGGCCGGCGCGACGCTGGCCAACACCGCGACCGTGACAGACCCGGCGATCACCGATTCCAACCCGGCCAACGACAGCGACTCGACGAGCGATCCGATCCTCGAGCGCGCCGCGCTGACGCTCGACAAGGAGCTGCTCGACCCGCTGGTGAGCGATCGCGAGGCGCGGTGGCAGCTGCGCGTGGCCAACGCCGGGCCGAGCGTGGCGCGGACGGTGCAGATCAGCGATCCGCTGCCCGCCGGCGTGACCTTCGTGTCGGCCGATCCGGGCTGCTCGGAGGCCGGTGGCGTGGTGACCTGCGCAGTTGGCGACCTCGCGGTCGGCCAGGTGGCGACCCGCACGGTGACGACGACCGTCGACGTCAGCGATGGCGTCGTGCAGAACACCGCGACGGCGACGTCGCCGACGCCGGCGCCGGGCGGCGGCCCGAACTCGCCGTCCGACACCGCCTCCGGGCCGGTGACGCGCCCCGACCTCGCGATCCAGCAGTTCGTCGAGGGCACGGCGAACCAGGGCTCGACGGTCAACTACGTGTTCGCGGTCAACAACGCCGGCAGCGCGACGACCTACGCGCCGACGACGGTCACCGCGACCTTCCCCGACGGCCTGGTCCCGCTGAACGCCAGCGGCGACGGCTGGTCGTGCCAGGTCTCAGGCCAGACCGTGACCTGCACGCGGCCGGACAACATCGCTCCCGGTGCGTCGTTCTCGGCGATCCGGGTCGCGACGCGGGTCGACGCGGCGCCCGGGACGGTGCTGACGGTGCTGGCGCGTGTGGCCACCGCGGGCGACATCGTGCCGCCCAACGACACCTCGCAGACCGCGATCAAGGCCGACGTGGCGGCGACGGCGTCGTGCGCCGCGGGCGGCAAGGTGGTCGTCGATCCGACGCGGATGTGGGCCGGCGCTCGCTACCGGGTGAGCGGGCACGTCGTCGCCGCCGACGGGCGCGTGGTGCCCGGGCAGGCGGTGCGCGTGCTGCAGTCGGGCCGCAAGGCGCTGGCGCTGAAGACGGCGGCGGACGGGACGTTCTCGTTCGTCGCGCGGCCGGCGAGCGGGTCCTCGCGCGTTCGCGTGGTGGTCCCCGGCTGTGCCGGCGTGAAGGCGACGATCGCCGCCCGCAAGGCGCCCTCGTGCCGCTCGGTCACGGTGACGCCGGCGAGCCTCAAGGCGCGCAAGGCGACGCGGGTGAAGGTCCGCCTGAGCGCGGGCGGCCACGGGCTCGGGATGGCGACCGTGCGGCTGCGCGGAGCCGGCTTGACGAAGACCGTGCGCACCGACGCCCTGGGCCGCGCGACGCTGCGCGTCACGGCGAAGCGAGCCGGGATCCTGTCGGTGGAGGCCAAGCAGGTGGCGCGATGCACGCGGCGGGTCGGCGTGGTGGCCGGCGCGACGGCGCGGCAGCTGACGGGGTGATGCGGCGAGCGACGCTCGCCATCGGGGCGGCCGCGATGCGGTCGCTGCGCACGCCCCAGATTCCCCGATCGGCATCGAGGGCGGCACTCGCGGCCGCCCTCGCCCCCGGGGCGGGCGGCTTCGCCGCCGCTCCGCCCCCCCCCGGGGGCGTGGGGGGGCCGGAGCCAATGCGACGACAAAGACAGCGGCCGCCCGAGGAACACGGCAGGGCCACGAGCCCGGACGACGTTCCCCGGCAACGAGAGAGCAGCTCCCCCACACGGTCACCGGCGACCGGGGCGAGCGGCAAGGCGCCGATCGAACCGCAGGCCAAACCGAGGGGTACCACGGTGGTCACGCACACCTTGACAGCCGGGCAGACAGCCGAAGTGGTCGAGCAGATCACGCACGCCCGGAACCGTTTCGCGAACCTGGGGAACATCCTGAGGCACCCACGGGCCAGAGGCATCGGGCTGGACGCCCTCGCCCTCGTGGTCGCGGTGCTGGACGTGTGGCTCATCATCCCGAAGAACGTGG
>Ga0081539_10005153_pt1 | contig 13605 bp, 13 predicted proteins | sample TabmetS4T2R2_FD_71023 | JGI IMG/M metagenome (GOLD analysis project Ga0081539, IMG submission 71023) | Tabebuia heterophylla rhizosphere microbial communities from the University of Puerto Rico - S4T2R2 | ecosystem: Host-associated > Plants > Roots > Rhizosphere ...
CCGCGATATTTCGCTCTGGCCCGGCTGCTCGTACATCGTCACGCTGTCAACAACGCGCAAGCTGACCACCGGACTCGACTACGACGACGGTACGCCCAACTCGCTGACCTTCTGCAAGGACTAGCCGCAGTTCAGCAAGCCGTTCAAAGAGACGAGGGGCATATCAGCCTCTCGTTTTTATTTATGCTCTACTCTGGGTTCCATTCGTGAATCAAAAACTCCTGCCTCATCAGGCAGGAGTTTCATTTGCACCTACCTAAACGTTCAGCTTTAGGTTCCCTGCTTCATGGGGAAGATGTTGTCACTCCCGCTCGCCTCGATCAGGAGGTCTTCAATCCACGTATGCGCGTCGTCGGGGTGCTCGCCCATACCAATCCGTGCAGCCAGTACGCCGGAAATCACCGGAGCGGCAAACGACGTGCCTGCCCAGCGCCCCCAGCCGCTGTCGTTCGGCAGCGTACCGCCCTGCCCGTCCGGGAACTCGCCAATATAAATGCCTAGCATTCCAGTGGCAGCATCCGCTCTATCCTGGTCAGTGTCGCCACCAAACGTGGCGATGCCCGCATTCAGCGGCAAGTCCGATTGGTTGGTGTAAGGTGCGAAGTCGTAGTCGCTTTTCAGCGCCCCCGCGCCGATCACGTCCGGGAATGCTGCCGGGTAGCGCGCTAGCGGACGGCGTGAGTTGCCCGCTCTGCCGTCGTTCCCCGCTGCCGCTACGATCAGCACGTTCGGGTACTTGTTCTGGAACGCCTCTAGAATCCAGCGAATTGGCAGCATCACCCGCTCGATAAACCCTGCTCGACGCGCCTTCGTGTTGAGCATTTTTACCAGCGAGCGCGGCAGCGCATCCTTTGCATGTTTCGTATCCCAGGGAAACTGGATGGTTAAGCTGCAATTGATGATCAGGTCTACCGCTTCCGAACGTCTTTCATTCAAAATCGTATTGAGTCCGAGTGCCAGTGTTTCGGTAGTACCCACACCCCACTTGCTGAGCACTTCAACCAGGTGAATCGATGCTTGCGGCGCGAGCGTGTGTGCGATCCCCGCCGCGAACAGCCCATGATCGGACATCTCGTACACATGGTTGAGCACGCCGTAAGCCTGGTCGTGATCTGCTTCGTTCTCAAGCGCCTCGAACAGCGTTACGCCGTTTGGCATCGCGTCTCGATAGGTCACACGCAAATGATCGGACGGCAGGGTTCCATTTGGACTCAGCAGGCTTTCTATCAGCGGGTGGTCATAGTGCCATTTCGCAAAGGCTTCCCGAATGCGCTCCGGCGGGGGCACGGTATCCAGCAGCGCAATTTCTACTGGGCGCGGTGCGGTTTTGCGTCCCACTTCGCCGCTCAGCCCTCGGTCAAATTCTGTCGGGTTGACGCCTGGTGACACGCCCGTGATGCTGACCACCTCCGCCGAAGTCGCCAGCCGAAAACTGTAGATTTGGTTATCCCCGGCAGGTGGAATCGGGTTCGGAGGAACCGGCATGGTTCCAGGTCCACCCGTGACCATTTGCCCCTGAGCAGTGCTTGCCAGCCAGTTGGGCGAAGCTGACCGCACAAAAAAATTATCATGCTTGCGCTTGCGGCTTTCCCGATAAAACCTCTCGATCACTTCAATCTGGTCGTCGTCGCTGATCTCACCCTGAATCTCAACCGGAACGAGCGAAAAGTGATCGAATCGCCCTTCTTCCCCGCGCTCAAACGTCAGAATCCGTTCCCGGTTGATCGAAGTTTCGGCAAGGTTGAAGCTGCCAATGTAACGCTGGAGCGATTCAGCTTGCAACCCCTCATTGTGTTCGATCAGCAGAAGAAACTGATTTGGCACGAAATAATGAATGGGCAATTGATACGGTTCTTGCGCTTGGTTGCTTGGAACCTTGTTCATGCGAGCTTCCTTTTAGGTGGATAGTGGACTTGCATCGCCAATAAGCTGAAATGCTCCCCAAAACGCGGGGTGAAGCTGCGGTTGATTCTGAATAATATCCTGTTGAGCCTGCCGCAGCGCTGCCGCTTTCGACCTGCCTGCGCGGAGCGAACGATAGATTTGCTCCATAATCTGAACGGTTATCCCGTCGTCGATCCGCCACAGGCTGGCGATCAACGCGCCCGCTCCTGCGTAGAGAAAGCCCCGCCCCAGCCCGATCAATTCATCACTGGCGCTCACATTCGCACGACCGGTCTCACACGCGCTCATCGTCACCAGTTCGTAGCTCAGGTCGTGTTGGAGCAGGTCGTCGGTGTAAAGTTGCCCATCCGCGAGTTGGATGTACGAGAGATCAGGTTGATCGATGCGGTATTCACCATGCGCGGCAATGTGCAAAATCTGGCTTGGTGCGCCAGCAAGCGCCTCGCGGTTCGCCGCGCTGTCCATATAGGTCTGCCCGCCAAACAGCCGCTGCACCATCTCCGCCTCGCCGTGAACGTATGTCAACCGTCCGTCCCAGGGGTGCGCCAGCACCCGCGCGCCACCGCTTCGGCGCGGGCTGCGCCGCGTCAGCAGGCTGGCGCTGGGGATGATCACCGTTTCGCAGCGTTCTACCAGGTAGCCCGCACCATCATACAGGAGGTGAAATGGCAGGTAATGCAGCGCGCCATACGGCACAATCACCAACTGGCGATGGTTTGCCAGTCGTGTGGCAAGCGGGGCAATCAGCGCGTCACCCAACGTTTTCGCCGTCCGCATGAACAGAGTGGTCAGGCTGCGTGCGGCGGGGGCTTCCGCGCCGGATTTCAGGGCGCACGAGATATTGAACTGAAGTTGTTTCAGCAGTGAATCCAGCGCAGGCGTTTCAATCGACAATGCATGAACCTGCACCGTTTTCGCATCGACTGTGAACGCCCACCAGTTGCAGCCGTCGCTATAAAACTCGATCATCAGCGTGTCGTCCGCCAGATGCGCTTGAATCTCCTCCAGCGACGGCGCGCGCACTTGCGTCATACTGTCTTCGGCGCTCAGAAGGTACAAACGCTCGCTGATCGCCCGCATCTTCCGTTCGCGTATTGCCAGTTCGCTCAATGCCTGGTCGGGGTTGCTGACCGCCATGCGCCCTTCTTCTGCGCTGGGCAGATTGTGCGCCAGGTTGTAATACCAATGGTGCTCCCCGCGCAGCCGCTGAAGCTCCTCGATCAAAATCTGCGCTTCTGGTTGCTCGTTGTTCCAGTGCAAATGCTGGCGGTTCGCCAGGTAGCCCAGCAGCGCCTGGCTTTTCGTTCGCTCCAGCGTGTCAAAGGCACAGGCGATGTCATTCTCTGCTAGGTGTAGCCGCATCAGCCCGCGCAGTGCTTCGCCTTTGTCTTCCAGAAACCCTGGTCGCAGCGTGATGGTCAATCCGCGCTGCACTCGCTCAATCGTCGCGTCAGCCGCAGTAAAGCTGCGTTTTGCTTTGTGCGCGTTGCCAGCCTGCTCATGGATGTGCCCAAGCAGCAAATGTGCGCTGTGCCGCAGCGAGGGCATGTTCCCCTTCTGCGCGATCTTCAGCGCGGCTTGTGCGGCTTCTGTTGCCGTATGCAGATTGCCACTGAGCAGCAGGCTTTGCCCGCCCAGCAGCACCGCTTGTGCGTAATTCACCTGCCGTCCGTTCTTCAGGAAATGCTTTGCCGCAGTGTCGGCTTCTGCGCGCGCTTTCGCAGTATTCCCCCGCTGCAAGGCGATACGCCCCCGACGTAGCTGCACCGCCGCCGCCCACGTTTCGCTGTCCAGCCGAGTAAAGGTCTGCTCGGCTTCGACCAGCGCGGCTTCGGCAGCGTCGAATTGCCCAAGATAGGCTTCGGCGGTAGCGAGATGCACCAGCGTCAGCGCGGTTTCATAGGCAGCGTTGTAGGATCGATACTCGTCCAGCACCTGCCGCGCAAGCTGGCGGGCTTCGGCGTAACGGTTCAGGAATAGGAAACACTCGACCATGCTACGCTTTGCCAGCGCCGCTTGCAGCGGGTAGTCGGTGGCACTCAGGTCGCCAACACGGTGCAGCAACAGCAGCGCGCGCCGGTAGTCGCCCTGGGACATGGCAATGACGGCGATGTTCAGTTCCGCCAGTGCCGCGCCGCTGGTCTCGCCGCGCTCGAATAACAACGTATGAGCGCGCTGGTAGTGTTTCAGCGCGAGGTTCAGGTCGCCGAGGAAGGTGTAGGCGTAGCCGATATTGGTGTTCAACATCGCCGTGTAGTTTTCACCTGCTGCGCCGAGCGTGTTCGCCAGTACCAGCGCCTGCATAAAGTACGCTAGCGCGCGTTCGTGGTCGCCAAGCGTGTTATGCAGCGTCCCGGTGTTCAGATGCAGGCGCAGTAATCGCTCGCGCTCGTCGTGACGAGTGAAGATTTCGGCGGCAGTGGATAGGTCGGCAGTCGCTTCAGGCACGCGGTTCAGGTCGGCGCTGATCGCCAGCCTCCCGATGCGCGTGCGCGCCCAGCCGACTTCGTCACCTGCCTGCTGGAACAGATCGCCCGCCGCTTCGAGCGTTTGCCAGGCTTCTTCAAGCTGTCCCAACAGCTTGAGCGAATCCCCCAGCGCCATCATCCCCAGTGCGATCTGCCGCTGATCCCCCCGCGCCTGCCCGATTTCCATGATCGCGTGGGCGAATTCGACCGAACAGCGCGGGTTGGTCCACCAGTAGCGGTCAACGGCGTCCTTCAACTGGGCGACGACGACCTCAGCGACGGCGTCGGGCAGCGGAACCGAACGCTGGGCGTGGTTCTCAGCATAAATTTGCTCGATGACCGTTTCGGCTTCCGAGACTGCCATAAAGGGGAGATGCCCTTGATTAACTAGACAGCGCGATTTGGTTCAACATCAGGCGTTTGCCACTCGACGAGGTGATCACCAAGTCAATCGGCTCGGTTTTCACCAGCAGGAGCTGGAAACTGCCGAACTCATTGACGAAACTACTGCCCTGGAAGGCGTCGTTTTGCCGCATTTCTACCAGCGCGCCCGACCAGTGAGCCGGATCGTCGGCAGCGATTTGCCCCATCAGGCTGAAACCTTCAACTTCGGTCATCACTTCCAGAAAGATAGTCGTGCCGTCTTCCGCCGTCGCCATCAGCGGTCCCTCATCCGAGCCACGCAGCGCCAGTGCCGGGGTGTTCGGCATCAGCACTGCCACCAAATCGCTCAGCAGGTTGCGCTTCGGTTGAGCAGGTTTTGGCTTCTGCGCCACTGGATGAGGGTTTTCAGCGGGCATAAACCCGGTCAGTATTGCCATTTCCGCCTGACAGTGGACGCATTTTTGCAGGTGCGCGGCAATCTTCAATCGCTCCGCGTCCGGCAGCATTTCCAGGTAGTATTCGCCGATCTTTTCGGGCGGCGGGCAGTCCGCGCGAAACAGGTCATGCGTCAGCCTCGCCTCGAAGTGCCGCGCCGCTTCTAGCCGCGCCGCGCAGGAAGGGCAATTTGCGATATGCGCCAGCGTTTCCGCGTCAGCGTCACCGTCAATCAATGCGCTCAGTTGATCTTCACTGAGCGGGGGAGGTGAACTACAAGTCATTATCCGTACTCTATAAACCCGTTACGTTAGTGAATGCGCGTTTGCGCCGAATATCACAGCCCCGCGTGCTCACGTAGGAGTTCGCTGGCGCGCAGCCTGCGCCGCACCCGTTGCAGCGCGACCGAGACCGCGCGTGGGCTGTCCCACCGCTGCGGGTATTTGGCGGCGATCTCGGTAGGCTTCATCTGCTGAATGAAGAGCGCATCGACCAGCAGTTGATCCTCCTCATCCGGCAGTACCTTGCAGATTGTCCCCCACACCTCCTCGAAATTCGGTAGCGGGTCGTTTTCGGCAGGCTGTTTCCATTCCTCCTGATCATCCAGTGAGATGGTGCTGAGCCGCTGCTGGTCGCGCAGGTACTGGGTGATGGCGGTGTGCGCGCACAGCTTGAGGTAGTTCATCACCTGTGGCAGGTAGCTGAACTGCTTAAACTTGACGCCGCGTAAGGCGAAGTAGAACTTGCTCAGCGCGGAACTGACGAAGTAATCGGCGTTTTCATCGGTCAGGTTGAATTGGCTGTGGCTATACACCCAGCGCCGCACAATTGGCTCGTAGACGCGGTAGATAGTGCTGAATGCCTGCGGTATATCTTCCAGCAGGGCACGCCGCAAAAGCTCGAAGCAGTAGCTTGGGTCGCTTTCCTGCTGGCGGCTGAACTTGCCGTTTTCCTGCTCGCAGTGCTCCGCAAGCTGGTCAATGGTCAACGATTTCATCATGATCCTGGACTTTATTTTCTGTAATTATACGAGTTTCACATCCATCTGACAGATTCTCACATTTTATGTTGTTATAAAACACCTCTTTGTGTCTTGCCGTTGAGCAGTGGAACGTCCAACGCATCAAAAACGTCGTCTGATTATCCTCGTGATAAATGCAAGAGCGCCGCATTTATTGGAGTGCAGCATAAAAATGGCACGATGATGCAATTGAAGGGTGAAAGAATATGATCATGAGTAGTGAACTTCAGTCGGTTCGCCGCAGCAGGCGAGCCGTGCGTTTCGCCTTCAGCTATGTGGGGACCGAGATTCGGCTCGAAGCGCGCCAGTTCCTCGACGTGCAAACGCCGTCATCCGACCCGATTCTTGACCCTGAACGAGACAAGCCGCAGTCGGGCTTCTGGATCGAACTCCACGACCATGAAGGGCGTGCGATCTACCGCCGCATTCTCCACAACCCACTCATGTTTTCACTGGAATTTCCGGCTGACATGAGCGGGGAGTTCATGAATATGAAGCACAGCAAACCGCGTGGGAGGTTCTTCATCATCGTGCCTAACATCCCTGCCGCCGAGACGCTGGTGATGTACAGCAGCCCGCTTGGTTACGCCACCGCGCCCAAAGCTGCCGAGCCTGTCCTCCGCGTTCTTCTGCCTCACCGTGATGAATGAATGATTATTCATTCATTATAAAAATAAATTCTGGCTTTGTCCATCGCTGTCAACACACCCTCTATATATAAAGAAAGTTCGGGTGAGGAATTGTACGGGAAGATTAAGTCAAACTGCGCGACCTGTGCCGCAAGATCACGAAGCGGTGATGGGGTACGGGATGCCGGACTATAAGCGCAAGAACGGCGAGAGCCTCGTCGGCTTCGCCAGCCAGAAGAATACCATTTCGCTATACATTCCTATCCAATAGGTGCTGGACGCTAACCGCGACGCCTTGCAGAGGTTGAGCGTCGGAAAAGGCTGCATCCGTTAACCCAAGCTGGAAAAGATGGATTTCAACGTGATCAAGAAGATGCTGAAAGAAACAGCGAAGTCTAGCAACGGACCATACTAGACAGCGGCTGATGATACGATGAAAAGATGCCTGTGCAGAATTATGGCTGCACAGGCATTTTGTTTCGCCTGGTTACGCTTTGAGCACGGCGGGGTTGACGACGTTGTTGTACTTGCCCATCGCCAACGCTTCAACGATCATTCTGGCGGCATTGACGGCGACGAGTGTCGAGAGGCTGAATGAGCGTGCGCCAAGCATTTGAACCTTAGTCTTGCATTAATTTCGGCTTTAATTAAATCTACTGTCTTTGATCACCGCGATACCCTTTATAAGGGGTTCAAACAAACATGCTTTCAATGTTGCACTCTGAGCACCTTAACCCGGGTTATGTAACATCTGTTGACTAAGTTGGAGGAATTGGTAATGAAAAGGCGAATGCTCGTAGCTCTGAGCTTGATGCTCATGGCGCTGTTACTCACAGCAAGCGTAGCGACCGCCCAAGATAACCATGCGAGAGCTTCCCTGGAGCCTGTAGATGACTCCGGCGTAAGCGGTTCCGTCAGTCTTCAAGCCCAAAACGGAGGTGGGACTCGTATTAACGTGGTCGCTTTCGGACTGAACCCTGGTGAGGACTATGTATCCATTTACTACGAGAACGACACATGTGAACTTGAAGAGGAATCCGCAGAGGAGATAGTTGGCGACAGCGCGTATACGGCGAACGCCGCAGGTGTCGGTCACACACGTGGTGAAGCGGATGAGGACCTTGACGAGATTGGTTCAGTATCTGTGCGTAGTGCGGACTTGAGTGTGTTGTTCGCCTGTGCGGATATTGATCCAGATTCAACGTATACCGAAACCGAACAAGCAGGATCGTAACTGAGGCAAGGCGCGAACAGCCTTAAACCTCAGTCAAGATTTCGCGTGGGGCACGATACTCGTGCCCCATTTTCATTGCTTTAGCACGGCGGGGTTGACGACATTGTTGTACTTGCCCGTCGCCAGCGCCTCGACGATCAGTTTGGCAGCATCGACGGCGACAACGATTTGCGCGTCTTCGGTGCTGGCGGCGAGGTGCGGCGTGTGGACGACGTTCGGCAGCCCAATCAGCGGATCATCCGGCGGGGGCGGCTCGGTCGGGTAGACGTCGAGCGCCGCGCCTGCGACTTTGCCGCTCTTGAGCGCGTCGGCAAGGTCGGCTTCGTTGAGGAGCGCGCCGCGCGCCGCGTCGATGATGCGAACGCCGGGCTTCATCTTGGCAATCGTATCTTTGTTGATCATATCGCGGGTTTCATCGGTGAGGACGGCGTGCAGGCTGATGAAGTCTGAACGCTGGTAAATCGTGTCGAGGTCAACCAGTTCGACGCCGAGGTCGGCGGCAACATCTGCCGGAATGTACGGGTCGAAGGCGATCACGGTCATTTCGAACGCGAGCGCACGCTTGGCGACGGCACGCCCGATGCGCCCGAAGCCGACGACGCCGAGGGTTTTGCCGCGCAGCTCGACGCCCGAGAAAGACTTGCGATCCCACTTGCCTGCAAGCATGGTGGCGTGCGCCTGCGGGATTTGACGGGCGAGCGCGAGCATCAAGCCGAAGGTCATTTCGGCGGTGGAGATGGTGTTGCCGTCGGGCGTGTTCATGATGACAATGCCGCGATTGGTCGCATCGGGAATATCCACGTTGTCGACGCCGACACCTGCGCGGGCGATCATCTTGAGCTTGCTTGCAGCGGCAAGGGCTTCCGCGTCGATCTTGCTGGCACTGCGGATGATGAGCGCATCAGCGTTGGGCAAGGCAGTGAGCAGTTCAGCGCGGCTCATCTGCCCCGGCGCGACGATGTTCAGGTCGGATGCGGCGTTGAGCACATCCAGCGCCGAAGGGTGGACGTTATCGGGAACGAGAACGGTGTAGGTCATGTTTACACCGTCTCCAGAAATTCGTCTAAGCCGGAGAGGATATCTTCGAGCGTCGCCACTTGCATATCGCCCATGTGGGCGATGCGGAAGGTTTTCCCTTTGATCTTGCCGTAGCCCTTGTCCATCGAGAAGCCCTTGCCACCCATGAACTTCGCCATGTCATCTACTGAGAAGCCTTTGGTGTTGGTGATGGCGGAGACGGTTGGCGAGCGGTAACCCTCTTGTGCATAGATGCCCAACCCTGCGCTGTGCGCCCAGTTATGGGTGATGTCGCGCATTTGGGTATGGCGCGCCCAGCGGGTTTCCAGCCCCTCAGCGAGGATGGCGTCCAACTGCACGTCGGCGGCGTACATGAGGGCGATGGGCGGGGTCGAGGGCGTGTTGTTTTTCAATCCGCTGGCTTCGATTTCGAGGAAGTCGAAATAGTAGCCGCGATTCTTGACTTCCTTAGCGCGTTCCAACACGCGGTCGCTACACGCGGCGAAGGCGATGCCGGGCGGGAGGGCGAAGGCTTTCTGCGACGAGGTGAGCGCGAAGTCGATACCCCAGTCGTCCACGCGCAGTTCCGCGCCGAGGAAGCCGCTGACTGAGTCAACCAGAAAGAGCGTGTCGGGATACTGGCGGACGACCTCGCCAATGGCTCGGATCGGGTTGGTAACGCCGGTGCTGGTTTCGTTGTGGACGACGCAGACGGCATCATACGCCTGCTTGCTCATGGCTTCGGCGACCATCTCTGGCGTGTGGGCTTCGCCCCATTCGACCGCGATGATGTCGACTTCTTTGCCGTTCAACTGGCTGACTTCCGCCCAGCGTTCGCTGAACGCGCCGCCGACGAGATGGAGCGCCTTTTTGCCGTCGCGAATGCAGTTGCGCGACGCGCCTTCCCACAAGCCGGTGCCAGACGACCCCATGACGAAAACGCGACTCTGCGTCAGAAATGCCTGCTTGAGCTTGCCTTGCAGCCGTTCGTACAGGTCGGCGAAGGCAGTCGAACGATGCCCGATCATCCAATTAGCTTGCGCGTCGAGGATTTCGGCGCGCACTTCGACCGGACCGGGAATGACGAGATATTTGTGCTTGTCTGCTCTCATGCTCACCTCTTCGTAATTTTCGCAATTATGAAGATCATTGTAGCAGGGCGGTTTTCAACGTGCTATATGAGAGTGCGTTATGCACAATTGCCGAGGGCTTGGCGTTGAGGATTTACAAAAAGCAAGTTGCACAATCGCTTATTTGCGAGTCTCGCGTAGGCATCTGTCTATTTTTGACAAAGGAAATGATATTCGCTTGTGAAGCGACCTTTGACCTGCCAATTATGCCAATCGGCAGACTGAACTGGTTTCCTGGCATATAATAGAAACAATTCGGATGTAAGGAGCAGGCATGACGGCGCAGGTCTTTGAAACGACACTCAAGCTGAGCGAACGTGGGCGGGTCTATATCGACATCCCGTTTTCGCCCAACGAGGTATGGGGCAAACAGCCACGTCATTATGTCAGCGGACGGCTGAACAACAATGCCTTTCATGGTTCGCTGGCGTCGAACGGCGGTACGTATTACATGCCCGTCAATAAGGCGCTTCAGGGCAAAGCGCATCTGAACATAGGCGATAAGGTGAAGGTGACGATGGAGCGTGCCGAGCCGCAAGTCTCCGAAATCCCGGATGAACTGACGCAGGCGCTGGAGGCAAACCCAGCGGCGCGCACATTTTTTGAGGGCTTGTCAGCATTTCAGCGCAACACCTACATCGGCTGGGTGGCGGAAGCAAAAGGTGCAGACACGCGCAGCAGGCGTGTTGAAAGCGCGATTCAGGATTTACTGGCAGGGCAAAAACAGCGTTCGTAAGGGGATTTATGATGCAGACGTTGGCAATTGATAAAACGCTGGTCGAGCAATACCAGCAGAATGGCTATGTAATTGTCTCAGGTCTGTTTTCGGCGGAGGAAGCTGCGCGTTATACCGATCATTACATGAAAATGCGGCTGCAAGAAAATCTGAGCCAGATTCGGGATATTGTCGGCGACCAGAGTGACCCGCTGCACCAGTATGCGCGGCTGATGCACCCGCACCGCCATGACCAGACCAGCAAAGACTGGATGCTCGACCCGCGCCTTGCCGAATGGCTAACGGCGCTCTGCGGCAAAGCGCCCTACGCGGTGCAGACGATGGTCTACTTTAAGCCAGCAGGGGCGCGTGGACAGGCGCTGCACCAGGATCAGTTTTACCTGCGGGTGCAGCCGGGGACGTGTATCGCCGCATGGATGGCGCTAGACGATTGCGACGAGGAAAATGGTTGCCTGCAAATCGTGCCGGGGACGCAGAATTTGCCCGTATTGTGCAGCGTACAAGCGAACACCGAGGAGAGCTTCACCGACGACACGGTTGATCTGCCGGAAGGGATGACTCCCGTCCCGGTGATCATGAAGGCGGGCGATGTGCTGTTCTTTAATGGGCAGGTGGTGCATGGCAGCTACCCAAACACCAGCAAAGACCGCTTCCGCCGCTCGCTGATCGGGCACTATATTGAAGCACAAGCGGAAAAGGTTGCCGCGTGGTATAAGCCTGTGTGGCGGCTGGACGGGTCAGAAGTTGATCTCGAATCCAGCGAGTGGGGCGGACAGTGTGGCGTATGGGTCGATAAAAATGGCACACCCGTCGTCGAGCTTTCAGGCACGGAAACGCGGCAGAATTACGCCATTCATTGAGAATAACGATTTTAGGGGCGTTAAACTGAACGCCCTATGTCTGCGCGGTAGCCAGGAGCGAGGCGTGAATCGCCTTCAGGTTGTCGAGCATTCTTTCTAAATCACCTCCCGCACGATAATGCGGACTCATCGTCGCCTGCATGATCTTTTGCGCGCGGCGCAGCAGCAGAAGCCCTTCATCTGTGATCCGCAAAACAACCTGTCGTCCTGAGGTGGGGTGTGGCGCGCGCTCGACCCAACCCTGTGCGACCAATGCATCGATGTGGCGGCTGACAGCGGCTTTGTTGATGCCCAGGTGATCGGCAATATTCTGCTGCGAAAGCGACAATTTCGCGTCGGCATCCGTGCTCAGCAGCACCAGAAACTGCGATAGGCTGATGCCAACGCTCTGTTGCAGCGCACGATCAGCGACTCTATCCAGCAAAGCAACGGTGCGGTGCAGGTATTCGCCAAATTCCTGGTTCAGTCGCGCCTGTTCATCCAAGTTTTATCGCCTTTATTGTTGACTTGTCAACGATTATAGCATATACTGCTTTCTATCGAGTTTAGCAAACAGGTGGTATATGCTGAAAAAACTGGGCGAGATCATTCTCACGGTGCGCAATTATGACGAGGCGCTAGATTTCTATGTCAACAAGCTGGGATTTAAAAAAGTATCGGATGCGAAGATTGGTCCGGGAATGCGCTGGGTCTCGGTTGCGCCAAGCGAGAATAATGAAACGGTGATTGTCTTCGAGCAGGCGACTACTGCCGCAGACAAAGCGCGGCTAGGCAAGCAGTTCACCGGCATGATGCTCAACATCATGACTGACGACATGGACGAGACCTACCGCACGCTCAAAGCCAATGGTGTCGAATTTGTCGAGGAGCCAAGCAGCGCGCCCTGGGGCAAACAGGCAGTGATCAAAGACCTGTACGGCAACGTGTTTGACCTGTTGGAGCCGCGCCAGAGAGCATAAAGGGCGAGATGTAACTCGCCCTACAAATACGATTACCTCCTATACTGCCGCGTGCCGGACTTGGTTGAGCCGCGCGGCAGCATCCCTGAATCGACAATCTTGACGATCAATATTCCTGGCATAAGTTGGTCTCCTCGCCGTTGACCCAACTATCCCAAGTGCAGACGACATCGTCAAACAGGCTGTTGCCCGTGCGAATGTTGGTCAGTGCGATGATCCCCTCACCGCGTTCGGGAATGGGCACAAAGATCGAGCGTGATCCCCAGCCCTGCCCGTCGTGCCAGACGGCGGTTGAGCCATCCGGCAAGGTTTCGACGTAGTAGCCCAAGCCGTAAGTATCGTCAGTCGCTTCGGCAGCGGTGTACATGAGCGCGACGCTTTCGGGTGAAAGATAATCCTCGGTCATCCCTTCGGTGAAGAATGTCGCCAGATCGTTCGCCGAGATGTACAAGCCGCCTGCCGCCTGATCCATATGAACCACTTGGGTTACGTCTGCTGCACCGACTCCATACTGGCTTGCCGCTCCGAGGTCTTCCGACCACTCGAAGCTGCTGTGCTCCATGCCCAGCGGCGTGAACAGGTCATCCTGCATGACTTGAGCGAAGGGCTTGCCAGTGAGGTCTTCAATCATGAGTTGGAGGGCGGTATAACCGCCGCCGGAGTAGGAGAAGCGCCGCCCCGGTGTGGTCATCATCTGCACGGGGTCAACGCCGACTGCATCGCCGTTGAGAAACTCGACCAGCGTCGGTAGTTCAGTTCCCGGCTCGAAAGCGACGTAGCCGTCGACCGTCAGCCCGGCGGTGTGGCTGAGGATGCGGCGGATGGTA
>Ga0081539_10005154_pt1 | contig 13604 bp, 12 predicted proteins | sample TabmetS4T2R2_FD_71023 | JGI IMG/M metagenome (GOLD analysis project Ga0081539, IMG submission 71023) | Tabebuia heterophylla rhizosphere microbial communities from the University of Puerto Rico - S4T2R2 | ecosystem: Host-associated > Plants > Roots > Rhizosphere ...
CGGCCTGGACCACCAGGAACTCCGGCGGCGGGTGGCGCAGGAAGTCGTGATGGCTGAGGTCCCAGCCGTACGCGCCGGCCCGCCCGAACACCAGCACGTCACCGACGCGGAGGCGGTCCACGGGTTGACCGCGGGCGAGCACGTCGCGCGGCGTGCACAGCTCACCCACCGCGTCCACGTCCGCGTCGGTGACCTCCGGGCGGGGGAACGGGTACGGCCAGGCCGCCACCGGCAGCACCGTGAACGGGTGGCTGTAGCCCCACGCGGCGGGCAGCCGGAAGTGGTGGGTGCCGCCGCGCAGCACCGCGAACACCCGGCCGTGCGCGCGTTTGAGGTCGAGCACCTCGGCGGCGTACCAGCCGGCGTCGGCGGCCAGGATCCGGCCGGGTTCCAGGACCAGCTCCACCCCGGCGGGCAGGTCCAGGGCGGACAGTCCGGTGCGCAGGGCGGCCAGGTCGAGGGTGGCGTCGCCGGCATGGTCGACGCCCAGCCCGCCGCCGGCGTTGACCACCCGCAGGTCCACGCCGTGCCGGGCCGCGGCCGCGACCGACCAGGCGACGGCGTCGGTCACGAACGCGGCGTGCGCGGCCGCGTCCAGGTTGTTCGACACGGCGTGCAGGTGGAAGCCGGTGACCCGGATGCCGGGCAGCGCCGCCGCGAGCGCCAGCACCCCGGGCAGCTGCGCCTCGTCGACGCCGAACGGTGTGGGGGCGCCGGTCATCGCGTGCGTGCCGGGCGGTCCGGCGGCGGCCCGGTTGACCCGGATCGTCACGTCGACTCCGCTGGTGAGATGGGCGAGCCGGCGGAGCTCGTGGGCGCTCTCCACGTTGATCTGCGCGCCGGCGGCGACGGCCGCGGCCAGCTCGGTGTCGGTCTTGGCGGGGCCGCCGAACGCGATCCGCCGGGCGCCGGCCGCGACCGCGAGCGTCAGCTCGCCGCCGGAGGCCACCTCCAGGCCGTCGCAGGCCCGGGCCAGCGTGCCCACCACGGCCGGGTGGCCGTTGGCCTTGACCGCGTACAGCAGGACCGTGCCGGGGGGCAGCGCGGCCCGGACCGCGGCGGCCCGGGCCCGCAGCGCCGCGGTGTCGTAGACGTACGCGCACACCGGGCGGGGCCGGCCGCGCAGCGCGGCGAGCACCGGTTCAGGCGGGCGCATGCAGCGGGTTCCGCACCGGCACGTAGGTGTCGCCGGAGCCGCCGAGCCGCATCCGGACCAGCGCCTTGTGGGGGACCCGGGGGGCGGTGAACGCGGCGTGGTCGGCCCGGGCGGCCGGGCCGGGAAGGGCGTCGTAGGTGGCGTCGACCACGCCGCGGACGGTACGCCAGGCGGCGTCCTCGGCCAGCCCGTGCGACGCGCCGAGCCGGACCACCAGCTCGCCGAGGTGGGCCTGCAGCGCCGTGTAGCCGATCTTGGCGCGGAGGACCCGCTCGTCGTCGGTCTCGATGACCGACCCCGGCCACAGGCTGACCGTCTCGCCGGCGGCGGCCAGCCGGGGCGGGTGTACCCGGAGGCCGGCGAAGTCCCGCACCACCAGGCGGTGTGGCACGCCGCCGACGAAGGTGGGCAGGCAGTTCTGCAGGTGCGCCTCCAGTGCCACACCGCGCGCGGTGAGCCGCAGCAGCGGCGGGAGCAGCAGCCGGCAGTAGTCGCCGAGCCAGGACCGGGCCGCGGCGGTGTCGTCGCGGCGGCCGGTGGCGGCGGCGTACCGGGCCAGCAGAGCGGCCACGACGACGGGCACGGCGGCGCCGGCCACCGCGCGTTCGCCGGCGGCCAGGCGGCCGGTCAGGCCGTCCCGCAGGATCGCGGACAGGTCGCGGCCGGAGCCGGCGGGCACCGCGGCGCCGGCGGTCTCGGCGAGCAGCAGCAGCCGGTGTCCGTCCGGGTCCGCGCCGGCCAGGCGGTGCAGCAGCGCGGACAGCGGGGGGCCGTTACGGGTGCTGGCCACGCTGATGGTGCGGCGGGTGGAGGTGATCTGGACGTCCAGCGACACCTTCAGGTAGCGGCGGCGGCCGTCGCTGCCCGGCGGCAGCAGCAGCGTGCGGACGGCGGCGGTGGGCACCGCGTCCAGCTCGGCGTCGAGGATCCGCACCGCCCCGGCGCGCAGAAGGTGGCCGTACCGGGCCGGCAGCACGGCGTCGCGCTGCCACGGGTGCACCGGGTGCAGCCGGTGGCCGGGCGGCGGTGCCGGCAGGTCCGGGTAGGCGGCGGCGAGGGCCGCGCCCACGTCGTCGCCGAGGTGCCCGTCGTCGCGGACCGCGACGAACCCGACCCGGGTGTGCCCGGCCTCCAGGTCGTGGGCGAGCACGTCGGTGGTGTCCCAGCCGAGCCGGGTGCGGCCGCACGGGTGCAGGTTGTGCCCGGCCACGGCGAGCCGCTCGCCGGCGACCGCGGCGGCGTCCGGGTCCCGGTCCGTTGCCTCGTCGGGCCGGTGGCGGGCCAGCGCCACGGCCAGGTTGACCACGGCGTTGCGCAGCTCGGCGGCCAGGACGGGGGCGGCCAGGCCGGCCAGCAGGTCCACCGGGTCGGCCACGCCGGCGTGGCCGAAGTCGACCCGGTCGAAGCCGTGCGGCACGCCCCGGCCGGCGTGCCGGGCCCGGGCGTCGCCGATGTCCTCGCGCACCAGCGCGCCGCGCAGCCGCCGCCCCACCGTGTCCGCGGCCTCCGGCAGCGCCGCGAGGTACCCGTCCACCAGGTGCGGCGCGTGCACCGCCAGCGCCGCCTCGGCCTGCGCGGCCGCGACCGCGAGCCGGCCGGCGGACAGGGCCCGGGTCACGGCGCCATCGGGTTGTCGATCGACGCCCACCGGTCGGTCAGCGGGTCGGCCGCGAGCCGCATCGCGGGGGTGGCCTTGACCGGCAGCGGTTCCCGCAGCAGCGCGGCCGCGTCGGCGGTGCCGGCGGCCCGGACCGCCGCGGCGACGAGGTCCCACAGCCGGGCCGGATCGGCGCCGTGGTGCCGGGCCAGCAGCGTGATCAGTTCGGCGGCGACGGTGCCGAGGGCGGCGGCGGCCAGTTTGGTGCGCAGCACGGCCGGGTCGTCGGCGGCCAGGTCGCCGTGCAGCGGGGGCGGCTCCACCCCGGCGGCCCGGAGCCGGCGGCCGCTGACCCGGACCCCGCCGAGGTCGCGGTAGAGGATCCGGGCCGGCCGGCGGCCGCGCAGCAGGACCAGTGTGTTCTGGCCGTGCGCCTCCAGCGCGACGCCGCGGCCCAGCACGGTGACCAGCGGTCCCCACAGGACCGCGGCGAGCGCGGCGAACCAGGCGGACGGGTCGGGCCCGGCCGTCTGCGCCAGCAGCGCCGGGACGGCGAACGCGGCCAGCGGCACGACGGTCTCGCCGGGTCCCGGGCGGGGCGGCTCCCGGCGCAGGTGCGCGAGGCCGCGGCGGGGTGTGCCGTCGACCAGGACGGCGCCGGCGGCGGTCTCGGCCAGCACGGTCAGCGGCAGGTCCGCGGTCAGCGTGGCCAGCAGGGCGGACAGCCGGGGCCCGTTGTGGACGGCGGCGGGGGAGACGGTGCGGACGGCGGAGGTCATCTGCACGCCGACGGCGGTCTTGACGTGCCGGCCGCCGTCCAGCGGGGCGACGGTGCGCAGCGACATGAGGGGCCGGACCGGAGCGGTGGCGCCGGCGTCGGCCAGCCAGGGGTACACGTCGCGCAGCCGTTCGGCCTGCCACGGGTGGGCGTAGAGGACCGGCGGGGCGGCGCCGTGCCAGCGGTCCGCGGGCACCCGCAGCCGGCGCAGCCGGATCACCGGGCGGTGCTCGGGCGCGTACGCGAGGACGTCGGCGACGGTCATGCCGCCGCGGGTGCGGCAGCACGGGTGCAGCGGGTGCCCGTCGGTGACCAGCTGCTCGATCCGGCCGGGGCCGTCCGGGTCGCCGGCGGTGCCGGCCAGGTCCGGTGCGGTGTCCGGCCGGGCGGCGCGGGCGAGGGCCAGGTTGGCGACGCTGTTGTCCAGTTCGGCCGCCAGGGCGCTGTCCGGCCACAGCGCCCGGGCCAGTTCGGCGGGGTCGACGATCGCGTGCCCGCTCCGGCGTCCGTCGGCGTCCGGGACTCGGCCGTCCGGGGCTCGGCCGTCCCACCGGGCGGTCAGCCCGGCAACGGCCGTGGCGAACGGCGCGGCCGCGGCGGCGGGGAAGCGCAGCACCCGGCCGCCGGCGACCGTCACCCGTTCGGTACCCCCGGTCCGGTCGCGGCGGCCGCCGATGACACCCGGCAGGGACTCACGGTCGAGCGCGCCGAGCAGCCGGGCCAGCACGGCGGCCCGGGCGCCCGGCACCGCGGCGTCGTAGCGGTCCAGCAGCTCCGGACGCAGAGTCCGGAGCTGGTTCCGGGTCGATGACACGCCGGGGGTGTGCCCGGCCGGTGCGGCGGCAGGCGAGGTGGGCGGCACGCCGCCCATTGTCCCGCCCGCCCCGGGGTCCAGAGCCGAGTGGTGGCTGAGAGGTCCATCAAAGCCCGCGATGCAACCACCACCCACCACTCACCGGTTCGACCTGCCGCGCCGAACACCCACCCCCGTCCTAGGATGCTCTGGAGAACGTGCTCCCCATCACGACCCGCCGTCCACGACGATCTTCGAGTTGTGGTTGCCTATTTCGCCGCTCCGCGGCTGATTTGCTCCAACCACACATCGAAGATCGGCGTGGACGGTGGGTCGCGGTGCCGGCCCTGTCGTGCGACCGTCGAGCGGGCACCGGCAGGGTACAGGGGGACGCGATGAGCACGACCGCAGCGGTCAGCATGGACGATGTCCGGGAGGCGGCCGCCCGCATCGCCGGCGTCGCGCACCGTACGCCCGTGCTGCGGTCCCGCACGTTGGACGGCCGCGTCGGCGCCCGGGTGGTCCTCAAGTGCGAGAACCTGCAGCGGGTCGGCGCGTTCAAGTTCCGCGGCGCGTACAACGCGATCTCCCGGCTGTCGCCCGAGCAGCGGGCCCGGGGCGTCGCGGCGTACTCGTCGGGCAATCACGCCCAGGCGGTCGCGCTCGCGGCGCGCGAGCTGGGCATCGGCGCGGTGATCCTGATGCCGGCCGACACGCCGGCGTCGAAGGCGGCGGCGGTGGCCGGGTACGGCGCGGAGATCGTGACGTACGACCGGTACACCCAGGACCGTACGGTGTTGGGGGAGAAGCTGGCCGCGGACCGGGGCCTGGCCCTGATCCCGCCGTACGAGCATCCGCACGTGATCGCCGGGCAGGGCACCGCGGCGCTGGAGCTGCTGGAGGAGGTCGGCGAGCTGGACGCGCTGGTGGTGCCGGTGGGCGGGGGTGGTCTGATCGCGGGCAGCGCCACGGCGGCGACGGCGTTGTGGCCGCGGATCCGGGTGATCGGTGTGGAGCCGGAGGCGGGCGACGACACGAAACGGTCGCTGGCGGCGGGGGAGCGGGTGGCGATCCCGGTGCCGCGGACGATCGCCGACGGGCAGGCCGCGGACATTCCGGGCGCGCTGACGTTCTCCATCAACCGGCGGCTGGTGGACGGCATCGTGCTGGTCAGCGACGACGAGATCCGGGCGGCGATGCGGTTCGCGTTCGACCGGCTGAAGGTGGTGATGGAACCGAGCGGGGCGGCCGGCGTGGCCGCGTTGCTGGCCGGCCGGCTGGATCCGGTGCCGGCCCGGATCGGGGTGATCGTCTCGGGCGGCAACGTGGACGCGCGCCGGTTCGCGGAGCTGCTGGGCGCCGCGTGAAGGACGGCGCCGCGGGACGGGTGTCGTACCCGGCTGGCAGGATGCCGGCATGGTCGACCTCACGATGGATTGTGCGAATGCTCCGAAGCTGGCGGAGTTCTGGAAGCTCGCCCTGGGTTACGAGGACGAGCCGCCGCCGGCGCCGTTCGCGACCCGGGAGGAGTGGGCGGCGTCGTTCGGCCCGCCGGGGGAGGACGACGGGGACGGGGCGTGGCTGCGTGACCCGGCCGGGCGCGGTCCGCGGCTGTCGCTGCTGGAGGTGCCGGAGCCGAAGGTGGCGAAGAACCGGCTGCACATGGATCTGCGGGTGCCGGGCGGCTGGGCCGGGGTGCGGGCGAAGGTCGCCGAGCTGGCGCGGGCCGGTGGCGTGGTGCTGGCCGAGTTCGACGGCCACCATGTCGTGATGGCCGATCCGGAGGGCAACGAGTTCTGCGTGGCCCTCGTCTAGGGTCGATCGCGTGCGGCTGGCGACCTTCAACCTGTTGCACGGCCGGTCGCTGGTCGACGGCGCCGTGCACGCCGAGCGGGTGGCGGCGGTGGTGGCCGGCCTGGACGCCGACGTGCTGGGGCTCCAGGAGGTGGACCGGGCGCAGCCGCGCAGCGGCCGGCTCGACCTGACCGCGATCGCGGCGCACGCGCTGGACGCGCCGGTGCACCGGTTCGCCGCCGCGGTGGTCGGCACGCCGGGGGAGACGTGGCAGCCGTGGCGCGGCGACGACGACAACGCGCACCCGTTGTACGGCATCGCGCTGGTGAGCCGGTTCCCGGTGGTGCGCTGGCAGCTCACCCGGTTGCCGGCGGCGCCGGTCCGGTCCCCGGTGTACGTGCCGGGTACCGGGATCCGGCTGTTGCGTGACGAGCCGCGGGTGCTGCTGGCGGCGGTGCTGGACGCCCCGGGCGGCCCGGTCACGGTGGCGACGACGCACCTGTCCTTCGTGCCGGGCTGGAACGTGCGGCAGTTGCGGGCCGCGATCCGCGCGTTGTGGGCGTTACCGGCGCCGCGGGTGCTGCTGGGCGACCTGAACCTGCCGGCGGTCGCGGTGCGGGCGGTCACCGGGTGGCGGCCGCTGGCCCGGACGGCGACGTATCCGAGCCCGGCGCCGAGGGCGCAGCTCGATCACGTGCTGGCGGATCCGCGCGGGCGCGGCGCGTTGGGTGCGGTGCTGGACGTCCGGACCCCGGCCGCGGCGGTGTCGGATCACCGGCCGCTGGTGGTGGAACTGGGCCGCAGATAGACGTGCTCCAGGCCGTCCTCCGGGTCCCACTGCTCGCCGACCTTGGTGAAACCGAAGCCGGCGATGGTGCCCAGCGAGCCGGCGTTGTCGGGGCGGATGCTGGCGCGCACGGCGCGCACCGCCGGGTCGGCGTCGGCCCGGGCCAGCAGGGCGGCCAGCATGGCCTTGGCGTAGCCGCGGCGGCGGTGCGCGGGGTCGACGGAGTACGCGACCTCGACCGTGCCGTCCGGGTCCGGCGGCCCGTGGAAGCCGCCGTGGCCGACCACGACGCCGTCCGGTTCGGCGACCGCCGCGCGGGCGATCCAGTCGGCGCTGGCGGGATCGGCGCGGATCTGGTCGAGGCGGATGCGCCACAGCCAGTTCTCCGAGACCAGGTACGCGGTGAGCGCGATGCCGGCTGCCTGGCTGGCCGCGGCGAGGTCGCCGGCGATGAGCGCGGCGAGCGCGTCCGGGGACAGCTGCACAAATCGGATAGGCGGCACCCGGGCATGATCACACGGCAGGATGATCGCTGTCACCGGGCTCGTCCCACGACCTCCTCGAGGGCATCAAGTTGACATAATGTACATTATCGACCTGACAATGCCGCCACTGTTGCGCACGATAGCCCTTCTGCCGAGCTCGGAGGCGGATCCCCGGTGACCGGCACGCGATCGGGTGCTCCGTCACCCCGGCGCTCCGTCACCCCGGCGCTCCGTCCCCCGGCGCTCCGTCCCCCGGCGCTCCGTCCCCCGGCGTTCCGTTCCCCGGCGTTCCGTTCCCCGCGATCTTGGAGTTGTGGTTGCCCTTCTGCGGCTTGAAGACCGATTTGTCCCAACCACAACTCCAAGATCGCGGGAGACGGGAACGCCGGGGTGACGACGGCGACGATGGTGAAAAGTGCGGGGTGCGGGTGCGGATCGGGACGGTTGAGGGGGTGCCGTGGCGGATTCCTGGCGCGTGCCGTGGCTGTGGCGGCTGCTGCTGTCCATCGCGCCGGCGGTGGTGTTCCCGATCTGCCGGCTGCGGGTGTCCGGGGGCGTTCCCGCCGCGCTGCGCGGCGGCCCGCTGATCCTGGCCGCCAACCACGTCAGCCCGGTCGACCCGATCGTGCTGACGGCCGCCTGCCACCGGGCCGGGCTGGCGCCGCGGTTCCTGGCCACCGGCGGCGTCTTCCGGGCGCCGCTGGTCGGGGCCGTGATGCGCCGCAGCGGGCACATCCGGGTGGACCGGCGCACCGCCCGGGTCGGGCAGGCCCTGCCCGCGGCCGTGGCGGCGTTGCGGGCCGGCTCGGTGGTGCTGGTGTATCCGGAGGGCCGCATCGGGTTGGACCCGTGGATGTGGCCGGAGCGGGGCAAGACCGGGGTGGCCCGGATGGCCGCGGGCTCCGGCGCGCCGGTGGTGCCGGTGGCCCAGTGGGGCGCGCACGAGGTGCTGCCGTACGCGACCCCCACCCACCTGCTCGCGTCGCTGCTGCGGGCGCTCCGGCGGCGGCCGGTCGTCCAGGTCCGGTTCGGGGCGCCGGTGGATCTGTCCGGGCTGGCCGGTACGCCCGGCGGCCGGGCGCGGCAGGCCACCGACCGGATCGTCGACGGCATCCACGACACGCTGGCGCCGTTGCGGCCCGCCGAGCCGGAGACGCCCCGGTTCGTGGACCGTACCCGGCCGGCCGACCTGTCCCGGGTCCGGCGCCGGGCGCACCCGCCGGTCTGATCCTGCGCACGGCCCGCACGGTGGTCACTCGGCGGGGCGTTGGCGCAGGTACGCGAGGACGGCCTCGCGGGTGGTGCGGACGCCGAACAGGGCGCGGGCCTCGGCGATGCGCCGGTTCGCGGTGCGCAGGGAGAGGAATTCGGCGGCGGCCGCGGCGGCGATGGTGTCGCCGGTGGCGAGCCGGTCCAGCAGCGCCCGCTGTTCCGGGATCAGCTCGGCGATGGCGTCGCGGGGTTCGGCGGCCGCGCCGAGCTGGACCGGCCCGAGGCGGGACAGGTCGTCGATCAGGGCCCGGCCGACCGGCGTCGACGGGTCGCAGACGGCGACGATGCCGGCGCCGCGGGCGGCCGCGAGCACGGCCCGCTGCAGCGCCTCCGCGTCGGTGACCGGGCCGTGCAGGACCAGCCGGGCGGCGGTCATGTCCCGGGCGTGGTCGGGCAGGACGAACCCGTCCCGGACGGTCCATCCCGCGCGGGTCAGGCGGCGCAGCACGGTGTCGGCGTCGGCCGCCGTGCTGACGACGTGGCGGGGCGCGTCGGGTTGTCGGGTCACCGGCGGTCCCCTCCGACGGTGCCGGCGACACCCGCAGCGGCCCGGAACCGGTCCACGGACACGGCCACGTCCTGCGCGTCCGCCACCGCGTGCCCCCTCCCGCCCGCCGCGTACCCGTACGCGATCCGGTCCGTGCTGCGGCGGCATCCCGGCAGGCGATGGGACGGCGGCCGCGGTGTGCACATTGTCGCTGACGGTGCGCTCGGCTGACGAGTCGTACGGACCGGGCGGCGTCACCCGCGGCCGGCGCGGGGCCGCGGCGGCGGCCCGCCTCGCGCCGGTCGGCACGGCCGCTGGCCAGGCACGACACCCGCGTCACCCGGTCCGGTGACGCACCGCCGGCGGTCGGCGCGGGGCGGCGGAAAGCCGGAAAGTCGACAGTCGTCAACGTTTCCCGGCGGCACGGTGACGGCATTCGGGCCGAGGTGCACACGGGCGGCGCCGGGGATGGCATCATGGGCGCGCAGACCCAGAGCGAACGGCTGGAGCCACCTTCCATGGCCGCAACCGACATCACCACCGCCCCGGCCAGCAGCCGCCGCGAACGCACCGGCTGGTATTTCTACGACTGGGCCAACTCGGCGTTCTCCACCACGGTCATCACGGTGTTCCTCGGGCCGTTCCTGACCAGCGTCACCGAGCGGGCGGCCGGCTGCCCGCTGGGCGCGGACGAGTGCTCCGGCCGGGTCCACCCGCTGGGCATCACGGTGGCCGCCGGCTCGTACTTCCCGTACCTGGTGTCGCTGTCGGTGTTCCTCACCGTGTTCGTGCTGCCGGTGATGGGCGCCATCGCCGACCGCAGCAGGCGGAAGAAGCCGCTGCTGGCGGCGGCCGCGTTCACCGGTGCCGGCGCCACCGTCGCGATGGCCTTCGTCACCGGCGAGCGGTATCTGCTCGGCGGGCTGCTGTTCCTGATCGCCAACATCGCGTTCGGCGCGTCGATCGTGGTCTACAACTCGTTCCTGCCGCAGCTGGCCGGCCCGGACGACCGGGACCGGGTGTCCAGCCGCGGCTGGGCGGTGGGCTACCTGGGCGGCGGTCTGCTGCTGCTGCTCAACCTGGTGGTGGTGCAGCTGCTCAGCCAGGAGGGCAACCCGCAGCGCACCCTGGACCTGGCGCGCTGGTCGATCGTGTCCGCCGGGGTGTGGTGGGCGGCGTTCACGCTGCTGCCGCTGCGCTGGCTGCGTGAGCACCCGGGCGCGGCCGCTCGCCCGGGCGGCAACGTGCTCACCGACGGGTTCGTCCAGCTGGGGCGCACGCTCGCCGGGCTGCGGGCGTACCCGTTGACGTTGTTCTTCCTGCTCGCCTACCTGGTGTACAACGACGGCATCCAGACCGTCATCGCGCTGGCCAGCCAGTTCGGCACCGAGGAGCTGAAGCTGGGGCAGAGCACGCTGATCGTGACGATTCTGCTGGTGCAGTTCCTGGCGTTCGGCGGCGCGCTGCTGCTGGGGGCGCTGGCCACCCGCATCGGCGCGCGCAGGACGGTGCTGTTCAGCCTGGCGTTGTGGCTTCTCGTGGTGCTGGCCGCGTTCTGGCTGCCGGCCGGGCAGCCGCTGCCGTTCATGCTGCTCGGTGTGGCGATCGGGCTGGTGATGGGCGGCAGCCAGGCGCTGTCCCGGTCGTTGTTCAGCCAGCTGATTCCGGCCGGCCGGGAGGGCGAGTACTACGGCTTCTACGAGGTCAGCGACAAGGGCACCAGCTGGCTCGGGCCGCTGGCGTTCGGGCTGGTGTTCCAGCTGACCAACAGCTACCGCATCGGCATCGTGTCGCTGGTGGTGTTCTTCGCCGTCGGCGGCGTGCTGCTGGCGGCGGTGCCGATGCGCCGCGCCATCGTGGCGGCCGGCAACACCCCGCCGCGGCTGCTGTGAGATCGCCGGTGCTGGACATCCGCCTCGACCCCGGTTCGCCCGTCCCGCCGTACGAGCAGGTGCGGCAGCGCATCGCCGAGCTGGCCGCGTCCGGGGGGCTGGCCGCGGGCGCCCGGCTGCCGCCGGTGCGGCAGCTGGCCGCCGACCTCGGTCTGGCGGTCAACACGGTGGCCCGGGCGTACCGGGAGTTGGAGCGGGCCGGCCTGGTGCAGACCCGGGGCCGGGCCGGCACGGTGGTGACCGCCCGCGCGGCCCGGGTGCCGGCCGACGCCGTGCAGGCGGCCCGGCGGTACGCCGAACGGACCCGGGCGCTGGGGCTGTCGCCGGCGGCGGCGCTGGAGCTGGTCCGGGCCGCGTTGCAGCCGCCCGGCTGACGGAGGGCGGTCACCGGGCGGCGACGACGCCCGTCGCGAGCAGCGCCAGCAGCAGCACGCCGATCAGCACCCGGTACACGATGAAGATCAGGTAGGTGTGCCGGGCGACGTAGCGCAGCAGCCACGCCACCGACGCGTACGCCACCACGAAGCTGACCGCGGTGGCGATGATCGTGTTGCCCCAGCCCACCCCCTGGGCGATGTCGCCGGACTGCTCGGCCACCTGCAACGCGGTGGCGCCGAGCAGCGCCGGGATGGACAGGAAGAACGACAGCCGGGTCACCGCGACCCGGTCGATGTCGCGCAGCAGCCCCGCCGACATGGTGGCCCCGGACCGGGACACGCCGGGGATCAGCGCCAGGCACTGCACCACCCCGATGATCAGCGTGTCCTTCCAGGTCACGTCGTCCTCGTGCCGGGTCTGGGTGGCGGCGTGGTCGGCGAACGCCATGACGCCGCTCCACAGGATCAGCGCCGCGGCCACGAACCACAGGCTGCGCAACGTGGTCTCGATGGTGTCCTGGAACAGCAGCCCGACCACACCGATCGGGAGGGAGCCGAGGACGACCGCCCACCCGAACCGGGCGTCCGGGTCGTCCCGGGCCCGGGCGCTGACCAGGCTGCGCGCCCAGGCGGGCACGATGCGGGCGATGTCGCGGCGCAGGAAGATGACGGTGGCGAGCACCGCGCCGGACTGGATGATCGCGGTGAACGCGGTGATGTCCGGGTCCTCGATGTGGAAACCGAGCAGCTTCTCCGCGATGGTGAGGTGCCCGGTGCTGGACACCGGGAGGAACTCGGTGATGCCCTCGACCCCGCCCAGCAGCACCGCCTGGAAAATGTTCAACCCGACTCCGCTCGTGGTCCGTGCGCCGGCGTCGAGGATAGGGGGTCGGTCACGCTCCGCCGCGGCGGACCCGCGCGGCGGCGAGCGTGTACGCCGGATCGCGGTCCAGGTTGTGCCGGTCCCGGTCGTACCGGCGGGTGGTGCGCGGGTCGGCGTGCCCCATCGCGTCCTGCACGTCCTCCAGGGGCACCGCCTCGGCGCGGGCCGCGGTGGCGAACGCGTGCCGCAGCGAGTGCGGTGACAGCCGCTCCCAGGAGGGGATGCCGGCCTCCCGGGCCAGGCGGCGCACCAGCCGGAACACGGCGTGCCGGTCCAGCCGGGTGCCGGTGCCGGTGACGAACAGCGGCCCGTCGGTGCGGCCGTCCAGGTACCGGTCCAGGGCGGCGGCGGCGTCCGGGGTGAGAGCGCGGCGGCGCGGCTTGCCGCCCTTGCCGACGAACCGGAGGCTGCGGTGCCCGCGTTCCCAGCCCAGGTCGGCCGCGTCGAGGCCGACCACCTCCCCGACGCGCAGGCCCAGATCGGCCAGCAGGGCCAGCACGGCCCGGTGCCGCAGCGCGGCCGGACCGGTGTCCGCGTCCGCGGCGGCCAGCAGCGCGTCCACCTCCGGCGGGGTGAGGCCCAGGGTCGAGGAGTGGTCCCGGGACACGGCCGGCCGGTCGGCGCCGCGGACCGGGTTGGCGTCCACGGCGCGCAGCTTGACCAGGAAGTCGTACCAGCTGGACACCCCGGACAGGGTGCGGGCCACGGTGGCCGGTGACAGCGGCTGCGCCTCCAGGCCGCGGGCGTACGCGTTGACGTCCAGGAAGGTGGCGGCCAGCGGGTCCAGGTCGCGGGCCGAGCACCAGGCCAGCCAGCCGGCCACGTCGCGCCGGTACGCGTCCCGGGTGTGCCCGGACAGCCGCCGGTTGGCCAGCCAGGCCTCGGTGACCTGTTCGGCCGGGCCGCCGATCGCCACCGTGCCACCGCGCCGTGGAACCAGTGCCGCCATCGGGCCATGGTCGCAAAACGGGTGCCCCGGCGGCGGCGCCGACACGCCCGCTCCCCCGCCGCGCTCCCCCGCGCGGTCACGCGGCGACCGGTCAGGCGGCGGCGCGGACGCGCATGCCCTGGACGTCGGTGACCGCCAGCCGGGTCGCCATCGTGCTGCGGCCCGCGAGCTGCGCGGCGTACGCGGCGCGGCGGCGCGCCACGCACCCGTCACCGGCGGCGCCGCGGTCCGTGCCGTCCAGGTGGGTGGACAGGCCGTCGCGCAGCAGCGCGAGCGCCTCGGTGCGCAGCTGCGACACCCGGGACTCGGTGACGCCCAGCTCGGCGGCCACCTCGGCGAGCGGCCGCTCCCGCA
>Ga0081539_10005155_pt1 | contig 13602 bp, 12 predicted proteins | sample TabmetS4T2R2_FD_71023 | JGI IMG/M metagenome (GOLD analysis project Ga0081539, IMG submission 71023) | Tabebuia heterophylla rhizosphere microbial communities from the University of Puerto Rico - S4T2R2 | ecosystem: Host-associated > Plants > Roots > Rhizosphere ...
GGGGTCCCGGGAGGGTGGCGCCGACCCCAGGGGTCGGGGCGAGCCGAGGTACCACGAGCGAGCCAGGACCGGCCGGTGATGCGAGGGTGGAGGCGTGACGGACTATGACGTCGTGATCGTCGGCAGCGGCTTCGGCGGCAGCGTGAGCGCCTTGCGCCTGGCCGAGAAGGGATATCGCGTCGGTGTGCTGGAGGCGGGCCGGCGGTTCACCCGCGAGACGCTGCCGGTGACGTCGTGGGATCTGCGCGGCTTTCTCTGGGCGCCGCGGCTCGGCCTGCGCGGCATCCAGCGGATCACGCTGCTGAAGGACGTCGTCGTGCTGTCGGCCGCCGGCGTCGGTGGCGGCTCCCTGGTGTACGCGAACACGCTGTACCGGCCGCCGGCGGCGTTCTTCGACGACCCGCACTGGTCGGGCGTCACCGACTGGGCGGCGGAACTGGCCCCGCATTACGACCAGGCGTCACGCATGCTCGGAGTCACCCAGCAGCCGACGACGACCCCGTCGGACGTGGTCGTCCGGCAGGTCGCGGACGAGATGGGCGTGGGCGGTACGTTCCGCCGTACGCCGGTGGGCGTGTTCTTCGGCGAGCCGGGCCGCACCGTGCCCGACCCGTACTTCGGCGGGGCCGGACCGGCGCGCACCGGCTGCACCGAGTGCGGCGACTGCATGATCGGCTGCCGGGTCGGCGCGAAGAACCGCCTCGACGTCAACTACCTCTACCTCGCCGAGCGGGCCGGTGCGGTGGTGCGTCCGGACACCGAGGTGACGGCGGTCCGCCCGGACGGTGCGGGTTGGCTGGTCGAGACCCGCACCGGCCGGTTCCGTGCCGGTCAGGTCGTCCTCGCCGCCGGTACGCTCGGTACCCAGCGGCTGCTGCACGCGATGCGCGACACCGGCGTGCTGCCCGCGGTCTCCGCCCGGCTGGGCTCGCTGACCCGCACGAACTCCGAGGCGCTACTCGGCGCACAGGCCTATGTGCGGCCCGCCGAGCCGTTCTGCCGGGGGGTCGCGATCACCTCGTCGTTCCACCCGGACGCCGACACCCACATCGAACCGGTCCGGTACGGGCCCGGCAGCAACGCCATGGGCCTGCTCGCCACGCTGCTGGTCGACGGCGGCGGCCGGATCCCCCGGCCGCTGCGCTTCCTGGCCCAGGCGTTGCGTCACCCGGTTTGGCTGCTGCGCTCGCTGTCCGTCCGGCACTGGAGTGAACGCACGATCATCGCGCTGGTGATGCAGACCCGTGACAATTCGCTGACCGTCCGGCGTACCCGGCATGGCCGGCTGACCACCGGACCGGGACACGGCGAACCGAATCCCACCTGGATTCCGGCCGGTCACGACGCGGTACGCCGGATGGCCCGGAAGATCGGCGGTTTCCCCGGCGGCACGATCGGTGACGTCTTCAACATTCCGATGACCGCGCACATTCTGGGCGGCGCCACGATCGGCGATTCACCGGCGTCCGGCGTGGTCGACCCCTATCACCGCGTATACGGGTACACCGGATTGCACGTGGCCGACGGTTCCGTCGTTCCGGCGAATCTGGGCGTCAATCCGGCGCTCACCATCACGGCCATGGCGGAACGGGCCATGTCGCTGTGGCCCAACCTGGACGAGGCGGATCCGCGGCCGCCGCTGGGCGCCGAATACCGGCGGATCGAGCCGATCGCGCCACGGTCGCCGGCCGTTCCGGCGCACGCTCCCGCGGCGTTGCGCCGGCGGTAATCCCCGCGCCGGTGTCCACCACCGAATCGGTCCGGTCGGGCCGGCACCCCGGCGATCGGGGCACGCGCGCGCGGCGGTGTTCCACCGACCGAATTCCGACATTCCGAAGGGGCAATTTGCCTGGCGAACGAAAGGGAGACAGAATGCAAGCGTATCGACATTCCGGCGGGCGCCGCGCGCGTACAACCGCCGGAGGAAAAATGACATCGTGGTAGGAGCGGGCACACCATGGCCAAGCAGGTAATAACCCTTCTGACCGACGACATCGACGGCGGGGAGGCCGATCGCACCGTCGAGTTCGGACTCGACGGTGTGAACTACACGATCGATCTTTCGGAGAAGAACGCCGGCAAGCTCCGCAAGGCGCTGGATCCGTTCCTCAACGCGGCGACCCGGGTGGGCCGCAGCGCGTCGGCCTCGCCGGCACGGCGCGGCGCTCCGGCGAGCACCGGCCGCGCCAGCCGCGACCAGAACCAGGCGATTCGCGAGTGGGCCAACAAGAACGGGTACGAGGTGTCCGAACGCGGGCGCATCCCGAGCCACATCGTCGAGGCGTACCACAGCAAGCGGTAGGTTGATCCGATCGCTGAAACGGCGTCGCCGGTCTGGCGGCGCCGTTTTCGGGGAGGGGTAGGCCATGCCGGTCGTCATCGTCACCGGAGCGTCGAGCGGGATCGGGCGGGCGACCGCCCGCCGGCTCGCCCGTGCGGGCACGACGGTGGTCCTCGCCGCGCGCCGTGCCGCCGAACTGGACGCCGTGGCCGCCGACATCGCCACAACCGGTGGCCGAGCGGTGGCGGTACCCACCGATGTGCGTGACCCGGCCGCGATCACCGCGCTGGTCGAGCGGGCGACGAAGCTCACCGGCCGCCTGGACGGCCTGGTCAACAATGCCGGCGTCGGGGGCGCCCCGTCCATCCTGGCCGCCGACGACGTGGTCGAGCGAATCGTCGAGGTGAACCTGCTGGCACCGTTCCGCCTGATGCGGGCGGTCGTGCCGATCATGCGGGAGCAGCGCTCCGGCGCGATCGTCAACATCGGTTCGGTGGCCGGCGAGATCGGGATCACCGGCGTCTACTCGGCGACGAAGTTCGCGCTGCGCGGCCTGACCGACTCGGTGCGCCGCGAGCTGGCCGGCACCGGCATCGGCGTGACCCTGGTCGAGCCCGGTTACATCGCGACGCCGCTGACCGGCCACCGCCGCGGCCTGCCGGGCCCGGAGATCGTCGCCGCGGCGGTGGAGAAGGCGCTGCGGCGGCCCCGGCGGCGGATCGTGGTGCCGGCCAGGTATCGGGCCGCGATCATGATCTCCCAGGCGTTGCCGTCCGTGATCGACCGGGTGTACGCCGGGCGGGCGGGCCGCTCCGCCGGCGAAAGCTGAAACGTGCATCTCCGTGCGGTTCGGCGGTGCCGCCCAGGCGGCTCCGCGCGGTTCGATCCCGGCTGCCGGGGTACGGCTCAGGCATGCGAGTAGTGATCGTCGGAGCCACCGGGAACGCCGGCACCGCCCTGCTGCGCCGCCTGCGCGCCGAACCCGATATCGAGCTCGCCGGGGTGGCGCGCCGCCTGCCCGATCCGGTCGGCGTCTACGCCGACGTCGGCTGGCACGCGGTCGACATCGGGGCGGAGGACGCCACCGAGCGGCTCGCCGAGGTCTTCGCGGGTGCCGACGCGGTGGTGCACCTGGCCTGGCAGATCCAGCCCAGTCACGACCAGCGGCTGCTTTACCGGACCAACGTGCTGGGCAGCCGCGCCGTGGCCCGGGCGGTGCTGCGGGCCGGGGTGCCGGCGCTCGTGTACGCCTCCTCGGTCGGCGTCTACTCGGCCGGGCCCAAGAGGGCGTACGTGACGGAGGACTGGCCCCGCCACGGCATTCTGGAATCGTCGTACAGCCGACACAAGGCGCTGGTCGAACGGATGCTCGACAAGATCGAGTCGGATCATCCGACGCTGCGGGTCGTCCGGCTGCGCCCCGGCCTGATCTTCCAGCGGGCGGTCGGCACCGAGATCGCCCGGTACTTCGCCGGACCGTTCCTGCCCGCCCGGCTGCTCGGCTTCCAGTGGATCCCCTTCCTGCCGGCCCATCCCCGGCTGCGGGTGCAGGCGGTGCACGCGGACGACGTCGCGGACGCGTACGCCCGCGCTTTGCGCTCGGACGCCCGCGGCGCGTTCAACATCGCGGCGGAGCCCGTGCTCGACCCGTGGGTGGCGGCCCGGATCTTCCGCGGCCTGCCGATACCCGTGCCGGGTTCGATCTTGACGGCCGCCGCGGCGGCCAGCTGGTGGCTGCGGCTGCAGCCGGTCGACGCCGGCTGGGTCCGGCTGGGCCTGAAGGCCCCGCTGATGTCCAGCGACCGCGCCGCCGCCGACCTGGGCTGGCGGGCGTCCCGAGACGCGGTGAGCACGCTGCAGGAGCTGGTGGCCGGGATGGCCGACCGGGCGCACGGCGACAGCCCGCCGCTCTCCGGCGACCCCGGCCTGCCCGGGCGCCTCGGCGGGCTGCTCCGAGGCCGGCTGCCCGGCTCGGCCAATCCCTACTAGAGATTCAGGCCACCAACGGTTCTCGATCGGTCATCTGGCTCAGCGCCTCGGTGCCGTCGACCGGGCTCGAGTACAGGTAGCCCTGCCCCAGCGGGCAGCCCATCCGGGCGAGCAGGTCGCGGTGGGTCCAGCTCTCGATGCCCTCGGCGATGACCGTCAGGTCCAGCGACTGCGCCAGGCTCACGATGCCGGCGACCAGCGCGAGCTGCTGCTGGCTGCCGATCATGTCGTCGATGAACATCTTGTCGATCTTCACGGCGTCGATCGGCCGCTGCCGCAGGTACCCCAGTGACGAATAACCGGTGCCGAAGTCGTCGATGGCGATGCGTACGCCGTGGTCGCGCAGCACGGCGAGGTCGTGCCAGATCCTCTCGTCGTCGCCGACCAGCAGCGTCTCGGTGATCTCCAGCATCAGCGCGTGCGGCGGGACCCCCGCGTAGGCCAGCGCCTGCATGATCTGCTCGACGAACCCGGCCTCCCGGAACTGCCGGACCGAGACGTTCACACTGACGTACGGCTGCCGGGTGCGCGGCAGGATCCGGCGCCACTGGGCGACGGTGTGCAGCGCCTGGTCGAGGACCCAGCGGCCCATCGGCACGATGAGCCCGCTCTCCTCGGCCACCTCGATGAACTCGGCCGGCGCGATCACGCCCTTGGTGGGATGGTGCCAGCGCACCAGCGCCTCGAAGCCGACCGGCTCGTCGGTGGTCAGATCGACGATCGGCTGGTACGCGAGCAGGAACCGGCCCTCGTTGACGGCGTGGTCGAGCGCCGTGCGCAGCTCCAGCCGCTCCACCATGGCGCCGTGCAGGTGCGCCTGGTAGCGGCGCCACTGGTTCTTGCCGGCGCCCTTGGCCACGTAGAGCGCGAGGTCGGCCTGGCGCAGCAGCTCTTCGGCGGTGGACGCCTCCGGCGTGGTGGTGATGCCGACGCTGGCGACGGCGTACAGCGTCTGGTCGTCGATGTGGACGGGCGCGCCCAGGGCGTCGATGATGCGCTGCGCGGTCTCCTCCACCGCGTCGGCGTCCCAGACGTTCTCGATGAGCGCGGCGAACTCGTCGCCGCCCAGCCGGGCCGCGGTGTCGTCGGCGCGCAGCGCGCCCGCGATCCGGTCGGCGACCGAGATCAGCAGTTGGTCGCCCACCGCGTGGCCGAGCGTGTCGTTGACGATCTTGAAGTCGTCCAGGTCGATGAAGAGCACGCCGACGACCGAGCCGTCCCGAGCGGCACGGGCGAGCGCGTGCTGCAGCCGATCGGCGAACAGGACCCGGTTCGCGAGCCCGGTGAGGGAGTCGTGGAACGCCTGGTGGGTGAGCTCGCGTTCGAGCCGGCGGCGCTCGGTCACGTCGCGCATGGTGATGACCAGGCCGGCCACCGTACGCTCGGCGCGCAGGTCCCGGCAGTGCACCTCGAGCAGGACCTCCCCGGCCCCCCGGAAGTCCAGGCCGTCGTGCCCGATGTCGCCGCCGCCGCGCACGGTGGCCAGCACGTCGGCCAGCCGCGCCCGGTCACCCGGATGGATCACCTCGGGCAGCCGGACGCCGGTCGGGTCGGCGCCGAGGACCGGCACCGCGGACGGGCTCGCGTACCGGATCCGGTTCAGCTCGTCCACGATCAGGATGACGTCGGCGGTGTTCTGGACGAGCGTACGGAAGTAGGTCTCGCTGTTGCGCCGGATCACCTCCTGGTTCAGCCCGACCCGTTCCAGCGCCAGCGCGGCCTGCCCGGCCAGCACCTCGATGGCCCGCTGCAGGCCGGGCAGCGCCCAGTTCGGCGCGCCCACGTGCAGGACGCCCACCAGCGGATCGCCGTTCGGGCGGTCCTCGAGCACCATCGGGCAGCGCAGCGTCATGTTGAAGTGGGTGAGGCGCACCGCCACCGCCCAGTCCACCTCGCGGGTGGCGACCATCCGCGCCGCCGTACCCGTCGACCGGTCCACCGCGGCCTGCGCGACCGCCTCGGCCGAGGGCGGACCCTCGGGCGAGATCGTCCTGGCCAGCACCACGCCGTGCGGAGTGTCGGCGGGCAGCAACTGGGCGACCGCGGTGCGCACGGCGGCGCTGATGGCCTCCGGGTCGGCCGCGGACACCAGCACCGCGGACGCCTCGCGCAGGGCGCGCTCCCGGGCCAGCGCCAGCCGGTGGCTTCCCACGATGCCGGCCATCCGCACCAGGACCAGCACGAAGGTGAGCGCGCTCAGCACCGCCACGACGGTCAGATCCGGCACCTCGCCGTCGGAGAACATCTTCGCCAGCAGCACGGCGGGCGCCACCATCGAGGCGATCCCGATGAGTACCAGACGGCCCCGGCTCACGTCGGCCGGCGGTGCACCGGCCGGCCGGCTCAGATCGATCATCGACGGATGCAGGGCGGCCAGGCCGGCCGCGGCATAGAACGCGAACCGGCCCTGGCCGGCGATCTCCACGTCGAACAGGGAGAGCTGGTGGCCGACGTCCGCCGCCAGCAACACCGCCAAGCCGGCGCCGAGCACGCCGGCGGCGGCGGGCTTGCGGCCCGAGGCGGTCAGCAGGCGGATCAGCATGCCGAGGCAGAGCAGGTCGCCGACCGGATACGCGAGCGCCGGCCAACCCTCGCTCGGCGGCCACTGCGCCAGGTGCGGCCCGAGCAGGAAGGTCCAGGCCAGCAGCGCCACGCCGGAGATCACGGTGAGCCCGTCGAGCAGGCCGGCCCGGTCGCGCAGGCCGCCGGTCCGCCGCCGGACGAAGATCAGCAGGACGAGGGCCACCACGGGGTACGCCGCGGCGGTGCACACCGCCCCGACGCCCTCGAGCAACGGGAGCCGCGCCAGCACCGCGGAGGAAGCCCGCAGCAGGGCCGTGCCGGCCGCGGACAGCACCACCGCCACGCCGAGCAGCCGCCAGGGCAGCCGGCCGGAGAACTCGTGCCGCCGCACGCCGGCACCCACCGCGATCACCGCGGACAGGCCCCCGATCAGGCACAGCGCCAGCTGAACGCCGGGCGGCGCCACCGTGAAACCCACCGCGAGCAGCGTCATCCAGGCGCCGAACCAGGCGGCCGCCAACCGTGCCGGCATCCGGCCCCCTCGCGATCGCTCCGTGGCTCGTCCCGACGAGCACTTGATCGGCCCCGGAACGGCCCAACTGAGCGAAAGCGGCACAATGCCACCGAGGCGGCTTCGCCGCACGGCAACGGAGGAAGCCGCACGGCAACGAGAGGAAGAGGATCGGATGCTCGTGGAGTTCATCCGCGCCAACGCGATTCTCACGCCGGTACCGTTCGTCCCGGAGATCAGCCTTTACCAGGCGGACGAGCCGATCGCGCTGTGGGAGAAGACCGAGGCGGACGGCACCACACGGCCGCCTCCGTTCTGGGCGTTCGCCTGGGCGGGCGGGCAGGCCCTGGCCCGGCACGTGCTGGACCACCCGTCCCTGGTGGCCGGCCGCGGCGTGCTGGACCTGGCGACCGGCTCCGGGCTGGTCGCGGTCGCGGCGGCCCGGGCCGGCGGCCGCCCGGTGACGGCGAACGACATCGACCCGCTCTCGCTGGCCGCCGCCGAGGCCAACGCCGCGGCGAACCGGGTCACGCTGCGCACGGTGGAGGCCGACTTGCTGGACGGCGACGACGAGCACGGGGTCGTCCTCGCCGGGGACGTCTTCTACAGCCGGGAGATGGCGGCCCGCGTGCTGCCCTTCCTGCGCCGCGCGGCGGGCCGGGGTTCGCTGGTGCTGGCCGGCGACCCGGGACGGGCCTACCTGCCCACCGACGGGCTGATCCGGCGGGCGGCGTACGACGTGCCGGTGCTCGAGACGCTGGAGAGCGTCCCGATCCGGCGTACCACGGTGTGGCAGGTGACCAGCGGTCGCTGACGCGGCGGCGGGGCCGCCCGCCTCAGTCCAGGTGGAACAGCGGCCCGGTGATCGTGAGGCCCAGGTCGTCGACGTGGGCGAAGAACGCGAACAGCATCAGACCGGCGCCGGCCAGCGCCATGTCCTTCTGGAACTGGATCATCTCCAGCTGCCGCGCCTGCGGGTCGGTTTCCTTCCAGAAGGCGTGCATGAGCAGGGCGGTCGGCACGAGGAACACGACCAGGAGCAGCGCGCCGAGATCCGGCCAGATGCCCAGGAGCACCATGAGGCCGCCGAGGGCCAGCAGGACGCCGCTGCCGAGGACGGCGAGCCGGGCCGCGGGCACGCCGCGGGACTTGGTGTATCCCGCCATCATGTCGGTCTGCGTGAGGTGGCCGAACGCCGAGCCGAGGAACAGGGCGGCGAACAGGATGCGACCGATCAGGACGATGACGTCCATGGAGAGCCTGCCAATCAACGATGGGAATCGATCACCGGCGACCGTACGCCGAAATCGTCCTCTCCTCAATAGTTGACCGAGCACCAATCGCCGCCGATGCCCGCCCGGCGGCGGCGGACGGCCCGGTGGCGCGCCTGGCCGGCTCTCCGCCGGCGGGTGCCTGTCCGGACGCGTACCTATCGCTGGTGCAGGAGATCCCGCAGGCCGAAGCCGTCGTCGACGGTCTCGTCGGGATCGGGCCAGCAGCCGGCGTCCTCGCGGCCGGTGCGCGGGGAGCGCATGAGGATGGCCTTGGCGACGTCGGCGCGGCGGGCGCAGAGGATGTCGCGGCGGCGGCTGTCCCCGACGAACCAGCAGGCTTCGGGAGGTACGCCGAGGACGTCGGTGGCGTTCCAGATCATCTGCGGGTTCGGTTTGCGGACGCCGGCCTCGTCGCTGTAGATCTGCGCGGCGAAGAGCCGGCTGATGCCCGCCTTGTCGAGGAAGTCGCGGTGGGCGGCGCCGGAGATGGTGTTGCTGACCACGGCCAGCGGGATGCCGGCCTCCGTCGCCGCGGCCAGCGCCTCGGGAATGCCCGGGCGCAGCGCCCAACCGTCCCGCCAGGCCCAGTCGTAACTGAGCCGCCGCACCGCGCCGCGCACCGGCACCTGGGCGGATGGGGGCCAGCCGGGCAGCACGAAGCGCTCCCACACCTCAGCCTGGCTGAGCTCGTCCGGCCAGTCCTCGTCCCGCCAGGCGGCGTACGCCGCGGCGGCGTCGGTGAGCGAGCGCTGGATCCGGCCGGGGGTGAGGCTGCCGCCGACCAGGTTGTAGACGCGCAGGACCAGGCCGGGCGGCGCGGTCCGCTGCGGCGGCGCGTCGGCCAGCACACCCCCGAAGTCGAGGAGCAGACCACCGGGGGTCATGTCAGCGGACGGAACCGAGGGTCCAGGCGCGCACGCCACCCACGATGCCGGCCGTGTTCGGCACCACCACGACGTCGTCACCCATCCGGGCCAGCTGGGTGGGGGTGATCAGGCGGGAGTTGCCGCCGCCCAGGTAGAGCCGGTCCCAGAGGAAGACCGGGCGCAGGCCCTCGACCACGTTGCGTACCCGGCGCGACCAGAGCGCGTCGCCCAGCCGGCGCCGCTCGTGCTCGCCGATGTACGTGTCGTAGGACATGCCCCAGCGTACCGGCGCCTGGGACATCTCCAGGTGCGGGGCCAGCTCGCCGCCGTCGAAGAGGGCGCACCCCAGACCGGTGCCGAGCGTGAGGATCAGCTCGAACCCGGTGCCGGCCACCACGCCCGCGCCGTGCACCTCGGCGTCGTTGAGCACGAGCGTGGGCAGGCCGAACGCGTCGGCCAGCGCGGTGCGCGCGTCGAAGCCGTGCCACGCCTCGACGAGTTCCGGATCGACCTTGGTACGCGGCCCGCTGCGGGTGACGTAGTGCGGGGTGGCCACCACCACTCCATGCCGCAGCATGCCCGGCATGCCCACGGTGACCCGGTCGGCGCTGGGCAGCCGCTCCCCCAGCTCCACGAGGGTCTTGACGAAGAGATCCGGAGGCAGCGGGTACGGCGTCGGCACGCGCAACGGCTGCGCGCGCATCGTGCCCGCCTCGTCCAGCACCGAGCCCTTGATGCCGCCGCCGCCACAGTCGATCGTCAGGGTGAAAGCCACGCCGCCAGTCTGCATGGACGTCACCTCCCCGCACAGATCATTGGTGGGTTGCCTGGGTTTTCCGCCGCCGGAACAATTGTGACCCGGTATGGTGCCGCCGTGTCCAGGACCCTGCGCGTGACGACGCGGAACGCGAGCTTCCAGCAGTGGCAGGCGCTGCTGACCAACCGGACCAAGCGGCAGCGCGCCGGCGAGTTCCTGGTCCAGGGGGTGCGGCCGATCACGCTCGCCGCGGAGTACGGATGGGAGATCCGTACGCTGATCTACTCCGATCGGGCGGCGCTCTCCTCGTGGGCGCGTGACCTGCTCTCCGCCACCGGCGCGCAGCGCGTGGCGATGGCCCCGGAGCTGGTCGCCGAGCTGGCCGGCAAGGACTCGGCCGAGCTGACCGCGGTGGTCGGGCTGCCCGACGAGGCCGAGCTCGGCTCGCTGCCGGCGGATCCACACCTGCTGGTCGTGGTCTTCGACCGGCCGTCCACGCCGGGCAACATCGGCACGATCGTGCGCTCGGCGGACGCCTTCGGCGCCTCCGCGGTGATCATCACCGGGCACGCGGCCGACCCGTTCGATCCCCAGTCGGTGCGCGCGAGCACCGGTTCGCTGTTCGCGCTGCCGGTGCTCCGGGCCGACTCGCACCGCGAGGTGCTGAGCTGGGTGGCCGGCCTGCGCGCCGCCGGCCTCCCGGTGCGGGTGGCCGGCACCGACGAGCACGGCACCGCCGAACTCGCCGCGTACGACCTGACCGGGCCGCACGTCGTGGTGATCGGCAACGAGACGGGTGGGCTCAGCGCGGGCTGGCGGGAGGCTGCGGACGTGCTGCTGCGGATTCCGATCACGGGGGCGGCGAGCTCGCTGAACGCCGCCACGGCGGCGACCGTCGTGCTGTACGAGGCGGTCCGTCAGCGCTCGCATCAATGATCAGAACCGGGCGAACGAGCGGACCGGCTTGCGCGGCCCGAACTTCGGGGCGCCGATCCCGCCGTACGCGAGCAGCTCGCACACCCGGCCGCGGTGGCCGCGGAACGGCTCGAGCAGCTCCAGCATGCGCTCGTCGGTCCCGCGCGCCTCGCCGGCCAGCGCCCAGGCCACGGTGTGCGGGATGTGGAAGTCGCCCACGCTGACCGCGTCCGGGTCGCCGTAGGCCACGCGGACCACCTCGGCCGCCGTCCACGGGCCGATGCCGGGCAGCGCCACCAGCCGCCGGGTCGCCTCGGCCGCGTCGGCGCAGTCCTCCAGGCGATCGGCGGTCAGCGCCACCCGCTGCAGGGCCTGGGTGCGGCGCTGCTCGACGCCGAACGGATGGAACACCCAGTACGGCGTGCCCGCAACCGCGGCCGGATCGGGCGGGAGCACCAGCGCCACCGGGCCCGGCGCCGGCTCGCCGAAATGCCGGCAGATCCCGCGGTACGCGCGGTGCGCCTCCTTGCCGGTGACCTTCTGCTCCAGGACGGCACGCAGCGCCCGGGCGAACACCCGGCCGGTGGCCGGCATGCGTACGCCCACGAACGTGCGCGCGAGGCGCTCGATCAGGGGATGCCGTGCGGCCACGGCGGGAAAGCCGTGGACGTCGTCGCGCAGTCCCGCGACCGCGTCGGCGCGCTCGACCAGCCACTGCGCGCCGGCCCCGTACCCGGTGGCCACCAGGTCGCCCGCGGCCCGCGCCAGATGCAGCGTGGCCGGCCCGTCGGGGGTGCGCGCGGCGAGCCAGAGCCCGTCGGTGCCGAGCCGGCCGCAGGGATCGTGCTTGGGCACCAGGAGCGGGGCCACGGAGGCACGGAACCGATACCGCTCGGGCGGGGTCAGCCGGCGGGACGTCACCCGGGACACTGTGCCACCCGGGCCGGGGTTTGCCTACCCGGGCCTGACCTCCCGGACCGGGCCGATGGCCCGGGCCGCGCTCCCGGCCCGGGCCATCGGAGTCGCTCGCGGTTCAGTCCGCCGGCGGCCGCACGGTGATCCGGACGGCGTCGAAGGCGGGGGTCTGGTTGGCCCGCTGCATCATCGGGATCCGGTGTGAGCCGTCGCCGGCCCAGGAGGCGCACTGGGCGGTGCCGGTGGTGGGCATGCCGGGGACGGCGATGGTGACCTCGTCGGGGGTGGCGCCGCCTTGGCTGTCCTCGGTGGCGACGAAGAAGGCCGGTACGGGGTCGGAGGCGGGGGCTTCGCGGGTGGTGGTCAGCATCCGGCAGGCGGTATGGAAGTGCCCGCGCACCAGTCCGTCCTGCAGGACGGAGCTTTCCACGTAGTAGCCGCCCTTGCCGGCCGCGAGGAAGCGGTCGCGGATGAGGTTACGCGTGCTGATCTTGAGGGTGAACGGGGTGTTGACCGTGACCGTGCGGGGGGCGGCCGTGATGAGCAGGGAGGGGTTGTTCGCCGCGGTGCCGACCTCGCCGAACTGGGTCGAGACGCATCGGTCGCCGTTCTGGAAACCGTCGTGCCGCGACAGCGTGCTGGTGTCGCAGCTGTTGGTGAGGACACCGAGGCCCGCGCCCGGGGGCGGGGTCGCGCTGCCGCCGCCGTCACTCGCCGTGGGCGCGGGAGCGGCCGTGGTGGCGGTGGTGGTGGTCGTCGTCGTCTCGGCGGGGCTCGCCTCGACCTCGCTGGGCGAGACACTCGGGTCCGTGCTCGGTGTCGCGGCCGTTGTCGGTGCGCTGCTCGCGTCCTGCGTCTCGCCGACGGTGTCCATGACCCACCGGCGGCAGCGGTCCCGCAGCTCTGCCGACGTCACCGTGTCCCCGGCGCCGTCGTCCGCGTGCTGGGTCACGGTGCCGCCGTTCGTCGTCCAGGTGCCCTTGCGGGTCTGCGTCGACAGCTCCGCCGGGGGAGGCGTGGCGATGTCGTCGCAGGCGGCCAGCGCCTTGCGGTGGGTCCGGCCGGTGCCGGCGTCGGAGATCTGCGTGACGGTGGCGATGCCGCCGAAGACGACCAGCGTGGCGGCCACGGCGACGAGCCGCCGGCGGCCGCTGAACCGTCCCGGCTTCCGGTATGTGCGCCGGTACTTGGACCTTCGCATGGGTGACACCTTTCTGTGTCGCGTCTCTACCGCGCGCGGAGGATGCGCATGGTCGTGATGACGCCGACCGCGAGCGCGGTGGCGAGGACGATGACGATCATGGTGGAGCTGACGCCCGGCATGCCCTGATCACTGCTCGCGGCCGCCATCATCTCCCCGTGCATGGGCACCGGGCCCTGGCCGGCCGCGGCGGGTGCGGGAGCCGTGGGCAGCGAGCCGTAGTCCACGATGCCGCTGCTCTCCAGCAGCGTCATGTGTGTCATGACGAACTGGTTCGTCTGCTGGGCGAGCTGGCGGACGGAGTCGTTGCGGGTGCTCGCCCGGATGGTGGCTATGGCCGGAAAGATCTTGCCGTGCGCGGCGCGCAGCC
>Ga0081539_10005156_pt1 | contig 13593 bp, 11 predicted proteins | sample TabmetS4T2R2_FD_71023 | JGI IMG/M metagenome (GOLD analysis project Ga0081539, IMG submission 71023) | Tabebuia heterophylla rhizosphere microbial communities from the University of Puerto Rico - S4T2R2 | ecosystem: Host-associated > Plants > Roots > Rhizosphere ...
GGTCCGGGGGGCTGGGCCGTCCGCGCCCTACCCCGTCCTGCTGCAGGTCAACGTCGACGATGACCCGACGAAGGCCGGGTTCGAACCGGGCGATATCGCGGCTGCCCTCGAGGCGGTCGCCAAGTGGGACGCCCTCGATGTCCGCGGGCTGATGACGATCGGCCGGCTGACCAGTGAGGCCGAGGCGGCACGGCCCACGTTCGTGGCCTTGCGCGAGCTATCGGAGCGGCTCCGTGGCGGCGGGGCTCCGCTCGGGCCCGCGTTGTCGATGGGCATGACCGACGACTTCGAGGTCGCTGTCGAGGAAGGTGCGACGATCGTGCGCGTCGGTCGGGCGATCTTCGGCGAACGGCCCCATCAGCACGCCGAGGGCGAGCCCGAGCACAGTCATGCCGGAGCGGCTCACTGAACACGGGCTGGTAGACTCGCGCTCGTGGCCGGGGCGTTCCTGCTGAACTTCATCCAGTTCCTGTTGATGGCGCTGTGGGCGCTCGTCTTCGGGCGGATGATCATGTCCTGGGTCGACCCGACCGGCCGCAATCAGGTGTCGGCGTTCCTCATCCAGACGACAGAACCGATCCTCGCGCCCGTTCGTCGGATGCTCCCCCAGAGCGGGATGATCGACTGGTCCGGCTTCATCGTCCTCATCATCCTCAGCTTCCTGTGGCGCATGATCTGAGGTCTTGAGCCCGACCGACGTCCGCTTCGCCGTCCGTCTCACGCCGAGGGCGGCGCTCGACCGGATCGACGGTGTGAGCGACGGGATCCTCCGCGCCCGGGTCGGCGCGCCGGCCGTCGAGGGCGCGGCCAACAATGCGCTTGTCCGGCTCATCGCCGAGGAACTCGGGGTCGCCCGGACCGCGGTCAGGATCGTGGCAGGTGCATCGAGTCGGCAGAAGCTCGTCGTCGTCGACGGCGGTGATCCAGAGGCGATCGTTGCCCGTTGGCCCGGCCTGCGGATATGATCGGTACGATCCCGGGCGATTGGCTCAGTGGTTAGAGCACGCGGTTCACATCCGCGGGGTCACTGGTTCGAATCCAGTATCGCCCACCACCTCTCCCTGTCGTGACCAGGACGGTGGGTCAGCCTGCGCGCAGCCCGGTCCTCGTCCCCGCCGATCCGTCGATGTCCGCCTCGGGCACCGCCGCGGCCTCCGCGGTCGCACCAGGCCGCGGCCGGGGGCCATGCGCGAGCGTTCGTCGGAGCGCTCGCCAGCGACCGACCGCGCGTCGATCCTCGCGCCCGGTCAGCGTCTCGCCCCCGTAGCGGGCGAGCGCGTAGTCGGCCGCGAGCAGGTCGAGCGCGAGGCCCGCTCGACCGCCCGCTCGCAGGCGCGCCGCGTGCGCCGCCGGCGTCTCTCCCGTCGCTCGCCGGACATCGGCGCGTCGATCGAGCTCGTCGACGAGCGCCACGTATGCCTCGACGGCGGTCCTCGGCTCCAGCCGCCGCCCGAACCGCCCGCGGCGTCGCGTCGGGATCGGCGTGTCACCGCCGCGGTCGATCGAGCGGCTCTCGTCGACCGCGCCCTCGGCCGGCCCCGATCGGCGCATCCACAGCGCGATGAGCACGACGAGTCCGATCAACCCGGCGACGACGAGCAGGCCTCCGAGGCTGGCCGCGACGATCTGCTCGTTCGCCGAGGGCGGGGCGTCCGTGGGCGTGCCGGGCAGACCTGACGACTGGGGGCCGGCGAGGTTGCCGCGGCTCGCCAGCACGTAGACGACGAGGGTCGCGATCCCGAAGAACGCGATCGTCCGGCGCGCCGCCCGATCGAACCCCGACGCCAGCCCGAACACCAGGAGCGGGCCCAACGCGATCGAGATGAGGACCGACACGACCGTCCCGGCGACCGCCGCCAGCGGGACCGCCATGCCGATCGTCGCGACGAGCACGACGATCGCGAGCAGGAGCCACGGCGGGTTCCGGCGCCAGTCGAAGCCGCCGTCACGGCCGACGTCGTCGAGCCGGGCGAAGGCCAGGGCCAGGGCACCGGCGGCGACGAACACGATCGCGGCCGCAAGCGCCTCCGCGAGGAACGCGCCCCGGAACGGCTCGCCGATGAGCCCGCCGATGACGCCGAGGATCGCAAGACCCGGGATCCCGATCGCGAGCAGATGCGCGACGGTCTCTTCCGCGAGCGGCAGCCGGGCATGGGCGTAGCCACGGATCAGCGCGAGCCCGCACACGAGGCCCCCGGGATGGGCCGCGAGGCCCGGGCCGATCCCCGAATTCGCCGCCTGCCGCGCGTCCTCGGACAGTCCCCAACCGAGCGCCGACGCCGCGGCGGCGAGTCCGAGCGCGACGACCGGCCAGCGCCCGCGCGTCCGCGGCGCAACGAGTCGGGCGGTCAGGATGCCGGCCGCGACGAACGCCACCATCGTGGGTAGCCCAACGACCGTCCGGCGGAGCGCGAACTCCTGGAGGAATCCGCCCAGGACGGACAGCCACGCCGCCTCCGCGACGACGACAAGGCCGACCGGGACGAGCGGGATGAGCGGGGTGAGCCGCGCCGCGGATCGAGTCCCTGCCGCGGCCGTCCGCGCCGGGGCGGTCGTCATCCGGTGACCGACAGCGCGGTGGCCGTCCGCCACGGACCGTCGAGCCGGACGCTCCGGGCCGCGAGCCCCAGACGCCGGGCCCGACCGGCGTCGGCGACGCCATCGGGGCCGGAGGCGACGACGACGACCCGGCAGCCGGCCCGCTCGATCCGGCGAAGCCAGGCGAGGTACGGTGCCGGATCGCGGGCGGTGATGACGACGACCGTCGTTCCGGGTCGGACGACCCGGACGAGCATCCCGAGCAGTCGCTCGAACGGCGCCGATGGGTGCGACGACAACCGGGCAAGCAGGTCGAACACCCGCTCGAGCTGACCCGGCGCCTCCGACACCGCGAGCTGCGCGAACCGGCTCTCGGCCCCGTGGTAGCCGGCGGCGGCGAGGCCGAACGCCGCGCCGTCGCGGGCGAGCGACCGAGCGATCGAGGCGGCGACGACGAACAACGCCTCGACCTCCTCCTCGTCGACGGTCGGGTCCCACGAGAATCCGGCCGCGGTCTGGACGTCGAGCGCGAGGAGGACCTCGCGATCGCGTGACGGCTCGAATCGCTTCACCACCGGCCGCCCGAGCCGGGCGCTTGCCCTGGGGTGGATCCGCCGCAGCGGGTCGCCGGGGGCGTAGTCGCGCACGCCGGCGAACCGCGCCGGGTCCTCGCTGAGGCCGGATCTGGCCCGAGCCTGGCCGCCCCAGGTGTCGCGTGGCTCGAGGGCGACGGCCGGCACGACCCGCGGCCGGACGAGGAACCGCTGCGGCTCGGCGCGCTGCTCGCGAGCGGCCTCCCGGGCGAAGAGGTCCCCCATGGACAGCGCCACGGGACCCAGCTCGTAGACGCCGCGCCGTTCGGCCGACAGGTGGAACCGGCGACGGACTCGCTCGAACGGCGCGAGCGTCCAGGCGTTGCGCAGGACCCGCCCACCCGCTCCGCCGATCACGAGTGGACGCTCCTTCACGACAACGCTCGGGCTCATCTCGTCCTCGGCGCGCAGCCAGGGGAGGGGCAGCCGCTGTCGGTTCCACGTCTCGATCGTCGTGGGAATCTCCTCGCCCCACGTGATCCGGTCCCGGTCGAGCTCGCGCCGATAGGCGACGCGCGAGAGGCCAGACCGCGCCCAGACCGTCCGGACGACCTCGAGAAGGAGCACCACGATCGCGAGGACGATCGCGATCGGGACGTCGAGCCAGGTGCCGGCGAGGAGCAGGAGGATCGCGAGAAAGGCCGTGAACGTCACCGGCGGCTCCCAGTGCGGCTCGTCGGCCCGTCAGCCGGCAGCCACGACCGGCGGAACCGGCACCGACTCGAGGATCGCGGACATGGCCGCGTCGGCCGAGGCGCCGCGCAGGCTCTCGTCGAGATCGACCACGATCCGGTGGGCGAGGACCGGCCGGGCGATGGCCTGGACGTCGTCGGGCAGGACGAAGCGGCGGCCGGCGAGGAGCGCGCTGGCCTGGGCGGCGCGGTACAGGGCGACGCTCGCGCGCGGGCTCGCGCCCAACTGGAGCTCGCGCCGGGCACGGGTCGCCCGGACCAGGGCGACGAGGTAGGTCTCGACCTCATCGGCAACGCGGACCGCGCGGACCTCGTCGCGCAGGCGGAGGAGGCGTGGACCGTCGATGACCGGCTCGATCGCGTCGAGGGGCTCGGCCGCGGCCTGGTGGCGCCGGGCGATCGCCCGCTCGGCGCCCTCCTCCGGATAGCCGAGCCGGACCCGGACGAGGAACCGGTCCAGCTGTGCCTGCGGCAGCGCGAACGTGCCCTCGAACTCGATCGGGTTCTGCGTCGCGAGGACGATGAACGGCTCCGGGAGCGGACGGGTCTGGCCCTCGATCGAGACCTGGCGCTCCTGCATCGCCTCGAGCAGCGCCGCCTGCGTCCGAGGCGTCGCGCGGTTGATCTCGTCGACGAGGAGGATGTTCGTGAAGACCGGGCCCGGCGCGAACCGGAGCGATCCGCCGTCGAGGATCGAGGAGCCGGTGACGTCGACGGGGAGGAGGTCCGGCGTCCCCTGGACGCGGCGCGTCTCGAGGCCCAGGGCGCGCGCGATGGCCCGGGCTAGAAGCGTCTTGCCGGTCCCTGGCACGTCCTCGATCAGGACGTGGCCGTCGGCGAGGAGCGCCGTGAGCACGAGCCGGAGCGGCTCCTCGCCGCCGACGACCGCCCGGCCCACCGCCGTCCGGACGTCGTCCCATAGGCGGCGAATGGACCCGTCGGTCGGCGCGGATTCGGTTCGTGCCCGCGCGGCGCCGGCTTCAGTCTGGACGTCCGTGGCGGGCTCCTCGGAACGGGAGGGGACTCGGACGGGGATACACGCGGATCGCGCGACCCGTTCAGCCTACACGCGCGACCGGGGAGCGTCGCCGGTCACGACTCGGCCGCGATCCTCCGCAGCACCGCCGGCAGGATCCCGCCGTGGCGGTAGTAGCCCACGTCGATCGGCCCGTCGAGCCGGGCGATCGCCTCGAACCGGCGCACGCCGCCACCGTCGCTGGCGTCCGCCGTGGCGACGACCGTCAGCCGCTTCTTCGGGGAGAGTTCGTCGGCGAGCCCGTGGATCGTGAACGTCTCGCGCCCCGTCAGCCCGAGCGACGCGACGCTGTCGCCGGGGGCGAACTGGAGCGGCAGGACGCCCATCCCGACGAGGTTCGAGCGGTGGATCCGCTCGTAGCTCTCCGCGAGCACGGCCCGGATCCCGAGGAGGAGCGTGCCCTTCGCGGCCCAGTCGCGCGACGAGCCGGTTCCGTACTCGCGGCCGGCGAGGACGACGAGCGGCGTGCCTTCCTCCCGGTAGCGCATGGCCGCGTCGTAGATGAACTGCGGCTCGCCGTCGGGAAGGTGGACCGTGTACGGGCCTTCCTTGTCGCCCGCAAGCGCGTTCCGCAGCCGGATGTTCCCGAACGTGCCGCGCATCATCACCTCGTGGTGTCCGCGGCGCGCGCCGTACGAGTTGAACTCGAGCGGCGCGACGTTCCGCTCCTGGAGCCACTCGCCAGCCGGCGACCAGGGCGCGATCGAGCCGGCCGGGCTGATGTGATCGGTCGTCACCGAGTCGCCGAGCACGGCCAGGGCTCGGGCCCCTTCGATGTCGCCGATTCCCGCGGGCTCGGCGGCGAGGCCGTCGAAGAACGGCGGCTTGGCGATGTACGTGGAGCGAGGATCCCAGTCGTAGCGATCGCCCGAGGGGATCGGCAGCGCCCGCCAGCGCTCGTCCCCGTCGAAGACGACCGCGTAGGTCCGCCGGAAGAGCTCGGGATCGATCGAGCTGCCGATGACGGTCCGGATCTCGTCCGGGGTCGGCCAGATGTCGGCGAGGAACACGTCGCGCCCGTCCGCACCGCGACCGAGCGGCTCGAGCGTCAGGTCGACGTCGACGCGACCGGCGAGAGCGAACGCGACGACGAGGGGTGGGGATGCGAGGTAGCTCGCCCGGGCGAGCGGGTGGATCCGGCCCTCGAAGTTGCGGTTGCCCGACAGGACGGCGGCCACGACGAGATCGTTCTCCTCGACGGCCTTCGCGACCGCGTCGTCGAGCGGCCCGGAGTTGCCGATGCACGTCGTGCAGCCGTAGCCGGCGAGGGCGAACCCGAGTTGCTCCAGGGGCTCCATGAGCCCGGCCGCCTGGAGGTAGCCCGTGACCGCCCTGGAGCCCGGAGCAAGCGACGTCTTCACCGTCGGCGGCACGGTCAGGCCGCGCGCGACCGCGTTCCGGGCCAGGAGACCGGCTCCCACCATCACCGTCGGGTTCGACGTGTTCGTGCAAGACGTGATCGCGGCGATGGCGACCGAACCGGTCCGGATCGTCGTGCGCCGGCCGTCGAGCTCCACGGGGACCGGCCGGTACTGCGGCTCGACCGGCGCCGAGCCCGCGGCGGCCGGCTCGGCCGGCGCCGCCTCGTCGCGCGCGTCCGAGCTCGCGAAGGAGGGTGGATCGCTCGCGGGGAACGACTCGGCCGACGCCGCCTCGACCTGGCCGCCCTCGGGCTTGTGCGTCTCGAGCGTCGCGCCATCGAGCGCGACAAGGCCGTCCGGATAGGTCGTCCGGAACGAATCGCGCAGGCGGGTGAGCGGGACCCGGTCCTGCGGCCGGCGCGGTCCCGCGACCGACGGCTCGACGGTCGCCAGGTCGAGCTCGAGCGTTTCGTCGAAGTCCGGGCCGGCCCCCGGATCGCGCCATAGCCTCTGCGCCCTCGCGTAGGCCTCGACGAGCTCGATCCGCTCGGCAGGGCGGCCGGTCAGGCGGAGGTAGGCGATCGTCTCCTCGTCGATCGGGAAGATCGTCGAGGTCGCCCCGAACTCGGGGCTCATGTTGCTGATCGTCGCTCGGTCGGCCAGAGCGAGACCCGCCAGTCCATCGCCGGCGAACTCGACGAAGGCGCCCACCACGCCGTGCTTGCGGAGCATCTCGGTCACGACGAGGACGAGGTCCGTCGCGGTCGAGCCCCGGGGCAGCTCGCCGCGAAGCCGGACCCCCACGATCCGCGGCATCGGCTGGTACAGCGGCTGGCCGAGCAGCACCGCCTCCGCCTCGATCCCACCGACCCCGTAGCCGAGGACGCCGAGCGCGTTGATCATCGTCGTGTGGGAATCGGTCCCAACGAGCGTGTCCGGGAAGGCGATCCGGCAGTCCTCGGCGGCCGCGTCCGGATCCGGCCCGTCGGTCACCACGGTGGCGAGGTACTCGAGATTGACCTGGTGGACGATGCCGGTGCCCGGCGGCACGACCCGGAGGTCACGGAACGCCGTCTGCGCCCAGCGCAGGAGCTGGTAGCGCTCGCCGTTCCGCTCGTACTCGCGCTCGACGTTGAAGGCGAAGGCGGCCGGAGTCCCGAACCGGTCGACCTGGACGGAGTGGTCGATGACGAGATCCGCTGGGACGAGCGGGTTGACCCGGGCGGGGTCGCCGCCGAGCTCGGCCATCGCGTCGCGCATGACCGCGAGATCGACGACCGCGGGCACGCCCGTGAAGTCCTGGAGGACCACCCGCGCGGGCATGAACGGGACCTCGGCCTCGGCTGCGACGCCCGGCCGCCACGACGCCAGCGTCTCGACGTCGGACGCCTCGACGATGCCCCGGCCGGCGTGGCGCAGGACGTTCTCGAGGAGGATCTTCAGCGTGACCGGCGCCCGCTCGAGCTCGATCCGATCGCCCAGGACGGCCAGGCGGAACAGGTCGGGCAGACCGGCCCCCAGGCTCGCCCGGGCGCCGAACGGATCGGGCTGCGTCACGCGTCCTCCGTGTGGATCGATCGGTACACTCGCTGCGTGGAAGAGTACCGCGAGTCCCCTTCGCGACCGGTTCAGTGAAGGCCTGGGGCGAGCCCGACGACGATCGCGCGGCGGCAGCCCGCTCCCGCGAGGCGACCCTTAACGACCTCGACCACGCGGGGATCGACCTCGACCCGCCGACCCCCGCGGAAGCGGCCCTCGATGAGCACGGAACGAACCACGACGCCGTCGCCCATAGCCACCCCCACGTCCAGAGCGAGCCGGGCGACCCGCCCGTCATCGGGATCGTGGGGGCCGGCGCCGTCGGCACGGCGCTGGGGGTCGCGCTCGACCGGGCCGGCTGGCGGATCCATGCGGTGGCGAGCCGCGACGCCGGCCGGCGCGACCGGTTCCGGAGCCTCGTCCCGGGCGTCCGGCCGTTCGTCGAGGCGACCGCGCTCGTCGAAGAGGTCGAGCTGATCATCCTGGCCGTGCCGGATGACGCGATCCCGCGGGTCGCCGGCGAGCTCCACATGTACGGCGGCCAGGCGATGATCCACACGAGCGGGCTGCTCGGGGCCCAAGCGCTCGCGCCGGCGATGGCGGCGGGGACTCAGGTCGGCTCGTTCCATCCCCTCGTCGCGTTCGCCGACCTCGAGCGGGCCGTGGCCGCCCTCCACGGAGCCACGATCGCGATCGACGGCGACGACCAGCTGCTGGACCTCCTGGCCCGGATGGCCGAGGTGATCGGCGCGACGCCGGTACGCCTGGCGCCGGGAGCGAAGCCGGCGTACCACGCCGCTGCGGTCCTCGCGGCGGGCGGGTTCGACGCGTTGCTCGACGCGATCGCGGAGCTCGGGCGCGTGGCCGGCCTGGACGAGGCCGGCAGCCTCGCGATCTACGGCCCGCTCATCGAGCAGACCCTGGGCAACGCCCGAACGCTTGGGATCGCCGCGGCGCTGACCGGCCCGATGACCCGCGGGGACGGCGGGACGGTCGCCGCCCACCTGGCCGCGGTGCGCGCCCACGCGCCGGCCGTCGAGGGCCTCTACCGAGCCTTGGCAGAGCGCGAGATCGCGCTCGCCGAAGGGCGGGGCGGCCTGACACCGGAAGCGGCCTCGGAGCTCCGGGCGACCCTCGCGGGAACCCTTGCAACGACCGCTTGACGCGCTACCATTGCCGGGCATGGAGCGAAGCATTGCCGCACGGTATGCGGCCCGTCCGACCGCGCGATTCGTGACGTCGTCGAGCCGGGCGCGTGAGCGGCGGCTCGGGCTCCGCGGCGCCGGCTCGTTCCGTCCGGCGAGCGCCCGGATGACGGTCCTGCGGCGGCCCTCGGACAGCATCCTCGCCCGGCTCCGCGGCGACTGGCGGGCGATCCGACCAGCCCACCCGCGGCGCACCGACGGGCGGCCGCGGCCCACCGTCGCGATGACCTGGACTGGATCGTCCTTCGCCGGATCGGCGCGTCGCTCCAGCGCCGCCACGGCGCCGTGGCGCGCCTGAGGACCAGTTCCGCCACATCGGCCGGTGGCATCGTCGTCCGCTTCGACGACGGCATTCCCTCTCTCGTGATCGGCGCGCGCCGGCGCGATCGGGACGTCTTCACCTGGACCCTCCCCAAGGGCACGCCGAACCCCGGCGAGACGCGCGAGGAGACGGCCTTGCGCGAGGTCGCGGAGGAGACCGGGCTCGAGGTCCGAATCACGGACGTCCTCGACTCGATCGAGTACTGGTTCATCCAGCGCGGCACGCGGATCCACAAGACGGTCCACTACTTCCTCATGGAGCCGGTCGGCGGCGATCTCGCCGAACACGATCGTGAGTTCGACGACGTCCGCTGGGTCCGCTTCGACGAGGCGCCCCAGTTCCTGACCTTCGAGACCGAGCGCGCTCTCGTGGCCCGCGCAGGCGAGATCGTCGACCCGGTGTCGGCCCGCGCTTCGGCGCCATCCTCGCGGGCGTCCTCTGGGCCGGGCGCGACGGCGGCGGCGCCCTCCGCAGCGGTCGGCGGCGCGACGCTGCGAGGCGCCTGAGTCGGTGGCCGACACGCTCCAGCCCACCCTCCACGAGACCCCGCTCCGCGACCGACACCTCGCCCTCGGAGCGAAGATGATCGACTTCGCGGGCTGGCTGATGCCCGTCCAGTACGCCGGAATCCTCGAAGAGCACCGGGCGGTCCGCGAGCGGGCCGGCCTGTTCGACCTGTCGCACATGGGCGAGCTGTTCGTGGAGGGCGAGGCGGCCGGGGAGGGCCTCGCCGGAGCCCTCGTGACGGATCCACCGTCGCTCGCGGTCGGGCGCGCCCAGTACTCGATGGTCGTCGCCCCCGACGGCGGGATCATCGACGACCTCATCGTCTACCGAGTCACGGCGAACCGCTACCTGGTCGTCGCGAACGCGAGCAACGCGAAGGTCGTGAGCGACGCCCTAGCCGAGCGGCTCCACGGGGTCCGGGCGGTGCTCGACGACCGCTCGCTCACGACCGCGCTCGTCGCGATCCAGGGGCCACGCTCGGTCGAGATCGTCCGCCCGATGACCGACGTCGATCTCGACGGCCTGCGTTACTACGCGATCGCCGAAGGAACGGTCGCCGGGATCCCGGCCCTCGTCGCCCGGACCGGCTACACCGGCGAGGACGGGTTCGAGGTCTTCGTCGACTCCGCCCACGCGGTCGAGATCTGGGACGCCCTGATGGCCGGGGGCCGTGAGGCCGGGATCGCCCCGATCGGGCTGGGGGCGCGCGACACGCTCCGGCTCGAAGCCGGGATGCCGCTCTACGGGAACGAGCTCGATCGATCGACGAACCCGTTCGAGGCGAACCTGGGCCGGGTCGTCAAGCTGGGCAAGGCGAACGACTTCGTCGGGCGGAGCGCGCTCGAGCGGGTCGCCCGCGACGGTGTCGAGCGGCGGCTCGTCGGCCTCGTGATGCGCGGCCGGGGCATCGCCCGGCACGGCTACCCGGTCTGGTCGGGCGACCGCCGGGCCGGCGCGGTCACGAGCGGGACGCAGTCGCCCACGCTCGGCCAGGCCATCGGGATGGCCATGGTCGCCACGGTCGATGCCCGGCCGGGTACGATGCTCGATGTCGAGATCCGCGGACAGCGGGTCGCCGCCGAGGTCGTGGCCCTCCCGTTCTACCAGCGGGAGCGCTGACCGCCGGGCCATCCTCGAGGAGGAGCACACGTGACGGTCCCTGCCGATCTGCGCTACACGAAGGACCATGAGTGGGTCCGCGTGTCCGGTGACGAGGCGACCGTCGGGATCACGGAGTACGCCGCGGGCCAGCTCGGCGACATCGTCTTCGTCGAGCTCCCGGAGGTGGGTCGCGCGTTGACCCAGTTCGCCGCCTTCGGGGTCGTGGAATCGGTCAAGGCGGTCAGCGACCTGTTCGCCCCGTTGACCGGCGAGGTGACCGCCACGAACGATGGGCTGACAGGATCGCCCGAGCACGTGAACGCGGACCCGTTCGGCGAGGGCTGGATGATTCGGCTGCGCCTCGCGAACCCCGACGAGGTGGACGAGCTGCTCGACGCGGACGCATACGACGCGCTGACCGCGGCCGGCTGAGCGGATGCCGTACGGACCGCACACCGCGGGCGACCGCGAGCGGATGCTGGCGGCGCTCGGGATCGACAGCGTCGACGCGCTCTTCGACGACATCCCCGAGGCGCTCCGGTCGAGCGGCCTGAACCTGCCGGGTCCCGAGCCGGAGCTGGAGCTCGCGGCGCGTCTCCAGGGCCTGGCGGCGCGCAACCGGACCGACCTCGCCTCATTCCTGGGCGCGGGCGTCTACCGCCACTGGACCCCGCCCAACGTCGACCAGCTCCTCCTGCGCGGCGAGTGGTACACGGCCTACACGCCGTACCAGCCGGAGATCAGCCAGGGCACCCTCCAGAGCATCTACGAGTACGAGTCGCTCCTCGCCGAGCTGGTCGATCTGGACGTCGTGTCGGCCTCCCACTACGACGGCGCCGCCGCGACCGCCGAGGCAGGGCTGATGACGTGCCGGGCGACGCGCCGGGAGCGGGTCCTCGTCTCGAAGGCGGTCCATCCGCACTACCGCGAGACGCTCGCTGCGTACTTCGGCGGCGGCCTCGAGCTGGACGAGATCCCGCTCGTGAGCGATGGGGAGGCCTTCGGCACGACCGACCTCGCCGCACTGGAGCGGATGCTCGCGGAGGACGGCCGCCCGGTGGCGGGGGTGATCGCCGCCCAGCCGAACTTCCTCGGGCTCCTCGAGCCGATGGAGGCGATCGGCTCGGCCGCCCACGCCGCCGGCGCCCTGTTCGTCAGCGTGATCGAGCCGGTGTCGCTGGCGGTCCTCGCGCCGCCGGGCGCCTACGGTGCCGACATCGCGGCTGGGGAGGGACAGCCGCTCGGGATCGCCCCGCAGTACGGCGGCCCGTACCTGGGAATCCTCGCGTCGACAGACGCGCTGGTCCGGCAGATCCCGGGACGGCTCGTCGGGATGACGACCGATGTCGCCGGCAAGCGCGCCTACGTGATGACGCTCCGGGCGCGCGAGCAGGACATTCGACGCGACAAGGCGGCCAGCAACATCTGCACGAACCAGGCGCTCCTCGCCCTGGCCGCTTCCATCTACCTCGCGACCATCGGCCCGCACGGCCTGCGCGACGTCGCCGCGCTGGGGGCCGCCCGGGCCGCCCGACTGGAGGCGGCGCTCGCCGACGCGGGTGCGCCGCGGATCCACCCCGGGCCGTACCTGAACGAGTTCGCGATCCGCGTTCCGGATGCGAAGGCCGTCCATCGCCGCCTGATCGACCAGGGCGTGCTCGCCGGCCTCGTCCTCGCCGACGTCCTGCCGGACGAGCCGAGCCTCGCCGACGCGCTCCTCGTCTGTGCGACCGAGGTCACCACGGATGTCGAGATCGATGCGTTCGCGTCCGCTCTGCGGACCGAGCTCGCCTTCCCCGGGCCTGGCGCGGCGGCCGTCGCCGCGGGCGCAGCCTGATGGGCGTCGTGGGCGATCCGCTCCAGCCGACGCTGTTCGAGCGATCGCGTCCCGGTCGCGGCGGCGACAAGATCCCGCATCCGCCGAAGGACGCCCTGGATCGGATCCCGGCTGCGGCGCGCCGGGCGACGCCGCCGGCCCTGCCCGAGGTCAACGAGCCCGAGGTCGTCCGCCACTTCGTCAACCTGTCGCAGCTGAACTACGCGGTCGACACGGGATTCTACCCGCTCGGCTCGTGCACGATGAAGTTCAACCCGAAGCTGAACGAGTGGGCCGCCCGCCTGCCGGGCTTCGCGACGCTCCACCCGATGGCCCCCGACGAGGTCGCCCAGGGCACGCTCCAGCTGCTGTACGAGCTCGAGGAGTGGCTGGCCGAGATCAGCGGCATGAGTGCGGTCACGCTCCAGCCCGCTGCCGGCGCCCAGGGGGAGCTCACCGGAATCCTGATGATCCGGGCCTACCACCGGAGCCGGGGCGAGACCGAGCGCGACGAGGTCCTCGTCCCGGACAGCTCCCATGGCACGAACCCGGCCACCGCGTCGATGGCCGGCTTCCGGACGATCACGATCCCGTCCGCGCCGGACGGCGGGGTGGACGTCGAGGCGTTCGACGCGGCGCTCGGGCCGCGGACCGCAGCCGTGATGATCACGAACCCCTCGACCCTCGGGCTGTTCGAGAAGCGGATCGGCGACCTCCTCGAGAAGGTCCACGCGGCGGGCGCGCTCGCCTACATGGACGGCGCGAACCTGAACGCGATCCTCGGCCGCTTCAAGCCGGGCGAGGCGGGTTTCGACGTCATGCACTTCAACGTTCACAAGACGTTCTCGACGCCTCATGGCGGCGGCGGGCCGGGCGCGGGACC
>Ga0081539_10005157_pt1 | contig 13593 bp, 14 predicted proteins | sample TabmetS4T2R2_FD_71023 | JGI IMG/M metagenome (GOLD analysis project Ga0081539, IMG submission 71023) | Tabebuia heterophylla rhizosphere microbial communities from the University of Puerto Rico - S4T2R2 | ecosystem: Host-associated > Plants > Roots > Rhizosphere ...
CCTGCTGCTGGGCGTGACCCGCGTGCTCGTCGGCGACATGGCCCTCCAGGGCCTGGTGCTGCTGCACCGGCCACAGGGCACCGCCGCGGACGCCGACCTCCCGCCCGTGGAGCTTCTGCAGCGGGTGCTGCACGGCCTCAGGAACATCTCGTAGTCGTCAGGGCCGGCCTGACTGCGGTGGGGCCGCCGCCAGAGCGGCCTGCGGCTGGTCGTGGCAGGCCTCGGCGGCGGCGCTGGTCTCGGCGGGGTCGCCGGGCCCTGGGCCTGGGTGGTGGCCCCGTTCGGCCATGAGGGCCAGGAACGCGTCCAGGCAGCGCGGGTCGAAGTGGGTGCCGCGCCCGGCCTGCAGGTGGCGCAGGGCCCGGTCGGGTGGCCAGGCCGGCCGGTAGGCGCGGTCGGAGGTGAGCGCGTCCCACACGTCCACCACGGCGACGATCCGGGCGGCCTGGGAGATCTGCTCCCCGGCGAGGCCGTCGGGGTAGCCGGTGCCGTCGAAGCGCTCGTGGTGCTGGCGGATGACCGCCAGGGCGTCGCGCAGCGAGGGGGCCCGCCCGACGATGTCGGAGCCGACCACCGGGTGCTGCTCGATCCAGGACCGCTCCTCGTCGGTCAGGGGGCCCGGCTTGTTCAGGACGTGGTCGGGGATCCCGACCTTGCCGACGTCGTGCAGGTAGGCGCCCTCGGCCAGGCTGCGCAGGGTGGCGGGCCCCAGCCCCAGGCGCTGGCCGAGGTGGACCGCCAGCTCGGCCACCCGGGCCGAATGGCCGTGGGTGTAGGCGTCGCGGGCCTCGACGGCGCCGATCAGGGCCCGCAGGGTCTCGGAGTAGCCGCGGCTGATATGGGCCATCGGGTCGCTGGCGAACACCCCGTCCAGCACCTCGTGCATCGTCCGGCTGCGCCGGTAGCCGGTCAGGACCGCATAGATGGCGGCGACGAAGCCGGTGAGCAGGAAGGCGTGGTAGTCCCACCACGACAGCCGCCACAGGGCGCCGACCTGCAGCGACACCAGCGCGCCGGTGCCGAGCAGGCAGGCCACCACGAGCGCCAGCTGGACGCGGTCGAACCCGAGCCGCCAGCGCCACCAGTGCACCGTCCCGACCGCGATCAGCACGGCCGCCGCGGCCACGATCAGGCCCAGGCGGACCAAGGCCTCCCCGGGCAGCGGTTGCAGGCCGCCGCCGGCGGCGGGCCAGAGCACGGCCGCCCCCGGGACCAGCCCCAGCAGTGCGACCCCCGCGGTCAGGGTCCCACGCGGCCGGTGGCCGGCCCATCGCGCCGGCCACCGTTGGGGCCAGGCGGCCGCGCACAGCCCGGCCGCGAAGCCCGCGATCGCCAGCACCGGCAGCCGCCCGACCCACAGGTTCGGGGGCCGACCCGCGACACCGGGGGTGGTCAGCCCATGGCCGAGCATGAGGAAGCCCACCGCCAGGCAGCCCAGGGCGAGCATGACCAGGCTGCCGTCACGGCTGCGCCCGGCCGCCACCGCAGCCGCCACGGCCACCGCCAGCGCGCAGGCCGAGATGGCGCTGACCACCACCAGATGGGCGGTCACCGACCGGAGGACGACATCCAGCCTGGGCTCGGTCCGCAACAGCAGCAGCGTGCCCTGGGGCACCAGCAGGGCCAGCAGCACGATCGCGGCCCCTCGCCGGGCCGGCCGCGCCCGGCCGCGAACCTTGTTCATATCACCCCAGATCGGCAGACCACCGCAGGCACTTGACCGCCGCAGCCAACGGAAAGGGCGTGGCCATCAACCACGCGCCGCCCTGGGGCGACCTACGAGCGCCCGCCGGGAAACATCGGATGCCGCCCGCCTCCCGATCTAGGCGCATCGTCCGATGCCCGGCCGACCCCGTGGCCGTACGGTGCCGCCGGGGGCGACCGTGCGCCACCGCGATGTTGGAGCTGCTCGAGCAAGGGGGCTGCTGTGTCCGGAAGATTGCGAAACCATCGGAGACGACTGGTGCTGACGCCGGTGATGCTGGCGATGCTGCTGGTGTGGGGGACTGCGGCGAGCGCGGCCCCAGGGTGGACGGTGGTTCGCACCGTCGACCCGTCGGCCGGCGAGAACGTGCTCAACGGGGTCGCCGTGCGCAGCTCGACCGACGCCTGGGCGGTGGGCAACTTCACCGGCCCCGACCCCGACGACGACGGCCTGAACATGCTCACCGAGCACTGGAACGGCACCGCCTGGAGCCAGGTCCCGGCCCCGGCCGTGCCGCACCTGGACGAGTCGCTGCTCGCCGTCGGCGCCAGCTCGGCCAGCGACGCCTGGGCGGTCGGGTTCGAAAAGGGGGTCGGGGCCGCCGGCCGCTTCCCGCTGGCCGCGCACTGGAACGGCAGCAGCTGGACGATCGTGCCCACCCCGACCCAGACCGGCGGCTCCAAGTCGACCCTCAACGGCGTGGTCGACCTGAGCCCGACCAACGCCTGGGCGGTCGGCAGGAGCCGCAGCGCCACCGCCCTGGTCGAGCACTGGAACGGCACCGCCTGGTCGATCGTGCCGGTGCCGACCCCGGCCGGCGCCGCCACCAGCCAGCTCGCCGCGATCTCGGCCCTGTCGCCGACCAACATCTGGGCCGTCGGCAGCGTCGTCAACATCGTCAACACCGCCGTGCAGAACCGGACCCTGGTCGAGCACTGGAACGGCAGCGCCTGGAGCATCGTCACCAGCCGCAACGCCACCACCAGCAACCTGCTCACCGGCGTGACCGCGGTGGCCGCCAACAACGTCTGGGCGGTCGGCTACACCATCACCACCGACGGCAGCAACCAGCCCGACCGGACCCTGATCGAGCACTGGAACGGCACCAGCTGGTCGATCGTGGCCAGCCCGACCGTGGCGTCCAACGACACCCTGACCGGGGTGGCGGCCCGCTCGGCCACCGACATCTGGGCGGTGGGGTTCCGCCAGGACCGCAGCGGCGCGATCCCGACCGACCGGACCCTCACCGAGCACTGGAACGGCAGCGCCTGGTCGGTGGTGGCCAGCCCCAACGTCGGCGCCAACGACAACCTGCTCAACGGCGTGAGCGCCGCCACCGGCGACGTCTGGGCGGTCGGCTCCTCCGACGTCTTCTCCCACACCCTCGCCCTCCGCGAGACCGGCTGAGCGGCAGCGTTCGCCGCCCCGGCCGCGGCGACCAGGGGCCCGGACCGTCGGTCCGGGCCCCTCGCTTCAGCGGCCGCTGGGGCGGGCGGGGACGCGGACCCGCTGCTCTTTGACCGGGGTGCTCTCCGGCATGACCGGGTGGTCCCGGGCATGGGCGGCGTACCAGTCGGCGTAGCGGTTGGCGCCCGGCCAGGCGGTCAGGCCGTGGGCGTACACCGACAGGGCGACCGTCCAGGTCACCACGTCCAGCAGCAGCGGCCGCTCGGGCAGGTCGGTCTGCTCGACCAGGATGAGCACGAACACGATCGAGGCCAGGCCGCGGGGCCCGAACCAGCCGAGGAAGCCGACGGTCACCGCGCGCATGCCCGTGCCCAGCATGGCCACGGCCACCGGGAGCAGCCGGATCACGGTGAGGCTGAGGACCGCGTAGCCGATCACCCGCCAGTCCGGGTCCCGGAGGGCCGGCCCGAGCAGCACCGCCCCGAACAGCAGGAAGGTGACGGCGTTCAGCAGCTCGCCGGACTCCTCGGCCAGGAAGGTGGTCGCCTCGGCGTGCCTGCCGGCGATGGCGGCGAACACGATCCCGGCGACGAAGGCGGCGATGAACCCGCTGCCCCCGAGGGCGCTGGCCGCCGTGTAGGCCAGCAGCGGGGTCGCGACCGCGTTGATCTGCCTCCAGGTCCCATCCATCCAGCCCCTGGCCGCGAAGCCGCGCAGCACGATGGCCCCGAGGGCGCCGGCGGCGAGCCCGCTGGCGGCGCCGAAGCCGATCTCCTCCAGGATCACCCGCAGCGGCTCCACGTGGGCCGTGCCCTGCTCGGCCCCGGCGATGGTGAGGAAGATGATCAGCAGCGGGACGCACACGCCGTCGTTGAGGCCGCTCTCGACGTTGAGACCCTGGCGGATGCGCGACGGCAGGCGCCGGTTGCTGACCACCGGCAGCCCGAGGGCGGCGTCGGTCGGGGCCAGCACGGTCGCCAGCGCGGCCGCCGTCCACAGGTCCAGCCCGGGCAGCAGGGCCAGCCCGGCCAGGGTGCCGGCCACGATGGTGAGCGGGAGGCCGATGCCGAGGAGGCGGGCCGGGACCCGCGACTCGCGCCGCAGCCGGCCCAGGTTGACCCGGACGGCGTCGGTGAACAGCACCAGGGTGAGGGTCGCCTCGGCCAGGTGGCGGACGAACTGGCCGGCCGCGTCGGCCTCGATCAGCGCCAGCGCCCGGTTGCCGGCCAGCAGCCCGATGGCCACGAACACCATGGCCTGGGAGACCGGGGTGGTCGCCAGCCGCCCCGACACCGCGGCGTAGCCGATCAGCACCAGCGCGATCCCGGCCAGCGCCCAGGTGTCCATGCTCCGCTTCCTCCAAGGGCTCGTCCGGGTCAAGCCTGACCGCCGGCGGCCGGTCGGACCTCATCCTTGAGGGGTGATGAACGGCGACGATCCCCGGAAATCACCCGTTGAAGATGATGCCCGGCGCCGCATGGTCGGAGAGGCTGCCGGACGACAGTCAGAAGCAACGGGAGGACGGTGCCACCGATGCCCGAGGACACCGCGCTCGGCATGGAGGAGCGTGCGGAGCTGGAGCGGCTGCGCACCGAGGTCGTGACCCTGCGCGCGCAGGTGCAGCGAGATGAGCGAGCTGGAGGCCCCGCGGGCCGCCCGCCCGCCCCGGGACGGGCGGGGCGGCAGCGGTGGCGGACGGCCGTGGCCAGTCTGCTGATCGTGCTCGCCTGCGTGCTGGCCCCGCTCTCGGCGGTGGCGGTCTGGACCCGCAACCAGGTCACCAACACCGATCGGTACGTGGCCACCGTGACCCCGCTGGCCAGCGACCCGGCCATCCAGACGGCCATCACCGACCAGATCACCGCCCAGGTGTTCCGCTATCTCGATGTCCAGGGCCTGACCGCCCAGGCCGTCCAGGCCCTGTCGGACCGGGGGACCCTGCCCCCCCGGATCACCGACCAGCTCCAGGCCCTGGCCGTGCCGATCGCCAACGGGGTCGAGAGCTTCACCCGCAGCCAGGTCGCGAAGGTCGTGCAGAGCGACGCCTTCGCCGACGCCTGGGTCCAGGCCAACCGGGCCGCCCACGCCGAACTGGTCAAGGCCCTCACCGGAGAGGGCGGGGGAACGGTCACGGTCGAGAACGACACCGTCACCATCAACATGGCCGCCTTCATCCAGGTGGTCAAGCAGCGGCTGACCGACGCCGGGTTCTCGGTCGCCGCCCGGATCCCGGAGGTCAACGCCTCCTTCGTGCTGTTCCAGTCCAAGGACATCACCAGAGTCCGTACCGGCTTCAACCTGCTCAACACCCTGGGCATCTGGCTGCCGATCATCGCCATCGTCCTGCTGGTGCTGGGGGTGTATGTGGCCAAGGACCACCGCCGGGCCCTGGTCGGGGCCGCCCTCGGGGTGGCGGCGAGCATGGTCGTGCTCGCCCTGGCCCTGGCCATCTTCCGGTCGATCTACCTGGACTCCGTCCCGGCCTCGGTGCTGCCCCACGACGCCGCCGCGGTGCTGTACGACACCATCGTGCGGTTCCTGCGCCTGGGGCTGCGGACCATCCTGGTCCTGGCCCTGGTGGTGGCGGCGGGGGCGTTCCTGACCGGCAGCTCGGTGACCGCGGTCCGGACCCGCCAGGGCCTGGCCGGCGCGATCGGGTGGGTGGCCGGGAGCGCCGAGCGGGCCGGGCTGCGGACCGGCCCGGTCGGGACCTGGGTCGAGGCCAACAAGCGGGTCCTGCGCATCGCCGCGGTCACCGTGGCCTCCCTGGCCCTGGTGTTCTGGGGCCGCCCCACCGGCAAGGTCGTGCTCGGCCTGACCCTGGCCCTGCTGGTCGTGCTGGCCATCATCGAGCTCCTCGCCCGCCCCGCGCCGCAGAAGGACGCGGTCTCGACCCCGACATGAACCGATCCGACGGCGGCACTGGAGGACGCGATGCGTTGGCGGAGGCGGGCGGACCAGGAACCGGCCCACGACGGCGAAGCGGTGGATGGGGGAGCGCGCTACCTCATGCGCGAGAAGCTCCTGTCGTTCGGGGATGACTTCTGGATCGAGAACGACCGCGGCGAGCGCATCTTCCACGTCGACGACAAGGTCCTGCGGGTGCGGGACACCGTGGTCATCAAGGACCGGGACGGCAACGAGCTGGTGAAGCTCAAAAAGCGGCTGCTGCGGGCACGCGACACCATGACCATCGAGCGCGGGAACGACAAGGTGGCCACGGTCAAGAAGGCGATCATCGCGCCGCTGCGCGACCGGTTCACCGTGGAGCTGGCCGCGGGTGGTTCGCTGGAAGCCCAGGGCAGCATCCTGGACCACGAGTACCAGATCAGCCGCGACGGCATCCCGGTGGCCAACGTCTCCAAGCGCTGGTTCCGGGTCCGCGAGAGCTACGGCGTGGCGGTCGCCCCCGGCCAGGACGACGCCCTGGTCCTGGCGATCACGGTCTGCATCGACCACCTCGTCGACTAGCGTCCGCTTATTTCCCCGACGCTCCGGGTTAAGCGGCGATTAAGCGACGCGTAAGCGGCGGCCGCCACCATGCAGGTGCTAGCGGCGCCACACGCCCGGGAGGCGGACTAGCAGGCGGGTCGTCCGGGGCACCCGCCGGATCCCATCGGGGAAGTTCCTGGGCAGGGGGAAGATGCAAGATGACCGACCGCTTCGATCCCAACATCCCGGCAGATCCTCTGGACCCGGCCGCCCCCTCCATCGAGGGCGAGTTCACCGGCATCGTGGCCATCACCGAGCACCCCGCGATCGGCAAGGGCAACCTGGTCGTGAACCCTGACCAGCCGTTCGACATCGACGTGGCCTGGCACGTCTTCGGCAACCTGGTCCCGCTGTGGCTGACCGCGCTGTCGGTCCAGACCCCGGACTGGGTCGTGACCGCCTATGCCGAGTCGCAGGGCCCCGGCGACGAGGTCACCCTCGGCGAGGTCAGGGTCCCCGTCGGCGGGCCGCTGTTCCCACTGGACCAGGCGTACACGGCCAAGCTCACGGTGCCCGCCGGCGCCCTGAGCGAGGAGAACCCCGGCGACCCGACCCAGTCGGGCACCTACAAGATCGTCGTGACCACGTTCCTGGACTCGGCCCTCGGGTCCGTCGGCTACGACATGATGGGCTACGCCGAGGGCCCGATCATCAAGGTCGAGAGCCCGCTCTAGGCCATCCAACGCAGGTCGGCCCGCCCGAGCGCCCCGGCTCGGGTGGGCCGATCACGTTCCGCCGGTCAGGCCACCGCCACCTCGTCGAACGCCACGCCGCCCACGGACCCGGCATGCCGGGCCGAGAAGTCGCCGCGATCGATCACCGTCAGACGGGGCCGGGACTTGCCGACCACGACTCGACGCCCACAGGCCTCGTCCATGCAGACGAAGAGCACCTCGGAGGGCGTCTCGGCTTCGCAGGCCATCTCGTGGGACACAATTGGCGGGGGAGTCCAATCGGCTGCCATGGTCCGCCTCTCTGTCGGCTGGGAAGGGTGTGTATACCCGGCCCAGCCGGTCGCCTACCAACCGGTCACACCGTGCGGCGGTAGCGCCGCACGGCGATCGGCCCGAACACCAGCAGGATGCCCAGGGACCAGGCCAGCGACTGCAGCACGTAGGAGGTGGTCGGCCCGCCGATCACCAGCGCCCGGACCGCCGAGGCGGTCACCGACACCGGCTGGTGCTCGGCGAACCCCTGCAGCCAGCTCGGCATGGAGCTGGCCGGGACGAACACGGTCGAGGCGAACACCAGCGGGGCCATCACCGGGAACGCGGCCGCCTGGGCCGTCTCGGGGTCGCCGACCGCCAGCCCCACGGTGGCGAACACCCAGGACAGCGCGTAGCCGAACAACAGCACCAGGCACATGGCGGCGAGGAACGCCAGGGCGCCGGTGTGGACCCGGAAGCCGACCAGGAACCCCACCGCGGCCATGAGCGCGGTGACGAACACGTTGCGGGTGAGGTCGGCGAAGGTCCTGCCGGCCAGCACGGCCGAGCGGGCCATGGGCAGCGACCGGAACCGCTCGATGAGGCCGCTCTTGAGGTCGGTGGCCAGGCCGACGGCCGTGGCGATGGCCCCGAACACGGTGGTCTGGACGAAGATCCCCGGCATCAGGTAGTCGACGTAGGGGATCCCCGGCACCGAGGACTGGAACGCCCCGCCGAACACGTAGCGGAACAGCAGGACGAACATCACCGGCTGGATGGTGGAGAACACCAGCAGCTGCGGCACGCGGCGGTAGGCGATCAGGTTCCGGCCGGCGACGGCGAGCGCGTCGCGCACCGGCCGCAGCGGGCTCCTGGCGACACGGCGGGTGCCGGCGGCGCCGACGGTGGTGGAGGCGGTGGTCATACGGCACCTCGGGAACGAGCGGCCCCGCGGCCGCGCCGGTCGCCGTTGGCGGCGGCTTCGGCCTCGGCCTCGGCGCGGTGGCCGGTCAGGGCGAGGAACACGTCGTCCATGCTGGGGTCGCGCACGGCCAGGGTCGTCGGCGCCAGGTCCTGGTCGTCCAGCAGCCGCAGCACGTCGATGAGCAGCCGCGAGCCGTCGTCGGAGGTCAGCCGGAGGGTCGCTCCGTCGCGCTCGGGGCGGTCGGCCATCCGGGCGACGAGCTCCTCGGCGCGGGCGGCACGGGCCGGGTCGCCCATCCCGAGCTCGATCACGGTGCTGCCCAGCTGGGCCTTGAGCGCGGCCGGGGTGTCGTCGGCGATCACCCGCCCGCCGTCCACGACCGCGATGCGCTGGGCCAGCCGGTCGGCCTCCTCCAGGTACTGGGTGGTCAGCAGCACCGTGGTCCCCTCGGCGACCAGTTCGCGGATCATCTCCCACAGCGCGTTGCGGCTCTGGAGGTCCAGCCCGGTGGTCGGCTCGTCGAGAAACACCACCGGGGGGCGCTGGACCAGCGCGGCGGCCACGTCGAGGCGGCGGCGCATCCCGCCCGAGTAGGTGCGCGCGGGCCGGTCGCCGGCATCGGTCAGCTGGAAGCGCTCCAGCAGCTCGCCGGCGCGTGTGCGGGCGTCGGCGGTCGGCAGCTGGGCCAGGCGGCCGGTCAGCTGCAGGTTCTCGCGGCCGGTCAGGTTGGGGTCGATGGCGGCGTACTGGCCGGCGAGGCCGATGCGGTAGCGGACCTCCTCGGCCTGGCGGACCACGTCGAGGCCGAGGAGCTCGGCACGCCCGCCGTCGGGGCGCAGGATGGTGGTGAGGATGCGGATGGCGGTGGTCTTGCCGGCGCCGTTGGGGCCGAGCAGCCCGAACACGGAGCCCGCCGGAACCTGGAAGTCGATGCCGTCGAGGGCGACGACCTCACCGAAGCGCTTGGCCAGCCCCTCCACGACGATGGCGTTGTCGGTCATGCCGAAGAAGCTACGCCGCCGGGCGGAGGACCGCGAGGAGGCGGTGGGCGGCCTGCTCGACCTCACCGGGCGAGGCCGGAGGGCCGCAGCGGACGACGCCGGGGAGCTGGCCCAGGGCCACCACCCGGATGCCGTCGGCGACCCCCTGCGGCACCGACCAGGGGCTGTGCACACACAGCAACGGCCGCACCGGCAGCCCGGCCCAGCCCTCGAGGAGCTCGGCCAGGGCGTCGGCCTGACCGCGGAGGCCGCGGACGGCCGCGGCCGGAGGGCCGCCCGGCAGCAGCCGCCGGTGCCGCCAGGACCCGACCACCCACACCCCGGTCGGGCCGACCGCCACATGGTCGAGGCTGTCCAGCCATCCGGGCAGGGTGACGTCGTGCAGCACCAGGTAGCCGCCCTCGCCAAGGGGTGTCAGCACCTCGGCGGTGCGCCGCTGCATGGCGGCCTGCCGCCGCCAGACCCTGACCCCGGGAGAGGGACAGAAGCGGAGCCGCCAGCCGGTCCAGGCCGCCAGCAGCAGCGCCGTCAGCCAGCCCAGCCAGGGCCCGAAGCTCACACCGATGGCCAGGCCCCCGACCAGGGCGGCGCCGGCGACCGCGGCGCTCCACCACCTCCAGCCGAGGCGCCAGCCGGCCCGCTCGCGCTCGCGGTGCTGCCGGTAGGCGGCCTCGGCCGAGGCGCCGGCCCGGCTCGACCGCGGGTCGAGGATCGGGCGGGCCGGCAGGAGATCCCCGGACGAGGCCGTCCAGATCTCCTCCGCCAGCTCCCGCACCCGATCCTGGCTCAGCCGCCGGACCAGCAGGCCGGCGCAGGTCCCGTCGGGCAGGTCGCACAGGCAGACGCGTCCCTCGTCATGGCGCCTACCGGCCATCTCCGCCTCCGTCAGGGCTGGTCCTTCCTCAGCTCCCCGCCGTGGGCGGCGACGGCCCAGATCACGAAGATGTTGAGGGTGACGATGAGCAGCGACCAGAACGGGTAGTAGGGGATGAACAGGAAGTTGGCGGTGGCGCTGAGCACCGCCAGGACGATGGCCACGGTCCGGGCCCAGGTCCTTCCCGACAGCAGCCCCCAGCCGGAGAAGGCCACGACCAGCCCGATCACCAGGTGGATCCAGCCCCAGGTGGTGGCGTCGAACTGGAAGATGTAGTTGCGGGTGGTGACGTAGAACTCGTTCTGGAAGATGGCGACCAGGCCCTCCACGGCCTGGAAGATCCCGGTCATGATCATCATGATCGCGGCGAACAGGATGAACCCCACCGCCCAGCCGCTGGCCTCCCGATCCGCCCGGGCCGCGGACGACGGATACGCCTCCTCGGTCATGTGCCGATCCCTCCTCTGCTGCGCGGCCGGCCGGTCGGCGGGCCGCTCGGACCACCGGACGAACCGTGGCACCGCACCGGCGCCGGGGCATCATCCGATGAGGATGAGCTTCAGCCGGTGAGCTGCGCCGCCCAGAGGTCCTCCACCGGCCACCGGCTGGCCCATCGGGCGGTGGCGATGCCGTAGTAGGCATGGGTCGCCGCACCGGCCGGGGCGTAGAGCTCGTGAAGGGCCTGGACGGCGAACCCGTTGGCGGCCAGCGTCCGGATCCACTCGCCATGGCTCGGATGGAACTCGACCCCGCCGCCCGGCCACGCCGTCCGGCGCAGCCCGCGCTGGGGCCGCAGAAGCTGCTCCTGGGTGAAGCCCTCGTCCTCGGGTACGCACAGCGTGGCCAGCACGCTGTTGGTCAGGAACACCAGCCGACCGCGCGGGCGCAGCAGCCGGGCCGCCTCGGCCACCCAGCGGTCGGGGTCGCACCAGACGCTGGCTCCGTACTCGCTGACCACCAGGTCGAAGCGGCCATCGGCAAGCGGGACCTTCTCGGCGTCGGCCTCGACCAGGGGGAAGGTCGGCCCGAACCGCCGCTGGCACCGGGCCGCGGTCGCCAGCTGGGCCGCGTTCAGGTCGACGCCCACCGGCCGGGCACCCTGCCTGGCCAGCTGGGCGGACAGGTAGGCGGTGCCGCAGCCCAGCTCGACCACGTCCAGGCCGGTGACGTCACCGAGGACCCCCAGGTCACGCTCGGGGATCCCGAACAGCCCCCAGGTGAGCGTCGTCGCGGCCCAGGAGCGGTCGGCGTCCCCGTCGGTGAACTCGGCGTTCACCACCGTCCAGAGGGCACGGTTCCGGGCGAGGTCCCCCGGCGGCGTGCCGCTCATGGCGCCTCCTCTCCTCGATGCCGGGTCTGCGCCATGGTCGCCGCGGAGGCGGGCGGCGGTATCACCCGATCGGGGTGATGTCGCAAGTTCATGCCAAGCGAGCGATGCGCGGCCGCGGAGTGACGGGAAGAGTGTGGGCCACGGAAGGAGGGGTGCACTCCGTGAGTGGGTCGACGGGCACCGGTCCCGGCGGCGCCGCCCCGCCGGGACCGGCCGGGCCGGCGGCCGAGCCGCGCTGGCCGATGGCCACCGCGGTGCTCGCCGCGACCGTCCTGTTCTCGGCCACGCCCCACCGCGGGCGCCTGCCCGGGTGGTGGCTGGGACCGCTGCTGCAGCTGGTGCTGCTCGGGCTTCTGATCGCCCACGACCCGGGCCGGATCGACCGCCGCTCGACGCGCCTGCAGCGCCTGACGGTTGCCCTGCTGGTCGTCATGACGACCGGCACCGCGCTGGCCGTCACCGTTCTCGCCCATGACATCCTGGCCGAGGTCCAGGGGGTCACGGCCACGGTCCTGCTGGGCCGGGGCGCGGCCGTCTGGGTCGAGAACGTGATCGTGTTCAGCCTGTGGTACTGGCAGATCGACCGCGGCGGGCCCGCCGAGCGGGCCGCCGGCTCGCCGATCCCGGCCAGCTTCGCCTTCCCGGAGAACGCCACCCCCGAGCTCGCCCCGGCGGGGTGGCGGCCGGCCTATCCCGACTACCTGTACCTGGCCTACACCAACGCCACCGCGTTCAGCCCCACCGACACCCTCCCGGTCCGGCGGTGGGCCAAGCTGACCATGCTGGTCCAGTCGGCCCTGTCGCTGGTGATCGCCATCCTGGTGATCGCCCGGGCGATCAACGTCCTGCCCGGGTAGCGGTCAGGCCGGGATGCCCGGCTGGCGCAGGATCATGACGGTCGCCAGGACAAGCAGCACCGAGCCGACGCCGATGAGCGCATAGCGGATGGTGGGCAGCTTGAAGGTGCTGCCGATGCCGACCAGGAACAGCACCGCGGCCAGGAACACGGTGATGCGGATGTACTCGTCACCCACGACGGCCGCCCGGTTGCCGGCTGCCGAGGCCGCTTCGGCCTCGCGGTCCAGCGCGTCGGCCTTGGCCTGGTCGGCGAGCTTGTACTCGGGCATGTAGGTGGGCCCGGGCGGGGCCTGCGGGTTGTGGAGCGGGTCGGTGGCCAGCCAGGCGTCGAAGGCGACCCGGAACTCGGGTCGGAAGCGGCGCTCGGCGACGGCCTGCTTCTGGGGGTCGTCGAGGGTGAAGGCGGTGAACCAGGCGGTGTAGGTGGAGGAGTCGAAGTTGCGGGTCGACAGGGCGGCCAGGTCGGCCCGCGTGGCCAGGTTGCGCAGGGTCGCGGCGTGGGCGATCTCGATCCGCGACTCCGTGCCCCACTTGGCCGCGGCATAGCCGGACCAGGCGGCCGCGATGGTGACCAGCGACAGCAGCAGCGCCTCGCCGATCTGGACCAGGCGTGCATGCCGGTCGCCGGGCGGCGTGTCGTGCCGGTGCGGTCCCTTGTTGTGCTCGTGCAGCTCCTTGCCGACCTCGATGGGTGAGAGTCCCTCAGGCATCGGGCATGCTCCAGCGTCGTCGGACGACGGTCCTGTCCGATGGTCGCGGCCAGCGCCCGCGGTCGCATCACCCCGAACGGATGAACGGCCGCCGCCCGGCCGATCTCATCCTCATTGGGGGATGCCCGCGCCCGGCCATGCGGTGACGATTTGGCCCGCCGACGAAGGGAGACCACATGGCCATCGGACCGGTGCAGCTGATTGTCCTGGGGTTCAACCACCCCAACTTCCACGGCGAGATCGTCGAGGAGCTGGAGCGGCTGCGCGACAGCGACACCATCCGGGTGATCGACGCCCTGGCCGTCCACAAGGACGCCGACGGGGAGATGGAGGTGGCCCACCTCAGCAACCTGACCCTGGACGAG
>Ga0081539_10005158_pt1 | contig 13590 bp, 15 predicted proteins | sample TabmetS4T2R2_FD_71023 | JGI IMG/M metagenome (GOLD analysis project Ga0081539, IMG submission 71023) | Tabebuia heterophylla rhizosphere microbial communities from the University of Puerto Rico - S4T2R2 | ecosystem: Host-associated > Plants > Roots > Rhizosphere ...
TCCTCGAAGGCTGAGTACAGATATGGGAGGAGGCGCTGGCGCAGCTTGATCATCTTGCGGCACACGGACTCCCACGGCTCGCCGAAAGCCCACGGCTCCTGGCCTATGGTGCCCTTCGCCGAGTGGTTGCGGCAGAACGGCTGGAAGACCCCGAACTCGGTGAATCGCGCCAGAAGCTCGCCGTTGCAGTCGTCGAAGAACCCGCCGATGTCCACGCCAGCCCAGGCGACCCCCGAGAGGCCGAGGTTCTGTAGCTGGGGCATGCTCATCCACAGGTGTTCCCACCACGACGAGTTGTCCCCCGTCCACTGCAAGGCGTGGCGCTGGAGTCCGGCGTAGCCGGAGCGCGTTATCACGAACGGCCGCTCGTCCGTCCTCAGACTTAGAAGGCCCTCTCGGACGGAGCGGGCCATCAGGGAACCGTATGTGTTGTGAATCTGACCGTGCAGTTTCGTCTCCCCACCGCCGGGATGCACCACGTCCGAAGGCATCGTGGACTGCTGCGGGATGAAGAGGGACGGCTCGTTCATGTCGCACCAGATGCCGGAGACACCGGCGTCTACGAGTACCCGATGGTTCTCGCCCCACCACCCGCGGGTCTCCGGGTTGGTGAAGTCCGGGAAGGCGCAGACGCCGGGCCATACGGCGTTGCGGAACTCTCCGCCTTCCCTGGTCTTGCAGAACAGGTCCCTGTCCCGCCCCTCGCGGTAGACGTGGTAGCTCTCGTCCGCCTTCACGCCAGGGTCAACGATGGTGACGACGCGGAAGCCATCTTCGCGCAGTTCGGAGATGAGTTTTTGGGGGTCTGGGAAGGCGTCTTTGTCCCAGGTGAAGACGCGGTAGCCGTCCATGTAGTCTATGTCCAGGTAGATCACATCGCACGGGATGTCCCGCTCGCGGAACTGGCGCGCGATCCCACGCACCTCTTCCTCCGTCTCGTAGCTCCAGCGGCACTGCTGGTTTCCCAAAGCCCACAGCGGCGGCATCGGCGTGCGGCCGGTCAGCTCTGTGTAGCGATCCAGGACCCCGCGCGGCGCCGGGCCGCAGAAGACGTAATAGACGATGTCCCCGCCCTCGGCCCCGTAGTATGCGAGGCCGGGATCTTCTTTCGCCAGGTCGAACTCCACCCGGTGCGTGTTGTCGAAGAGAAGCCCGTGCGCCTTGCCTTCGACCAGCGAGAGGCTGAAGGGAACCGACGAATACAGGTTGTTGAACGAGGCCGTGTGACCGGCGGGCGGGTCCACGTTCCAGAACACCTGGGAGGAGCCCGTCTTCTCCAGGCCGCTCGTGCGCTCCCCGCATCCAAAGTACCGCTCGCCCGCCGCGCGGTGCTTGTACAACCGCACAGGACTCCCCATTGGCTGGGTGAATACGTTGGCGCCTGGTGTTACCACTGGCCCCATCCCCAGCTTCGGGTCGTCGGCGCAGAACTCGCGTCCCTCAACGTCCACGAACGAGACCCGCAGGGGGTCAAGCTCCACCCGCGCCGTGAACGCGCCGGTGGAGAGGGTGATGGTTCCGTCCTTCTCGTTCATCTCCGCCGGTATATTTGCCCACTCCTGTTTCGCTATGGCCTCGGAGTCGTAGCGGGGGGTGCGTCCCGCGGGGAACATCCCGACCCTGAAGAGGTCGGGGGCGAGCGCCGTGATCTCCACCGTCGCGTCGCCGGATCGAAAACGCAGTTTGCGGTCGTCATGGTCTGTGGTCTTGGCGGCTCCGAGCGGCTGGTACTCGCCTCCGGTTTTCGGTGGGCTTTCGAAGTGTTCGGTCAAAGGTCCTCCTGGTCGGAAAGGTTTCGGGTGTCAGGCTGCAGGCAGCAGGTTTTCCTGGTTGCTGTAACCTGAAGCCTGGAGTTTTCAGAAATCTACGTCCCTGCCCGCATCCTGCACCACGGCGCGGTCGTAGACGATACGGGCCACGGCCATGTCTTCGAGGGCCAGGCCCTGGCTGGCGAAGAGGGTGATGTCCTCGGGGCTGCGGCGGCCCTGCATGTGGCCCGAGATTACCTGGCCGAGCTCGTAGACGGCCTCGGGGAGGATGGCGCCCGTTTCGAGGGATGGCATCAGGTCTCCGGCTTCCAGCCCGATCTCCTCCCGCGAATCCACGCACACGAAGCTGGCTCGCCTGACCACGTCGCGGTCGATCTCGCTCTTGAACAGCATGTTCGAACCGGCGGTATTGACGTGCGTCCCAGGCCGCAGCCACTCCCCATACAGTACGGGCTCGCGCGACGAGGTAACGGTCACCACGATGTCCTGGGCGGCCACCTCGTCCGGGGCGTGGGTCGTCTCTATCTCCGTGCCGAGCCGTTCGCCCATCTTCTCCGCAAACGCCTTCCGGTTCTCCTCGGAGCGGCTGTGAACGATGATCCGGTCGAGATCCCGGACGGCCGCCACAGCTTCGAGCTGGCTCTCGGCCTGCCAGCCCGTCCCGTAGAGCCCCAGCGTCGTAGCGTCTTGGCGGGCCAGGTACTTCGTTGCGACGCCGGTCGCCGCGCCCGTGCGTAGCTGGCCCAGGCGGTCCGACTGGATGATGGCGAGGAGCTCGCCACCGTCGGAGTCGAAGAGCATGGTGTAAAAGCGGGCCCCGCCACTGGCGATGGAGTACGCCTTGAGGCCCATCGCCCCGAATTCCGGCGCCCCGGCGAACATCACGTTCAGGCCGCTGCCGGGCAGCGACACTCTTCGGCGGGCGTGGTTGGATGCCCGGCCTTCGGCGTGCTGGCGCAGTACGGCCTCCACGGCGTCGAGCGCCGAGGGCATGTCGAGCAGTTCCTCCACGTCGTTCTCGGTGAGGAGCAGGGTCATCGAATATTCCTCCTGTTCGGGGTCCTTTTATCGGCTAGAATCGTGCGGGCTATGCGGGTCCTCGTGCTGGACAACTACGACTCCTTTACGTACAACCTCGTGCAGTACCTGGGCGAGCTCGGGGCCGGGGTCATCGTCCGCCGCAACGACGAAGTTACGGCCGATGACGTCCTCGCGCTCCACCCCGATAGGATAGTGGTCTCGCCCGGGCCATGCACGCCGGACGAGGCCGGTATCTCGGTGGATTTGATCCGGAAGTCCTCCGAGCATGTCCCCGTCCTCGGCGTTTGCCTCGGGCACCAGGCGATAGGCCAGGCTTTCGGCGCCAAGGTGGTGCGCGGCCAGCCGGTACACGGCAAGACCGCGAAGATCCTGCACGACGGCGAAGGCGTCTACGCGGGACTCGACCAGGGTTTCGAGGCCACCCGCTACCACTCGCTCGTCATCGAACCGGACTCCTTGCCCGACAGCCTGGTGGTTACGTCCCGGACGGAGGACGGCACGATCATGGGCGTGCGGCACCGCGAACTGCCGGTCGAGGGCGTGCAGTTCCATCCCGAGAGCGTCCTGACGATGAGCGGGCACGATCTGCTGGGGAACTTCCTGAGATCGTGATCCGGGATTCCCTCAGAAAGGTCGCCGCCGGCGAGACCCTCTCCGAAGGTGAGGCCGAACGCGCCCTGGAAACCATCATGGAGGGGACTGTGCCTGCCGCTGCCACGGCGGCCCTCCTCACCGGTATGCGGCTCAGGGGAGAATCCGTCCCAGAGATCGTGGGTTTCGCCCGCGCGATGCGCCGCTTCGCCGCAACCGTGGATGCCCCGCCGGACGTGGTGGATACCTGCGGCACGGGCGGGGACGCGAAGGGTACGATCAATATCTCCACGGCGGCGGCGTTCGTGGCACGGGGGGCCGGGGTCGTCGTCGCCAAGCACGGCAACCGGGCCGCAACCAGCCAGGCAGGCTCAGCCGACGTGCTCGAAGCCCTGGGGGCGGGGATCGAACTCGGGCCGGACGATGTATCCCGGTGTATCTCCGAAACGGGCATCGGCTTCATGTTCGCCCGCACCCACCACCCGGCGATGCGCCACGTCGCCCCTGTTCGTGCCGAGCTTCCGTTCCGCACCATCTTCAACCTGCTCGGCCCTTTGACGAACCCCGCCGGCGCGCGGCGGCAGGTCATCGGGGTCTTCGGGAGGGACTACGTGTTACCCGTCGCGGAGGCGCTTGAATCTCTCGGTGCTGAGAAAGCGCTTGTGGTGCATGGGGCGGACGGGATGGATGAGATCACGGTGACAGCCGGGACGCTCGTCGCCGAAATCGGGGAAGGCGGCATAACGGAGTACGAGATCACCCCGGAAGACCTCGGCCTCTCCCGCCACCCTCCCGACGGCCTGCTCGGCGGTGACGCCCACCTGAACGCCCGTGTCCTGCGCGGCGTGCTCTCCGGGGAAGACCGGGGCGCGGCCCGCGACGTGATCCTGGCCAACGCGGGCGCGGCCATCTTTGTCTCAGGCGCCTCGGAGAGCCTCCAGTCCGGTGTCCGGCTCGCCGAAGAATCCATAGCCACGGGCGCTGCGGGCCAGGCCCTCGCTGACTTCGTGAGGATCACCCGCCGCCTCTCGGGTGAAGCGTGAGCGCCCGCGCCACCGTCCTAGACGACCTCGCCGCAGCCGCCGTTCGTCGCGCCGAAAAGCTGAAAGAGCACACCAGCTTCGACGAACTCTACAAGCGGGCGATCCACTTCGAGAAGCGTGACTTTGCGGGCGCGCTCGCGGCGCCGGGACTTGCCGTGATCTCCGAGATCAAACGCGCCTCACCCTCAGCCGGCTTCATCCGCGAGGTCGATCCCGCAGCGTGGGCAACCGGCTACGAACAGGAAGGAGCAGGCTGCCTCTCCGTCCTCACCGAACCCGACCGCTTCAAGGGCTCCCTCGAAGACCTCGACGCGGCGAGGAAGGCGAGCGCGATCCCCGTAATCCGCAAGGACTTCACCGTGGACGAGGTACAGGTGCTGGAAGCAGCCACCCGTGCCGACGCCGTGCTGCTCATAGCAGCCCTGTTTGACGCCGCATCGCTCGCCCGCTACGTATCGCTCGCCACGGAGGTTGGCCTGACGCCGCTCGTGGAGATCCACGACGAAGAGGAGGCGGAACGCGCGCTGGAGTCCGGTGCAAAAGTCATCGGGGTGAACAACCGCGACCTGCGAGACTTCACCGTTGACCTCGGAACCTTCGAGAAGCTGGCCCCACGTTTCCCTGAAGCCATCCTCGTCGCTGAGAGCGGCGTCACCACTCCAAAAGATGGCCGCCGCCTTCGTAATGCCGGGGCGGACGCCGTGCTCGTGGGGGAGGCCGCGATGCGGGATCCATCGCTAGTCGCCAAACTCTCCGCGCTTCCCTGACGCGGAAATCGGCGCTTTCGCCGAACTGGGCGTAGAATACGCATAACCGATTGTAGAGACGCTGTTCTCGTATGTGATGGTGCGGAGGTTGCAATGCAAGATTTCACCCCGATCAGTGGCCTCGCTGGAGGGCTGATGCTCGGCGCGGCGACGGTGCTGCTTTTGTGGCTGAACGGAAGGCTGGCGGGGATCAGCAGCATCGTCGGCGGCATCGTGAACCCGAAGGGTGGCGCCGTGGGCTGGCGCGTGGTGTTCGTGGCTGGCCTCTTGCTCGGTACGTTCGTTAGCACCCTGATCTCCGGCGGCGGGCTCGTACAGGTCGAGACCTCCATCCCGGTGCTCGTGGTGGCGGGGTTGCTGGTCGGCTTCGGAACCCGGCTGGGATCCGGCTGCACCAGCGGGCACGGCCTCTGCGGACTATCGCGTCTGTCGCGGAGATCCATCGCCGCAACGCTGGTGTTCTTCGGCGTGGCGATGCTCACCATGTTCCTCGTCCGGCACGTGGTCTGAGGGAGGCTGGAGGATGAAGATGCTAGCCGCGCTGATCTCGGGGACGCTCTTCGGGGTCGGGCTCACGGTATCTGGGATGATCAACCCCGCAAAGGTGATCGGGTTCCTCGATGTCGCCGGAAATTGGGACCCGACGCTGGCCTTCGTTATGGGCGGCGCGCTCCTGGTCACCGGCCCGATCGTGCCTCTGATACTGCGCCAACCGCGCCCGGTACTCGCCACGGAATTCCATATGCCAACAAAGACAACCCTTGACGCGCCCCTGCTCGGAGGGGCCGTGCTCTTCGGCGTCGGCTGGGGGCTCTCCGGATTCTGCCCCGGCCCGGCCGTCGCCGCGCTCGTCCCGGCACTGCTCGGGGGCCTCCCTGCCGTCTTCGTCTTCACCGCCTCGATGGTAGCCGGGATGTTCCTCTACGGACTGCTCACAAGAAATCCGTCGCGCAATGTTTCCGGGAAGAGATCGGCCGGTTCCTCGATCCCGTCCGAAGCTCGTTCCTGATCGGTAAGGCGCCCTTCATCATGGATCTTTGAGGAGTAAACTTGCTTCTCATGAGAATGGTGAAGGTCTAGGCAATGCGAACTTTGAAACGCTCGAGATTCGTAGACGAGAATGATCTTGTGAGACTCGGATAAGACTATGATCAGCACGCTAGAGTTTTCTGCCCGTTGGGGGAATGATCCGCTAACCAACTTCGTGGGCTATCCTGCGGAAGCGCTGCAGGAGTTTGGAGTCTCCGCCGAAGATCAGGGATTTCTGGACGAGATTGGGTTGCCTGAATGGGCCACGCCACATACTCACTTCTTCTTTGACAATGGGCCGAGTTTGCCGGCTCCCGCTGATCCCTATGGAGTGTCCTTATCAGAAGAATATGCATACCTTGGCACCATAGGCAACTCTGCCGAAGACTGGCCAATCTGCCTGGATCCAACGCAGCCGGGGAAGGTTGTGTGTTTGTCTCTCGCCTATCATCAACCCTAAGTCTTGCTTATGAACTCATCAATTCGACAACTGGCAATCACGCTCCTGAGCTTCAAGGAAATGGTTGACGAGGCGATGGCCTTCGGAGTGTCTATTGGAGAGGATGATCCCTGGTGCAAGCGGCTCTATCCACGTGTTCTAGATGAACGTCTCTTGGATGAGATCCGGATTTGTGACCCGCCAGCACTTGAATCCGCAGCATATTGGAGGAAGTATTTTAGGGAATGGTTCAGGGAGGGTGAGAAGAATTGATCTGCTAATTCATCGTCTATCTGCCCCGTTCTCTGTGAACCAACTACTCTCAGTCTTAGGAAGAGTAAACTCTCTTTCCATGAAGATGGTGAAGGTCTGCGGCATTACGAATCCCGACGACGCACGCGCAGCAGCAGACGCCGGCGCTGACGCCATCGGGCTCCTCTTCGCGGAGAGTCCCCGGCGCGTGGGCGTGGAGCAGGCGCGGGAGATCTCCGTTGCGCTGCCCAACGGTGTCCTGAAGGTAGGGGTGTTCGTGGATGCGGAACCGGAGGAGGTGCTTCGCATTGCCCGGGAAGTCGGACTGGATATGGCGCAGCTTCACGGGGATGAGACACCGGAGGCGGTGGCGGAGATCCGGGCTGACGGCCTGCGGGCGATGAAGGCGTTGCGGGTGCGTAACGCGGAGGCTCTCGCGGAGATCGAACGTTACGAGGCAGACTTTTTCCTGCTCGACGCGTACAGCGAGAGGGCGCGGGGCGGGACGGGTGAGAGGTTCGACTGGACGCTGGCGAAATCGCTGAAGGACCGTGATAACATCGTCGTCTCCGGGGGGCTCGGCCCCGAGAACGTGCGCGAGGCCATCGAGTTCTTCGAGCCTTACGGGGTGGACGCTTCGAGTTCCCTGGAGGTTGCGCCCGGAATGAAGGATCGCGAGCGGGTTCGGAGGTTCGTCAGTGCGGCAAAAGGTTGATACCGGATACTTCGGCTCCTTCGGCGGGCGTTTCGTTCCCGAAACCCTGATCCACGCGCTGGAGGAGCTGGAGGAGAGCTACGAGCGGTATCGCGACGATCCGGAGTTCGTGGAGGAGCTTGGGCGGCTGGCGCGAGATTTCGTGGGAAGGCCGACGCCTTTCATGTTCGCGGAGCGCCTGACAAGGAAGTGGGGTGGAGCCAAAGTCTGGTTCAAGCGGGAGGACCTGGCGCACACGGGGGCGCACAAGATCAACAACGCCCTCGGCCAGATCCTGCTTGCAGACCGCATGGGCAAACAACGCATCATCGCCGAGACCGGCGCGGGCCAGCACGGCGTCGCCACCGCTACCGTCGCCGCCCTGTACGGCAAGGAATGCGTCGTGTACATGGGCGAGGAGGACATCCGCCGCCAGGCCCCGAACGTGGTGCGGATGAAGCTACTCGGCACGGAGGTGCGGCCCGTGACCAGCGGCGCCCGCACGCTCAAAGACGCGACGAGCGAGGCCATCCGGGACTGGGTAACCAACGTCGAGGACATCCACTACATCATCGGGAGCGTCGTCGGACCAGCGCCGTACCCGCGCATCGTGCGCGACCTGCAAAGCGTGATCGGCCGCGAGATAGAAACCCAGGCCCACGAACGCTTCGACGCGGACCCCGACGCCATCGTGGCGTGTGTCGGCGGGGGCTCCAACGCCATCGGCGCGTTCCACACGTTCGTCGGGCGTGACGGCGTGCGACTAGTCGGTGTCGAGGCTGCGGGCAGGGGCATCGAGACGGGCGAGCACGGCGCGTCCCTGACGGAAGGCAAGCCGGGCGTGCTGCACGGCAACCTGAGCTACGTGTTGCAGACCGAAGACGGCCAGATCCGTGAGGCCCACTCCATCTCCGCCGGCCTGGACTATCCATCCGTCGGCCCCGAACACGCCTACCTTAAGGACGAGGGCTTCGCCGAGTACGTCAACGTCACCGATGACGAGGCGCTCGAAGGTTTCAAAGCCTGCTCCCGGCTCGAAGGCATCATCCCGGCGCTGGAGACAGCGCACGCCATCTACTACGCGGAGCGTGTGGCGAAGGATCTCGGTCCAGGCAAGAACCTCGTCATCAACATCTCCGGCCGGGGCGACAAGGACGTGGCGGTCGCCGCAGAAGCCCTTGGTGTCGACGCTGACGAGGCTGAAGAGGTGTCCGGTGAAGGGTAGCGAGCGGTTGCGGGCGGCATTCCCGAACGAACGCGTCGCGCTCATGCCGTATCTGACGGCCGGATACCCGACGCTAGATGCGGCGCGGGAGGTGGGGGAGGCGTACATCGCGGCGGGGGCCGATGTGATCGAGCTCGGGGTTCCGTTCTCCGACCCTCTGGCTGATGGCCCGACCGTACAGGCGACCACCACGCAGGCCCTGAAGAACGGGGCGGACCTTGATTACTGCTTCGAACTCGCCTCGGGGATAGCGGATCGAGTGCCTGTCGTATTCCTCGTCTACTACAACGTCGTGTACGCCCGTGGGGTCGAGGATTTCCTACGCGACGCCGCTGCGGCTGGTGTATCGGGCCTGGTGATCCCGGATCTCCCGGCTGACGAGGTTGGGCTTTTCGCCGAACTATGCGGTGAGTACGGTGTCGGGCTGGTCCCGATGGCGGCGCCCACTTCGACGGACGAACGGCTCGCCTGGATCGGGGAGCTCGCCACGGGGTTCGTGTACTGCGTCTCCGTGGCCGGCGTGACAGGCGCGCGGGACGAACTGCCGCCGGGAGCGGTGAAGCTGTTGCGCCGGATGCGGGAACGTACCGAAGCGCCGGTCGCGTTGGGATTCGGCATCTCCTCGCCCGAAGCCGCCGCCGAGGCTGCGAGCGAGGCGGACGGCGTCATCATCGGCAGCAAGCTCATGCAGCTCGTTGATGAGGGTGGTCCGGAGCGAGTTGGAGAATGGCTCGGCCAGGTGCGTGAGGCCATCTCCGGCGTGACCAAGGTCGGGGGTTAGCATCAGGAGCTGGCTCAATCGCCGCCGGGAATACTCCCGGATCACCCCCGAGACCGAGAGCGGCCTCGGGCCGATGGAGAGCGTCTTCACCAAGTGCGAGGAGTGCGGGGAGCCGATCTACGAGCGGGACCTCCGCGCGCGCTTCAACGTGTGCCCAAGCTGCGAGCACCACTACCCGCTCTCCGCGCCGGAGCGGGTGCGTCTGCTCGTGGATTCAGGGACTTTCGAAGAGATTGGCGCTGGGATTACGCCGGGTGACCCCCTGGGCTTCGAGGGTTACGCGGAGAGGCTCGAGAAGGCCCGCGAGAATACTGGCCTGGACGACGCCGTGGTCAGCGGGATAGGCAGGATCGGGGGGCGTCCCGTGGCGTTCGCGGCGATGGACTTCAGGTTCATCGGGGGTTCGATGGGAAGCGTTGTTGGGGAGAAGATCGCGCTCACGATGGAGATGGCGCGGGATGCGGATCTTCCGCTGGTGATCGTGCCCGCCTCGGGTGGGGCCAGGATGTTCGAGGGCGTGTACTCCCTGATGCAGTTGGCGAAGACCAGCGTCGCCCTCGCCCGCTTCGAGGAGGGCTCGAAGCCTTTCGTTTCCGTGCTAACCGACCCGACCTTCGGCGGGGTGACTGCCTCCTTCGCCACGGCTGCGGATGTGATCCTGGCCGAACCCGGGGCCCGCATCGGCTTTGCCGGGCGCCGGGTCATCGAACAGACGACCAAGGAACGGATGCCGGATGACTTCCAGACGGCGGAGTTCCAGCGCGAGCACGGGATGGTGGACCGCATCGTGCACCGGCTTGCCCTGAAATCAGACATCGAGCGCCTGCTCGGGTTCGTCGCGTGAGGGGCGGGTTGTGATCCTGGACTTCGAACGGCCGGTCAAGGAGCTCGAAGAACGTATCGGCGAGCTGCGGCGGCTCGCTGGCGAGAGCGGGGAGCTGAGGGCTGAGATCTCACGCCTCGAAGACGCGCTTGCCTCGGCCAAGCGCCGTATATACCTGAACCTCACGCCGTACCAGCGGGTGCAGGTCGCCCGCCACGCCGACCGCCCGAACTTCCGCGCCTACCGCGACGCCCTCACCGACGACTTCTACGAGCTCTCTGGCGACCGTCTCTACCGGGACGACCCTGCGGTGATGGGCGGGTTCGCCAGGATCGGGGGCCGCAACGTGGTCCTCCTGGGCCACGACAAGGGCAAGGACGTAAGAAGCCGGGTCAAGGGCAACTTCGGCATGGCCCACCCTGAGGGCTACCGCAAGGTAAGGCGGCTCTACGAGCTGGCCGGACGCTTCGGCCTCCCCATAGTGGTGATGGTGGATACGCCGGGCGCCTTCGCCGGACGCGAGGCCGAAGAACGGGGACAGGCGTGGGCCATCTCGGACGACCTGATGGCTCTCGCCCGCGCGCCCGTGCCTGTGGTCTCGGTGGTGATCGGGGAGGGTGGGTCGGGCGGCGCTTTGGCAATGTGCGCCGCTGACTACGTCGGGATGCTGGAGAACTCTTACCTCTCTGTCATAGCCCCCGAAGCCTGCGCCTCCATCATCTTCAGGGACTCGAGCCGGGCGGAGGAGGCGGCCGAGGCGATGAAGCTCACCGCCCGCGACCTGAAGGCCCACGCCATCATCGACGAAGTCCTCCCCGAACCTTTAGGCGGCGCGCACAACGACCCGGACGCCGCCGTGGAGGCCGTCGGCGAAGCCCTGGAGCGCGTGCTCTCCGGCCTGGATGGTGTCGAGGCAAAATCGCTCGTTCAGGCCCGCTACGAACGATACCGCCGCATGGGCAACCACACCGGAGCCTGAAGCCTTAACCTCCCAGAAAGTTCATCAACTCGTGGGCCGTCTCCTCCGGCCGCTCCTCGGCCAGGAAGTGCCCGGCATCGAGTGACGCGCCGCGAACGTCACGGGCATAGGGTTGCCAGACCTCTTCCACGTCGTAGAGTTTCCCCATGACGCCCTGCCCGCCCCATAGCAGAAGCAGGGGACATTCGATCCCGTTCCTCCCGAAGTCGGCCTCGTCGTGTTCGAGGTCGATGGATGCCGCGGCGCGGTAGTCTTCGCAACTCGCGTGGATGGTTGCTTCATCGAAGCACCGCTCGTACTCGGAGAGCGCTTCCGGGGCGAAGACATCCAGGGCGGTACCCCAGCCCCCGAGCTTCTTGCGGAGGTAGTAGGTGGGATCGGCCCCGATCAGGGTCTCCGGCAAATCGTAGGGTTGGATGAAGAAGTACCAGTGATAGTAGCTCGTGGCGAGTGCCTTGTCCGTCCTGGCGAAAACCTCGCGCGTCGGAATGATGTCGAGCAGGGCGAGCTTCGTTACGCGGTCGGGATGGTCCAGGGCCATCCGGTGCGCGGCCCGGCCTCCCCGGTCGTGCCCGACGACGCTGAAGGATTCGAAGCCGAGGCGTCCCATTACCTCTACCATGTCCTGCGCCATCGCCCGCTTGGAGTATGCGGCGTGGTCCCCGCCGCCCGGCGGCTTGGAGGAGTCGCCGTAGCCCCGCAGGTCTGCCGCGACCACGGTGAAGCGTTCGGCCAGAGATGGCGCGACGGCATGCCACATCGCGTGGGTCTGCGGATACCCGTGCAGCAGGAGCACGGGCGGACCTTCTCCGCCGCGAACCATGCCTATCTCCGCTGCGCTGGTCTGTATGCGCTCCCGCCCGAAGCCCTCGAACATCGAGGTACTCCGCTATCCGAAGAAGGTGTGGAGGTCTCCGTACAGATCGTCGGGGACGGTTTTGGTCTCTTCGGTGGCTTCGGAGAGGTCAACGGTCACGATATCGTCGCCGCGCAGGGCGACCATCTTGCCCCATTCCGCGTTCTTGACGGCTTCGGCGGCGCGCAGGCCGTAGCGGGTGGAGAGGATGCGGTCGTTCGCGGTTGGGGTGCCGCCGCGCTGCAGGTGCCCCAGGACGACGTGGCGGGTGTCGATGCCGGTGCGCTCTTTGATCTCCCCTGCGAGCCCTTCGGCGACACCGCCGAGACGGACGTGTCCGAACTCGTCCTTCTCCGCCGTCTGGGTCACGAAGTCCTCGCTGAAGGTGACGCCTTCGGAGACGGCGATCAGGCCCCACTTTTCGCCGTTCGCGGCGCGCTTCTCGAAGATCTCGGTGATCTCATCCAGATCCGGCTCCACTTCCGGTATGAGGGTGACGTTGGCCGCGCTCGCGAGGCCGGCGCCCCAGGTGATCCAACCTGCGTGCCGTCCCATGACCTCGACCACCAGGATGCGTTCGTGGCTGCGTGCCGTGGTCCTCAGCCTGTCTATGGCGTCGGTGGCGATGGAGACGGCAGTATCGTAGCCGAAGGTGGTGTCGGTCGCGGAGAGGTCGTTATCTATGGTCTTGGGGCAGCCGATTACCTGGGTCCCGAAGTCCTCGTGCAGCCGCTTGGCCACGCCCAGGGTGTCGTCACCGCCGATGGCGACGAGGGCGTCTATGCCGAACTCCTCCATCTGCTTCACGACCTTCCCGGCGTCGCCCTCGTTCTTGTAAGGGTTGGTGCGCGAGGAGCCGAGGATAGTGCCGCCTTCCTGCAGGATGTAGCGGACGCTGTCGGCGGTCAGCGGCATCACGGTGTCGTCTTCCGGGTCGAGGAGCGCCTTCCAGCCGCGCTTGAGGCCGTGTACCTCGTAGCCGTAGTCGTTATCGCATTTGGTTGTGACGGCCCGGATCACACCGTTCAAGCCCGGCGCATCCCCGCCGCCCGTCAGCATTCCAACCCTGCGTACCTCTGCCATCGGTTTCCTCCTTTACGGTGTTTGCGGAAACGTCCAGTCTATCCGCAAGACGCCAGGCTTTCAGCCCATCTAGCCGGACCACAATTCACGGATGCCCTAGAATTCCACCCTATGGTAAATATCCTGTTCGTCTGTTCGGGAAACATCTGCCGCTCGCCGCTGGCCCAGGGCGTCTTCGAAGATATCGTGCGGCGAGAAGGGTTGGACGGCGAGATCCT
>Ga0081539_10005159_pt1 | contig 13589 bp, 8 predicted proteins | sample TabmetS4T2R2_FD_71023 | JGI IMG/M metagenome (GOLD analysis project Ga0081539, IMG submission 71023) | Tabebuia heterophylla rhizosphere microbial communities from the University of Puerto Rico - S4T2R2 | ecosystem: Host-associated > Plants > Roots > Rhizosphere ...
CGCCCTCCCCTGGACCCCCCCGCCCCCGCCGCTCGAGCCGCATCCCGTCAAGAGCTACTACTACGTCACCGATGCCCAGGCGGCATGGCCGCCGGAGCAGCAGGACGCGTGGCTGCGCAAGTTCAATTACGCGACGCTCGCCGACATCTCGGCCCACGAGGTCGCGCCCGGCCACTATGTCCACTCTCTCTTCATGCGGCGCACGCCGGGAAAGATCCGCCGCATCTGGATCGGCCTCAATCCGTTTCCGCAGCCGTCGTCGGGACAGGACGGGTGGGCGCACTACGCCGAGCAGCTGGTCAGCGACGAAGGATTCAAGAAAGACGAGCCGCGCTACCGCCTGGCGCAGATCAGCGAAGCCTTGACGCGCATCTGCCGGATGATCGTCGGTCTGCGGCTGCACAGCGGCCAATGGAGCCTGAAAGAGGCGGCGCTGTTCTTCGAGCGGGAAGCGCACCTTCCGGCGCCGGCGGCGCGCCAGGAAGCCGTGCGCGGCACCTACGATCCCACCTACGGCGGCTACTTCCTCGGCAAGATGGCGGCGCTGAAGCTGCGGCGCGACTACGCCGCCGCGCTCGGCGACAAGTTCGATCTGCGCGCGTTCCACGAGCGCGTGATGACCAACGGCATCGCACCCTGGTGGGCGCACCGGCAGCTGCTGCTGCCCGACGACAACCAACCAGTCATCGACTGAAGGTCGCGTAGGTCGCGTAGGTCGCGTGGGTTGGTTGGGTAGGTCAGATAGGTCCGATAGGTCCGATAGGTCCTACCTACCCGACCCATCTCACCCACCTAACCAACCCCCGCGACCTACGCGACCCCCGCGACCTGCGCGACCCGCGCGACCCACGCGACCCATCACTCTTCGCTGGCCAGATTGACGCAGACCGTCGTCAGCAGGATGAAGATGCCTGGGGCGAGGGCGAGCCAGGGCTCGGTCGCGAGCGTCGACTGCGCCTGATACAGCATGTTGCCCCAGCTCGCCGCCGGCGGCCGGACGCCGACGCCGAAGAAGCTGAGCGCCGATTCGAGCAGGATGCTGCGCGCGACGGCGACGGTCACCGAGACGGCGATCAGCTGCGCCGCATTCGGCAGAAGGTGGCCGGCGAGGACGCGGAGGTGGCCGGCGCCGATCGCCCGCGCGCTCTCGACGAACTCGCGCGTGCGCAGCGACATCAGCTCCGCGCGGACGACGCGCGCCGTTTCCATCCAGCCGGCGCTGCCGATGAGCGCAATCAGCAGCGGTGTCGACGGCTGCAGGAGCGCGGCGGCGATCATCAACAGCGGCAGCCGCGGCACGGCCAGCAGCGCGTCGGTGCCGCGCATCAGCGCCGCGTCCGCGAGGCCGCCTGCGTAGCCGGCCGCACCGCCGACGGCGACGCCAATCGCGCCGGCCACCAGCGCCGAGAGCAGGCCGACGGCCAGCGAGACGCGCGCGCCCGAGAGCACGCGCGCCAGGACGTCGCGGCCGAGGTCGTCAGTGCCAAACCAGTGCGCCGCCGAGGGCGCCTCCCGCCGGCTCGAGAGGTCGATCCGATCGGGCGGATAGGGGGTCACGAGGGGTGCCGCCGCGGCGACCGCCATCAACAGCGCGAGCACGACGGCCGGTTTCGTCACCATGCCAGGACGACGCGCGGGTCGACGCATGCGTGCACCGCGTCCGCGACGATGTTGAAGAGAACGACGGCGCTCGACGAGAGCATCAGCAGCGCCATCAGCACCGTGTAGTCGCGGCGGGCGAGCGCCTCGGTGAACAGGCTGCCGAGCCCGGGCCAGGCGAAGACGCTCTCGGTGACGACGGCGCCGGAGACCAGCAGCGCGGCGTCGACCATGACGATCGCGAGCAGCGGGCCGATCGCGTGGCGCAGCGCGTGCCGCAGCAGCACGCGGCGGCCCGGCACGCCGCGGGCGCGCGCCGCCGCGATGAACGGCTGCCGCAGCGTCGCGATCATCGAGCCGCGGAGATACCGCGACCACGCCGCCGCCTGGACGATGGCCAGCACCGCGGCCGGCAGCACCAAGTGCTGCAGGCGATCGACGAGATCGCCGCCGGTCGGCGTCGCGCGGCCGGATGACGGCAGCCAGCCGAGGCCGATCGAGAAGACGATCTGCAGCAGCAGGCCGAACCAGAAGGCCGGCAGCGAGATGCCGGCGAGCGACGCACCCGTCAGCAGCCGGTCGAACCAGCGTCCCCGTCCCGCCGCCGCGGCCACGCCGATTGGCAGCGCGAGCGACGTGGCGCCGGCCATCGCCACCGAGATCAGCTCGAGTGTCGCCGGCAGCCGCTCGGCGATGCGGGTGGCCACTGGCCGCCCATCGCTGAAGCTGTAGCCCCAGTCGCCGCGCACGAACGCGGCGAGCCACGCCACGTACTGCTCCCACAGCGGACGGTCCAGTCCCAGCGCCCGCCGCAGCCGGTCGATGTCCTCGGCGCGAATGTTGGGATTCGACAGGTAGATCGCGAGCGGCCCGCCCGGCGCGGCATGGATCAGCAGAAACACCAGCGCGGAGATCACGAACAGCAGCGGCACCGCCTGGAGGCAGCGGCGGCCTAGGAACCCGATCATCCAAAAATCGCCACGAAAGCACGAAACCACGAAACACTGAACTCCTGCACGTGCAAGTTTCGTGTTTTCGTGTCTTCGTGGCAGATCGAGTTTCTCATTTCGAGATCTCCCACTCGTACACGTTCCAGAAGATCCCCGTGTTCGTCGGGTTGCCCTTGAAGTGCCGCAGCGACGCGGGCACGGCGTCGAGCCGGGTGACGCTGTAGAGCGGGATTTCCGGTACTTCCTCGGCGATGAGCGTCTGCGCGCGCTGAAGGAGCGTCGTCCGTTCCTGGCGATCGATCGTCCGGTCGGAGGCGTACAGCAGCCGCGTCAGCTCCTCGTTGCGGTAGTAGTTGATGTTGCGGCCGGCCGGCGGCGTCCGATCGGCGGCGAAGAAAGTCGTGAGCTCCGGGTCCGACGGCATCTGCCACCAGTGCAGCATCGCGTCGAACTTGCCCTCGAACCAGATCGCGCTGATTGCCGTGCCGTCGTGCAGCTCGACGCGGACGTCGACGCCGACGTCGCGCAGCTGGCGCTCGATCGCCTGTGCGACGTTTTCGCGGATCGCGTAGCCGGCCTGCGTGATCAGCGTGAAGGCGAGCGGCCGGCCGTCGCGCCGGCGGATTCCATTGGCGCCGATCGTCCATCCCGCCTCGTCGAGGAGAGCCCGCGCCTTCGCGGGGTCGAACGGATATCGTGTGATGCGATCCGTGTACGCCCACGAGCGCGGCTGGATGGCGCCGTGGGTGACCGGCGCCAGGCCGTCGAGGATGGTCTTGACGAACAGCTCGCGGTCGAGCGCCATGATGAGCGCCCGCCGGATCCGCACGTCGGCGAACGGCGCGAACTGCCGCTCGTTCAGCGTCACGTGCTCGTAGGCGTTGCCCGGCGTCCGGTTGACGACGATCGACGGCATCGTCGCGATCTCGCGATACTTGTCCCACGGCACCAGGGCGACGACGTGGACTTCGCCGCTCTTGAGCTGATTGATGCGCGTGTTCGTGTTGGCGACGAACTTGAACATCAGGCGGCGGATCCTGGGCAGACCGTCGCCCTGCCAGTAGCGCGGCACCCGCTCGAGCAGGATGTATTCGCCGGCTTTCCACTCGGCGACGCGATACGGGCCGGTGCCGAGCGGGCTGCGGTTGTAGTCCTGCGCGCGATCGATGTCGCGCCCCTCGAGGAGGTGCTTGGGCAGCGTGCCGCGGATGAACTGAATGTCGTAGGGCGCGTAGATTTCCTTGTAGTGCACGACCGCGGTCAGGGGATCCGGCGTGTCGACCGACGTGATGCGATCGAATCCGTCAGTGCTCTCCGGGTTGTAGCTCGGACTGTTGATGGCGTCGACCGTGAACTTGACATCCGCGGAGGTGAACGGCACGCCATCGTGCCACGTGATGCCCGGCCGCAGCTTCCAGATGACATCCATGCCGCCGTCGCTTCGCGTCTTGACGCCGCCGTTGTCGACGGTCGGCACGTCACGGGCGAGGAGCGGGATGACTTTCATGTTCTCGTCGGTGGTCGTCAGTCCCTCGACCACGCACGTTTGGATGTCCTCGAGGATATGCGTGCTGAAGCGGTTCAGCGTGTCGGGCTCGCGGTCGTAGCCGACGATCAGCAGGTCGTTCGACGGCGGCGCCGCCGGCGGCCGCCGCGTACACGCGCTTGCGAGCGCCAGGAACAGCATCGTGTGGCGCAGGGCTCTAGCCCTGCGTGACGGGATCCACCTCACCATGCGTCGGCAATCAGCGCGACTGGCACCGCTCCGAATCCGAGCAGCCTGTCGTGGAAGGCGCGCAGCGAGAACGACGACCCCTCGGCGCGTTCGACGCGGCGGCGCAGCCGGTGGATGCCGTCGGTGCCCAGCCAGTACATGACGGCGGTGCCGGGAAACATCGAGTTCTTGCAGACTTCGGCGCGGGCAGCTTCGTCCGCCATGCCGATGCGGTCGCGATAGATCGCCGCGGCGGCGTCGAGGCTCAGCGAGCCTTCGTGCAGTCCGATGTCGACGACCGCGCGGGCGAGCAGCCGCGCGCGGGTCTGCTGCTGTGCGAGCGACTCGCCGGGCGTGAAGAAACCGCACTCGTCCATGAGATCGGTCGCGTAGCAGGCCCAGCCCTCGGCCATCGTCCCGCCGAGGAACATCCCGATGCGGCTCGCGCAGTCGACGGCCGCGACGCGGCCGATTTCCGACGATCCGGCGTACGCGAAATGATTCTGGACGTGATGGCCGATTGCCCCGTGGTGAACCACGTGATTCAGCTTGATCACGCTGTCGTTGGTGGCGCGCAGCCGGCGCTGCTGTTCCTCGCCGTCCATGGCGGCGTCGATCGGCGTCACGACGTAGTCGTGAATCGGCAGTCGATCGAACGGCGCCGGTGACCGGTAGTGCAGATAGTAGAGGAAGGGCGCCGCGTCGCGTGTCTGCCACGGAATCGGCACGTAGCGGATCGGATAGTCGGGCCAGGTCACGAGGCGATGCGCGTCGGCGCTCGCGCGGCAGGCCTCCCAGATCTCCTGGTAGCGCCGGAGATAGCCCGCCGTGGTGGGATGAGCGGCGGCCAGCCGCTGCTGGACCTCGGGCCAGCCGCCCGGCGTCAGCTGCCGTGCGCGCTCGTCGAGACGCGCGAGCGCTTCGTCCAACGCTTCCGCGGCGTCTCTCGCCAGGTCCGCTCGAGAGCGCCGGTCCCAATGGCCTCGAGCGAGCAGCAGATCGAACAACTCGGATCCGGCGACGCAGCGCCCGGCGCCGGCGGCAGGAGCTTCACGCTGCAGCCATTCGCGAAAGCGGCCGACGGCGGCGAGGGCGCCGCGCGCCCCGGTCACCAGGTGGCGGGCGATGCGCGGCGGAACGCTCTCGATGGCAACCCAGCGATCGATGCCGTCGCGGAGCAGCCGCTCGGCGCCCTCGCACTCGCGCAGCGTCTTGGCGCGCCACGCGTCGGGCACGGCCTCGATGGAGCGGCGCGCGTTGTCGAGGAAGGCGGGAATGGCCCGCAGGCGAAGAACCGTCGCGCGGCCGCGTATGCCGATCTCGTCGAACGGCCGCGTCATCAGCGAGATCACCCCAAAGGTCGCTTCGCCGAGCGCGAGCGACGGATTCGATCGCTGAAAGTGACCGCTCTCGTGCTCGGCGATCTGCACATCGAGAAACGAAATCGCCAGCGCGCGATCCCGTGAACTGTCTGACGTCGCGAGCAATTCCCTTCGCAGCGTCCGCATCTCGTCGAGCGCCGAGGCCAGACCTTCGGGCGACCAGTCGGGCAGCCGCTCGTCGTGCGCGTGGACGCCGGTGAACGTCGCGTTCACGGGGCGCAGCCGGTAGTACTGCTCGAAGAAGCGCTCCAGTCCCGTCATGCGCGCCGCGACTCGAGCGGCGAATCGAGTGGCAACGTCACCCAGCGGCGCTCCCGGAAAGACTGCTCGACGGCGTTGATCACTTCCTGCACCCACGCGCCGTCGCCGAAATCGCCTTCGTTCTTCGCGTCGCCGCTGAGAATCTCGCCGATGAAGCTGTTGATCAGATTGGCGTAGAAGAGCGTGCGCCACGACTCGCGCGCGCTGCCGCCGTGCGGATAGAAGCGGGCCGGCACCTCCAGCTCGCGGAACTCCACGGCGTCGGCCGTCGCGGCGCGCAGCGTTTCGCAGATCCCGTTCTCCTCGACCAGGCGGCAGATGAGCGCCCCCTTGCTGCCGTAGAGGCGCGCTTCGATCCCGGGATAGTTGCCGACGGTCACGAAGCTGGTCTGAATGGAACAGAGCGCCCCGTTCGCGAACTCTCCCATGAAGATGTCGCCATCGTCGATGTTCATCCGCATCATGCGGCCGGTGGCGCGCACCATGCGGTCGGGGATGAAGTTGCGCATGGTGCCGACGACCTGGCTGAGATCGCTGCCGGCGAAGAGGTGCGCCAGGTCGATGATCGGTGCGCCGTAGCCCTCGAGCGACGACACCTGGAGCACCGACTGGTCGGCGTTGGGATCGACCTGGCGCAGCGGGTTCATCGGATCGAGCCACTGCGAGTTCTGCTCGTAGCCGTTGAAGATGAACGGCGTCCCGACGAATCCGGTGGCGACGAGCTCCTGCATGTAGCGCATCGCCGGGCTGTAGCGGAAGGTCAGGCCCACCTTGGTCTTGAGGCCCTTCCGCCGCGCGAGATCGCGGGCGCGCCGCGTGTCGCGGAAGTCGTAGGCGACCGGCTTCTCGCAGAGGACGTGCTTGCCCGCCTCGAGGGCGGCCCAGGCCAGCTCGAAGTGCGTGTGGCTCGGCGTGCAGACGTCGATGAGGTCGACGTCGTCGCGGTCGATCAGCGCGCGGGCGTGGGCGGTGACGAACGGAATCTCGAACTCGCGCGCCGCGTCCTGCGCGCGCTCGAGGATGGTGTCGGCGATGCCGACGAGACGGCAGCGTGGATCGCGCCGGTACCCGGGAAGATGCGCGCCCCGCGCCCACGCGCCCGCGCCGAGCACGCCCACTCGAACCCGACCTGAGGTGTCCATGCGGACGCTAGGATACTCGACGGGATCACCAGCACCTGGCGATGCCAGCGGATCGCGCCTATCGAGGTCGCCGCGACGAGGCACGCCGCCAACAGATCAGTTTTCACAGTCATTTCCGCCTCCGCCGGGCAGAAACTATCAACCGCATGTTACCCATTCATTGCCGCGCCTGATTCCAATACAGGGATCCGACCCCGGGTCTGACCCCTGATCTGACCCCGTGTCGGATCCCTGATCGGACCCCGGGTCTGACCCCGGGTCGGACTTGATCGGCGGGGTGAGAGGTTGCCAACCCGGGGCGGCGTAGGATCGTCCAAACCAGCTATGGTCAAGGACATCCGTCACGCCATCCGGACGCTGCTGCGGGACAAAGCCTGGACCGCGGTCGTGGTCCTCTCGCTGGCGCTCGGGATTGGCGCCAATACCGCGCTTTTCAGCGCCGTCAACGGCCTGTATCTGAAGAAACTGCCAGTCAGGGATCCCGACTCGCTGGTGCGGCTGAAGTGGACCGGCCGCAACGACATGTCGACCGATTCGAGCGACTACGGGTTCTCCGCCGCGGATCCGGCCACCGGCGGACGCACTCGCGCGACCTTCTCGTACCCGATGTTCAGGCAGTTCGTCGCCAGCAACCAGACGATGGACGATCTGTTTGCGTGCGCGCCGTACGGCCGCGTCAATGTCGTCGCGGACGGTAAGGCCGATTTGGCGACCGCGTTCATCTCCACCGGCAACTACTACCGTGCGCTCGGGCTGACGGCGAATCCTGGCCGGACGATCGTGCCGGAAGACGATCAGCCGGCGGCCGCGTCGGTTGCGGTAATCAGCGGCAGGTTCTGGCGGACGCGGTTTGGCGGCGACCCGCAGATCGTCGGCAAGGTGGTTCAGGTAAACGGCGTGCCGCTGACGATCGTCGGCGTCGTCGTTCCCGATCTCCACGACGCGCAGCAGGCCGTGCGTGAGGGCCCCGATATCGGCCTGCCGCTCGCGCTCGACGCTCGAATCAATACGGTTCCGCGCGGGCCAGACGAGCCCGTGCAGCCGCGGCTCGAGCTGCCGACTTATTGGTGGCTGCAGGTCATGGGCCGCCTGAAGCCCGGAGTGACGCCGGCGCAGGTGCGCGGGAACCTGGAGACCGTCTTCCAGAACACCGCGCGCGCCGGCTTACAGTCGTATCTCGCGTCGCTGAGCGAGGCGTCACGCGCGTTGTCGCGCAACCGCAATCGCACGGAAGTGCCGTCATTGCGCGTCGATTCCGGCCGTCACGGCATCTACGACGTCAACACGTCGGATTCGACGGCCGTGGCGATCTTGAGCGCCGTCGTCCTGCTGATCCTCGTGATCGTGTGCGCGAACGTCGCCAACCTCCTGCTCTCGCGTGCGACGATGAGGCAGAAGGAGATCTCCGTGCGGCTGTCGCTTGGTGCGACGCGATGGCGCCTCGTCCGCCAGCTGCTGACCGAAAGTCTGCTGCTGGCCGGGATCGGCGGCGCATTCGGCGTGCTGCTCGGCCACTGGAGCCAGCAGCTGCTGCCGATGGCCGCGGGCCAGGCGGCGCCGCTCGATTGGCGCGTGCTGTCGTTCGTGCTGGTCGTGACGGGGGGCACCGGAGTCGCGTTCGGCATCGCGCCGGCGCTCCGCGCCACCGGCATGAACGTCGGCATGACGCTGAAAGACACCAGCCGGTCGATCGCCGGCTGTCGCAGTCTCCTTTCGCGCGTGCTGCTCGTGTTGCAGGTCGCCCTCTCGCTGGTGCTCCTCATCGGCGCCGGCCTCTTCCTGCGGACGCTGCAGAACCTGCGCAACGTCGACGTCGGCTTCGACACGCGGAACCTCGTGCTGTTTCGCGTCAGTCCGGGCCTCAATCGCTACGACGAAGCGAGAACGGCCGCGCTCTACCAGCAGATGAGCGAGCGGCTGCGATCGGTTGCCGGCGTGCGATCGGTCGCGCTGGCCAACGTGCAGCTGCTGTCGGGCAGCGTGAACTCGACGAACATCTTCGTGCAGGGCCGCTCGTACGCCCCGGGACATCAGGACGGCATCAACCGGCTGGTGATATCGCCCGGGTTCTTCGAGACCATGGACATGCCGATGAAAGCAGGCCGTCCGATCTCGGAGCGCGACACCCCGACCGCGCCGAAAATCGTCGTCATCAACGAGAGCGCGGCGCAGAAGCACTTTCCCAACCAAAACCCGATCGGCCAGCACTTCGGGTCATCGCTCGAGAATGCTGGACAGCTCGAGATCGTCGGCATCGTCCGCGACGCGAAATACGACAGCGTGCGGGACGCCGTGCCGCCGACCATGTACGTCCCCTACACGCAACAGCGCACCAGCGGCGTGGTCTTTCACGTTCGGACCGCCGGTGAACCCGCGGGGATGATCGGCGCCATTCGCGAAGCGGTGCGCCAGGTCGACTCGAACCTGCCGCTGTTCAACATGACGACGCAGGCCGAGCAGGTGGAGAAGCGGCTCGGTCAGGAGCGCGTTTTCGCTCAGGCCTATGCGCTGTTCGGCGCGCTGGCGCTGTTGCTCGCCTCAATCGGACTCTTCGGCCTGATGTCCTACAGCATCGCGCGGCGGACCAACGAGATCGGCATTCGGATGGCTCTCGGCGCTCAGCGGCAGGACGTCCTCCGCCTGGTGATGGGCGAGTCGATGACGCTCGTCGCCGCCGGTGTTGTCATCGGTCTGCTCGCGGCGCTGGCGGCCAGCCGTCTTGTCGCCAGCCTGTTGTTCGGCGTCGCGCCGACCGACGGCCTGACGATGGCGGCGGCGATGCTGGTGCTCGTTGCGGTGTCCGCCATCGCCGGCTACCTGCCGGCGCGCCGCGCCGCCCGCGTCGATCCGCTCATCGCTCTACACTACGAATAGTGATCGACATCGTTCGCTCGTGGATTGACGAAGCGCAGCGCATCGTCGCGCTGACGGGCGCCGGCATCTCGACCGAGTCGGGCATCCCCGACTTCCGCGGCCCGCAGGGGATCTGGACCAAGGATCCGAAGGCCGAGCGGCTGTCGAACATCCAGACCTACATGTCGGATCCGGAGGTCCGCAAGCTGGCGTGGCAGGGGCGCCTCGATCACCCGGCGTGGCAGGCGACGCCGAACGCCGGGCATCGCGCGCTCGTCGATCTCGAGCGCCGCGGCAAGCTGCACGCGCTCGTCACGCAGAACATCGACGGTCTGCATCAGCAGGCCGGGCACGCGGCAGGCATCGTCATCGAAGTGCACGGCACGATGCGCGAGGTGATGTGCATGCGCTGCGGCTGGCGCGGTCCGATGCCCGCGGTGCTGGAGCGCGTGCGCGCCGGCGAAGCGGATCCGCCGTGCGAGCGCTGCGGCGGCATCCTCAAGAGCGCGACGATTTCCTTCGGTCAGTCGCTGGTGCCCGACGTCATCCGCCGCGCGATGCAGGCGGCCGAGGCCGCCGATCTGCTGCTCGCCGTCGGCACCAGCCTGCAGGTCTATCCGGTCGCCGGCGCGGTGCCGATCGCCAGTGAATCGGGCGCGCGCATCGTCATCGTCAACGCGGAGCCGACGCCGTTCGACGAGATTGCCGACGCCGTCATCCGCCAGCCGATTGGTGAAGTCCTCCCGATCCTGTGCGCCCCCCTCGGCTGATTCAGCGCCAGTCTCCAGCCATCATGAAACCGGCCCAGTAGTACGGATGATTCCACTGTGGTCCGGTGAGCAGACGACGCTGCGCGGCGCGCAGCGCCGCCGCGGGCGAGAGCTTCCGCTGGTAGATGCCTCGATAGAACTCCTCCATCAGCGCCGCCGTGGCGCGGTCGCGCACCTCCCAGAAGCTCGCGACCACGCGCTTGGAGCCGGCCAGGAAGAACGAGCGTGTCAGTCCAATCAGCCCCTCGCCTTCGAGCGGCACGCCGAGCGCCGTTCGGCAGGCGCTGAGCACGACCGTCGATGCGTTGATGTCGAGCGACGAGATCCCGGCGAGACGGAGGAACCCATCCTCCGTCCGCCCGCCACGGTCGATCAGCGACAGGACGATGCCCGCTTTCGCCGGATTCGCCGCGTCCACCACCGCGTGGGTGGCGAAGTGGAGGATGTCGGCGCGGCGGACGTCCGGCCGGTCGAGCGCGGCGCGGGTCGCATCGAAGTCGGTGGCCACGACGCTGCGGGCGGCGACAGCAGCGATGGACTCGGCTTCGACGCGCGAGTAGCGCAGCCGAGGATAGGTCGACCGCGTCGAGCACGGCGTGCCGCGTGCGACGACGATCCGGCCGTCATCGCACGTGAACACCGGGTCGGCAAGCACGGCGACACTCGGTGCGGCCGGTGCGGGCGCCAGGGGCGACGAGCTACGCAGCGCGGCGAGCAACGACGCCGAGCCCAGGTGAACGATCTCGTAGCGGCTCACGAGCGGCGCACCGCTGCTCAGCGGCAGTGGGGCGAACGGAACGGCCTGGAGGAACCCATCGGCGACGACGATCAGCCGGGTCGCGCGCAGCTGCGCTTCGAAGGGAGCCAGCACGATCCGCGCGAGCGCCTGTGCGGCCGACTGTAGATCGGCGTCGGCCTGCTGCAGTCTGATTGCGCGCGCATCGAGGCTCGTGTCGGTGGTCGTCGATCGCGCCGTGAGCGCGGCATAGAACCGTCGCGCAGCCCGCTCGACGACCGGACGCGGCGGCAGCCTGGCCGACGTCAGCGAGTGCCGACCGACCAGCCAGCCGTAACTCGCCTCCTTCCCGAGGGAATACTCGAGGAGCACGGTGTCGCCGTCGAGCAGGTCCCGCTGGATCTCGTCCACATTCAACGGTTGCGGCGCGGTGATCACCTCGGCGCGCGACGCCGCCGCGCTCGGCGCGTTCAATTGGTCGGACTCGGCGAGGAGCGCCTCCAGGCGCGACGGCTGCGCGGGACGACCAGTGAGCGCGGCCTGACGCGCGCGCGCGGTCTCCTCCTTGATGCGCTGCGCCAGCTCGCGCCTGCGCGCCGACGGACTGCCGGCGGTCTGATCGCCGGCGGCCTCGATGGCCAGCCGATCCAGCAGGACGCGGCTGCGCGTCCGCTCACTCGCCTCGAGCGCCTGACGATCGAAGCCGGCCTGCGGATCCTCACGATGCGAGCGCATCAGCAGGCCGATCTGGTACTCGTAGTAGTCCTGCTTGGTCGAGAAGTACGAGGCGCGAAGATCGTCGTTCGACACGTCGATGCGGAGCCGCTCGACGAGGCGTACGGCCTCGAGCATGCTGGCGCCCGCGTCGCCGAGCCGGCGCAAGGCGCTCTGCGCTCGCGCCGCCGCCGCCAGCGCGGCCGCTTCTCCGGGACGATCGCCGACCGCGCGATGCAGCGACAGGGCCTGTTCAACCCGATCCAGCGCGCCCCGCGGGTCGCCGCCGGCGAGCAACACCTCGCCGAGCTTCTGGAGCGTGTACGCTTGGCCGAAACGATCGCCGAGACGCTGCTTGAGCGCGAGCGATTCCTGATAGAGCCGCATCGCCGTCTGGCGATGGCCGCGCTGCGCCTGCAGGTCGCCGAGATTGTGGAGCACGTACGCCTGACCACGCAGGTCGCGGACGCCTCGCAGCAGCGTCAGCGCCTTTTGATAGGCGTTCATCGCCGGAGTCAGCCGGCCGGCGGTGACGGCCGCCATGGCCATGTTGTTCAAGGTGTAGGCCTCGCCGCCAAGGTTCTTGGTGGCCCGCCAACGCTCCAGGGCCTGGCGGTAGCTCACCGCGGCGCGGCGATGGTCGCCCAGCGCCTCGAACGCCAGCCCCATGCTGTTCAGCGTATTGGCTTCGCCGCTCTTGTCGCCAAGGGTGCGCCAGCCGTCCAATGCGTCGCGATAGGTGTCGATCGCCTGCTCGAGGTCTCCCCGCGCCCAATGGATGGTGGCGATCCCGTACAGCGTGTAGCCGACGCCAGGCCGATCGTCAATCGAGCGACAGACGTCGAGCGCCTCGCGATAGCCCGCCATCGCCCGCGCACTGTCGCCGGCCTCGAACCACGACGCCGCGAGGTTGTGGAGTGCGAGCGCCAGGCCGAATCGGTCCCCCGTGGTTCGCCGCAGCACGATCGCTCTTTCGTAGCTCGCGATTGCGGCCGTCGTGTCGTACAGATCGAATTGCTGGCGCGCGGCGCCGTAGCGGGCATCGCCCTCGCCGCCGACATCGTCGAGATCGTGAAACAGCTCCGCCGCGCCCAGGAACGTCTCGCGCGCCGACGCTTTGTCCCCGCGTCCCGCCTCCAACCGGCCGATGGCCAGCAAAGTCTGACCTTCGCGCTGCCGCTCCGCGGCCGCTCGCCACAGGTTCAACGCGTCGCGATAGAGCTCGAGCGCTTCCACCGCGCCGTCCGGACGCTTGGCGGCGGCAGCGGCGCGATCCGTCAAAGCCTGCGCGCGCTCGCGGACCGAGTCCTGTTCCTGTGTTCGACTCTGCGGACCGGCGGCGCCGAACAATGCGAGAGCCAGCGCCCAATGCCTGACGATGCTCATGGTGAACGGCTACCTCCACACACTCACGAGTTCTATACTAGCGGCTGGCCGGCTGACACATGGTGCCTCGTCCGCTCTGGAT
>Ga0081539_10005160_pt1 | contig 13588 bp, 12 predicted proteins | sample TabmetS4T2R2_FD_71023 | JGI IMG/M metagenome (GOLD analysis project Ga0081539, IMG submission 71023) | Tabebuia heterophylla rhizosphere microbial communities from the University of Puerto Rico - S4T2R2 | ecosystem: Host-associated > Plants > Roots > Rhizosphere ...
GTCCAGGGGAACAGCCATCACGTCAGCCCGATATACCTGTTCCCGGAAAGCACCTACCGATATCAGGCACGCTGGCGCAAGGCAGCGGAAAGTCCAGCGAACGCATCCACGACTCCGAGGAGTGTCAAGGTGATCGTCAAGCAATAGCAAGCTGGTGACGGATGTCGCGGGTCGCGGCGGCGCGGACCGAAGGTCCGCCAAGGTGGTGCCAACCTCAACCGTCTCGTCGGGCTGGACCGCGATCTTGCGCAGCATCCCGGATCGGGTGAGGCACCATCGAGGCGAGGCCGTCCGGGTCGGCGACGCGCTCGGCGAGCTCGTCGAGGGCGTACTCGGCGCCGTCACCCTCGGCGGTGAGCACGATCTCCTGGCCGCCGCGGACGTCCAGGGCGAGCACGGAGATGATGCTGCGGGCGTCGACCGGATCACCGCCCACCTTGGCGACCATGACCTTGACCGGCGCCTTGCTGACGGCCGCCGCGACGAACACGGCGGCGGCATGGCCCTGCAGCCCCTTCTTCGACCCGACCACAACGCGACGTTCGGCTACTTGCAGGTCAACGCTTGGTGGAGGGGAGGCCTCTTGGCGCTGGGGGGCGCTCCCATGCTGGTCGGATGCGCTCCCCAAGATCGGCTCGATGGCCGCCAGGAGCCGGTCGGCGTCGATACGGAAGCTCTCGTGTCGCAAGCTGAGGGCGTTGCGGCGCGACAGGCCAGCCAGCTGTTCTGGTAGCTCGTGGCGGCGGGGCATGACTGCCCCTTCGATCAGGATGGGGATCACGCGGACGTTGCGCTCCAGCGCGGCGTGGATCTCCATCCGGACGATGTCGTCGGGATCGTCCAGCCGCCGACGGCCGTCCCGGTCGGTGGCGCTGACCCAGTGGGGGCCGATGACCGCCAGTAGTACCTGGCAGGTGCTGACCGCCTGGGTGATGACCTCGGCGAAGTCGACGCCGAGCGCGATGGTGTCGACGTCCATGAAGACCTGGTCATCGCCGAGCCGAGCCGCGAGCCGGTCGTACAGCCGACCGGCCAGGCCGCTGGCTTCCTGCCGCCGGTAGCTGATGAAGACGCCACCGGTAGCGGCGGCAGACATCCCTGGCGGACCTCCTCATGGGCAGCGGGTGTCATCCTATCGGGACCACGCGCTCCTATCGAGCCCCACGACACCAGGCCGCAGGCCCCCAAGAGCACCCGATTGCCGGGCTACAAGATCCGCTGTGGGCTCCACATCTTGAACTCGCTGCGGGCTCGCGTGATACCACCCTGCGTGGCAACCAGGTCGGGTTGAGATTGCCGCAGAAGGCGGCGCCGGCCCAAGGCCGGCGTCGGCCACGCCTAGCCACCGGACAGCCAAGGCGCGGGCGGTCGACCTCAAGACGGGCCGGTGGCGCAGGGATGCGTTCGAGCACCGCCACGCAAAGGTGCTGCGCAGAGGCACCGCTCTCGGTGGATAGCACCGACGAGCGTTTCCGCAGGTCCAGACCGGTGTAGTGGCCCTGACTGGACTTGAACCAGCGGCCTCATCCTTGTCAGAGATCGACGGCTCAGCGCCGTGCTGGCCAGTCCTTCTGCTGGTCGTGCGACTCCGTACGTCCTACAAGGATGGGGTGAACTCCCGTGCCTGTACTGCGATGGCTAGGTCGGCTGTCCCGCCTGGGTACGGGAGCCCTTGCGGGTCCGCAACGTATCGGTCTTGGTTCGCTCCGGGAAGCGATTGGCGTACTCCCGCTCCAGCTGGAGCATACGTTCGGTGTGGTTGAGCAGCGCCTGGCGCGAACCATGGAAGAAGGTCTCCTCGCGGGTCGCGTACAAGTACCGAAGCTCGCGCTCAAGCGCCTCATCGTCTAGGTGACGCGGATCGAGGCCGAACTTCCCCGCCATGACACTCCCCTTCCGTCCGGCGCACGGTCGAGCACATCGCCTGCTGCGGGCCTGGCCGGCGTGCTGCTCGACCCTGCCATCAGCCTACCGTGCGCTTGCTCAGCCGACGAGGGTTCGTCGCGGCGAGCCGTGAGGTCGTCGGAAGGGCTCATCAGCAGTACCGGGGCCATGCGAGCACGCTGAGGACGGGCGTGATGTGGCCAGCAACGCCACCCAATAGGGCGTTCGATCCTCGACGTGGCGACAGGAGACGTCCGTGTCGGAGTTGGTTAGGATCTCGTGCTCAAGCTTGTCTTGGCTGAGGGGCGGCAGCGATGGCACAGCACGACGCTCAGATCATCGCAGTGGTGGGGGCGACCGGCCTGCAAGGTGGTGCGGTGACCCGTCGCCTGCTGCAGGACCGTTGGCCGGTTCGGGCCCTGACCAGAAGCCCGGAGGGAAGGAAGGCCCGCGCCGTCGCCGAGCTGGGCGCCGAGGTCGTCAAGGCCGACCTGTCCGATCCGGTGTCCCTGGAGCGTGCCTTCGATGGGGTCCATGGCGTCTTCAGCGTGCAGAACCACCACATCAGTGGCTATGAGGAAGAGGCGCGGCAGGGAAAGCAGGTCGCCGAGGTGGCCAAGCGAGTGGGGGTTGCCCAGCTCGTCTACAGCGGGGCCGGCCCAGGCGTCCAGGGCAGCGGCGTTGGGTCCTGGGAGACAAAGCTCAAGGTGGCAGCGCACCTCAGAACCCTCGATCTCCCCGTGACGATCCTCCACCCCACGGCGTTCATGGAACTGATGACCGAACCCAAGTTCTTCCCGCCCGCCTCCGTGTGGCATCTCATGCCAAAGCTCATGGGATCTGCCCGGCCGGTGGGCTGGCTGACGGTTGAGGATCTGGCCGCCATCGTCGCCAAGGCCTTCGGTGATCCGGACAGGTTGATCGGACGCGAAGTCATCCTGGCCAGCGACGTCCAATCCATCGATGCGTGCCGGGCCATCTGGCATGAGGTCACCGGCAGGCCGCCCCGGCGGTTTCCGATGCCCCGTCTGCTGTTCGAGCGATTCGCTGGCACCGACGAGACGACCATGTGGCAATGGCTTGGCGCGAACGAGGTCGAATTTGACACGAGACCGACGCTGGCTATCCATCCTGAGGCGCTCACCGTCCGGCAATGGCTGGAGCAGAAGAAGGCTCCCGTTTAGCCACCGGCGCCAGGGCGGAACATCAGCCTAGTGCTGCAATGCCCTTCCTCTGGGAAGATTTGCGGCACCATCCAGACCAGCACGCGTGGTCTACCAGCTAAGGCTGAGATCTCTGCCGATGTCTACCTTTCCTCCACCCGTCGTGGTGCACCTCATTGCAGCCATCGGGGCCGACCGGTTCAAGGATGACCCTTTGGCCCATACGCTCAAGTCCTGGCCGGGGTATCACCGACCGTGCGCAGGATCGTGCCAGCGCGGCAGGTCAGCCGTCGCCCCCTTGAGTTGGCGATGTTCCCCAACCGGACGTAGGCGCTGGAACTGCCTCGGCGTGAGCTCGACCCGGCGTTTGAAGCTGCGTCGGAAGTAGCGGGCGTCGCTGAACCCGACCTCGACGGCGACCCGCTCGACGGGCCAGTCAGTGGTGCGAAACAGCATCCGTGCCCGGTCGATCCGCTGTTGGTGGATGTGGTCGGTCAGGGTCTGGTTGAACGCCTCCCGGAACCGGCGTCCAAGATAGTCAGCATTGCAGGCAAGCGCGTCAGCGATCCGCGCGGTGCCAAGGTCAGAGTCGGTGAGGTGATCGGCGATGAATGCTGCTGCGCGGCTGGCGAGTTGGCTGCTTACCGCATCACCGCTGGCCGCTGGCGTACGCAGGATCTCGGCCAGGACGAGCTGCAGGTAGCTGTTGGCGGTGGCCGGGGTGAGCAGCCCGGTGTGCTGGTCGTCCAGGAGCTGCTCGAACAGCACGCGCAGGCGCCCTGGACGGCCGACCGGCCCGGTCTGGCGGCCTTGGAAGACCACGGCGTCGCGCTCGAGGTGGTCGCCGGGTGACGGGCTGCCACCAAAGCAGACCCAGCAGAACCAGGTGGCATCGTCCAGGTCGTCGTAGCCGTAGTGGCGGTGCCCGGCCCGCAGCAGCACCCAGTGGTCGCGGCGGACGGCGAAGTGCTGGTCGTCCTCGGCGATGGGCAGCGTCCCGGCCTGCACCACGATCAGCTCGTGGACGGGCAGCACCCGGTCCACGTGGCGGCGCTGCAGCCCGGGCGGGTGCACGCCCGCCTCGATGACCGCTGGTGGTTGGTTCCCGGGGCGCTCACTCATGCGTTCATCCTCGACTGCGGAAGGTCGGAATTGTGCCCCTCCTGGTCGGAGCACGCCCTTCTTTCGAGCGCACGCACTGCCTACGTTGTGTGCGATGAGTCGGAATCAGCCTAACCCAGGGAGGAGTGGGTGATGCTCAACCGTCAGCAGCTCGACCAGTTCCATCGTGACGGCCTGGTCGTGCTCCGCGGTGTCTTCGGCGACGACGAGCTTGAGGCGCTCTGGCAGGCCGCCGACCAGGTGCAGCAGGAGGCCCTTGCCGGCATGGGCACCGGCCATAGCTACCGTCAGGTCGACGGCCAACAGCAGTACTTTCGCACCGATGGTGTGCTGTGGCAGCAATACGGCGCCTTCCGAATGGCGACGGTGCACCCCAGCCTGCTGGCCGCCGTCGGCCAGTGCCTTGGCCACCCGTTCATGCCGATCAACGACTCGCTGGTGGTGAAGCTGCCGCACTCGGGCGTGGCCATCCCCTGGCACCAGGACCCCCCCTACGAAGGCCCGGACGGCCTGCCGGCGACCTTTGGGGTCCCCAACTTCACCTGCGACATCTACCTGGATGCCGCCACCATCGACAATGGCTGTTTGTATGCCCTGGCGGGCGCGCACCTTGTCGGCCACGTCGAGCTGGAACGCTTCGACCAGCAGGAGCTGTTCAGCCGGGCGGATGCGGTCCCGCTGGAGATGGCACCAGGGGATGTGCTGCTGCACGCCATCAGCGCACCCCACGGGTCCAAGGCCAACGACTCCGACACGCTGCGTCGTGTGTTCTACGTCCATTTCATGGCCAACGAGGTCCTGGAGACCTTGTATCCGACGTGGGTTGGGACCAAGCGTGGCTTCGCGCCGGGCGACATGCGCAAGGTCGAGGCCATGATCGATGAGCGTGGTGGGGCTGGGTTGCCTGGACCGGATCCGGCACCTGTGGAGCTCACCCCGGACGGCCTGGTCGTTGCCGGTGACCCCGTCACCCCACCGCGCTACTGGCAGGCCCTCATCGCCGAGCTGGCGCCCGACCAGGTCCAAGCCACAAGGACGATGCTCGCGAAGGCGTGAGCTGCGGCCATGACCAGCGACAAGCTCGTGCCCAAGCAGCGGTGGCAGGCCATCCAACCCCTGCTGCCCACCACCACGCCGCTGCGGCGGCCGACCTCGCAGCATCGACGACCGCGCGGCGTTGGCCACTTCGCCTCGCGAGCGCAACGTCGCGATCGCCCTCACGAAAGGGGCCGTGCACGTCTCGTTGATGAAGGTAGGCCAGCACGCCAGGTAGCGCGGTCGAATGCCCCGGAAGGGCAGGCCCGTGCGGGAGAGCCCGACTCCCGACTTGGTGCTGCGGCGTCAACGAAAGGGAGGCAGGATGCGATGGCGTAGATCGTTCCAGGCTCTTGCGGTGGCGGCGGTGGCGATGCTGTTCGCCTCGGCGTGCCTCAGCGAGTCGAGTGGTGGCGGCGGCGGCGAATCGACCGAGACCGCCGCCGGCGACAAGCAGATCGAGATCATGTACGGCTTCGGTGGGGACCAGTCCAAGGGTTTCGAGGGGGCGATGGCGGAGTTCCAGCGGTCCTCCGGCATCACCGTCAAGTTCGTGGACGCCTCCCAGTCGTTCGACACCCTGATCCGCCCGCGGGTCCAGGGCAACAACCCGCCCGACATCGCGATGTTCCCGCAGCCCGGCCTGATGCTGGACTTCGCCAAGCAAGGCAAGATGCAGGACCTCAGCACCATGCTCAACATCGACCAAGTGCGCTCGTCGCTGGTTCCCGGCGCGTTGGAGGCCACCACCCTGGACGGCAAGGTCTACGGCGTCATCATGTCCGTGAACCTGAAGAGCCTGGTCTGGTACCCGAAGAAGGCGTTCGAGGCCAAGGGCTACAAGGTCCCGACCACCATCGCCGAGCTCGAGGCGCTCACCAACCAGATCAAGGCCGACGGCACCGCGCCGTGGTGTGTGGGCATCGAGTCGGCCGGTGCCACCGGCTGGGTGGGCACCGACTGGATCGAGGACTTCGTCCTGCGCTACGGCGGCCCCGAGAAGTACGACCAGTGGGTCAAGCACGAGATCCCCTTTACCGACCCTGTGGTCAAGCAGTCGGCCCAGGAGTTCGAGAATCTGGCCCTGGCCGACGGTAACGCCTTCGGCGGCCGCAAGAGCGTCGTGAGCACCAACTTCGCCGTGGCGATGAACCCCGAGTTCCAGGACCCGCCCAAGTGCTTCCTGCACCGGCAGGGCAACTTCATCACCCAGAAGGGCTTCCTCACCGAGAAGGCCCGCGCCAACCTGGACGAAAATGTCGGCGTGTTCCAGCTGCCGGGCGCCAGCGCCACCGACAAGCCGATGCTGGGCGGCGGTGACTCGGCCGGCGCCTTCACCAACGACGAGGACGTCAAGAAGGCCCTGGAGTTCATCACCAGCCCCACGTTCAAGTTCTCAAATCCCGAGGCCTTCCCCTACATCTCGCCGCACAAGGATTTCGACACCACCAACTACGCGGAGCAGATGACGAAGAACGTCGCCGAGCTCGGCTACGCATCGACCGTGTTCCGGTTCGACGGCTCTGATCTGATGCCGGGCGCCGTGGGCGCGGGCAGCTTCTGGAAGGGCATGACCGCCTGGATCAGCGGCCAGCAGAGTCTCGACGAGACCCTCAAGAACATCGACGACAGCTGGCCCAGCTAGCACTGCGGCAGGTGGGTGCGCGACCCGGCAACGGGTGGGCGCACCCACCTCCAGGCAGAGCCCGCGGCGCCGTGAGAAGCGAAAGGAGCAGGTGGATGATCAGAGCGATCAACGCCCTGCTGGCGATCGTTGGCGGCGCCTGCTGCTCTACCGGGTCCTGAACAAGCTGGTCGAGATGCTCCCACGAAGTGAGAGGAACGGCTCAAGCCGTGGGCATTGAGCCCCGCCATCTCGTCGCGGCGGGCGCCGGTGTCAGCAGCATGATCAACGCGGTGTCGCGGCACGCCTCGAAGGTGTTGCCGGCGCAGGCACGAAACCGCCGCTTGAGCCCGTCGGCGGCACGATCGGCACCGGCTTGTCGACACGATCGGCCGCTTCATCCGCCGCATGGGGTCAGCCGAGATCTCCTCCTCCTCGGCCAGCCAGGCATACAGCAGCTTGAGCGGCTTGTAGTTAGGTCGCCGCGTGCTGGCGGTCCGGCGGGCGAGCACGTCGGCCAGGAACGCCTCCAGGTCAGAGCGGGTGGCCGCCTCGATCGTGGTGTCCCGGGCGCGCAGGAAGGCGTCGGCCTGGCGCAGGCCGACCAGGTAGGTGGCAATGGTCCTCGCGGAGCGGTTCTCGGCCCTGGGGTGAACCGGCGCGCCCTCCTGGCACGCCGCGCTTCCAGCCGAAGGGACAACAGAGAAGGAGGATTGCCGCCAACTCCTGCCCGTGGCAAGCGCCGCCCTCGCCGGCCTGATGGGCCCGGGACGGTTCAGACTGCCCTGTGGCGGGGTGTGTCCCAACCAGGAAGAGAGTTCACTTCACAATGAGGCCGTGCTCTGAGGAGTTGTGCCGATGAGGAGTTGTGCCGATGAGGATCCTGTTTGGTTCCTGGCCGGGGTACGGTCACCTGCTGCCGATGGTGCCGTTGATCCGGGCGGCCCAGCTCGGCGGCCACGACGTCGTGGTCTCGTCCGGCGCCGACATGTCGGCCCTGATCGGCCGGCTCGGCGTCACCGCCCACCGGTCCGGCGTCACCTTGGCCGAGTCCTACGACCGGATGCCCGACCACGCCACGATCAGCGAGCTACCTGCCGAGGAGCAGCCCGGCTTCGCGGCCCGTCACCTGTTTGGAGCCGGTGCCGTCGACCGAGCCCATGACCTGGTCGGCCTGCTACAGACTTGGCGGCCCGACCTCGTCGTGCATGACACCCTGGAACTGGGGTCGCCGACCGTCGCTGCCCGGCTCGGGATCCCGCACATCACCCACGGCTATGGCCCGATGGTGCCGAACACCAGCTATTTCGCGGCAGCGATCGCAGCCGCCATCTCCGAGGCCGGTTTGCCTGATCCCACACCTGACATCTTCGCCGCGCCCTACCTCGACATCTGCCCACCCAGCCTGCGCGGGACCGAACCCAATCCGTGGGCCACGATCCACCCGCTGCGGCCCTCGCCCGGTGAGGTCGAGCCGCGCGCTGCGGTCGAGCTGGACTTGTCGGCACTGCCCCACCCGGACACCATCTACCTAACCCTCGGCACCATCATGAACCAGACGCCGAAAGTGTTCCGCGCCGTGATCGACGGCTGCGCGCGCTGGCCCGTCAACCTCGTGGTGACCACCGGACCGGGCTTCGACGCCGCGTTGCTCGGACCCTTGCCGCCGGCGGTGCGGACCGCGCCGTTCCTTCCCCAGGCGGCCGTGCTGCCCCACTGTCGGGCGGTCGTGTCCCACGCCGGAGCCGGCACCATGCTGGGCGCCCTCTGCCACGGCCTGCCCCAGCTGTGCCTGCCACAAGGCACCGACCAGCCGTCCAACACTGCGGCGCTGCTGCCCACCGGCGCCGCCCTGGCCCTCCAGCCGGACCAGATCACCGCCGACGCGGTGGCTACGGCCCTTGGCCGGCTGCTCAACGAGCCGTCGTTCCGGCAGGCGGCCAACCGGCTCCGCGCCGAGATCGAGCGCATGCCACCCGCCGCGGCCGTCCTCCACGACCTCCTGGTCACCACCGACCAGTGACCGCCCATCCGCAGGCAACGCCGCCAGCGATCGAGCTGGCACGCCACCCGGGTGACGACAATGCGCTTGTCTCTTCGATCGTCGTTAGCACCCTCCCCGTTCCCCGTAGCAGACCTCGGAGGGCCGACCAGAGGAGGCGGCAAAGGCCGATCGTCTCTACCAACCGAGCTTCTCAGCTCCTTGTCGGCCGGGGGCGAAAGGTGGGCCGCCACCGGCACCCGGGGAATCGTGATGTTCCGCCTGAGGTTGTCTCCTTAGCCGTATCGGTCAGGTAGCTCCAGGCACCTTCCCGGGGATCCTTGGCCGCGTGGGTACCAGCCCGGACCTCTCCCGGGCCGTCGGGGTTCTCGGGCTTGCTTTTCTGTGCGGGCAGTTTAGGGGGTGGGAACGCATGTCACGACGAGTTGGGCGTGTGCTGGCCGCGACGCTGGCGGTGGGGCTGGTCTTGGCACTGGGAAGCGCGGCACTGGCCGCCCCGATCGGCGCGCTGAAGCAGTTCAAGGTGCCAACCACCAACAGCCAGCCGCGGGCCATCACCAACGGTTCGGACGGCAACCGCTGGTTCACCGAAGGCACCGAGTTCACCAACGCGCCACCCAAGATCGCTCGCATCACCCCGGCCGGCAGCATCACCGAGTTCGCCCCCGGCGCGGCCGACGGCTGCAACGTCTGCATCATCACTGACATCGCCCAGGGCCCAGCCGGCATTCTTTACCTCACCTCCAATGACCCCAACCTGATGCGCTTTGACCTGGCGACCCAGAGCTTCCAGGCACCGGTGCCGATGCCCAACACCAGCGCGCTGGGTGGCAACCTGGCCGTCAGCGCCACCGACGTGTGGATCACCGACTTCAACAACGACGTGGTCTGGCGCTACCACCTCTCGGACGGGCAGTTCACGTCGTCCTCGGTTATCGACCCGGCCGACGTCGCCGTGGACGGGGCCGGCAACGCCTGGTTCACCCAGCCCGGTGATGTCAACGCACCCGGCACCAGCACCATCGGCCGCATCGACGCGGCCACCGGGACCGTGACGACGACCCCAACCACCGACGGTTCCACCACGGTGGCCCCGCGCAGCATCACCGTCGCCACCGATGGGCAGGTCTGGTTCACCGCCCGGTTCACGCCCCAGGCGGTCGGGCGCCTCAACCCGTCCACCGGCGTGGTGACCATCTTCCTCACGCCAAGCAACCCCGGGCCCTCGGGCATCGCCGCCTCACCCGACGGCACCGTGTGGTTCACCCAGGAGACCAACGGCAACGCCGCCCGCATCACCAACGCCAGCGTCATCACCGAGGGCAAGGCGGTCAAAGGCAGCGGCCCATTCGGGATCACCGTCGCGCCCAACGGCGACCCCTGGTACACCATGATGGCCGCCAACAAGGTCGCCACCCTGCAACTGCGGTAGATCGCGGAGCCAATCGCTGGCTGCCCTGCTCTCAAGCCTACGGCCTGCCCGCTCCCAGGAGCTCGAGCCTGCGCCGGCCTGAATGGGGTCCGGGCAGGAAGGGCGCAGAACAGGCGCACCTGCGAGGCGTCGCCATTGCGAGCTTGGGGTTCAAAGGGACGGTTCAAGGCACAGGGATGGGTTCTGCCAACGCTATGCGACCGCCGATCTGAGATATTCCGACGACACTGGGACCGCAAAGAGGCTGCTCAGAAGCGTTTTCCAACTCAGGTCGGGAATCGCCCTCAAGATCTGCAGCAGGTGCAGGCAGCGGGTGCCCTGGACCGGGCGACGGCCGAGCAGGTGAGCGTGGCGACGATGGTTACGCTGGCCGAGCGGATGAGCCACGACGAGCTACTGCGGTTGGGCGCCCGGCTGCCTGCTGAGCTGCAGCTGGCGCTGCGTGCTGGCTCGCCGTCGTGCCAGCCCTTTGATGCCGATGAGTTCGTCCGCCGGGTCGCCGAACGGGTGGGAGTGGAGTCGCGGACGGTCTGGACCCAGGTGCGAGCGGTGCTGGGCACCCTGGAGCGAGAGGTGGCCGAGATGGAGGAGATCCGCCGGCGGCTGCCGCGCGAGTTCGACGCACTCATGGCCTGACCCGCTCGGCCGCGGCCGCACGCTGGGTCCTGTTCACCACACGAGAACCCGGCTTGAGCCGGCCTGACGGGGTCCAACTCGATGGCTGGCTCAGGGCCGCGGGTCGTCTTCTTCACGGAACCAGTCATTGGGCTCAGGCCCATTCGGGTCTTGACCGATCGGCTCGTCCTGCCGGTCCGGGGCCGTGGGCACGGCATCGACCTCGGCGTCGGACACCGGCTCGCGTTGGACCCGCACCTCGTGGCGCTGCCCAGCCTCCGTCTCGGTCACCACCTCGGTGACCAGATACCGACGCAGCCGCACTTGACCAGGCTGGCGCCGACGGGTGCCAGCCTGACCCGCTGGCCGTCCAGGCGTCTCGTACACGAACGGCCGGCTCACCTCCTCGCTCACCTGCCCGGCGGGTTCCACCGGCTCCCCGCCAGCGGTGGCCGATGGCTCATCGCGGCCATCGGCCCGGCCCTGCTCCGACTCGAGCAGGCTGGGATCAGGCCCACGGTCCAGGCCGAGGCTCCCGGTCTCAGAGGCCGAGGTTCCGGGCTCGCCGTCCAGGCCGGTGTCGGCCAGCCCCCCGGTGGCGGTGCTGACCGGCTCGGGGACGCCGGTCGCGGTCGCCCCCACCTGCTCGTTCCGGTCCGGCTGGTGGGTCTGGTCAGCCGGTTCGGCGAGTGCCTGGCCAGCCGGTGCGGCGCTGTCCTGGGTCACGCCGTCGTAGTCGAGCCCGTAGTGGCGGTACAGCTCGGCCTCCTCGGCCGCCGACAGCTGGCCGTCCGGCTCGATGTTGGGGGCCTGCTTGACCTGGGACCTCTCGTGGGGAACCTGGAGCTCGTCGCCGACCTCCATGGCCTCGGCGAGCGGCACAAACGTCGAGCGCAGGCCGAACAGACCGGTCCGGACCACCGCCCACTCGGGCCGGTCGGTCTCGTTGTCCAGGTAGATCTCGACGACCTCGCCAATCTTGTTGCTGTCGCGGTCAACCATCACCCGGCCCCGCCAACCCAGGACCGTTTCGATGCTCGGGCTCGCCATGTTGGCCTCCTTCCACGCGGCTATCTCAGTCGGGCTGCTCTGTGAACTGAGACAGCCGCCACCTCCCTACGGTGGCGCAGTCTTGCCAGAGGGCGACGGTGACAAACGGCACCGCAGCAACCTGACGATCTCCTGCCCTCCATGACGGTTGCGTTCATAGCTCTTGCTGAGGCGGATGCGGCAATTGACGGATAGCAGATGGTCTGCGGATCGGGCCGATACATGGAGAAGGCCTTTTTCGCGGCAGGTTCCACGCCGCCATGGCGTGCACAATTGTGCGGAGCTGGGTGGAGCCAGGCCGATGGCCGATAGGCTGGTTGCACGAGTGAGGCGATGCCTGTGTCGATCGAGCCGCAACCACCCTCAGCTGAGCAGCTCGCCGACTGGCAGGCCCTGATCGAACAGATCCGCCAGGGCGATCGCTCCCAGCGGCTGGCCTGGGACGAGGCCGCGGCAGCTGGAACTGCGGCCCCCTACCAGGTTCTGGTCACCCAGCCGGTCCACCAGCGGCTCCGCGGCGCACCGCCCGCGCTGGCCGGCTCGCTCGCTGGCATCATCGCGATTCTCCGGGTGGATCCCACCGAAGCCAGCACGATCTTTCGCCGGCGCCAACTGGGCGATGCCGGCTGGACGGTGAGCTTCGGGCCCGCGCAAGTGCTGCTCACCTACTGGGTCCTCCCAGCCGAGCAGATCGTGGTACTGCTCGATCTAACCTGGACGGAATGACCAGGAACAGATGGCCTACCAGCCGCCGGCGGCGAGGTATCGACCGCCTGGTCACCGCGGGCGGCCCACGCCGTCCGGCTCCAAATCAGTGCGCCAGCTATGGGCAGCGGTCGGACGCGCAACGGCTACGCATAAGGTGTAGATCAGCGCCCGGGTCGGGGGTGACCAGACCGGCCCGACCAGGGCGCCTACCCGGCGCCTACCCGCCGCCCGCGCCGACAATCCCCGACGGGCACCAATCTCGGCAACTGTGACCGGTGCTAGGGCAGATCCCGCTCGATGCGCCGCTCCTCGACCACCGTGTCGGGGCCGGCCACCGTCCTGGTCCGCCGATACGGCGAGAAGCTGCTCCAAAACAGCAGCGACAGCACCAGGCCAAGGGCCCCGGCGACCATCAGGATGATCCCGACCGTGTTGAGGTTGAACCCCGAGGTGGTGACGTCCACCGCGAAGGTCAAGATGGCCCCCACCACCAACAGAAAGATGCTCACGCCAAGACTCAAAGCTGCTCGCCTCCTCCAGGATACTTCGACCGTTGACCACGCCGAGTCCTACATGTGCGGGCCATCTAGTAAGACCCATTGTGTGGCACTGCCGTTACGGGTCCTGGCCTCATCGTCAAAGGGCCGAAGGGGATACGTTCAAACAGCCGGGTAGTCTGGTATGCGTTGATCTGCGGTGCGCCTTGGATGCGAAGCCTGAGCGCGATGGAAGGCGAGTTCACGGTTCGCGCTTGGGGTGCCTGGACTCGTTGGGCTGGTCGGGTTCGGGTTCGGGGGTGAAGGTGACCTCGACCGCTTGCTCGGGGCGGCGTTCTTCCTGCTTGGCCAGGTCGACCAGGGCGCGCTGGTCGGGTTGGGTGAGCGGGGGCTGGAGCAGGCTGCGTGGCCACAGCCGGCGGGCGCGGACGACGTTGACCTCGGCGGCGTACAGGG
>Ga0081539_10005161_pt1 | contig 13586 bp, 6 predicted proteins | sample TabmetS4T2R2_FD_71023 | JGI IMG/M metagenome (GOLD analysis project Ga0081539, IMG submission 71023) | Tabebuia heterophylla rhizosphere microbial communities from the University of Puerto Rico - S4T2R2 | ecosystem: Host-associated > Plants > Roots > Rhizosphere ...
TAGCGGGTAGTCGCTACAAAGTTAATCCTGTAACGACTACCCGCTCGCTACCGCTCGCGGTACTGTAGTTAACTACCCGCTCGCTACCGCTCGCGGTACTGTACTTTATTTGTCGCCCGCGCCTTCCGCTTCCTTCAAAGTTATCCAATAGTCGCGCGGGTAGATTCGCACGACGCGAGCGTCCGGCCCTTCGACGGTCTTCAGGTATTGCTCGTAGGCCGTGAGTTGCTTTTCAGGGCCGATGACGTAGAAGACGCCGCCCTGCACGTCGGCGGCCTTCGTGCCGTAGCCGGGGAGTATGCGCGCATAGACCGTGCCCATGCGCTTGAACAACTCGTCCGAGAGGTTCGGCATCTGCCTGAGCGCGAGCAAGCCCTGCCGGAACTTGCGAACGGTTTCGGGCGGGACGCCGTCGGCGATGTCTGCGGCCTGCTGTTCGCCGCGCACTTCATACGGCGAGGCCGAACGAAACTGGCTGAAGGCGGTCGCAATGGCGTAGTCAACGAGGGCCGGGTCGGGCTTCGCCTTCTTCAACTCTTCGATGACGAAGCGGAGCGTCTGCGGAAGTTCCGGCGTGCGCTCGGCGTAGTAGCCTATGCGCCCGATGGACGGCGAGCCGCGCAGACCGTTGGAGTATGCGAGGCCCGCGCCCCAAGTCTTTATGAAGATGCCGTGCGCGCCGTAGCCCGCGAAGAGACGCGAGGCGAGATAGTCTAAAAGCATCTCGCGGTTGTCGGCGTCGAGGTAGCTGGCGGCGGGCGCGGAGTTTAGGAAGACGCCGCCCTGCGTGTTCGGGTTGACGAGGCCGACGAAGACGGGTGCGACGCGTTCGCGCTCGCGGACGCGCGCTTCGACGAGTCGCGCGTTCGTGTAGTTAGCTTTCGTGAACGGCGCGTTCTCAAGTCCGGCGATGAGTTCACGCACGCCCGGCTCAAGCGCGGCCTGCGAAGCCGAAGAGCCGATCATAAACATACGCGCGCCGCCCGTCTTCAACAAACTCCGGCGCACGGCGTTCAGTTCCGCGAGAGCCTGCGCGGGCAGCGTGAGAAGGTCGAGACGGATTTCGCGTACGAGGTAGGCCCAGTCCGAAGCGAGCGTCGCGTCGGGGATGTCGGCGAGCAGTTGTTCTAGGTCTTTCGCGGCCTCGGTCGCAAGTTGACGAGAGGCTTCGGGCATGCGCGCGAAGTCGTCCGCGTAAGACTTCAACGCGGCGGGGACTTGCGCGCCCTGTTTTCCTTGCATCGCGGCGAGAAGCGACTTGAGTTCGTCGCGATTGCCCTTGGCGGCGGCGAGGCTTGAGAGGAAGTTTGAGACTGACTCGCGCTGCGCCGGGTCGCCCGCATCCTTGAGCATCCAGCGCAGGCGATGGACGTTGTGCGCCTGCGTCATGAACGAGGAGGTGGAAAGCAGCAGCGGGTTGTCCTGACGCCAGTATGCGTCCGCCGGGTCGTTCACCCAGTTCTCCTCCGCGCCCTGCGTGCGGTTTCGCATCCCGCTCAAGAGTTGGTCAACCACGTCGCGTATGCGCGCGAGGTTTTCGACGCGCCAGTCAGGGCTTGTCAGAACCAACTTCATCCATTCGAGCGAACGGCGCGACTCCGCCGCGTCGTTGCCCGCGCCGCGCACGACGAGTTCGGCGCGGTTGCTTCTGAAGTTGGTGCTGAAGTAACTGTTGAGCGCAAGAATCTCCTTGCGAAGCATCTCGCTCATCTGCTCGTAAGGAATCGCTTTGCCGTCCTTGACGACGCCGACCTGCGTGAGAAGCGCCGGCATCGCGGAGAGATAGACGAGCTTGTCCTGCGGCACGCCGTCGAGACGGAGCGCAAGTCCCGTCGTCGCGCTCGTCATGTTCTCGAAGCTAGATGCGACCAACTGCACGCCGCCCGCGGGCTTCGTCACCTTGTAGTCGAGTTGGTCGTCGAGGGTGAGCGGCGGGTTATCTACGAACTTCGCGTTTGACGGCTGTGCGGCGAGGCGTTCAAGCTCGGCGGTCGTCGCGTCGTACTCCGCCTTGAAGCGACGGAGCGCTTCGGCCTGCGACGCGCTGGAGTTGTCCGCGAGTTTGTACTTGGTTATGAGCCGTTGAAGCTCGGCGCTCTCTCGCGCCGCGCGCTCCTGCTCGGCCTTAGGGATGAGTTGCGGCGAAGGTTTGGCGGCGACGGCGAAGGGAACTGAGTCGGCCAAGTGCCAACGCGCGATGAGGTCGCGCCAGACGTTTCGGTCGGACGCGAGCATCTGCTCGACCGACGCGAGTTCGGGCTTGAGCGTGACCGACTTGCGGAAGCCGGGCGTGCGATTGAGGTCTAAGAGGTGAGTCATCCAACTCGAATCGGCGTTGCGGAAGCCGAAGCCCGGCGGCGAGTTGACGAACTTCGACAGACCGCGCCGCGTCTGAATCACGCGGCTCTTGATGCGTTCGTTAAACTCCTTCAACTCCGGCGAGCCGTCCGGCAAAGCCGCGATGCGCTTCATCTCGTCCATGACTTTTTGACGAATGCCAGCGATCTTCTCGTTCGTCATGTTCGCGGGCGCAACGTCCGTGAGAGCGACATAGACGGGATTGCCGGCGACCATCTCGTCGTCGAGGAATGCGAAGACAGCCTTCGCGCCCGTGTCCATTACGCGCGTCTTCGAGTCAACGAACAACTTGTAAAGATTGGTCGTCGCGTCGCCCGCGATGTTCGAGAGGAAGAGATTGAGAAGAGTCTTCTCTTTAGTGTCGAGCTTAAGCTGCGCCGGGTAAGCGAACATGACCCAGCCGGGCTGCTGTTCGTTCTTGTGCGGATATTCGACGAGACGAATCTCGCCCGCCGCGACGGGCCGGGGCGCGGGCAGGTCTGACTCGCCCGCGTACTTGCGCGATACCTGCTTCGGTTCGAGCCGGTTGAAAATGGCGTCGAGCCTGAGCAGAACGTCGCCGAGCGGCATCTCCTTCGGGAACGACGCGACCATGCCCATGTTGCCGAGGTGGTAGTTGTCCGAGTGAAACTTGCGTATGTCTTCCGGCTTCATCTCGCGTATGTTGGCGGGCCAGCCGCCGGAAGACATCGAGAGCGGGTGCTGCGCGCCGTAAACCATCTGGTTCTCGGCGCGGAAGAGAAGACTGATCGGACGGTCGTAGGTCGTCACCATCTCCTGATAGACCGTGCCCTTCTCTTCGAGGTGGAGCGACTTGTCGGGGTTCTCGCTCACGCCCCAGTGGCGCACCTCGCGCCGAATCTCTTCGTCGGTGTAGTCTGGATGAAGGAGCGCGTCCACTTGGTTCTCGAAGAGTTTGTAGAAGACTTCCGGGCCGGCGGCTGTGTGGAAGTGGTAGCAGGTGCGCCACTGCTGCGTGAAGGCCGACGAGCCAGCGAGCGACATGCTTTCGAGGCCGGAATGCGCGCGGCCCACGTTGCCTTTGCCGAGCAGAAGGTGTTCCTGCGTGTGCGGCTCGCCGCGCTCCGATGTGGGAAAGGAGTTGACCCACACGAAGACCTGCGGGACTGATTGGATTTGGAGGAAGTCGAGCGTGAAGCCTGTGCGCGCGTGGCGCAGGCGCGCGCCGAAGGGCCTGTCGGAGTCGTCGAGATAGACGGCCTCGGCGCGGAAGCCGTTGACTATTTTGCCCTCGGCGAGCGACTCGAACGAGACGTTTTTAGACGACTGCGCCAACGCCTTCGGCGGCACGCCGCCGGAGAGAACCGAGAGGCATACGAGGACGACGAGCGCCTTCGTGAGTTGGGTTTTGCGTTTCATGTAAAACTCCTGTCGAGATGTTTTCGGACGACGCGCGAACGCACGCGCGACCCGTAGAGCGCGCGCGAAGTTTCGCGTGTTCACGATTTCGGATGAAATCCAATTCCTTTGCGACTAACGGCAAGCACGGAGAGGAACGATGCTAAACGCGCCGCGTGCCGTTGGTCAAACGCAAGCCGAGGCGCGGAAGTTTCACTTCGTAACGCTTTGAGGCCGGCTTGCGTCCACGGCTTCGTACGCGCGCTTTTTCGACGGCGCGGTTGTGCTATATTGCGCCAACGCCGACATGAAAACTCCGCGCACAATTCTTCTCGCACTCGCCCTCCTCTCGCCGGCAACGCTTCCGCGCACAGTTTTCCCGCAAGCCCGTCGCGGTGTAAGCCGCGGGGCTTCAAGTCAACGCAAGGCTTCAACTCGAAACGTCGCCGCGTCGCGGCGCGAGGCCGCGTACCGCGCGAACAACATCGGCGTCGCGCTGCTCGAACAGTTCAGGCACAGGGAGGGCGCGCAAGCGTTTCGACGCGCGCTCCGGCTCGACCCGCGAAACGCGCTCGCGCGCATCAACCTCGCCATCGCGCTCTACAACGTTCCAGACATCGAAGGCGCGCGTGCGGCGGCGCGCGCCGCGCTCGAAGCAGCCCCGCGCGCGCCGCAGCCGCACTACATACTCGGACTCATAGCGAAGAATCAGAACCGCGACGAAGAAGCAATCGCCGAGTTTAAGAGCGTGCTCGACGTTGACCCGGACGACACCGGAGCGAACGTCCTTCTCGGCCAAATCCATCTACAGCGGCGCGACTTCCGGCAGTCAATCGCGCTCTTTCGTCGCGCCCTCGCCGCCGAAGCCTACAACGGAACCGCGCTCTACAACCTCGCCACTGCTTTGCTGCGCGCGGGCGAGCGCGACGAAGGCACAAGCGTCATGCAGCGCTTCCAACTCTTGCGCGCGAGCGGCGCGGCGACGGTCATCGGACAGAACTACCTCGAACAGGGCCGCTACGCAGAGGCCATCACCTCCACGGGCGCGGAGCGAGACCTCGTTGAACGCGCGACGCCCGACGTCGTCTTCACGGACGCGACCGCGCTCTCTCTGCCGCCGTTTCGTCGCGCCGGTTCGACCGCCGACATCCTTCAACCCGAATCGGGCGGCGCAGTCCTTTTCGACTACGACGGCGACGGCGACCTCGATCTCTTTGAAGCATCGGGTCGCGCTCAACGCCTCCTGCGAAACGACGCGGGGAAGTTTACGGACGTGACGGCGCGTTCTGTCGCGCTCAATGCGCCCGTCGAAGGCGTCGTGACCGCGGCGGTCGCGGGCGACTACGACAACGACGGTCGCGTTGACCTCTTCGTTTTGCGCCACGGCTCTTGCCGTCTCTACCGAAACGAAGGCGGCGGTCGTTTCACAGACGTGACAGCCGCCGCGCGCATTCCCGACTACAAATATTTCTCCACCGCCGCCGCCTTTCTCGACTTCGACCACGACGGCGACCTCGACATCTTCATCGCGGGCGGCGACAACCCCGACGACCTAATCCGTTTTTATAAAAGTGCGAGCGACATACTGAGCGCGCCCTACGCCTTCCGTGCGCAGTCCGCCCCGTCGCCAAACCTCCTGCTTCGCAATAACGGCGACGGCACGTTCACCGATCAGACCGCGGCGTCGAAACTCTCCGGCTCGATTAACGCGCTCGCCGTTGTGCCGACCGACTACGACAACAGGCGCGACGTTGATCTGCTCGTCGCGCCTGTCGCGTTCGGAACGCCCGCGCTCATGCGCAACATGCGCGACGGCACGTTTCAAAACGTCGCGGCTGTTGTCGGACTCGACGCCGGCGAACTCAAGTCCACAAAGAGCGTCGCCGCCGGCGACGTGAACAAGGACGGCTTCACCGACTTCTTCTTCGGCATGGGCTGGTGCGGAACGTCTCGTCTCAACTGCCCGGCGGGCCAATTCGCGCTGAGCGACGGCAGGGGACGTTTCCGCGTCGAGAGCGGCCCCGACGCTCGCCCGAAGAACGCGAAAGACCCGACGGCCTACGTCTCGACCGAGGCGTCGCAGTTTCTCGACTACGACAACGACGGGCTGCTCGACCTCGTCTCGCTCGTGGATACGGACGTGGGCGGCGACGGGCGTTCAGGCGACAGGCATTTTGAGCTACGCGTCTGGCGAAACACGGGCGATGGTTGGACGGACGTAAGCGACCGCGCCGCACGCGCATCGCGCGCCGCGTTCGCTCCCGTCAAAGGCGCTTGGCCGGGCCGGCGCGTGTTGCTCTCAGGCGACATAGACGGCGACGGCGACACCGACATCATCTTCGGCATTCCCGGCGGCGGGCTTCGCGTCGCGCGCAACGACGGCGGCAACCGCAACCGCTCGCTTCGCGTGAACCTCGCGGGCAAGGCGAGCAACCGCGCAGGAGTGGGCGCGAAGGTCGAGGTGCGCGCCGGAAGTCTTCAGCAGAAGCTCGAAACCTACGCCGCAAGCCCCGCCCCCGCGCCGTCGGACGTAAACTTCGGACTCGGCCCACGACGCGCGGCAGACGCCGTTCGCGTCATCTGGCCTTCCGGCGTCGTGCAGGCGGAGACGCAAGTAGTAACGCGCGAGGGCGCGCAGACTGTCGTGCGCGGGCGTGCGCGTGAGTTGAAAGTGACGGAGCTTGACCGCAAGCCTTCGTCGTGTCCGTATCTCTACGCTTGGAACGGCGCGCGTTTCGAGTTCATCACAGACTTCATGGGCGGCGGCGAGATGGGCGATTGGGTTGCGCCCGGCCTCTTCAACACGCCTGACCCCGACGAGTACGTGCGCATCGGCGGCGACCAACTCAAAGCGCGCGACGGTCGCTACGAACTGCGCGTCACGAACGAACTCGAAGAAGCTCTCTTCGTTGACCGGCTTCAACTCGTCGCCGTCGCGCACCCCGCCGGCACGGAAGTCTATCCGAACGAAGGACTCGGAAACCCCACGGGCGCGGAGTTCAAACTCTACGCGACGCGCAACGCGCTACCGCCCCGCGCCGCACGCAACGACGACGGCCAAGACCTTCTCCCACGCCTCGAACGACTCGACCGTAAATACGTTGACGACTTCGCGCTCCTTCCCTTGCGCGGCTACGCGGCAGAACACACGCTCACGCTCGACCTCAGCGCGGAAGGTGAGACGGGGAGAAGGGGAGAAGGGGAGAAAGTGAGAAGGGGAGAAAGTGAGAAGGGGAGAAAGGGAGATAGAAGCAGCATCATCAAACGTCTCCCCCTCTCCCCTTCTCACTTTCTCCCCTTCTCCCCTTCTCGTTTTATTCTTCTCCTGACGGGTTGGACGGACTACGCGTTTTCGAGCGATAACGTCGCGGCGTCGCAGCGCGGGCTTGAGTCGAAGCCGCCCGCCTTGCAGGTGAGAGACCGGGAAGGGAAGTGGCAGACGGTCATCGAAAACATCGGCATCCCCGTCGGACGCCCGCAGACCGTGACGGTTGACCTCACAGGGAAATTCCTCTCCGCGAGCCGCGAGGTGCGAATAGTGACGAACATGCGCGTCTATTGGGACAGAGTTCTCTTCGACGACTCCGCGTACGTCTTCGACAACTCCGCCGACGCCACACTCCGCATCGAACGCCTCGAAGCCGCGCAAGCGACTTTGCGCGAACGCGGCTTCTCCGCGCAGACTTCGCCCGACGGTCGAGAGCCTTTCAGTTACGACTACACGCGCGTCTCCCTCGCGTCGCCTTGGAAAGCTTTCACGGGCCGCTACACGCGCACGGGCGACGTACGCGAGTTGCTCAGAGCGACCGACGACATGTTCGTCGTCTCGCGCCCCGGCGACGAACTCGCGCTCTCCTTCGACGCCCGCGCGCTTTCGTCTCTTCCCGGCGGATGGACGCGCACGTTCCTCTTGTATGCCGACGGCTTCAGCAAAGAGATGGACATCAACTCCGCAAGCCCGCACACGCTCGCCCCGCTCCCCTTCCACCGAATGTCGCGCTACCCCTACGCCGCGCCCGAAACCTACCCCGACGACCAAGCGCACCGCGCCTACCTCGAACGCTACAACACGCGCGTCGTTACGTCTGTCCTGCCGCGGATTGAAGCGAACTTTAATATACGATGATTCTGTACACTTTCAGAGAGACGACCCGCTTCACCCGCCGCGTGTTAGAATACTTGAGCGACGAGGCTTACGAGCAGTTGCAGTGGTATCTGATTCGACGCCCCGAAGCGGGCGACGTGATACAAGGCGGCGGCGGCCTTCGCAAATTGCGCTGGGCTGCGGGCGGGCGCGGGAAGCGCGGCGGCGCGCGCGTCATTTACTACTGGGCCACGGCGCGCGACGAACTGTTCATGCTCGATATTTACGCCAAAAATGAGCAGATCGATCTGACGGCGGAGGAAGTGAAGGAGTTGCGTAAACTCGTTGAGGAGTGGCTTGCATGAAGAAGGAAGATTTTGAAGGATTGAAGCAGAGCGTCGTCGAGGCGGGAAAAGTCGCGCGCGGCGAGACGACGCCCGCGCGCGAGTTCACACGCGAGGCATCGGAGTCGGAAGCGACCACCTCGAAAGCATTCGCCGTCTGCGTCGAGACGGACGATGCGACGTTGCTCGTCCCTCGTAAAATCTATGAGATCGAGATCACGGGCGAATACGCGCGCGTGATTGATGAAGCCGGCGAGTCGGGAGTCTATCCCGCGGGGTTTTTCGTGACCATTAACCTGCCCGCCGAAGTGCAACAGATAATCGCCCACCTCTGATAAAGAGCCACGGACACACGCATGAACTTGATTCGCTACTCGGTCGCGGCGTGCCAGACGGATTTGCCGAATCCTTTGGAGCGGCGCGAGATGCGCCGTAACACGGAACGCATGCTCGCGTTGATTGACTCGGCTGTGGCGGGCGCGGCGCCGTTTCTGCCCGTGCGTCTTGTAGTCTTCCCTGAGTTCGCACACTCCGCGCCGGTCTTTCCGACGGTCGGCGAGCTACTCGAAAAGCTCGCGGTCGAAATCCCGAACGAGCACACCGAAGCGCTCGAACGTAAGGCGCGCGAGCACGGAATCTACATACAGTCGGGGACGATGATTGAACGCGACGCGCGCCACCCCGGCGTCGTCTTCAACGCGACTTGCCTCGTCGGCCCGCAAGGAGTGCTTTATAAATATCGCAAGGTGAACACATGGATTCCTTACGAAGTCCACGCAAGCCCGCACGACTTGGAGGGCTACGCGGACGAACTGTTTCCCGTCGCCGACACCGAGATCGGTCGAATCGGCTGCGCCATCTGTTACGATTGGCTCTTCCCGGAAGCCATACGCCAACTCGCCGCCAACGGCGCTGAAGTCCTCGTACGCGTCTCGGCCTACATGGATCCTTGGGGCGCGACGCCGCCGATGGACTGGTGGATGACCGTTAACCGCTGCCGCGCGATTGAGAACACGGCCTACGTCGTCGCCGCCAATCAGGGCGCGAGTCTCAAACACTACCCGCCCTACTCTTGGCCGGGCGGGAGCATGGTCGTTGACTTCGACGGTCGCGTTCTGGCCGAAGCCTCTCCGGGGCCGGGCGAGCGAATCGTCGTCGCGCCGGTCTGTATCTCCTCGCTCCGCCACGAGCGCGCCGCGCGACGCGGCCATCACATGCTCGCGCACCTGCGAACGGAAGCATACCCCGTCTATCAAAGACACATCTATCCGCCCCGGCTCGAAGCTGCGTCAGCCTCCGAGCCGCACTCCTTCGAGCGCAACAATCTTCTGATTGACGAAGCGAAAAAGAGTCTGAACAGGACGGAAGAGAATCTTAACGGGACGGAGAAAGCCCCGAACGTGACTGAAATCTGATTCGGACTTACCGCTTGCCGAACGCGGTCGCGTCACTTTCTCGGAGAAAGTGATTGACAGGTCTTTAATTCTGAGTTAAAAACACTTCGTTCGGACAGGCAACAAACCCGAAAACAGTTTTCCAAAGAACCCGCGGTTCAGTCGAACAACTAAGCTTAAGCGCTGCGCTCCACAGGCTTGTCAGGTCTCATTTCGGCCCGCATCGAGACCTTTCAGCAAGTCGGAGTGGATTGCCGTATCCGGCACTTTTGACCATGCGAGGCTCACTCATGCGTACACAGCGGAGAACCATTTCCACATCTAGGCTGGCGGCGGCGCTCCTGTGCGTGGCCGCTTTCGTGTTTCCGGCCATCGCTCAGAGCAACAGGGGCACGATAGTCGGAACTGTGACCGACCAGAACGGCGCGGCCATCAAGGACGCGAAGGTTACGGCGACCAACACGGCCACGGGCAACGCGCACGAGGCGACGACGAGCGACGAAGGGACTTTCACTATCCCCGCGCTCGAACCCGGCAACTACTCCATCAAGATAGAGGCTTCCGGCTTCCAGACGGCGACCGTCCCCCAAGTCAAGCTTGAGACCAACGCGCGCCAGCCCGTTGAAGTGAAGCTGAATGTCGGCGCGGTCACGGGCGACACCGTTACGGTCACAGCCGAAGCCCCGCTCACCGAGACCGAGACGAGCGTGCGCGGCGACCTCATCACCGGGCGTCAAGTCACAGACCTCCCAATCCCGCAGCGCAACTTTACGCTCCTTGCAGGTCTTTCGCCCGGCGTCACGCGCCCGGCGGTCGGCGTGCTCGGCGGCAGCGGCACGTTCGCAAACGGTTCGGGAAGTCCCGTCGGCAACTCGACCGAGTCAACACGCTTCCGCGAGTCGGGCGGCTCTGTTCTGGCGGTTAACGGCGCGCGTCCGACCAACAACAACTTCACGCTCGACGGCGTTGACAACAACGAAGGCCAGTTCGGGCAGATAGCCACCTACCCGCCGCCCGACGCCATCGCAGAGTTCAAGGTCGAGTCTTCAGTCCCGCAGGCCGAGTCGGGGCGCGCGGGCGGCGCGATAATCTCCGCGACCTACAAGTCGGGCGGCAACGACGTTCACGGGACGCTATACGAGTTTTATCAAGGCCGCTTTGCGAGCGCGGTCTCCGGCACGTTCCAAGACCAGATAGAGCGCGGCGCGCGTTCGGTCTTCATCCCGAACTTCGTCACTCACCAGTACGGCGGAACGATCGGCGGCCCCGTCTTCCTCCCGCACTTCGGCGAGGGCGGCCCCGTGCTCTACAACGGGCGCAACCGAACCTTCTTCTTCGTCTCCTACGAGGCGCAACGCAACTCCACGCCAGCCTTCGGCGGCGGCGAGTTTCCGTTCGTCACCGTCCCGACCGCGAAGATGCGCGTCGGCGACTTCAGCGAACTCCTACAGCCCGGAACGACGCGCACCTACAACACAATAAACGGCCCAATCGTCGCCCCGCGCGGCACGGTCTTCTGCCCGAACGGTTTCCCCGCGCCCTCGAACGACATACGAAACTGCGGCGTCGCGCTCTCGCCCGCCGCGCTCGCCACGCTTCAAGCCTACCCGCTCCCGACCGAGGCGAGGCTTGAGAACAACTTCCGACGCAACCGCAAGGAGAAGTACAACCGCAGCGGCCTCGGCATACGCGGCGACCATCGCTTCAGCGACACCGACTCGCTCTTCATCATCTACAACAAAGATGAGAGCACGCGCATACGCGAAAACAACTTCCCGCCGGGCACGTCGCCTAATGGCAACGACCTTCCGTCGGGCTTCGGCGCGGGCGAAGAGTTCGGCAACTCACGCGGCGTGCGGCTCAATGAGACCCACACCTTCTCGCCTTCAATCATCAACGACTTTCGCACCGGCGTTAATCGCGTTCAGATCGGCATCAACAACCCCGGCATCAACGGCGCGCTCGGCTTCGACCCACAGGTCTCGGCCAACCTCGGTCACCGCAACGTCAACGTCTGCGGCAACTGCGAGGGCGTAGTTCTGCTCGGCATCGAAGAGTTGCTGAACGGCAACCGCGACGGCGGCCAGCTTGAGTTCATCGGCGACGGCGGCCCGTTCTACTTCCTCTCGAATAACTACTTCTTCGGCGACGCGGCGACGTGGGTTAACGGCACGAGCACTTGGAAGTTCGGCGGCGACCTTCGCGTCCGCCAGAACTCGAACTTCGACGGCGGTCGCGCCGGCGGCATAAAGGGCAACGTCCAGTACGGAACGGGCGTCAGCGGATTCCTCGCGGGCAACTACAGCGGTATCCCCATCGGCCCGAAGGATGCAGGCTCCGGCATCGCAAACTTCCTCTTCGGCAAGTCGCCCGCCTTCATCACGCGCGGCGATCCGGGCGGCCCTAACTTCCAGTCGAACAAGGAACTGGCCTTCTTCGGCCAAGACGATTGGAAGGTCAACCCCAATCTGACGTTGAACTTGGGCCTCCGTTGGGACTTGTTCACACAGCCAACGGAGCGTTTCGACCGCCAGTCGAACTACAACCCCTCGAACGACACGCTGACGCGCGCGGGCGAGAGCGCGGCTAACGGTCGCGACCTAGTCCAAAGCGACAACAACAACTTCGGCCCGCGCGTCGGCTTCGCCTATTCGGGCCTGCGCGACGACAAGAAGGTCGTGATTCGCGGCGGCTACGGCCTGCTCTACGCCGTTGATATACCCGGCACGCCGGGCATCCTGTCAATCAACCCGCCGGGCGGCGCGAACTACACCTGCACGCTTCAGAACTACGGCACGGCGAGTTGCCCGCAGCTCCCGGCCAATTTCAACCTCGACACAGGCTATCTCTTCCCCACCGCGAACATCACGATCCAGCCGGGCCAGACCTTCCCGGCCCCGGCAGGCTCGGCCATCATCTTCCTCGACCCCGACATCAAGAACGAGATGTTCCACCAGTTTAACCTGACCGGGCAATACGAGTTCAGGCCGAACTGGCTGGCCGAACTCGCATACGTCGGAAGTCGCGGACGCAATCTGCTCATCGTCCAGAACATCGGGACGACAAACTCTGGCGGCACGCCCGGCTCGCGCGAGGTCGCGCGCACGGCGACGGTGACGGCCATACGCTACCGCGGCAAGTCTTGGTACGACTCGCTTCAGTCGAAGCTTGAGAAGCGCTACTCAAACGGGCTGTCAATCCTTTCGAGCTACACTTGGTCGCACTCGATTGACAATGCGCCGGGCGGCTTCTGCACCGGCGGCACGGGGCCGAGCACGTGCGGCTTCCAAAATCCGCTGCACCCCGAATTTGACAAGGGCAACTCCGACTTCGATGTTCGTCATCGCTTCACGTTCGCAAGCGTCTGGGACATTCCATTCGGACGCAAGCGTCGTTACGCGAAAGACATCTCGCCCGCGCTCGATACAGTCATCGGCGGCTGGCAGTTCAACAACAACGTGACGATTCAGAGCGGCCAGCCGTTTTCGATCACAGCCAGGGGCGTACGCGCCGACCAAGTCTCTGGCTCCGGCGCTTGCCCGGCGGGCGGGAATGCGCGCAGCTTGAACGGCGCCTTCTTCTGCCCGGCGCGTACGCGCGTCTTCGCAAGCGACCCGGACATCGTCATAGTCAACGGCACGCCCACACTGGCTAACGTGCCGCGCTTCGGCAGTTCCGGTCGCAACATCTTCCGCGGCGCGCGCCAAGAGTTCTGGGACGCGTCGCTCTTTAAGAACATACACGTCCCGGCCATCAGCGAGGCGTTCAACGTCCAACTGCGCGTGCAAGCCTACAACGTGCTCAACCACGTCAACCGCTTCCGCCCGCGCTCAGACCTCGGCGACTCGCTCTTCGGCATTGACACCGCCGAGCAGAACCGCCGCCAGTTGGAGTTCTCCATCAAGCTGCTGTTCTAGGCCCGGCCAGTTAGTCCGACCCGACGTTTGACTTGTGGCGGGCGGCTTCCCCCTCGGGGGGGGACGCCCCATCGATTTTTTACAAACTCCCGGCAGAAGGTTGAGGAGCTGGTTTTAAAAAATAGTGCGT
>Ga0081539_10005162_pt1 | contig 13586 bp, 9 predicted proteins | sample TabmetS4T2R2_FD_71023 | JGI IMG/M metagenome (GOLD analysis project Ga0081539, IMG submission 71023) | Tabebuia heterophylla rhizosphere microbial communities from the University of Puerto Rico - S4T2R2 | ecosystem: Host-associated > Plants > Roots > Rhizosphere ...
CAGGCCGATGATCGCCGCGTGCGTCCGGTCGTTGGCGTCCAGTTTCGCCAGAATGCTCTTGACGCGACCCTTGATGGTGTCCTCGGAAACGTGAAGCTGATCGGCAATCTGCTTGTTCGCGTTCCCGGCCGCGACCAAGCGCAATACCACGACTTCTGCCGGCGTCAGCGCCTGATCGCCGGCATGTTCGGCGACCTGAAACGAGACCTCGGACGACAGGCTCCTCTTTCCGTCATGAACCGTCCGGATGGTCCGCAGTAGCTCCGCATGGAGCGTGTTCTTGAGCAGGTAGCCCTGAGCACCGGCCTTGAGGGCGCGCAGAATGTGCACATCGCCTTCGTAGGTGGTCAGGACGATGACTCGGGCCTCGGGGAACTCCGTTCGAATGGCGATGAGCGCATCGAGACCATTCATCTCCGGCAGCTGAATGTCCATCAGCGTGACATCCGGACGATGCGTGCGGAACTGCTGGATGGCGTCGCGGCCATTCGAGGCCTGCGCGACCAGAGTCATATCCTCCTGAACCCCGACGAGACCGGCGATCCCTTCGCGTACGAGTGGATGATCGTCGACCGCGAGAATCCGAATTGGCGAGCTGCTTCCGGCCACGGTGCGTCTCCTCCTCCATGTAGGTTCGAGAGACAGCCGTTCCTCGTCGCAGGAAGTGAGGCACTGCCGGACGGCATTCAAGAGCTCTTCATCGTCGAAAGGCTTCGTCAGGACATTCACCGCGCCGGCCTTGACCGCGCGCACCGTCGTCGGGATGTCGCCGTAACCGGTGAGGAAGATGATCGGGATCTGAACATCCGATTTCGACAGCGCGTGTTGCACGTCGAATCCACTTGCGCCCGGAAGCTTGACGTCGAGCACCAGGCAGCTCGGTAGTTGAGGACGCGCGGTACTCAGGAACTCCTCCCCGGAGGCAAAGGTCTTGGCCCTCAGCCCGGCGGAGCGAATCAGATCCGCCACTCCGTCGCGTGCGCTCGCATCGTCATCCACCACGTAAACCAAACCTCCTGTGTTACTCATGGAGATCTCCTTGATTTCGCTGTGTTCTGCGAAGGGGCCGGTTTTCGACTCAGAGCCGTCGCGACGGCGGCCAGCAGTTCATCCTCGCCGAAGGGCTTGATCAAGTAACCAACGGTCCAATCCGAGGCGGCTGCTGACCGCGCGCGCTCATCGGAGGCGTGTGCCGTGATGAAGATGACCGGGACGTGACACTTGCCGGCCAGCAGACGGCGGTGAAGCTCGATGCCGCTCATTCCCGGCAGCCGCACGTCCACAATCAAACAGTCCGCTTGTGGAGGAGGGGAGTTCAGAAACTCCTCCGCCGAAGCGAACACTCTCACTTGATGGCCGAACGACCGGATCAGGCTGTCGAGCGATTGGCGAACCCAAATGTCGTCATCGACAACCGAGATGAGAGGCATCAGCACCCCTTCTGATGCCTAGATATCAAGCGTGGGAGGGGAAATCTACTAGACGTTGGTGGAGGATCCCGCGTCGAGGGCTGTCGCTCCGCAATCGCTTTGGACGATGGCGAGGTCGCGTGATTTACCTTGCCGCGGGATGCGACCGGATTCCCAGACTTTCGGCCATCCTCACCAAATCGACCAGGGAATCTGCGCGCATTTTGCGCATGATGTGTCCGCGATGAAACTTCACGGTGAATTCCGTGATCTTCAGTGCGGCCGCGACTTGCTTGTTCAACAGACCGGACACCACCTGCCGCAGGACTTCCTGCTCGCGGACGGTCAGCGACTCATACCGGCGTCGCAGCTCGGCGATGGTCGCTTGCCGTTGCCGGGCACCTCGGTCGCGTTCGATCGCCTCTCGAATGGCCTGAAAGAGTTTCTGTTCGTCAACCGGCTTGGTCAGAAACTCGACGGCTCCCGCTTTCATCGCCCGCACGGAGGCCGGGATATCGCCATGGCCTGTCAAGAAGACGATCGGGATCTCCAGCCCCACGTCGGCCATCCGCTTCTGCAGGTCCAGTCCACTCAGCCCGGGCAGTTCCAGGTCCAGGACCAGACACGTCGGCTCGCCGCCGGGACGGGCCAGGAATTCCTGGGCGGAAGCAAACGTTTCGACGCTCCAACCGGCAGACCGAATCAGACGCTGCAGACCATCTCGGGCCCAAGGATCATCGTCCACGATTGCGACGACGGCCTCAGGCTCCGGCATTTGAGTCCTCTCCCTCGTACGTCGGAACTGCAAAGTGAAAGACGGCGCCTCGGCCACGAGACGCGGTCACCCACAGGCGACCACCATGGTGCTGAAGAATGGAACGGCAAATGGAGAGTCCCATGCCCATGCCGGTGACTTTCGTGGTGTAGAACGGTTCAAAGATCTTTTCTATCGCGTCCGCGTCGATGCCGGTCCCCGAGTCTTCAACCGTCACCTGCACCTGGCCGTTTTCCACATCCCGTGTAGTGATTGACAGCTCTCTTGCACCGTCACTGACGGCGGTCATCGCTTCGATCGCGTTCATCACGAGGTTGAGCACAACTTGTTGGAACTGCACTCGGTCGCCTCTGACGGGTGACAGTCCATCCGCAAAGAGTGTTCGGACTGTTACGTCGTTTTGTGTCGCTTGGTCGCCGATCAGGACGAGAACCTGCCGGATTGTCTCATTCAGATCCAGCTTTTCAGGCGGCACCACCGTGGTCTTGGTCAGAGTCCGAATGCGGGCAATGACATTCCCGGCGTGCCGTCCGGCGGCAACGATCCGGCGGACCGATTCCCTGGCCTCGTCCAGGTTAGGCGGATCCGCAGCCAGCCAGCGCAGGCAGGCGCTGCCGCTGCTGACAATGCCGGACAGCGGCTGGTTGACTTCATGCGCAATCGAGGCGACGAGTTCCCCGACGATGCTCACCCGGTCCATGTGCGCCAGCTCCGCCTCGAGTTGCCGCACCCGGTCGCGCTGCTGCCGAAATTCAACCCTTTCTCTCGCTTCGCGCATTGCCCGACGAATGGCCGGAACAAGACGAGACAGGCGCGTTTTGAACACGTAATCGGTGGCACCCATCTTCAGCGTGTCGATAGCGACTTCTTCGTCGAGTGTTCCCGAGACGAAGATGAACGGCACGTCTGCCAGTTGCTGCCGCACGATTCTCAGTGCCGACAACCCGTCGAAGGCGGGCAGGGTGTAATCGGCAAGGATCAGGTCGAAGGCGCCGCATTGCAGCGCCGCGCGGAACGCGCCCTCCACGTCGACGCGCGCGACTTCGCGGGCGATTCCGGCCGCTTCGAGCGTGTCGCGAACCAACTCCGCATCGGCGAGATCGTCTTCCAGATAGAGAATGCGGAGCGGAGCGCTCATCGTGGCCTCAGCGTCGTCTGACGCTTCCGGGCGGCGGCTCGTTGATCACGGCCCAAAACGCGCCGAGCTCCTTGATGGCATTGACAAATTCGTGGAACTCGACCGGCTTCACCACGTAGGCGTTGACGCCGAGCTCGTAGCTCGCCACCATGTCCTTCTCTTCGCGTGACGACGTGAGCACGACGACCGGTATCAGCTTCAACTGCTCGTCGGACTTGATTTGTTTGAGCACTTCGAGCCCATCGACCTTCGGCAGCTTGAGATCGAGGAGGAGAACCGCGGGATTTTCATGGTTCCGTTGTGCGTACTTTCCGCGGCAGTAGAGATAATCGAGCGCCTGTTCACCGTCGGCTGCGACGACAACCTCGTTTGCGAGGTGGTAATCATCCAGGGCCGTCAACGTGAGCTCGACGTCTTTCGGGTCGTCTTCCACAAGTAAAATCCGTCCCAACGCGCTCATTGGCATTCAGCTCCTGGTGATCGTCGGAAGTGAAACGTAGAAAGTCGCACCGCCATCCAGCGTGCTCTCCGCCCAGATGCGTCCCCCGTGCCGGTTGACGATACGCTGGACTATCGCCAAACCGATGCCGGTGCCTTCGAACGCCTCCTGTGGGTGCAGCCGCTGAAACACTCCGAACAGCTTGTTGGCATACTTCATATCGAATCCCACGCCGTTATCGCGAACGAACAGCACGGCGTCACCACGGTCCTGGCCAGTGCACCCGATTTCGATTTCCGCCTGCGGACGCGTGCGGGTGAACTTGACGGCGTTTGAAATCAGGTTGACGAGCGCCATCCGCAGCATGGAGCGGTCCCCATAGCACTGAGGCAATGGATCGAGTTTCCATCGAATGTCGCGCTCCTTCGTGTCCTGGCGGACCTCGGCGACCACCTCCTGAACGACGGGGCCAAGGTCGACGAGGGATTTCTGGGTTTCGGCGCGGCTGATTCGAGAGAAGGCAAGCAGATCGTCGATCAGACTGCCCATCCGGTGTGCCGCTTCCAGGATCATGCCGAGGTAGCGCCGGCTCTTGTCGTCGAGCGTGGCGGCGGCGTTCTTTCGAAGAAGCTCGGCGAAGCCCGACATATGGCGAAGGGGTGCGCGCAGATCGTGCGAAATGGAATACGCGAACGCTTCCAGTTCCTTGTTGCTGGTTTCGAGCGCATGCGATCGCTTCGCCAGCTCTTCGTTGAGACTTTGAATCTGCTGTTCCCATCGCTTGCGCGTCGTGATGTCGTTGTTCGTCTCCATGACGACGGGGTGCCCACGTACGTCCTGCCCCAGCGACCAGCGGCTGGCGACGATCACCTCGTCGCCCCCGGCCCTGATATGTTTCAGTTCTCCCTCCCACACTCCGTTCTGCACCAGTTCCGCGTCGATGTCGGCGACGGGCGCAGGGAAGATCGTTCGCAACAACTGGTGCGACACGGCGCCGATCGCCTGTTCCGCCGTCCACCCGTAGAGCTCCTGCGCTCCACGGTTCCAATAGGTAATGACACCGTTGACATCGCGAAACATGATCGAGTCGTGGGTTTGATCGAGAAGCCGGGCCTGCGCCATGCGTTGTCGATTCAGCGCCTGGATCTCCGTCTCGCGCCGCTTTTCCTCCGTGATGTCGTTGCTGGTTTCGAGGATCGCCAGCGGCCGGCCTGACTCGTCTCGGCGCAGCGACCACCGGCTTGCGACGACCACTTCGGTGCCGTCCCTTTTGCGGCGCCTCAGTTCGCCGTGCCATCGATCCGTCTTCAGCAACTCCGCGCGGATCTCGTCCAACGAATCGGGGAACACCGTGTGCAGCAGTTCATGCAACGGCTTGGCAATCGCATCCTTCTTCGTCCATCCGTAGAATTCTTCGGCGCCGCGGTTCCAGTACGTGGCGATGAGATCGAGGTCGCAGACGGAAATCGAATCGTGCGTCAGGTCCAGGAGGCTGGATCGCTCGTCGACTTCGATCCGGAGTGAATCGCGAGCGCTGCGGAGATCTTCCTGAACGCGCCGCCGAACCGCACTGAATCGCCAGATGAGCGCGGCCAACAACAGGAAGCTCACGTAATACGCGATGTCGGAGCTTGCAATCGTGAAGGAATAGCGCGGCTCGACGAAAAAGTAGTCCATGCACAGTAAGGCGGGCACGAGCGCCAGCAACGCCGGTCCGCGCTCGCCATACCAGGCATTGAGGGCTACTGCCGTCACCAGCACCATGCCACTGGGCGATCGCCAATCGAAATAATCGAAGAGCAGCAGAATTCCTACGGCAACACCGATGGAGAGCGCCGCAAGGGCGTAGCCTCGCAGTTGCGGCAACCTCACCGGCCACGGTGATGCCACGACTCCCGAGGCATTCGCGTCGATTGCAGACGGGTTCATTGTGCCCCCCGGACGACCGAGCGTCTGGCACAGGCCTGGACACCGATCCCGATCGCCGGCGAAGTGAATCACGAGCGCGCTGACAAACTCAAGATCACTCTGTGTGTCGGACGCCTGGAGGGATCGCCTGATGTTCGCCCCGCTCGGCCCCGAAGAAAGCGACCGTTAAGCGTCCTCCGGCTCAAGCCGAAACGCTGCACCGTAGTCGGCGGGCGCGGCGGGCTGCGCTTCGGCGCGGGCGCCCTTCATCTCGAAGTGCCATTTCCAGATCTCGTAGATCGCCGGATAGACGACGAGCTCGAGGACGAACGAGGTGAAGATGCCGCCCACCATCGGCGCAGCGATCCGTTTCCACACGTCGGACCCGGTGCCGGTGGCCCACATGATCGGCACGAGCCCGACGAACATCGTCGCCACCGTCATGAACTTCGGGCGCAGCCGCTTGGCGGCGCCCTCCACGATCGCTGCCTGGAGGTCGGCGAGCGTTCGCAAACGTCCTCCCTGCGACGCCTTGTCGTAGGCGAGGTCGAGATACAGCAGCATGAACACGCCGGTCTGCGCGTCGACGCCGAGCAGCGCGATCAGCCCGACCCACACCGCGATGCTCATGTTGTAGCCGAGCAGGTACAGATACCAAATGGCGCCGATGGCCGAGAACGGCACCGCCAGCAACACGATCGCGGTCTTCACGAACGACCGGGTGTTCAGATACAGGAGCAGGCACACAAGGAACAACGTCAGTGGGATGATCTCCGTGAGACGCGCGCGCACGCGGGCCATCGCTTCGTACTGGCCGCTCCACAGCACGGCGTAACCGGCCGGCAGCTTCACCTGCTCGCGAACCAGACGGCTCGCCTCCTCGACATAGCTGCTGATGTCACGGCCCGCGACGTCCACGAAGACGTATCCGGTGAGGAGCCCGTCCTCGTTGCGGATCATCGCTGGCCCGGTCGCGACCTTGACGCGCGCCAGCTCCCCGAGCGGAATCTGCCGCTGCCCGTCGGACGCCGGCACGAGCACGCGGGCGAGCGCGTCTGGGTCCGATCGGAAATCGCGCATGTAGCGGACGTTCACCGGGTATCGTTCGCGGCCCTCGATCGTGGTGGTCACGTTCTCGCCGCCGATCGCGTTCTGCACGACCGCCTGCGCGGCCTCGACGCTCAATCCGTAGCGGGCGAGCGCGTCGCGGTTCCATTCGATATCGAGGAAGAACCCGCTGCCGGTGCGCTCGGCGAACACGCTGCGCGTGCCGCTCACGGCGGGAAGCGCTGCCTCGATCGCCGTTCCGATCTTCTCGATCTCGGCGAAATCGCCACCCGAGATCTTCAGCCCCACGGGCGTGCGGATGCCGGTGGACAGCATGTCGACGCGCGCCTTGATCGGCATCGTCCACGCGTTGGAAACCCCCGGATACGACAGCGCCGCGTTCATTTCCTCGATCAGCTGCTCCTGCGAAATGTGATCTGGCGTGACGTGCCGGAGTACCGGCTTCATCCATTCCGGCGCCCACCCGGAATACCACGTCGGCACACGGCGCCACTCCGACGTCGGCTTGAGCGTGATGACGGTCTCGAGCATGGACAGCGGCGCCGGGTCGGTGCTCGTATCGGCACGGCCGGCTTTGCCGAGCACGTGATCGACTTCGGGAAAGTGCCTGATCGCCCGGTCGCTCGCCTGCAGCAGCGTCTTCGCCGCGTCGATCGAAATGCCGGGCATCGTCGTCGGCATGTAGACCAGCGAACCCTCGGCGAGCGGCGGCATGAACTCCGATCCGAGGTGCGTGAACACCGGCACCGTGGCGACCAGGGCCGCGGCGGCGCCGCCGATGACCCACCACTTCCACTGCAGCGACCAGCGGACGACCGGCTCGTAGATCCGGATGAGGATGCGGCTGATCGGATGCTCGTGCTCGGAGCGGATACGACCGACGAGCGCCCCGTTGACTGCGCGGCAGAGCCACGCCGGCCGAAAGTCGAACCGCCGAACGCGCGTGAAGAAGATGCGCAGCGCCGGATCGAGCGTGATCACGAGGGCCGCCGCGACGAGCATCGTGAGCGTCTTCGTGTACGCGAGCGGCGTGAACAGCCGCCCTTCCTGCGACTCGAGCGTCAGCACCGGCAGGAACGACACCGCGATCACGAGCAGCGCGAAGAAGCTGGCGGGCGCGACTTCCTTCACCGCCTCGAGGACGATTTCCTGATGGCTGCGGGTCGATCCTTCGCGCTGTGCGTCTTCCAGCTTCTTGTGCGTCTGCTCGACGACGACGATCGCGGCGTCCACGAGCTCGCCGATCGCGATCGCGATGCCGCCGAGCGACATGACGTTCGCCGTGATGCCCATCGCACGGAACGGGATGAATGCGACCAGCACGGCAACCGGAATGGTGATCAGCGGGATGATCGCGCTCGGCAGGTGCCACAGGAAGAGCAACACGACCAGCGAGACGGTGAACACCACTTCGATCAGCGTTTCGCTGACGTTGTCGATCGCCCGTCGGATCAGGTCGGAGCGGTCGTAGATCGGGATGATCTCCATTCCGGCGGGCATGCCCGGCTCGATCTGGCGAATTCGCTCCTTGACGCGATCAATCACGTCGACCGCGTTCTGTCCCTGGCGCATGACCACGACGCCCGAGACCACCTCGCCGCTGCCGTCGAGATCAGCGAGGCCGCGCCGCAGATCGGGACCGACGGTGACGTCGCCGATGTCGCGGATGCGGATCGGAGTGCCACTCTCGCTGGCGGAGACGACGATATTCTCGAAGTCGGCGATCGACTTCGCGTAGCCGCGGCCGCGCACCATGTACTCGGTGCCGCCGAACTCGATCAGCCGTCCTCCGGTTTCGACGTTGCCGCCGCGCACCGCCTCGACGACCCGCTGGATCGACAGGCCGTAATTGCGCAGCCGGTTGGGATCGACATTCACCTGGTACTGCTTGCCGAAACCGCCGAGCGAGGCCACCTCGGACACGCCGGGTACTGCCTTCAGGTACGAGCGCAGGTACCAGTCCTGGTACGACCGCAAATCGGCGAGACTGTGCTGGCCCGAGCGGTCCACCAGGGCGTACTGAAAGACCCACCCGAGACCGGTCGCGTCGGGGCCCAGTTCCGTGCGCGAATCGGAGGGCAGCCGTGAGACGACGCTCGACAAGTACTCGAGTGTGCGCGTGCGCGCCCAGTACGTGTCGGTGCCGTCCTCGAAGATGACGTAGACGAACGAATAGCCGAAATCCGAGACGCCGCGCACCGCCCGCACGCGCGGCGCGCCGAGCATCGCCGTCACGATCGGATACGTGACCTGCGCCTCGACGACGTCGGGGCTGCGATCCCATCGCGAATAGACGATCACCTGCGTGTCGCCAAGGTCTGGCAGAGCGTCGAGCGGCACCGTGCGCAGAGCGCGCGCGCCGGCGAGCGCGGCCGCGCCGACCAGCAGCAGGACGAGGAACTTGTTTCTGACCGAGAAGTCGATGATGCGGTCGATCACGGCTTCGCTCTCATGCGGCTTTCGGAATCGACGAAGAACGTGCCCGAGATCACGATCCGCTCGCCGGCGGTGAGGCCTTTGGTCACCTCCACGTCGTCGCCGATGTGCGACCCTGTTTCGACCAGCCGTGGCTCGAAGTACCCGTTGCCGCTGTCGACGAAGACCGTCTTGCGCAGCCCGGAGTCGACGATTGCATCCGCCGGGACGACGAGCGCCGCCGGCAGATCGACCGGGAACTCCACGTCGACGAACATGCCGGGCTTGAGCGTCCGTCGCGGGTTCGCCGCTTCGAGCCGCACCTTCAACGTCAACGTTGCTTCGTCGAAGATGGGCTCCGACTGGCTGACCGTCGCCGCCAGCGGCTTGCTGGCGTCCGTCGTCGTGATTCGCGCAGACGCGCCACGGCGGATAACCGGGATCTGGTCGCGGTACACGTCAGCCTGAATCCAGACGCGACTTAAATCCGCGATCCGGTACAACTCGAAGCCTTCGTCGAACCGGAGGCCAGCCGAGACGCTGCGCTTCAGCACGACGCCGTCGATCGGCGATTCGACCTGGATCTGCTCCATGACCTCTCGATGCTTGGCCAGCTCCTTGAGCTGCGAGTTGGAGACTCCCATGATCCGCAGCGCGTCGGCGAGCCGCTCGACCGCTTGGACCGCGTGCGACGGCGCTATCGACTGCGGCTGCGTGACGGCGACGCCGTATAACGTCTCGAGCCCGGCGTAGTACGCCTGCTGGGCCTTGCCGAATTCGGGCGGGGCGATGAACGAGGCGAGTACCTGATTCTTTGTCACCGTATCGCCGGTCGTGACGCTCTTCACGTCACGAATCCAGCCGCTCACCGCGGCGATGATCGGATACGTTCGGGTTTCGTCGGACACGACTCGGCCCGTCGTCCGTAGGAGCCGTGTGCCGGCGAGCCGGCTGACCACGCCCACGCGGACACCGATTGCCTGCTGCCGCTCAGAACCGACCTGCACCGCGCCCGTCGGAAGTGCGCGGGCGGCTGCATCGCCGCCCATCACTCCTCCTGTACGCTCCTCCTTCAGCGCCATGCGGCAGATCGGGCAGTTGCCGGGATGGTCGCTGTGGTAGGCCGGGTGCATCGGGCAGGTGTAGGCAGTTGTCGGCTGCACGCTCGCGTGCACCGCGTCGGACCGATGCGCCCACGAGGTGCCGCCGGCGAACGAACCGGCGGCGACGGACACAGCGAGAAAGGTGATAGCGATAATGCGCTTCATCAGCCAAGCCTCTACAAGTCAGGAGTGACGCGAACGGCGCCAGCGATTCGCCACGTCGCAACAGCGCGACGTTGGCCAGCCGCTGCGCCGCTCGTCATTCGTCTGCTCCTACCGTGTCATGCGACCACCGACCGGTACGACTGCACGACCACCAGGAGCAGCGTCAGCGCAGTGAAGGCAAGATGCGACGCTCCTTCCCGGTGTTGGATCAACGTTGCCAATGCGCCGAGCAATACCAGACCGAGAGCCGCGGCGCCAACCACTTCGAGTCCTGGCGACCAGAAGAGAGCCAGCGCCACAACTTCGGCGATGCCGGTCGCATACATGAATCGCCGCGGATAGCCCCAACGCTCCCAGTTCGGCGCGACCTTACCCGTGAATTTCTGCATCGCCGCAGCGACGAAGATCAGGCTGATCACAAGCTTCAGGATCATGGCTACTTGACTCCTGAAGTGCTCACCGCCTCGTGCGCGTCGTGGGCATCGTGCGAACCACCGAGCGCAAGCTGGTGGAGCGAGTTGTACGTGCGCTCTCTCTCCGCGGTCTGGTCAGGGGTGAGCTGCTGGGGCTTGGGCGGCTTTTCATAGCTGTCGTATTCGTACCCGAGCAGCGCAGTGCGATCACTGAGGCTGACCGGCAGGTCCACGCGCTTGCCGCTTCTGTCTCCGTACGAGAACTTGCGATTCAGATACTTCGGATCGGTGGGATTGCTGTTGCCGAGCCGATTCCAGCTTTCCCACAGGCGGTCGATGTTCGCGTGATGCAACCAGAACATCGGATCGCCGCCGACCGTGGAGAATTCGGCCATGTCGCCCCCGAGGGCGAGGTGGGTGAAGAAATGTGGGTTTTGATCGAGCCGCGGATTGAACCCAAGGCTGCCCTGAGGCGAATCGATATAGAACTTCTCGTTCAGGGCATCGAGACTGATCCAGTCCCTATAGACGTTGTCGATCCGTTCGCCGCCATTGACCCAGAACCAGCGGGTTCCGTTGTACAGCGGAGTGCCCGGCACGCGGAACACGGCCGGCAGGATGAAATCCTCGGGATTGCCGGTGACCGGGTTCCAGTACGGAAGCGTGAAGTCCTCGTCGTGCAGCACCTCGCGGATGACGCCCTCGAACTGCGCGAGCAGCAGTCTGTGCCACGGCAGGAAAAACCACTGCTGGAAGTGCTCCGGGTCCGAAGGGTCAGTGGCGTGCGCCTGGCAGCCGTTCCACACCGCCTCGGCGTCGGCTCGATATTCCGGCGGGAGTGACGCGATGACTTCCGCCTTCTTCTTTGCCGACAGATCCCACAGCGCCGCCGGGAAGCCTTTCACCCAATGCGTGTACCACCACCAGGTCCAGGAATGCTGGTCGTACTCCGGCAAGGTTCGCATGATCTCGACTGCACGCGCGTATTTCGCCAGCATCATCTGGCCTTCCGGGCTGTTCACGTTGTAACGCGTGGAGACCTTCCTGGCGCCACTCGAAGACGCCGCCACGCTCGTCGTCGAAGCGCTGACCTTCACAATCGACGCAGCGCCCGTGCTTGCTTGGGATGGCGCCGCCGCTGCGCTCTTTGTTGCACCCGCCGGAGGATTGGTAAAGGCCTGCAGGTCGAGAATGTCGTGCGCCACTGTGTGGGTTGCCAGCTTGGGATCGAGGAACACCAGCGCCCCTGCGGATTGGACCATCCCGCTCACCAGATACAGGCGATTGCCGATCACCGCACCCGCGACGCCGTGACGCGGCATCGGCATCGGGGGCAGCGTGATCCACGCATTCGTCACCGGGTCGTAGGCCTCGATCGCTCGAAACGCGCCGACGAGCTGTTGCGTCGTCACTTCACCGCCGGCCACGTAAATCAGGCGGCCGTCCGTGCCGGTAACGCCTCCGCTGCGAGCGGTCGGCATCCGCTCTTTGGGAACACTCCACGTGTCCGCGAGCGGGTTGTATTCCTCGACGACGTCGGTATTGGTCGCCGTGAGGATGAAGCCGTGGCCGGTGCGGCCGCCGATGACGTAGATCTTGCCGTTGACCGCTGCGCCGAACGCGTGATTGCGCGCAACCGACATCGGATTGCGGCGCTCCCACTTGTTGGTGGCCGGGTCGTACACTTCGTTGACGCTGAGAACCTGCGCTGGTCCAAAGGCGGTGAAGAACGGGTCCTTCGAATCGCCAAGACGGCCGCTCGAATCATCGAGCACGCGCCCGTCCATCGTCGTCGCGCCGCCGATCGTGTAGATCTTGCCGCCGACTTCGACGGCCACCGCCGACCCGCGCTTGGTGGGCAGCGGCGGTAGCGACTTCCAGGAATCGGACGCGGGGTTGTATTCCCACGCGTTGTCGATCGGCTGCCACGCTGCGCCGAGCGGGAGAGCCGTATCCGACGGCGCCACGAAGCCGCCCATCACGTAGATCTTGCCGTTGGCAGCGGCCAGCGCCGCATGATGCGCCGGCCTGGGCATCGGCTGTTTCTTCGTCCACTTGTCGGTGGTCGGGTCGTACTCGTAGTTGACGCCGCCGGCCTTGCCGTCGTCCCAGCCGCCGATGACGTACAGTTTGCCGTTTGCGGCAACGCCGTACAGCTCCTCATCCGGCACCGGGAACGGTGCGCCCTTCTTCCAGGGCGACGCCGGCATCTGAGCCGAGGCGGTCGCGACGACCACGAGGCTCGCCATCAGGAGGGCAACCGTTGCGGTTGCCCGTTGTAAGACTTTCGACATGAAGCTCTCCTTCCAAGCAATTGACAATTGACGCGTCGGTGTCGGTCACGCCGACCTGCGCGGCAGCGTGTGATCGTTCAGCGGTCCTGCGGACGCCCGGGGCCCACGTTGTTGGCAGTGGTCGTCGGTGGATCCGGTATGAATCGCAGCTCCAGGATGTCGTGCATCGCGGTGTGCGTGGAGAGCGTCGGGTCGAGGAAGGTCAGCGCTCCTGCCGACTGGATCATCCCGCTCACCAGATGGAAACGATTCGCGATCACCGCGCCCGCGACGCCATGACGCGGCATCGGCATGGAGGGCAGCGTGATCCACGAATTCGTCATCGGGTCGTACGCCTCGACGGCTCGAAACGCGCCGACCAGTTCCGTGGTGGTCACCTCGCCACCGGCGACGTAGATCCTGCGGCCGTCGCTACCCGAGGCCCCACCGCTGCGCGGAACCGGCATTCGCTCCTTCGGA
>Ga0081539_10005163_pt1 | contig 13585 bp, 9 predicted proteins | sample TabmetS4T2R2_FD_71023 | JGI IMG/M metagenome (GOLD analysis project Ga0081539, IMG submission 71023) | Tabebuia heterophylla rhizosphere microbial communities from the University of Puerto Rico - S4T2R2 | ecosystem: Host-associated > Plants > Roots > Rhizosphere ...
GCTTGGCGTTCGCCACGGCGGGCCGCCTCTCCTGGCTCTGGGTTGCGCTCATCGTCTTTGGTGTCGTGATCAACCTCATCGGCGTCTACTGGGTCTACAACGGATGACGCCCGACGAGCAGGTCAGGATCGCGCGCGCTCAGCGCTGGCTCTACCTGTTGTGTGCAATCGCGTTCGCCGTCCTGGTAGCGCTCGGCTTCGGGACGATCTTCCACGGTGACGAGTGGGACTTCATCACCCAACGCTCATTCGCTGACCCAGTGTCACTGCTGCGGCCGTTCAACGATCAATGGATGACCGTCCCGGCAACGATCTATCGGGCATTGTTCGAGGTCTTCCATCTGAACTCATACGTGCCCTATCTCGCCGTCCTGATCGGCCTCCACGTCCTCCTGCCGATCGTCGTCTTCCGGATCGTCGTTCCGTGGTCCGGGCCGATCGTCGCGTTCTTCGTTGCGGTCATGGTCCTCGTCTCGGGCTACGGCCACGAGAACCTCTTCTGGGCGTTCCAGATCGGCATGGTCGGCTCGACGCTGGCCGGCTTTGCCGCCTTCGAGGTCCTCCTTCGGCCGGAGGGTCGTCGCTGGCTCGCGGCCCTCCTCGTCCTCGTCTCGCTCGCGAGTCACCCGGTCGGTGCCGCGTTCCTGGTGGCGGCGGGCGTCCTCGCAGTCGGCCGCCGCGACAGGAAGGCAGTTGCCTGGCTCGCCGTCCCGGCACTCGTCCTGCTTTGGTGGATCGTGACATTCCAGCTGCCCGGTCTGAGCTCACAGGGCTCGACGATGCGCGAGGGTCTCCTGCAGGTGCCGCGGTTCATCATGCTCGGACTCGGCGCGAGCGCAGCTGCGGTTTTTGGGATCCAGCCGGAGCTCGGGCTCGTGCTCCTTGGCGGCGCGGCGGTCCTGCTGCTCGTGCTCCGGCGCGGGCCGGTCGATGCGACGGTCGTCCTCGCCTGCTTCGCCGGTATCGCCGCGGAGTTCGGCCTCATCGCTCTCGTGCGGAGCCAGTTCGGCGATCAGGCCACGAGCTGGGCCCGCTACATGTACGTCTCGCTGCCATTTCTGGCGGTCGCGCTGGCGGCGTGGATCGGCCGGCCATCCATTCCTGCGGAGCGTTTAGGGGTAGCCCGCGCCGTGGCGGTCGTGGTCGTCGTGGTGGCGCTCGCCGGCAATGTCAGGACCCTGATCCTGGGCCGCGGCGCGGCGCTGACCTGGGGCGATCGAGCCAGGGCCGTCGCGTACCTCGCGGAGACGAAGCCGGATTTGCCGGAGTACTACATCATCCAGCTGCCGCCCCCCAGCCGGCTGCGATCCATCCAGGCCGAGTACGGGCGCCTCGACCGCGACGCACTGCTGGGGGTCGCCTTCGCGAGACCGTCGGCGGACTCGATCCGCTACATCTGCGACTTCTACTACGAGGGCGATCCAAGCGGAGCGGCGGACTGCGCAGCCAAGGGCTCCGCCGTCGCGCGCTGACGCCACCACACCGCGACAGGCACGATAAGGAGAACGAGGCTCTCCCAGTAGACGGCCGGCAGGGCGGCGATTGCCGCACCCGCCCGCGCCCACGGCCGCCTGAGCGTGAGAAGCCCGCCGGCGACGACGAGCCGAACGAGCAGCGGTATGGGCAACTGCGGCCCGACGGGCTGGCCGTAGGCCGCAAATAACAACTGGGCCCATTCGATCCAGCGATGCCACCACGGCGCGGTCAGGACCGCCATGATCGCCATCGGGACGATGACCCGCCGCGGATCCGCCAAGACCGGTGAGAGCTTCATCCACGCAGCGATCCCGAGCGGCCAGGCCGGCCCATTCATCACGGCCAGAACGATCGCGGCGCCGACGAACAGGTTGAACTGGCCGCCCCCGATCTCGAAGGGCACGAGCGGGAAGCCCGCCAGCAAGGCGGCGGCCCACCAGGTCCCACCGATGAGCCGCAGGGCGACGACGTCGAGTGCGACGATGAGTGCGTACTCGACCTGGACGGGCAGCCAGGTGACCGCCGCCAGGATTAGTGCGATCGGCGGTGCGTAATAGAAGGATTCCCAGTCGGTAGCGTGCCAGTAAACCTCACCGCCTTCGCGGAACGCGTCGCCGGCGCGGTCCCAGAACACGATCACGTGTGACCCGATGACCCAGCTGGGGCTCGCGTAATACCAGACGATGCCGAATAGGAGGAGGCCGGCGACCGCTCCGCCGAGTTCGAGTGGCGATGGCCGCCGCCACGTCACGCTGGCGCCGGCTCTGACTCGCGCACGACGAGGTCGACGTCGGCCAGGAGTCGCCACCGCCTGGCGAGCAGATAGGCGACGCCATAGAGGAGCGCCACCACGAGGAGCAGGACCCGAAAGCCGGTCAGCAGGGCGAGGTACTCGAGCGCCCCGCCGACCATCGCCCCGAGGAGGTTCGAGGCGAACGACATGTCGGCCGTTCGGGTGTCGCGGAACGAGTAGGTGAAGATGAGGTTGGCGAAGAAGACCGGCGCGAAGGCGACGATCGCGGCGAGCGTGTAGCGCAGCTCCGGTGGCTCGACGAGGAGCGATTCGGGTGGCAGCAGGAATGCCAAAGCGATCGTCGCGAAGAGCGCGCCATAGAGCGGTGCCGGGTTGCCGAACCGCAGCCAGCCGTTGAGGAGGACGGCCAATAGGACGCTGGCGAGGATCGCGAAGAAGGCCAGCGCGTTGACCAGCCACGTCGTCCCGAACAGGAGGCTGAAGCTCACGAGACTCTTCGTCTCGAGCAGCAGGAACGCCATGCCGAGGACGAAGAAGTGGGGGCTGAAGCGACCGACCGGCAGCCGCGTCAGGCGTGCCGCACCGAAGACGACGAGAGCCGCGAAGCCGAGCAGGAAGCCGAGCGCGGCGAGGTAGTAGGGGGCGATCGTCGGGACCCGCAGGTAGAGGAACGGCCAGTCGTCGGTGGCGGGCCGAGGCTCCGGCTCCCCGACTGCCGGGATGACGTCGGACTGCGGCGCGGAGGGACCCGCGGCCGTGGCCGTCGTGCCGGGACCGCCAGCCAACACGGCCCCGTTCGTCGGCACGAGCTTGATGAGCGGCGACCCACCGAATACGTCGCCGATCATGTCTCGCAGCTTCGTGATCAGCCAGGGGTCCCGATAGAAGTTGTACATGACGAACACGCCGTCAGGGCTCAGGTGATCTCGCGCGGCCGCCATCGCCTCCTCGGTGTAGAGGAACGATTCGAGCCTGACGTTGGCGGTCGAACTGACGAGTGTCAGCGAGTCGGTCAGCGCGAAGATCACCAGGTCATATCGAGCGGTGCTGCCGCGCAAGAACGCCCGGCCATCGTTGACCGTGATGTGAACGCGTGGATCGCGATAAACGCCATCCGGGTGGAACTCCCGCCCAATCCGGGCAATCTCCGGATCGATCTCGACGGCATCGATTGCCGTGGCACCCCGAGTCAGGGCCAGTGAGGCATCCGTACCGCTGCCGGCGCCGATGATCAGGACCCTGGAGAAGGTCCGGCCCGGCAGCCAGCGATAGACCTGATCGTAGAGCGGACTCGTGCCAGATTCGCTGACCGGCAACATGTCCTGGTGGGGGATGCCGTCGACCGTGAGGTGCCGGGGTCGCGGCGTGGAACCGGCCGCGGCCGAGACCGGTGAGCCGGAGGCGTCGTACGGCGTGATGCGGTAGTACGGCGACCAGATGTCGGGTTTGGACATGGCGACCACCGCCGCCCAGGCGATGACGAGGGCCAGCGATGTCCCCGAGGCTAGGCTCCAACCCGTCACGCCGCGCCCGAGCGCCTGGAGCAACACGCCGAGACCGACCACCGCGAACCAAGCCACCGGGCCGGCCTCGACAGCCGACAGCCCCGCGAACAGCGCGATGCCGACCATCGAGCCGCCGATGTCGATCGCATACGCCCGCAACGGCGGCATCGATCTGAGGAGCGGGCCGAGTGGCAGCGCGAGCGTCGCCGTCAACGCGGTGACCAGCACGACGACGAGCGGCAGAACGATGAAGTTGACGTCCGCGCTGCGGTTCTCGGAGAGGCCGTAGAAGATCTCCTGCGACGATGTGACTTTCACGTTCAGTTGGACCTGGGTGACGAGCGCGAACGTCGCCAGGAGGAGCGGACCGAACGGCGACAGCGGGAGCCGTCGGCCGTTCCGGCCAAGCAGAATCCCGAGCCCGATGCCGAGGAAGCTGGCCATCAACAGGAAGTTGCTGAAAAAGCCCACATAGCGGACGTTGGCCGGGATCCAGCGGATCAGCAGGAGCTCGGTGAAGAGCAGCGTCGAGCTGACGAGGAAGAGCTGGACGGCGGGACCGCCCAGCGCCGACAGCTGGAGGAACGCTGCACGCGGGTTGGGCAGGGTCCGCATCGCTGCGCAGCCTAGCAGTCATCGACGGCGTGACGCCTTCCATACACTAGGCGCCCTGTGACCCGACTCCTCGTCTACTTCATCTTCGTGCTGTCCGGCGCGGCCGGGCTCGTCTACGAGGTCGTCTGGGCGCGCCAGCTCGTGCTTGTATTCGGCAACACCACGCAAGCCGTGTCCGCGATCCTCACGGGCTTCTTCGGGGGCATGGCGATCGGCAGCATCGTGGGCGGCCGGCTCGCGGACCGCGTCCGCAATCCGCTCCGCCTGTACGGCATCCTCGAGATCGCGCTCGTCGTCGTCGTCATCGCCACGCCGATCACGTTCCGGCTCATCCACGAGGTTTACAGAGGCGCGTACGGCAGCCTCGAAGGCTCGCCCGTCCTGCTGGCGCTTGTTCGCTTCGGCCTGTCGATCCTGGCCCTGGCGCCTGCGACGGTCATGATGGGCGCGACCCTTCCGAGCCTGACCCGGCACCTGAGTTACGGCCACGATCATCTGAGCGCGGCATTCGGCCGGTTGTACGCCGCGAACACGATCGGGGCGATCGTGGGAACACTCGCGTCGGGCCTGGTGCTCATCGAGCTGCTCGGCTTGACCGGCGCCATGCTCGTCGGGGCCGCTTGTTCGCTCACCGCTGGACTGGTCGCCCTCGCGTTGGCAACCCGCCCGGCAGAGCCCGAGCTGGCCATCGCTACCGCCAGCGATCGGCCGACGCGCTCAAAGTCGGCGCAGCGGACGACCAGTCCCTATCTCGCACTGACCGTCGCGTTCGTCTCGGGGATGACCTCGTTGGGCTACCAGACCCTCTGGAACCGGCTGCTCGCGTCCGGTACCGGCAGCACGACCTACGTCTTCACGATGATCCTGGGGGTCTTCCTCATCGGGATCGCGGTCGGCGCCGTGCTGTTCGCGATCGCCCAGACCCGCCTCCGAAACCCGATCGGGCTCCTCGCGTCGACACAGGTCGGTGTCGCGCTCCTGGCTCTCTGGGGCCTCGTGAGCGTCATCGACCATCCGCGCAACGTCGACCCCATCCAGGCCGTCGAGACCCTCCGCTCGCTCATCGTCGAGGTCGTACCGGTCGTCCTCCCGGCGACGATCGTCATGGGCATCGCCTTCCCAGCGTCCTCGGCGCTCGTCGAGGATCGCGCGGGCCGGATCGCGACGACGACCGGGCAGCTGCTTGCGGCGAACACGATCGGCGCGATCACCGGCACCTTCCTGATCCCGTTCGTCGTGATCCCGGCCATCGGCTCGCCGAGCGCGCTCATCGCCCTCGCCCTCGTCAACTGTGCGCTCGCCGTCGTGCTCGCCGCGACTCGGGTCAGCTTCTCGCCAGCGCGAGTCGGCCTCACCAGCGCCGCCCTCGCGACCGCGCTTGCCCTGATCGTGAGCGTGGCCACGCCCGGCGTCGTGCGCGATCCCGGCGCTGCACGCGTCGCCGACCTCCGCGGCCGCATCGATGCGAGCACCGAGGACGAGATCGCCGCCGTCCAGGTCGGTTCCCTTGGCAACTCGCAGCGCCTGTGGGTAACCGGCACGACGATGACGATCCTGACCGTGGACGCGCGGATGATGCCGATCCTGCCGATGATGCTTCGGCCCGAGTCGAAGAGCGCCCTCGTCGTCGCTTTCGGGATGGGCTCCTCGTTCCGGTCGGCGGTGCGCGCAGGGCTCGAGACCGAAGCCGTCGAGCTCGTGCCCTCAGTTCCGAAGATGTTCGGCCACTTCTACCCGGACGCCGCGCAGGTCGAGGCGGAAGCGAATGCCAGGATCGTCGTCGCCGACGGCCGCAACCATCTCGAGCTGACCGACAAGCGCTTCGACATCATCCTGACGGACCCGCCGCCGCCGGTAGAAAGTGCGGGAGTCTCGGTCATCTCGTCGCTCGAGTACTACGAGGCCGGCAGGGAGCGTCTCAATCCCGGCGGGGTCATGATGCAGTGGGTGCCGTACGGCCAATCCGTGGACGAGTTCCGGGCCCACGTGCGGACGTTCAAAGCGGTCTTCCCACACGTGCTCCTCGAATTCGGACCGGGTGGGTACGGCTTCCTGATGGTCGGCTCCACCGAGCCGCTCGAGCTTCGCGACGATGCGATCCGAGCCGTTCTGGAGCGTCCGAACGTGCTTGAGGACCTGTCGTCCGCCGGCGATTCTCCCGAGTCGACCGAGCAAGGTTGGCTGAACCGGGTCAAGGAGAACGTCATGGCGCAGGGCACGGACATCGACCACATCGGCGGCGAGGGTCCGCTCATCACCGACGACCGGCCGTTGCCCGAGTATTTCCTGCTGCGACGGCTATTCGGACCCCCGTCGCCACGCGCCGGCCCCGACAACATCGCCCAGCTCATCGACGGCTGATCCGCGGGACGGTTGCATCGACAACCACTTCCGGGACCCGGTGCTATCGTTCAAAACGTGACCCCCTCCCCCGAAGCGGACCCCGACTGTTCGGGCGATCCGACTGAGCCTCTGCACGCGGGAGCAGTCGCGACCGCAGCGGCACCAACCGCGCCGACGCGCAGGCTGACCGCAGAGCGGCGTCCCTTCGACTCGATCGATCGTGCGACGTGGGATCGCCTGGCCGCGGCGAATCCGTGGTCGACGCCGTTCTCGCGGTGGGCCTTCCACCGCGCGTGGTGGGACGCGTATGGCGGCTCTGCCCACGAGGAGACGTTGATCCTCTGCGACGGCGTCAGCGCCGAACCAGCTGGCATCGTCCCGCTCATGCATCGCCATGTCGTCGAGGCGACCGACGACGCCACTCGCTCGACGATCCGCCACGGCCCGCCGGTTTCGCTGACCGCCCTCGACCCGAACTGCAAGGTCGTGTTCTTCGGCGCCTCGTACCACGCTGACTACGCAACGCTCCTCGCGCCCGAGGCCGACCTGCCCATGGCGGCGCAAGCGCTCGTGGACGATCTCGCGGCGACACCGGTCGCGCCGGGCCTCCAGCCCTGGGAGGTCGTCGACCTCCGACGCCTTCGATCGGCCGATCCGTCGGTCGAAGCCCTGCGGGCGGCCTTCGAGCGACGCGGCACCGCAGAAGGCTGGCCGGTCGCGATCGAACAAGAAGAGGTCTGTCCGGTCGTCTCACTCGACGGGGTGTCCGATTTCGAGGCCTACCTTGGCGGACTCGCCAAGAAGGCGCGCCACGAGATCCGTCGCAAACTGCGCCGCGCGTCGGCTGCCGGCGAGATCCGGCTGACAGAGGCGAGCGACCCGGTCGCCGACCTCGAAGCCTTCATCGAGCTGCACCAGAAGCGCTGGGGCGACGACGGCCTCTTCCCGCCGACCAGGGGTGGCGACGCCAGTCGGCTCTTCGCGCGGCGGCTGTTCGAGCTCATGGACGACGGCACACTTCGGTTGGTCTTCCTGACTGTCGGCGAGCGACGCATCGGGGCTGCGATCTGGTTCGAGACCATGGAGCGGCTGTACCTCTACAACGCCGGAACGGATCCCGATGCGAAGGAGCTATCGCCCGGAGTCCTGACGACCGCGCTGTCGATCGAGCGCGCGATCGAGAAGGGCATCCGCCAGTTCGACTTCATGCGCGGGGCCGAGTCCTACAAGTACGACTGGGGCGCCGTGGACGAGCCGGTCCAGCGACTGCTCGTGAGACGCGAGCCCGCCCGATGACACGGGAGGCGAAGACGGTCGCACCGCCCTGGGAGCGCTGCCTCGAGGCCGTGCCAATGCCGAAGCCAGTCGCCGGCCCAGACCGTGTGCGCGTCGTCGAGATCCTCGCGACGGGCACGAACGGCGGCGCCCAGGAGCACCTCTTCTCGCTCCTGACCCGCCTCGACGAGTCGCGCTACGACGTCAGCGTTGTTGCGCTCTCGAACGGCAGCACGATCCGCAAGATGCAGCGAGCCGGGTTTCAGGTGCTCGTCATCGACACGCCAGACGACGCGGTCGCGGTCGGCGCACTCGCGACGCACCTCGCCGAGGTCCGCCCCGAAGTCATCCACAACCACATGTTCCGAGCCGAGACCGTCGGCACGCGAGCGGCCATCGCGCTCGCGGAGATCGGCCATCGACGGCCCTACATCGTCTCGACGGTCCACTCGTCGCGAGTCCGCTCCGCGGCCGATCGCGATGACGTACGTCGACTCACGCCCGAGATGGATCACCTGATCGCAGTCTCGAAAGCGATCCTCGCGAAGATCGACGCCGAGGGCCGCAACGTCGGCGTCCCGGTCAGCCTCATCTACAACGGCGTAGACCTCGACCGCTATGCGCCGCAGGAAGCCTGCTCGACGCTCCCGGACGAGTATGGGATGGAACCCGGCTCGAGGATCGTCGGCATCGTGGCGCGTCTGGAGCCGGAGAAAGGCCACCCGACGCTCTTCGAGGCCTGGCCACAGATCCTTCGTGACGTGCCGGACGCCTACCTGCTCGTGGTCGGCGAGGGCTCCCAGCGCGAGGCCCTCGAGCGACAGGCGGCGTCGCTCCGGATCGCCCACCGGGTGGTCTTCACCGGCCGTCGCGACGACGTGCCGGCCGTCACGGCAGCTCTCGACGTCGCCGTCCTGCCGTCCTATCGCGAGGCACAGGGTCTGAGCGTCCTCGAGGCGATGGCCCTCTCGCGACCAGTCGTCGCCTCGAACGTGGGCGGCATTCCCGAAATGATCGAAGACGGCCGGACAGGTCTCCTCGTCGAGCCGCGCGACGCCGAGGGTCTCGCGGCGGCCATCACGAGGCTGCTACTGGACCGCCGCTTTGCCGAAGCCGTTGCTCGCCGCGGACACGACTACGTTCACGCGCACTTCTGTGTCGAGGAGATGGTCCGGGCCATCTCGGCGATCTACGACGAGGGTGCGCGGGCTGTGAGGCCTGCAGAGGTCGCCGCCGGCTAATTCCACCGGAGCGGTACCTTCGGCGCGTAGAGGGGCGCGCCGCGATCTGTAGGATCGGCGCTGCCGGATCCAGCGCTCGGGGAGTCCAACGATCGTCACCAGGTCGTCGCTGTCGCTCGCCACCGAGCCAGGAAGCGTCGTCAGCAAAGCCCTCGCGATCCGTGGCGTGCTGGTCGCCGTCGCCCTTCTCGGTGTGCTCATCGACGTCATCGTCGTCGCCCCGATCGCCCGAAACGTGTGGGCCGATGACATCGATCGCAACGTGGCTGCCGCCCGTGCCCTGCTGGACGGGACGTTCGGGACGGACACCGGATATCTGTACTCGCCCCTCGCGGCGCTCATCACGACGCCCTTGACGTTGGCGCCCGCCGGATTGGCGGCGCTCCTTTGGCTGGCGATCAAGCTCGGTGTGCTGGGCTGGGGCGTCAGACACGAAACGGCAGGCCTCGACGGTCTCAGCGCGGTTCTTGTCGGCGTCGCCGTCTTCGCGTTCGTCCCGACGACGTTCGACCTCCTCGTCGGCAACATCACGGTTCTCCTCTTGGCGGCAGTTGCGCTCGTCTTCTGGAGACGCGACCAGTGGCAGTCCGGCGTGGCGCTTGGCCTGCTCCTCGCAACCGCGCCGAAGCCACAGCTCGTCCCGATCCTCATCTGGATGCTGGTCTTCCGAAGGAGGTCGCTGGTCGGTGCGTTCCTCGTCGCCGCTGGAGCCACCCTCGTGGGACTTGCCGTGACTGGGCCCGAGAACTACCTCCGCTGGATCGGCCTTCTGAGGGAACCGGATTACTTCCGATCGCCGATGCTCGGCAACCTCACCCCCGAGGCACTGGTGCCGGCGATCGCGCTGCCGTTGGAGCTGGCGGGTGTGATCGGCTTTGTCTTGGCCTTACAGCGTGGAGCGGAGCCCGGATTCGTCGCGGCTCTGGCCGTCGGGCTACTGATAGCCCCATACACGCTCGTGTACGCGCCGATGACCATTCTCCTCGGCGTGAGAACCATCGCCCAGGCCGCGCCTCGTGTCGCTATCGCCCTGGTCGGGATCGCGAGCACCGCAGTCGTCGTCGCCCTGCCCCTGTATGCCACCGGATGGCTCGCTGCTGCATTCCTTGTGCGGCCACGCTCACTACGGCCAGCGCCATGACGATGTCCACCGCGACGACACGGCTGGCCCTCAGCGAGCGGATCAACCGGCTCGGCGTCACGTCGCCGCGGCTTTGGCTGGTTGCGGTGAGTGTCCTGACGGTTGTGGTCGGGCTCGGTCTCGCGGCCCTAATCGTCGCCGATACCTGGGCTCTCGACATCGAGCGGTATGTCAAGGCCTCGCGCGATCTCACAGCTGGCTTGTTTGGCACGGACCGTGCCTACCTGTATTCGCCTCTTGCCGCGCTCGTGACGCTGCCCCTGACCATGCTGCCGCTGACTTTGGCCGCGGTTGTGTGGTTGCTCGCGAAGCTCGCGGTCATCGGGTGGGGTGTCCGCCACGAGACGCGCGGGCTGCGGACAGCAGACGTTCTGCTTGTCGGTGCGGCCGCCGTCACGTTCATCGCCACGAGCTACGACCTCCTCCTCGGCAACGTCACCGTTCTTGTTGTCGCAGCAGTCGCAGTCGTCGCCTGGCGCCGCGACACGTGGGCGACCGGCCTCTTCCTAGGCCTGATCCTGGCCACGGCTCCGAAGCCTCAGCTCATCCCGATCCTCATCTGGATGCTCTTCTTCCGGCCAAGATCCCTGGTGGGGGCGGTGCTCACGGCTGCGTTGGCGACAATCGCGGGCATCGTAGTTCTCGGCTGGGCGCCGTACGCCGCGTGGATCGACGTTCTCCGCAACCCGCTCTATTTCGAGTCCTCGATGGCGGGCAACCTCACCCCCGACGCGGTCGTGCCCGCCCTGGCGCTGCCGATCAAGGTGATCGCGATCGTCGGATTCATCGTCGCTCTACGTCGTGGCGAGACCAACGGCCTCATCGCGGCCGGGGCTACGGGCTTGCTCGTGGCGCCCTACACGCTCGCTTACTCGGCGATGATCCTCCTCCTCGCGGTCCGGCCGATCGTCGTCGTCCGGCCGCTCCTCGGTGGTGTGCTGGCCGCCCTCAGCTCGATCGGCGTCGTGTTGCTCATGCCGATCTACACCTTGGCGTGGCTGATTGCCGGGGTCCTCACGCCGCTCCAACCGCTCGCCGAAGACACCGCCCAGTGACGATCGCCCGACTGTGGGCGTATCTCGCGATCGCCCTGCCGGTTCTCGCCTCGCTCATCTCGAACCTGTCGACGGTCGACCTCGCCTACCACCTCCGCGCCGGCGCGCAGATCCTCGACACAGGCGTGATCCCGACGTCCGACACCTTCACGTTTACGGCCCAGGGCCAGCCGTGGCTCAACCAGCAGTGGGCTGCCCAGCTCCTCCTGGCCCTGGTCTTCCGTCTCGGTGGCTGGACCGGCCTGGTCCTCCTGAGAGCGGCGCTCGCAGGGCTGCTCAGCGGATGCTTGTACGTCGCATGCCGCCGCTTCGGCCTCGACACGAGGAAGGCCGCCTGGCTGACGCTCGGGGCCTTCGTCGTCGCCTCGGTGGCGTTCACGCTGCGACCGCAGCTCATCGGCATGGCCCTGTTCGCCATCGTCCTGCTCGCCGTCAGCGCCAGGCGGTCGTCGCCACGTCTACTCTGGCTGGTTCCGCTGATCACGATCGTGTGGGCGAATGTCCACGGCAGCTTCGTCCTGGCGCCGCTCGTCCTCGGGCTGGCCTGGCTCGAGGACGTCCAGGGTGGGTCACCGCTTGCCAGGCAATCGCTCGCGGTCGGGCTCGTAAGCCTCGCCGCGACGCTGGTCAACCCGTTCGGGTTCGGCGTCTGGCCCTACGCGGCGGGGCTCTCGACCAACTCATTCATCACCAGCCAGATCGTCGAATGGCAGCCCACGACACTCCGATCGGCGCCCGGCGTCGTCTTCTTCGGATCGGTCCTGGCGGTCGTGGCCCTCCTGATGACACGTGGCCGTCGGGTTCCCTGGCCGACGCTGGCCTGGCTCGGGGCCTTCTTCGTCATCGGGGCGTACGCGATCCGTGGTGTGGCGTGGTGGCCACTCGCCGCGGTCATCGCCATTGCTCCTCTCCTGGCGAACGGCCAACCGGCGCCGGAACCGGAAGCGTCACCCCGCGCGCTGCGCCTCAACCTCGGTGTGGCCGTGGCGATCGCGCTTGCCGGCATCGCTCTGCTGCCGCTCTGGCGGCCGCTCGATGCCGGCCAAGCCGCGCCCGCCGGCGTCCTCAATTACGCGCCGAGCGCACTCACCCAGCAGCTGCGGGCTCGCGTGCAGCCCGGTGACCGCATCTTTGCCCCGCAGCCGTGGGGTTCGTGGCTGGAGTTCACGTTTCCGCAAGCCACGGTCGCCGTCGACTCCAGGATCGAGATGTTCCCGGCCAAGATATGGGACGACTACGACGAGGTCGTCAACGCACGGCCGCGCTGGCCCGAACTGCTCGACGCTTGGCAGGTGACCATGGTCGCCCTGCGGCCGGACAGCGAAGGCGGCCTGATCCAGGAACTCGCGACGGAACCCGACTGGATGGAGATCCCGGTCGACAAGGACGCCAGCCTCTTCGTCAGACGCGGCCGAGCTTGATCGCCCCTCAGATCACCCGGGACAGGGCGCCGAAAGGCCAGGGGCGCCGTTTCGAACCTCGATGACGATGTCCTCGAGCTCGCATGCCACGGAGAAGCTCGCATCGATGTAGTCGTCGAGGACCATCGAGCCCGGAAAGCGGCTCTCGTTCCAGGGTTCTGAGTAGTCGGCGTAGGCCCGGTCGAGCACGAGCACCCGCGTTTGAGACGCCTCGAGGTCCTCGATCATCCGCCGCTGGACCGGCTCGGTGTTGGTGACGCCCGGGTTGAACAACGTGTAGAGGGTCCCCGCGCGCCGGTCGGCGAGGTAGTAGACGATCAGCGGGTTGACGACCGTGTATCGATGACTCGTGAGACCGACGAAGATCGGCTCTTCTCTATGAGTCGACGCTTTGACCACATCCGCTGCGCGGGTGAGTGCCTGATCGCGTGACTCGCTCGGCCCGCCGATCGACTGGAAGTTCACCGCCCCGAGGAGCATCGGCGGAACCGTGATGACCATCAGCGCAAGGGTGCGTGGCGGGCTTATTCTGGGAGCTGCGAAGAACCAGCCGGCGAGCAGTACGGCCGGGCCCGCGGATTCCGAAACGTGGAAGAAATCGGCGCGGCCCAGCGTCTGCACCTGGCACAGGGCGGCGAACGCGAGCAGCCCGAGGAAGGTGGGCGCGACGCTTCTACGGCGCCCCAATGCAACCAGCGCCGCGGCCAGAGCCAGAACCATCGCGACACGCGGAAGCACGAGCGTCGGAATGCTCAGGAGG